>Ga0208957_1000866_pt1 | contig 18665 bp, 19 predicted proteins | sample RifOxyA1_FD_184029 | JGI IMG/M metagenome (GOLD analysis project Ga0208957, IMG submission 184029) | Groundwater microbial communities from Rifle, Colorado - Rifle Oxygen_injection A1 (SPAdes) | ecosystem: Environmental > Aquatic > Deep subsurface > Groundwater | place: Rifle, Colorado, United... | reverse complement strand
GTGCTGGCGCTGTCGAACGGGCCGACGCTGGCGTTCAAGGACATGGCGATGCAGCTCCTGGGCAACCTGTTCGAGTATGTGCTCGACAAGACCCATGGCGAGCTGAACATCCTCGGCGCCACCTCGGGCGACACCGGGTCCGCCGCCGAATACGCGATGCGCGGCAAGCGCGGCATCCGTGTCTTCATGCTGTCGCCCGTGCATGGCATGACGCGTTTCCAGCAGGCGCAGATGTATGCGTTGCAGGACGCCAACATCCACAACCTCGTCATTCGCGGCGTGTTCGACCAGTGCCAGGACATCGTCAAGGCCGTGTCGAACGATCTCGATTTCAAGGCGAAGCACCACATCGGCGCGGTCAACTCGATCAACTGGGCGCGTGTCGCGGCGCAGAGCGTGTATTACTTCAAGGCCTATTTCGCGGCGACCCACGACAACGACCAGCAGGTCTCGTTCTCGGTGCCGTCGGGCAACTTCGGCAATGTCTGCGCCGGCCACATCGCGCGCCGGATGGGCCTGCCGATCGACAAGCTGATCGTCGCCACCAACGAGAACGACGTGCTCGACGAGTTCTTCAAGACCGGCGTCTACCGGCCGCGCCCCGAGACCAGGCACACCTCCAGCCCGTCGATGGACATCTCCAAGGCGTCCAACTTCGAGCGCTTCGTGTTCGATCTGACCGGGCGCGATGCCGCCAGGGTCCGCAGCCTGTGGGCCGCCGTGGAATCCGGCGGCAGCTTCGATCTGAATGCCGATGGCCTGTTCGGTCGCGTGGCCGACTTCGGCATGGTCTCCGGTTCGAGCAGCCACGCCAACCGCATCGACACCATCCGCACCGTGTACGAGGTGTACGGCACGATGATCGATCCGCACACCGCCGACGGCCTGAAAGTGGGCCTGGAGCACCGCGAGCCGGGCGTGCCGCTGATCTGCATGGAGACCGCGCAACCGGCCAAGTTCGAGGATGCGATCCGCGAAGCGCTCGGCGTCGAGCCGGTGCGCCCGGCCGAACTCGCCAACCTCGAAGCGCAGCCGCAGAAAAAGCACGTCATGGATGCCGACGTCCATGCGGTCAAGCAGTTCATCGTCGACCACGCGGGCTGACCGGCGCGCCGGGCGGCGATGAAAAAACCTGGCCGCCCCCGCCAGCCCACGAGTCTTGCCGGGCTGGTCGAGCAGGTGGAGGCGTGCACGGTCTGCGCCGCGAACCTGCCGCATTCCCCGCGTCCCGTCCTGCGCGTCTCGTCCAGCGCGTGCCTGCTGATCGTCGGCCAGGCGCCGGGGCGGCGCGTGCACGAAACCGGCATTCCCTGGAACGATCCCTCGGGCGACCGGCTGCGCGAATGGCTGGGCATGACGCGCGAGCAGTTCTACGACGTCTCCCGCATCGCCATCGTCCCCACCGGCCTGTGCTATCCGGGCACAGTCAAGGGGAGCGACCTGGCGCCGCGTCCGGAATGCGCGCCGCTGTGGCATCCGCCGTTGCGTGCGGCCATGCCCGGCATCCGCCTCACCCTGTTGATCGGTGCCTATGCCCAGGCGTATTACCTGGGAACGCGCCGCGGGCGCACGCTGGCCGACACGGTGCACGCCTGGCGCGATTTCCTTCCCGACTATTTTCCGCTGCCGCATCCCAGTCCGCGCAATCGTCTATGGTTCAAGCGTCATCCGTGGTTCGAACAGGACGTACTGCCGGCCCTGCGCGAACGGGTTGGAGCGCTGCGTGCGACAGGCGATAATGGCGGCGCACATCGTCCAACCTAGCAACCTGCATTCAGGATACGAACCCGTATGAAACTGATCACCTCGCTCACCAGCCCGTATGGCCGCAAAGTCCGCGTGGTCCTGCTGGAAAAGAAAATCCCCTTCCACCTCCAGGTCGAAAACCCGTGGTCGTCGGACACCCCGGTCCCCAGTTTCAATCCGCTCGGCAAGGTGCCGGTGCTGGTGCTGGAGGATGGCATCAGCGTGTTCGACTCGCGCGTCATCGTCGAATACCTCGACCACGTCAGCCCGGTCGCCCACCTGATCCCCAGCGAACCGAAAGTCCGCATGATGGTGCGCGGCGTCGAGGCGCTGGCCGACGGCGTCACCGATGCAGCCGTGGCGGTGAACCTGGAACGGAAGCGTGAGGCCGACAAGCAGAGCAGCGACTGGATGATGCTGCAGGAGAAAACCCTGTTCCGCGGGCTCGAGGCGCTGTCGGAAGCACTAGGCGAGAAACCCTGGTTCCTCGGCAACAGCAACAGCATGACGCTGGCCGACGTCGCCTGCGGCTGCACGCTGGGCTACCTGGACCTGCGCTTCCCCGAAATCGACTGGCGTACCGCGCATCCCAACCTGGCCAGGCTCGCCGAGAAACTGGCGAGCCGCGCATCGTTCATGGAAACGGTGCCGGTCGTCTAACGGAGGAACATCATGACCCACGCGGTAGCGACCCTGGCAGGCGGCTGTTTCTGGTGTATCGAAACCGTGTTCAACCGGTTGCGCGGCGTCGCCGCCGCCGTCTCCGGCTACATGGGCGGTCACACCGAGAATCCCACCTACAAGGACATCTGCAACGGCGACACCGGCCACGCCGAAGTCGTGCAGGTCACCTTCGACCCGGAGGTGATTTCGTTCCGCGAACTGCTCGACGTCTTCTTCACCCTCCACGACCCTACCCAGCGCAACCGCCAGGGCAACGACGTCGGCACGCAATACCGCTCGGCCATCTTCTGGCACACGCCCGAGCAGAAGGCCGAGGCAGAAACCGCAATCGCCGAGCTGACGGCATCAAGGCACTTCGGTGCCTCGATCGTCACGGAAATCACCGAGGCGACGACCTTCTACCCCGCCGAGGACTACCACCAGCGCTACTTCGAGCAGAACCCGCATCAGCCCTACTGCCAATTCGTCGTGGCGCCGAAGGTGGCGAAGGCGGAGGGGAAGTTTGGGGAGCGGCTGAAATAAGCGTGTCGATTGGGATAGAAAGCTTGGTTGAGGGGCTGTCCGGTAATCGGCCTGAGTCGCCGTTGGCGTACTGTGCCACCTAGGTCAGATATGCCCCACACGCCGGCCATTGGCTAGAAATTACGCGAATGGCCGCTTTCAACTTTGGCGAAGTGTGTACTCCCGATCCTGAAAAGACAGTCAGGACTTGCTCATCGAACGGCCAGATGCATTGAGAGCAGTCTATTCAAAATCCAATTTCCGACTTGCCCTCGATATTTGAGAGTCTTGATCAGGTACATAATCCATCAGCCACCGGTCTCCTTTTTCATAACGTAATATAGAGACTGGCACTGAGAAAATTTTAAAAATCATTAAGATAAGCCGTCATGACAGCCGTCTCAATATTGATAAATGTCCGGCCCCATTGATCTCTTGATTAACTGTTGGGCATCAAGGAACACACCATGAGCCGACTCGACACGAAAATTCAAACCGAGGTTAACGATCTTGCCAATTCTGGATCGTCCCTCCTCCGCACAATCCAATCGTCAAGCAACTCGATCGACGGAGAAAACCTAATTGCCGTTACGACGTGGGTAACCCGACTTGGACAGTTGATTCGTCGACTGTACGGCGAAAAGAGCCAACACTTCGAGTCCTACTCTACGGCACTTTCTACGAACTACTTCTACAACCTTCACAGCGAGTGGAATTCACATTTTTCACAAATGGTCGGGGTTGCAAGGGCTATCAAGCACGACCTCGACAATGGCCTTCTTGTCCATTTCAAGGCTCTTGTGCAAGCCGATGTCTTTGCTGATTTTCTTGAAATGGGTGAGTACCTTCTTCAGGAAGGCTACAAAGATGCTGCGGCTGTAATTATTGGCAGCGTGCTTGAAGATGGCCTTCGAAAAATTGCGGAGGCTAACGGAATTCCCCTTACGCAAGCCTCAGGTAAGCCGATGACAATCGAACCGCTGAATGTCGAGCTTGCCAAGCAAGATGTCTATTCCAGGCTCGTTCAGAAGCAAATTACCTCTTGGGCGCACATCAGGAACAAAGCCGCTCATGGTGAGTTTGGCGAGTACAACAAAGAGCAAGTCAAAATGATGCTTCTTTTTGTTCAGAGCTTTGCTGCGGAGCATTTCAGTTGATGTCAAACCCATCATTCCACCGGACCTTGCGCATAGCCGTGCAAGGCTGGTGAATTCAAACATTAGCAATCTCATGATCACCATCGAACAAGTCCAATCGATTCTCAGAGCACTAAGTCCCAGCAACATCGACATCACCAATGACACTGTCAGATGTGACATCGGAGGAGTCAAGATTTCCATTCTTGCCTCTGAATTTGATGAGTACCTACATGTCAGGGCAGTGTCAAATCAAAGTACTGACACCAGCCTATATGCCGTGGGGTACTTTGAACATGCGATAGAACTTCAAGGACGCGGACCGAACACCTACCGGCTATTTCGTGATAGCGACGAGATCACTCTCAAGCATGAACAAACGGGATTTATTGTGGAGATCAGCCCGATCTCTTCCAAATTCATCATGTGCCTAACAGACACTGACACCATGCATCGTGATTTTCGGCGTCTCTCTATGATAAGGCGGCCTGTCCTTCGTGGAAAAGAAGAGGTAACGCTAACGGATTTATTCGCAAGAATCCTTTCCGTAAAAGTCTTTGCTCCAGCGACACATCCATTTCACAACAATGCCAAGCAATTGAAGTCAATTGCAGAGGCAAGCCTATACAACGTTTCCTACGGCTATGGTGTTGGGTTGGTTCCAATTAAGTCATGGGAGCGATCTCTTCACTTTCTTGATGGAAAGCGGAAAGAGACCGTCCAGTTCCCGCTTCGAACTTACAACCACGAGTTGGTTGCTTACTATCAAATGGCTCTTGGCGGAGAAAGCTTGATTCTTTCCTACCTTGCGCTTTACAAGATATTGGAATATTTCTTCACAGCTGCATCCGAGCACTTGCTACACGAAAAGATTGTGGACCATTTGATCGCTCCTGACTTTTCACACACAAAAGTGGGAAAGCTAAGGGACTTGGCGAAGGTGATCCGAAAGTTTGACCAGAAAATGGATGAAAGGCGGATGCTGCAAACTGTTTTCGAACAACATATTGATAAAGAAGCATTGCGGCTGTGGATTGAAGAGTTCGACAAAGAGAACTCCGACTATTTCAGGGCCGAGCGTGATCTCTTTGGTGAGCCGAGCAAAATCGATACATCAGAGAATCAGATCTTTCCTACCGTTGGAGCCCGGATTTATCACATTCGAAACGCATTGGTGCATAACAAAGAAGGCGAGGTCTCCAGATTCATACCGTTCTCAGGTCAGGAGAAAATTCTCGTGAACGAAGCGCCACTTCTTCGTCGCATTTCAGAAGAGCTTATTCTGAAGACTGGCAAAGACATCCAACTATGACGATTGCAAACCCATTATTCCACCGGACCTGCGCGAAAAGCCGCGCAGGTCGGTGAATTCAGGGTTACGCGCTGCATGCACGCAACGCATGACACTCGTCTTGTCCGATGCCTAGATGCTCTATCGATGTCTTTCTCCATCCTGGAGCAGATCGACTCGGAGCTTTACGCCACCTGCACCCGTTTGCCGTCGGATAAGGCACTGCTTCCATCCGTGTTCTGGCGAGCTTGGTCATTCGTAGACACAGTGCACCGAATCCGCGAGGTAGCTCAAGCAGTCCCTGGCCTCAACTCAAAGACACCAGAAATGCGGAAGTTTCTGGGTTCGACAGAGGTTGCTGAAAGTTTCCGTCACTACATCCAGCATCTTCGAGGCGAACTGTCAAAGATTCCAGGAAACACCTTTCCGGCCTGGGGCAGCTTGGTGTGGGTTGATCCAAACGATCCTCACCTTACCCATATGGCTTTGGCTGGCGCTCAGGTCGGTGAAACCCAATACGTCGGCCTCGTATTTGATACTGTCGAAAAAAAATGGGTTAGCAGAGTAGCGCTCAGCACGGGCGGTCTGTCCTTCAACTTTGATCGCATCGCCTTGGAGTGCATGGAGTTTCGAAACTTCATACTTCCTTGGCTCGTGCAAAAGTACGCCCCTGGAATCAACATCAAAGATGAGCTACCAATCATCTCAATGCGTATTCAGATCGGCGTAGTTGAAGGCGGTGCCTAGGCGCGCGCAAGCAGCCGTTGAACCATCGAGCGAAAATTGCCACGGTCGGCTCACGGGCACCCCTAGAATTCACACAATCGGTTGTAGCCGGGTATGGGGATGATAGTGATCGTCCGCTTAGGGTTGCGGATTCAACCGGTGGATGCAACACTCCTTCTGCTTACGCAGTTTCTAGTGTGTTGCATCCACCGGTTGAATCCGCACCGCATTCCGGACGGCCAGGGCCAATCCAATGACTTTGGACGTTCACGCCTGAAGTTTTACTTCTCCGCCTTCACCCACGAATCCTTCAAGGTCACCGTCCGGTTGAACACCGGCGCACCCGGCTTGGTATCGACACGGTCGGCGACGAAGTAGCCGTGCCGCTCGAACTGGAAGCGGTCTTCCGGAACGGCGTCTTTCAGCGCCGGCTCCAGTTGGGCGCGAATCACACGCACCGAATCGGCGTTCAGATCATTCAGGAAATCGCCGCTTTCGCCGCCCGGCTGCGCGGTGGTGAACAGGCGGTCGTACAGGCGCACCTCGGCTTCGTACGCATGCGCCGCCGACACCCAGTGGATGTTGCCCTTGACCTTGACCGCGTCGGCGCCAGGGGTGCCGGACTTGGTGTCGGGCAGGTAGTCGCAGTGCACGGCGGTGATAGTGCCGTTGGCGTCCTTGTCGCAGCCGGTGCACGTGACGACGTAGCCGTAGCGCAGCCGTACCGAATTGCCTGGGTAGAGCCGGAAATAGCCCTTGGACGGGGTTTCCATGAAGTCCTCGCGCTCGATCCACAACTCCTTTGAGAACGGCACGGCGCGCTTGCCGAGCTCGGGCTGCTGCGGATGGTTGGGGGCGAAGCACTCTTCTGACTGGCCTTCGGGGTAGTTGTCGATGACGAGCTTGACCGGGTCGAGCACGGCGATGCGGCGCAGCGCTGAGTCGTTCAGTACGTCGCGCTGGCTGGCTTCGAAGACACTGTAGTCGATCCAGCCGTCGGATTTCGACACGCCGATCTGGTCGGTGAAGCGGCGGAAGCCTTCGGCCGTATAGCCGCGGCGGCGCGCGCCGACGAGCGTGGGCATGCGCGGGTCGTCCCAGCCGCTGACGTGCTTCTCTTCGACTAACTGGATCAGCTTGCGCTTGGAGAGCACGACGTAGGTCAGGTTGAGTCGCGCGAATTCGATCTGCTGCGGCAGCGGGCGGGTGAAGAAGCCGCCGTCGGCGAGCCTGTCGAGCAGCCAGTCGTAGAACGGGCGCTGGTCCTCGAATTCCAGCGTGCAGATCGAATGCGTGATGTGCTCGATCGCGTCCTCGATCGGGTGGGCGTAGGTGTACATCGGGTAGATGCACCAGGTGTCGCCGGTGTTGTGGTGGTGCGCGCGTTTAATTCGATAAATCGCCGGGTCGCGCAGGTTGATGTTGGGCGAGGCCATGTCGATCTTCGCGCGCAGCACGTGCGCGCCGTCGGGGAATTCGCTGGCCTTCATGCGACGGAACAGATCGAGGTTCTCTTCCGCGCTGCGGCTGCGGTAGGGGCTGTCCTTGCCGGGCTCGGTGAGCGTGCCGCGGTAGGCGCGCATCTCGTCGGCGGACAGCGAGTCGACGTAGGCGTGGCCGGACTGGATCAGGTATTCGGCGCAGGCGTACATGGTGTCGAAATAGTTCGACGCGAAATAGAGGTGCGTGCCCCAGTCGAAGCCCAGCCATTTCACCGACTCGGTGATGGCGTCGACGTATTCCTGGCTTTCCTTTTCCGGGTTGGTGTCGTCGAAACGCAGGTGGCACACGCCGCCGTAGTCGCGCGCCAGGCCGAAGTTGAGGCAGATCGACTTGGCGTGGCCCAGGTGCAGGTAGCCGTTGGGCTCGGGCGGGAAGCGCGTCTCGACGCGGCCGCCCCATTTTCCGGCGGCATTCTGCTCGTCGATGAGGTTGCGGATGAAGTTGGCGGCGGGAGCGGAGGCGGTGTCGTGCGACATGATCGGATGCGAGTCTGGAATGCAGGGATTGTAGCGGGTTCGGGCGGCCCTTCGACAGGCCTGTCCTGAGTGAGGTCGAAGGGCTCAGGGCGAACGGCCATTGTTAACGCCGTTCGTGGTGAGCTTGTCGAACCACCAAAAGAAGGCTCGAAACGGTGGTCTTCAGATGATGATGCCGCCGCCGAGACAGACTTCGCCGTCATACAGCACGACGGACTGCCCGGGCGTGACCGCCCATTGCGGGCTGTCGAACGCGAGTTCAAGCGTATCGCCGTCGAGCCGGGTGATGCGGCAGGGCGAGTCGGTCTGGCGATAGCGGGTCTTGGCGGTGTAGGGCCTGGCCGGATCGGGCGCGACGCCGCTGATCCAGTTGAGCTGGCCGGCGGCGAGCGTCGAGCGCTTGAGCAGCGGATGCTCGTGGCCCTGCACCACGACCAGGGTGTTGCTCGCCATGTCCTTGGCGGCGACGAACCAGGGCTCGGTGCTGCCGTCCTTCTGCCCGCCGATGCCGAGCCCCTGGCGCTGGCCGAGGGTGTAGTACGTCAGGCCCTGATGCCGGCCGACGACGTGGCCTTCGGGTGTTCTCATGTCGCCGGGATCGCGCGGCAGGTAGCGTTCGAGGAATTCGCGGAAGTTGCGCTCGCCGATGAAGCAGATGCCGGTGCTGTCCTTCTTGGCGGCGTTGGGCAGGCCGATCTGCGCGGCGATCCTGCGTACCTCGGGCTTGGGCAGGTGCGCCAGCGGAAACAGGGAAGGGGCGAGCTGCGTCTGGTTCAGGCGATAGAGGAAGTAGCTCTGGTCCTTGTTGGCGTCAGCTGCCCGCAAGAGCGTGGCGCGGCCGGCCGCATCCTGCCCCTTGCCGACGTAGTGGCCGGTGGCGATGAACTCGGCGCCGCGCGCGATGGCGTCGTCGAGGAAGGCCTTGAACTTGATCTCGGCATTGCACAGCACGTCGGGGTTGGGGGTGCGGCCGGCCTGGTATTCGGCGAGGAAGTAGCTGAACACGCGTTCCTTGTATTCGGCGGCGAAGTTGACTGCCTCGACCTCGATGCCGAGTACGTCGGCCACCGCCAGCACGTCGAGAAAATCCTGCGTCGCGGTGCACTGCTCGGTGTTGTCGTCGTCGTTCCAGTTTTTCATGAAGACGCCGAGCACGTCGTAGCCCTGCTGCTTCAGCAGATGGGCCGCGATGGAGGAATCGACTCCGCCCGACATGCCGACGACGACGCGCGTGCTCATGCGTGGCTCACGAAGTCGAGCGGAAAACGCCGCCCGGCCAGATAATCCCGCACGCAGCGCATGACCAGTGGACTGCGGTGCGGCGTGCGATGGGCGGCGAGCGCCTCCGGCGTCAGCCAGAGGGCGCGCACGATGCCGTGGTCCAGCGGGCGTTCGGCGTCGAAGCCGGTGACGCCGCAGACATAGGCAAAGCGCAGGTAGGTGATGTCGCGCAGTGGATAGTGCGTGGTGTAGCAGCCGAGCAGGGCGGTCGGCTCGACGTGGTGTGCGGTTTCCTCCAGCGTTTCGCGGCGTACAGCCTCGATCAGCGTTTCGCCGCGTTCCCAGTGGCCGGCCGGCTGGTTGAGGCGCAGGCCTTCGGCCGTGTGCTCCTCGACCAGCAGGAATGTGCCGTCGCGTTCGACGATGGCAGCGGCGACCACGTGCGGCATCCACTGCGTTGTATCCAGGCTTGGCTCAGACATGGCTCTCTTTCCATTCTCCGGGTTGCAGCGCGTCCAGGCACCATTCGCCGACAGCGGCGCGGATCAGCCGCAGCGTCGGGAAGCCGATCTTCGCCGTCATCCGCCGCACCTGGCGGTTCTTGCCTTCGCTGATCGCGAGTTCGATCCAGCTTGTGGGGATGGCCTGGCGGAAGCGGATCGGCGGGTTGCGCGGCCACAGGCCGGCGGGTTCGTCGATGAGGCGCGCCCGGGCCGGGCGGGTGACGAAGTCGCCGAGATCGACGCCGCGGCGCAGGGGGTCGAGGTCGGCGTCCGTCGGCGCGCCCTCGACCTGCACCCAGTAGGTTTTGGGCAGCTTGTGCCGGGGATCGGTAATGCGGCTCTGGAGCGCGCCATCATCGGTTAAAATCAGCAGGCCCTCGCTGTCGGCGTCCAGTCGTCCGGCCGCATAGACGCCCGGCAGCGCGAGGTAATCCCGCAAGCCCTGCCAGCGACCTTCCGGGGTGAACTGGCTGAGCACGCCATAGGGCTTGTTGAACAAAATAAGACGCGACACTTCGGGTGGGGACAAAGTCCCATTTTATCGTTTCGAGACATTATGAGCACACATATCCAGATTCCCGCCGCAGGCAAGAAAATTACCGTCAACGCCGACAACAGCTTGAATGTGCCGGACACGCCCATCATCCCCTTCATCGAGGGCGACGGCACCGGTGTCGACATCACCCCGGCGATGCGCCGTGTGGTCGATGCGGCGGTGGCCAAGGCCTACGGCGGCAAGAAGCAGATCGCCTGGATGGAAGTGTTCGCCGGCGAGAAGGCGGTCAAGGTCTACGGCGGCGACCAGTGGCTGCCGGACGAGACCGTGCAGGCGGTGAAGGACTATGTGATCTCGATCAAGGGCCCGCTCACCACGCCGACCTCGGGCGGCATCCGCTCGCTCAACGTCGCGCTGCGCCAGATGCTCGATCTCTATGTCTGCCTGCGTCCGGTGCGCTACTTCACCGGCGTGCCCAGCCCGGTGAAGGCGCCGGAGAAGGTCGACATGGTGATCTTCCGCGAGAACACCGAGGACATCTATGCCGGCGTCGAATGGGAAGCCAATTCGCCTGAAGTGAAGAAAGTGATCGAATTCCTGCAGAAGGAAATGGGCGTCAAGAAGATCCGCTTCCCTGAATCATCGGCCATCGGCATCAAGCCGGTGTCGGTCGAAGGTTCCGAGCGCCTGATCCGCAAGGCGATCCAGTACGCGATCGACAACGACCGCAAGTCGGTGACCCTGGTGCACAAGGGCAACATCATGAAGTTCACCGAAGGTGGCTTCAAGAAGTGGGGCTACGAACTGGCTGCACGCGAATTCGGCGCCAGACTGATCGGCGACGGCCCGTGGATGGAATTGCCCAACGGCATCATCATCAAGGACGTGATCGCCGACGCCTTCCTGCAGCAGATCCTGTTGCGCCCCGACGAATACGACGTGATCGCCACGCTCAACCTCAACGGCGACTACATTTCCGACGCGCTGGCGGCGGAAGTCGGTGGCATCGGCATCGCGCCCGGCGCCAACCTGTCCGACACCGTGGCGATGTTCGAGGCCACCCACGGCACCGCGCCCAAGTATGCCGGCAAGGACTACGTCAACCCGGGCTCGCTGATCCTGTCGGCCGAGATGATGCTGCGCCACCTGGGCTGGATCGAGGCAGCCGACCTGATCGTGGTCAGCATGGAAAAGGCCATCGCGGCGAAGACCGTGACCTACGACTTCGCACGCCTGATGGACGGCGCGACCGAGGTGAAGTGCTCGGCGTTCGCCGAGGCGATGGTCGGGAAAATGTGAAGTTTGAACAGGCAACGCCATGTGTTGCCTGTTCGCTGTCCACCTATTTCAGCGGCAGATAGACATCCGTGACCAGTTCGTGTTCCGGCGTTTCCGGCTGCAGATTCAGGTAATGAAAATAGAGCGGGAAGTCGCGCAGTTCCTCGCCGCTTGCCGGTAGCCAGTCGCGGTACAGGGGGTAGATGGCGGACTCGCCGAGCCGGGTGTGGGTGCCCCGATGGCGAACGCGCGCGCAGCGGCCGCCGGGGATGATCTTGGCGACTACGCCCTGCGGGTTGGCCGGGACCTCGCCCGTCACCTCGCCGCAGATGTCGAAGCGGAATTTTTCCGGCTCGGTGGTATCAGGGTTGTCGTAGGCGATGCCAAAGGTCCGGCTGGTCCTGACGGGCGACAGGCCGTTCGCCTTGCGCCAGATGATAAATTGCCCAACCGTATCGTTGAGCAGCTCGATCGGGCCGCGATGTTCCTGCACGGCGATTCGGGTCGTTTCGAAATCGACGATCTCTACTTCCATGGTTTGTTTCCTTTCCGGGGTGCGGAACCGGTAACGCGCGTGCCAGGTTTCCCATTTCGGATGCCGCCTGAATTCCGAGGGCGACTGCTCGAAGGTATTCCTGAACGCGCGCGAAAACGACTCCGGATTTTCGAAGCCGGCTTCCAGCGCGATGTCGATGATCCGGGCGCCATGGTCGAAGGCAAGGCGGTAGGTGGCCTGCCGCAACCGCAGCAATTGGATATATCTGAAGACGCTGACGCCTGTATGTTCGGCAAACTGCCGGTGGAAGTGATACTTCGAGAAATTCGCGATCCGGCTCAGTTGCTCCACGGAAAGCACTTCGTCGAGGTGGGTCTCGATGTAATCGAGCACCTTGCCGAATCGCGCCGCGTACGCCTTTGCCTTCGTGTCATTCATCGCCGTTCCCTATCCACAGGGCGAACTATGCCAAGGGCATTGTCCCGAGTCCTGACCACAATTGCTTTATTGAACGGGCCGAACGGCCATCTCCCTGGTGATTTCACCGATGTCCTCCGGGCGAAGGAATACTCGGAGCTATTCCCGAGTTTCCCCTGTAGTACGTATAGGCGGCAGCCAAAGGTGTTACTACGCAGGCGACTAATTTGGCAACGTTTCAAGGAGTTGCGTGACGTTAGTGGTGAAAGTCTGCGATATATTTTTCCGCTATGCAGCTTCATGTGCTTACGGCTCGCCTCAGACAGGCCCCATAGTTATCGCAATAGCAAATAATTCTAGAATATTCGTTTTGCGCATATTTGACATTTATTCGCAATGCGAGTAAACTTCAATTATTCGGATAACGGATGATTGCAATCATGGCCAAACGTCCCCTGGTGCTCCTGACCGCCCCGCAGCTGGGGCAGACGCTGCTGTCCGCACGCAAAGCCCGCGGCATGTCGCAGGCGGCGCTCGCCAGCCGTCTGGGCTTGAGCCAGCCCCGGGTATCCTTCTTGGAGCAGAACGCCGGCAACTTGAGCCTTGGACAGCTACTGGCGTGGTGCGCCGTGCTGGGCCTCGAGCTTAGCGTCGGGTCGAGGATCGACGAATCCGCGCAGCGCACGTCGGCGGGGTGGTGACCGTGGGCCGCAAATCGCACAGCCGAAGCCTATCCATCTGGGCAAACGGCATTCGCGTGGGCACATGGACTATCCCGGCGCGCGGCGAGACGCAGCTCCAGTACGATCCAAACTGGGTTCGGTCCGACGTGGGGCGGCCATTATCGCTCTCGTTACCTTTCAGCCTCGATAACGGTCCGCTGAGAGGCCCGGCCGTTTCGAACTACTTCGACAACCTGCTCCCGGACAGCGAGCCGATTCGCAAGCGGGTGGCCGCTCGGTTCAAGACGGGGTCCACGGACTCATTCGACCTTCTGAAAGCCATTGGGCGAGACTGCGTTGGCGCGGTACAGCTCCTTGGCGAGGATGAAATGCCAGGGGACTTCTATCAGGTCGAAGGGAAACCGCTGGCTGAGGCCGACATCGAGCGGCACCTGGTCGAGGTCGTCGCGCCCGGCCGGTTTGGAGCGGCCCAGAATCCGGACGACGACTTCCGTATTTCGCTGGCAGGCGCCCAGGAGAAGACCGCGCTGCTGTGGTGGGACGCCAAGTGGCAGATGCCGCAGGGCGCTACGCCGACCACCCACATCTTCAAGCTCCCCCTCGGACTCATGGGCGGGCGGAAGGCGGACTTCACCACCTCTGTCGACAACGAGTGGTTGTGCCTGCGAATCCTGAAAGCATACGGGCTTGACGTGGCCGACGCCACCATCGCGTCCTTCGGGGAACAGCGCGTGCTTATCGTCGAGCGCTTCGATCGCCAGATTTCGGCGGATGGCCGCTGGTTGATGCGCCTGCCTCAAGAGGATTTCTGCCAGGTCGCGGGCGTGTCACCGCACCTCAAGTATGAAAGCGACGGAGGGCCCGGGCTGAGGGCGCTGTTCACCACGCTCAGGCAGTCGGTGAACGCCGAGCAGGACATGCGCACGTTGCTTGCCACGCAGATCCTGTTCTGGCTCTTGCGGGCGCCGGATGGACACGCCAAGAACTTCAGCCTGCATATCCTGCCCGGCGGGCGCTTCAGGCTTACCCGGCTGTACGACGTCATGTCCGCATATCCCGTGCTCGGCGACGGCCCCAACCAGTGGTCGCTTCATGAACTCAAGCTCGCCATGCCGTTGCTAGGCAAGAACAGGCATTACTCGATGTCCCACATCCATCGTAGGCACTTCAACACCACGGCGAGGCGAGTGGGCTACGGCGACAGCGCGGAGCCCCTCATCCTGGACATTCTGGCGCGCACGCCGGCGGCCGTTGCCGAGGTCAGTGCGAGTCTCCCAGCGGGTTTCTCGCAGCGTGTCGCTGACAGCGTTCTCGGTGGACTCGAGGAGGCGGCCCGGAGGCTCCAAGCGATGCCGCCTGCTTAGCCCGGCTACTACAAGGGCTTCCCAAACCTGCAAGTACCAATCTGAATTTTTACCGCATCGTTTTTTTCCTGATCTGATTCGTCGCCCACTGCGGCGGTCGTGCGAGAAGGTGAAGGACGGCGGTACTACAACCGGTCATGCTGAGTTCCGGTTCGTCGTGGGAATACGCGGCCCGTGAGCGCGATGCTGAGGCGTTGACTTTGCTCATCGCAGAGGCTGAAAGGACAAGGTACTGGGGGGACTCACTGTCCGTGGCCGTAAGGGAGCGTGACGGCGAACGTCTCGAAAGACTGCTAGCTGCAGGCGCAGACCCTTGAGGTAGGAGTGGGTTTTTGCGCATGTCAGTGGCCATCCGGGGGGGGGTAAACCCGGTAAAACCACCGCGGAACCCCAATAACGGAGCGGGATTCGAGGTTTTCAGAAGCTTTGGGTCATCTGCGTAGTAACACCCATAGCCAACAAAAAACCCCGCCGAAGCGGGGTTTTTTGTTTCAGCGCAACAACTCAACCTTGCGGCTGGATGTTGGAAGCCTGCTTGCCCTTGGGCCCCTGGCTGACTTCGAAGCTGACCTTCTGGCCTTCCTTCAGGGTCTTGAAGCCGCTGCTTTGGATGGCGGAGAAATGTGCGAACACATCTTCGCCGCCGTCATCGGGGGTGATGAATCCGAAACCCTTGGCGTCGCTGAACCACTTGACAGTACCTGTTGCCATTACAACTCCCTCCTTGGCGGAACATAAACACAACCACAAACATAACCGCGATAAGCATGACTCCACCCCGTGGGGCGTAAACTCTGGCGGATGACAGGACGGCGAGATTGTTTTAGCCGTCGGTCTGAATTCAAGCGCGCTACCCGGTAATGCCCTGTGGTAATGCCAAACCTGTACGGTTCTTGAAACCAAACTTTTGGCTTTTTACTACCGCGCATGAGTTTTTACAAGTGGAAAGCGAGAAAAAACAAGGGGCTGGGCTAGACTGTGGTTTCCATTCAACCAAAGAAAGGGTCGCGATGAAGAGAATGGTGCTGATCGGATTGGTGGCGGGCGCACTGCTAGCCACGGGTGCATGGGCTGAAACCGCCCAGCAGGAGCGGATGAAATCCTGTAACGCCGATGCGGGCAAGCAGCAGCTTTCCGGCGATGCGCGCAAGGCGTTCATGAAGTCCTGCCTGTCCGGCGGCGCAATGCCGGGTAGCAAGGCTACGACCCAGCAGCAGCGCATGAAGGACTGCAATGCCGAAGCCTCCGGCAAGCAGATGAAGGGCGATGCGCGCAAGGCGTTCATGAAATCCTGCCTGTCCGGCAAGTCGAACTGAGCCGGTCCGGGAACACACGAAGAAGGCTCCGCGCGGAGCCTTCTTCGTTTGATGGGATGCGGTAGCATGCGCGCCATGCGCACCTGGGACATCTTCTGCAACGTCGTCGACAACTATGGCGACATCGGCATCGCCTGGCGCCTGGCGCGCGGGTTGGCCGGCGAGCACGGCCTGGACGTGCGCTTGTGGGTGGACGATCTGCGCGCGTTCCGGCATATCTGGCCGGCCATCGTCGTGGATGCGGATCGGCAGGTCTGCGAGGGCGTGACGGTTTGCGCGTGGCGGTCGCCGTTTGTGGCGACCCGGCCGGCCGAGGTGGTGGTCGAGGCATTCGGCTGTGCGCTGCCGGAAGCCTATCTGGCCGCCATGAGCGAGCAGTCGCCGTCGCCGGTCTGGATCAATCTCGAATACCTGAGCGCCGAGCCCTGGGTGGCCGCCCACCATGGCCTGCCTTCGCCGCACCCGCGCTTGCCGTTGACCAAGTATTTCTTCTTTCCGGGTTACACGCCGGACACCGGCGGCCTGCTGGTCGAGGCGGATCTGGCCGAACGGCGCGCCGCTTTCGTGCAGGATGGCATGCCGGCGTTCTGGCGCGAACTGGGACTGGCTGCGCCGCGGGCGGATGAGTTGCGGGTGTCGCTGTTCGCCTATGAGAATCCGGCGTTGCCCGATCTGCTCGATGCCTGGGCGGCCGATTCGCATGCGGTCACTTGCCTCGTCCCCGAAGGCCGGGTGATGCCGCAGCTGGCCGCCTGGCTGGCGGTTCCCGGCTTGCGGGCGGGCGATACCGGCAGTCGCGGCGCCTTGCAGGTGCACGTTCTGCCGTTCATGAACCAGGATCGGTATGACCGCCTGCTGTGGGCCTGTGGCCTCAATTTCGTGCGCGGCGAGGATTCCTGCGTGCGTGCGCAGTGGGCGGCCCGCCCGTTGGTGTGGCAAGCCTATCCGCAGGCCGAGGGGGCGCATTGGGACAAGCTGGGCGCGCTCCTTGCACACTACACGGCGGGCCTGGACGGCGCGACGGCGGACGCGGTGAGCGGGATCTGGCGGAACTGGAATGCCATGCCGGACGCGCCCGGCATGGCAGCCTGCTGGGCCGCCTGGCGTGCGCACCAGGCCGCGATCGAACGGCATGCACAGGCTTGGTGCGGCCGCCTCGGCCTGACCGGGTCGCTCGCCGGCAAGCTGGTGGAATTCGCGGAAAACAAGTTAAAATAGCGAGTTTTCTCAAACTCTTAGCGCTCTCGTAGCAGGACAACACCCATGAAAATCGCACAGGAACTCCGCGCCGGCAACGTCGTGATGATAGGCAAAGACCCGATGGTGGTGCAAAAGGCCGAATTCTCGAAATCGGGCCGCAACTCATCCGTCGTCAAGATGAAACTGAAGAACCTGTTGACAGGGGCCGGTACCGAATCGGTCTACCGTGCCGACGACAAGTTCGACACCGTCACCCTCGACCGCAAGGAATGCACCTATTCCTACTTCGCCGATCCGCTGTATGTGTTCATGGACAGCGATTACAACCAGTACGAGATCGAAGCCGACAACCTCGGCGACGCGCTGAACTACCTGGATGATGGCATGCCGCTGGAAGTGGTGTTCTATGAAGGCAAGGCGATTTCGGTTGAAATGCCCACCACGGTCATCCGCGAAGTCGAATACACCGAGCCCGCCGTGCGCGGCGATACCTCGGGCAAGGTGATGAAGCCCGCGCGCATCAAGCCGACCGGATTCGAACTGCCGGTGGCCGCATTCGTCGACATCGGCGACATGATCGAGATCGATACCCGCACCAACGAATTCAAGCGCCGCGCAAACTGAGCGTGGTTGTTGCCGATTAATCGGCAACAACCACGGCCTGCCCTTGATGCCCTTTAGGGTGCTTGCGGGTGGATTCCGGTGTTGGTTTCAAACAAAAGGCAGCTTCGGCTGCCTTTTGTTTTTGGTGTCTGTTCAGCGGCGTTAAAATAGCGGCTCGTTTCTCAGCCGCTTCCCCATGACCGATCCACGTTTCATCCACCTCCGCCTGCATACCGAGTATTCCGTCACCGATGGTCTGGTGCGGGTGGCCGACGCGGTCAAGCGCGCGAAGGGTGTTGCGATGCCGGCGCTGGGCCTCTCCGATTTGTCCAATACGTTCGGCTGGGTGAAGTTCTATCGAACGGCCCGGGGAGCCGGGATCAAACCCATATTCGGCTGCGACGTGTGGGTGACCAACGCCACGGATAGAAACCGGCCCTCCCGCCTGCTGCTGCTGGTGCAGCACCGCGAAGGGTATCGCCGCCTGTGCGAACTGCTCACGCGCGCCTATCAGGAGAATGTCCATCGCGGCCGTGCCGAGCTCGATCCCGCCTGGCTGGCCGACGGCACCGACGGCCTGCTGGCCTTGTCGGGCGGCGACCTGGGTAACGTCGCGCAGGCCATCCTCGACGACAAGCCTGACGCCGCTCGCACCGCAGCGGAAGCCTGGGCCGAGCTGTTCCCGGGCCGCTATTACCTGGAGCTGCAGCGCTTCGGCCAGCCGCACACCGAACGCCTGATCGACGGCCTGCTCGACATCGGTGCGGCGTTGAACCTGCCGGCGGTCGCCACGCATCCGATCCAGTTCATCGCGCCGGACGATTTCAAGGCGCACGAGGCGCGCGTCTGCATCGCCGAGGGCATGATGCTGGGCGACCCGCGCCGGCCGCGGCCGTTCACCGCCGAGCAGTATTTCAAGACGCCGGACGAGATGGCGGAACTGTTCGCTGATTTGCCGGAAGCCCTGGCCAACAGCGTCGAAATAGCCAAGCGCTGCAACCTGACGCTGGAACTCGGCAAGAGCA
>Ga0208957_1000864_pt1 | contig 18685 bp, 15 predicted proteins | sample RifOxyA1_FD_184029 | JGI IMG/M metagenome (GOLD analysis project Ga0208957, IMG submission 184029) | Groundwater microbial communities from Rifle, Colorado - Rifle Oxygen_injection A1 (SPAdes) | ecosystem: Environmental > Aquatic > Deep subsurface > Groundwater | place: Rifle, Colorado, United... | reverse complement strand
TATTGGAAGCATTTTGACTGGTGCTTCGAGAGATAAGTTTATTGATAACATCTATATGACAGATTCGGAGGCGGCAGTAGCTGGGCGTGGCTATTACCTTGCTTCTGGCAGATGGACTAAATCTGCAACAACCGCAGCAATTGAGGCAGTTTGTGTTAAATCGGCAGATGCTGGTACTGATGTATTGCCGATTATGGCAGTAGTTAAGACTGGTGACATTATTGAGGCAAATTATACCGGAACCGCAGATGCAGCATTTTTGCCGGGACTTACTGTAGCAATTTTGGATTCTAATGGAGACAATGTGGATGCCGCAACCGTTACTGGAGGTCATGGGGTTATCTTGGAGAAAGATACTGTTGGACTAAAAGTAAGGATGATTGTTAAGAAGAATTTCACTGAGGCCAGCTAATTAGTTGGTCTTTTTATTTTGTAAATTGAGAGGAGAAAAGACATGGCAGTTTTAATTCAAGAAAGCGGAGATTTTGAACAGTTAGTTGGTAAATATGAACATGCGCTCTTAGAATTCTGGCAGGACGGTTTTACCGATGCTATTCAAGATAGTATGATTGATGAGTTATATACTCCTGAGCAATCAGATAACCCCACTGAGGCAATCGGTGAGATGGTTGGGGCGATTGACTACAGCAAGTGGAACGGTGAATTCACTTATGGCACCATGAAACAAGGCGATACGAAGATCTGGACCCCAATCGTGTGGCAGGCTGGCATGGAGTATGACAGATTTTTACTGTCTAATGCCAAACTTATTAATTTAAAAGATGATTTCAGTGGTTTCTCTATTGGCGCAGCAAGACACCGCGAAGCGTGCGCATCCGGTTTACTTACTTATGCCGACCAGACAAGTTTTATGGTTAACGGAACTCCTGTTAACTGGACTTTGACAGCCAATGGGTTGCCACTTGCTTCAAACGCTCAGACTTCTGCTAATTATGGAAGCACTCAGGATAACTTAGAGGCTCTAGAACTCAACGACGAGAATATCGAAATTTTATGTCAAAAAATGTTTGACGTTAAGGACAGTTCGGGCAAGGACGCAAATCTTCAACCTGATACTTTAATCGTGCCTACCGCACTTCGCAAAAAGGCTTTGGAGTTAATCGGTGGAGAAGGTAAGGTAGATTCTTCCGACAACAACCCGAACATCTATAATGGTTCGATGAAATTGATTGTCTACAAGCAATTCCGTCGTCAGGCCGGAAAGACTGGTCAACCGTGGTGTATTATGGACTCTAAGATGGCTAAAAAATCCATGAAGTGGATTAATCGCCTAGAATCTGGTGATAAATACGATATTATCTCTTGGAAGAATATGGAGAATCAGGTCTGGAAAGTAGGTTCCATAATGTGGTATTCATGCGGCAGCAAGTCATGGAGGCCTTTCCAGTTCAGTATACCTGCGTAATTTGTAGTATTTGAGGTGTGATTACCTTACATCACACCTCATTGTCCTTTACCCATAACTCTAGTAGCGACTTTACTGTGTCCTGTATGTTTACGTCTTTCTTTATACATAAAACCTTAACTTTCTTTATTAGTTCATCTTCTAATCTAATATTTAATTGTTTTAGCATTTTAACCCTCCTTTTAGCTTGCTATCATTATATAAATATGATATAATAATATCATGCTATAAGTATAGCACAATATAAAAATAAGTCAAAGAGGGTTTTTTATGAAACAGCAAAAAAATATTAAATTAAGAAAAAACTTCAATGAAATAGTTAAGGGATTTGAGGATAGGGATTGTATACTGCTTATAAAGGAAGAGGAATATATAAATACTAAACAAAAACTTCCCTACATCTGCAACAAACATAAAGATAAGGGAATTCAGTATACAAGGTGGGATAATTTTAGAATATCTGTTGGCTGTTACTATTGTAGTTATGAGTATAGGGGTAAAAATAGGAGAGTTGGTTTTGATGTAATTTGTAAGTCTTTTTCTGATAGAGACTATATGTTATTAGCTAAGGAAACTGATTACAATAACAACTCAACTAAACTTCCTTATGTCTGCCCTAAACATAAGGAAAATGGCATTCAATATATAACATGGTCAGACTTTAATTCTGGATGTGGTTGCTATTATTGCGGCAGGGAAAAGGTTGAGGAATTAAAGTTTAGATATACCTTAGAGTATTTACAGAAAAAATACAATGATCGCGGATACACACTTTTAAACCCAGACTATAAAGGAACCGACAGTTACTCCTATTTTGTTTGTGAGAAACACCCAGACAAAATTCAAAGAGTTAAATTCTCTAATTTTATACATCTTGGCGACGGATGTGCTTTTTGTCGGGATGAACGCAGACCGAGAGGTAAAAATCACTACTTATGGAATGGCGGCGTTACTCCTGAGCATGAGAGAATAAGGAAAAGTAAAGAGTATGTCTCATGGAAGGTTAAAGTTCTCATAAGAGATAAACATACCTGCCAATGTTGCGGAAGTAGAAAGGGAAAGGATTTAAGGGCACATCACATTAAAGGTTTTGCCAATAATCCAAAACTAAGGACTGATGTAAATAATGGCATAACTCTTTGCAAATACTGCCACGACACTAAATATCCTGGTAGTCTGCACAATGTTTATGGATGCTGGGATGTTACCGAACAACAACTAACTGAATACATGAAAAGAAGGAAGGAGGAATTATTAAATGCAAATTGATAAGGGTATCCTTCCTATGGTTGAAGTAATGAACGCAACTGGTTTCATGCAAACATGTTCTAGTTGTCAGGGACATAGTAAAGGCATCCACCGCCTACCATATGTATCTTTTTATTGCAGGCAAAATGAAATAAGAAAACTATCTATAATTCTGGATAATGCTAGTGTGGAGTTAGAGGAGATTGGCGCACCGTTCTCTATAGATTGTTGTCTGGTGTTTAGTCCCGATATAGGTGATAATACCTTGGATGCAAAACTCGGCTGGGCAGTTTTTAATATCAGCCCCATAGAGGATAAAGGCTTTAGAATGAAAAAGACTGACAAGGAAATTTTCATACTTGTAATAGCAAATGCAATAATAGATTCACTTTAGACACCTAACGGTGTCTTTTAATTTTCCCATAAGGAGGTATAAAATGGCAACATATTCACATAACAAAAAAGTATGCGGCATCGAAGGTTTATATGTAGGTGTAGCAGGGTCAGAAAAGAAAGTCGCTGATGGCACAGGTAAACTATTTCAACAGGAAGTAGAAATCACCTCTAATGCTGCTGAGTTGAACTTAGTTGACAACGCTGACCGCATCGAAAAAGTAGCTAAAATAGCACTCTCTGCAGTCAATACGGCAGGCGGTGTATTTGCCTGGCAGAATGACGAAGGTGCTTCTATTATCGTCACCGGACTGTATCTTAACGTAACCACCAAGACTACCGGAGCATGTTCGCTGGATTGCGGTACTACTGCAACTTCGGCAACTACCCTGTCTGACAACTTAATTAACGCCGTTGACGTTAACTCTGCTGCCGGTGTATTTGACAATATTACCGATAAAGGGACTAACGGTAAGTCTCGTCAGTTATTAGCATCTGGTAAATGGGTAACTGGTTCGGTTGTATCGGGTGGTGCAAGTGCCGGTATCGTTGGGTTTGCCTATATTCGATATATTGTAATTTAAACTGAGGTGCTTTATGCGATACACCAAAAAACCGGAAAATTTCACCGATACAGAGAGGTTGCTTTTAGGCATATTGGAGGAATTGCAGAAAATATCCTCACTTTTACATACACCAAAAGTAGTTGAAACGCCCAAGAAAGATGTTGGGCGTACTGTATCGGTGAAGAAAACTAAGGAAATAAAGAAATATTCATGCAAAAAGTGCGGCAGGGAGTTTGGTAATGCCCGTGTCCGCACTAACCACGAAAAGAACTGCAAGGGTGGTGTTAAAGATAGCAACTAATATTCAAGGTAAAAATCCTGTCGGAACAACGGCAGCTAATACTAACCCCGTCACCATTGGCGGCGTTGATGGTGACAATGATATAGTTGGTCTAGTTCTAAATTCAGACGGTTCAATAACGGCAAAATTGGGTGCAGGTACGTCGATAGTAGGTAAGTTTATTCCTGTAGATGCGGACGGTGACGAGAAGTTTACCGCTACTAATCCAGCAATAGTCGATAGCAACTTTGACGGTGGCATAGCGACTGGTGGCAGTAAAACTACCATTATTGACACATCTAAAAACTTTGAGACTAATATGTTTGCCGGGCATACGGCAAAAGTCACCATTAGTGGTGTTGACTATTACCGCACAGTAGCGAGTAATACAGCAACAACTTTGACTATTACTGCTCTACCTGGCGCGGCGGCAAGTGCTATTGTTGGTACTCCTGGAACAGCAGAAGTAACGGTAGTTTATGTAAATGAGGGAGTTGCAGGTAACTCGATAACTGCTGAAGTAGTGGCAGCACCAGGGGACAATGATAACTTGTCGGCATCTTTCACTGATAATGTTTTGACGGTTTATCTCGGCAAAACTGGTGGCGTATTAGACGATGCCAAAAATACCGCGACTCTTGTTGCTTCTAAGATTGATGAACTAGCAGAATTTACGGCAACCATGACTGGTTCTGGTGGGGTTGTGCCTGTAGCGTCAGCAGTTACGTTTACTGGCGGTATTGCTGTTGTAAGCGTTGCCGCAGGTTCAGATTACCAGATTATGCGGAAAAATGTTGTTGCAGATGGCGGTGGTTCGATAACTGTCGATCAGTCTACGCACGATAATTTTAACGCCAATGTTAATTTACAGGTGGGCAATACTGACGTTGCAACTGGCAACCCTGTGCCTACCGTACTAGCTGGTAGTATAATTACAAATGGGCTACAAACTAGAGAAAGTTGGATTCCTGTTGCCATTATTGATGAAAGTGTGGGTATATCAAAAATTTTCACTGTGCCTACTAATACCGAGTATGAAATTCTCTCTATTACAGTTTTATTTGTAGCAAGTGCAGTTGCAGGGAACAGAGGTATTCGTATTTTAATGTCAACTGGTACAACAGGACAAAATTATGCACGACACACTACAGGGGTTAATATTACTGCTGGTCAGACTAGACAGATAACATTTGCTCCAAACTTATTGAAAGAGACAACTACTGACTTGACAGGTACACAATTGTCAGCCCCAATTGCTAGATGTATTATACCAGCTGGTCATAAGATTAGTATTTCTGATTTAGCTTCAATCGATGCTGTTGGGGATTCGATGAAAATATATATGTTAATTAGACAAAGGACGGTGTAAAGTATGAACTATAAAATTATTCAAGTTTTTACAGACGACCGTTTGAGTATTAACGATGAGGTAATTGGTAAACAAAAAGTTGCTTATATTGAGGTTAACGGTTCTATTCATGTGGTGCGTTATGATTATGAAATTGGTACACCAGAGGATGAAGTTAACACTGCACTAAATAAAAAGATAGATGACGTATCTACCTTGTAATACTAACGAAGGTGCGAATTTTAGATAGTTAGTTATTTAGTTAGTTGAGCTAAGACTCGATATATGGTATAATTAATGACAAATAATCATAAAGGTGGTTTTTGTCATTAATGTACTCGAATCTTGGCCTAGATATGAGAGAGATAAGAAATTTCTCAATTATTCACCTCACACACTAAAGTCATATAAGATACAGTGTCGCCTACTCCATGAATTCATAGGCGATATGGATATGGGTGAAGTAACATATGAGCAATTAAAGGATTATTTTGCCGAGCAGGGACATTTGAAACCTGCAAGCATCGGTCATAGGGTAAGATTTGTTCAGTCTTTATTTAGATGGGCTATTGATGAAGGATATATTCCAAAAAACCCTGCCACTAAATTGCGCGAACCTAAAATTGGCTTACGGGTTCCTAAGTTTCTGAGCGAAGAAGATATGGAAGCATTGCGCGAGTCATGCAGATGCCCAAAAGAACACGCCATTGTAGAATTTATGTATACTACCGGATGCAGGATAGGTGAGGTTTCCTTGGTTGATAAGAAAGATATTAATTGGGGCAATAAATCAGTTATTGTGATGGGTAAGGGCGACAAAGAAAGAGAAGTTTATTTTAATTCAAAATGCTTCTTCTGGCTTAAAAAATACGTCGAATCAAGAAAAGACAATGATCCTGCCCTATTTGTTACTGACCGCGCACCAAGGCGTATGAGTATAGCACGTATGAGAGAAATAATTAAAGCGGTTGCTGTTCGTGCGGACATTGAAGCAAGTGTCTATCCCCACAGATTAAGACATTCTTATGCCACTCATTTATTGGACAATGGTGCTCCTATGGAAGCAATACAGCAACTCATGGGACACGCCAAGCAGGAAACGACCCAACTATATGCCCGTTTAAGCGGCGAGCGCAGAAAAGAATTATATAAGAGGTATTTTTAGCACAGGGAGGTTAACCGCCTCCCATTTTACATAAGGTGGTGATAAAGTGTCCTTCACGCTAACAAACTGCAAAACAATTGCAGATTCATTATTGAATGAAACGATAGATGATACTAACCTACTAATATGGGGTAAGGAATGTCTGCAAGACAATATTCCATCTCAGTTATGGCAAGAGAACTCAAGAGAATATAAATCAACAGTCGCAAAGAGGTCATACAACCTGCCGAGCGACTTTTTTAGTTTAGTAAGTCTATCAACTACCATCGGATCACCGACAGGGCTAACAGCAACCCCAACCGGAACTACCGGAGCGACTACATATAAATACCAAGTTACGGCGGTTACAGAATCAGGAGAAACTATACCTTGTAGCGAGGTTACGTCAACTTCCGGAAATGCCGCATTATCTGAGACCAACTACAACGCCCTGTCTTGGACTGAGGTTGATGATGCCGTAAGTTATAACGTCTACCGTACCTACGGAGGCACTACAACTGGACTAATCGGGACAACTACAGATACTACCTTAGATGATACAGGACTTGCCGGTGACTCTGAAAATGTTCCTACCGAGGATACTACTGGTATCGGTTATGATAACTATTTTATCCGTAATAGAAAAATTTCCTTTACCGATGCCGATGATTATGCAATGACATATATATCATACCCAACAGTTTCCAGCATATCCGCTAATGTACCACTGCCAGATGCCTGCGAGTATGCAATGGCTAAATTTATCGCTTCAAGATTTAGGAGTAGTGATGATTCTGAGGATGCTGATGCCTCCAGATGGATGCTAGAGTTTCAGAATTCCATCAATAAACTGATTAATGAAATGGAGATAGATAGTAATTCATTTCAGGTGAAAATGGCATGGTGATAGCGAAAATACCTAAAAGGGGCAACAGTAGCGATAAAATACCTATTGAAATAAAAAGTTATGGCGGCATAAATACCTTACCGTCCAGACAGTTAGGACAACCTTCTGCCGGCAAAAACTTTTATACTAAAAACGGAGAGTTGTATACAAGGCCAGGACTTTTAGAAATAGATAATCCACCCAGTTTATCATCACCTATCTATGCTATTCACTCATGCAAGCAGGCACAACTAACAGAGCGTCTTATTGTTCAGTCAGGCAGTGAACTGCATCACAGGCCAGATGAATTAGGATCATGGTCGCTGGTTGATAGTGGAATATCTGGTTATGCCTACGGGAATGTGTGGAGAGAGCACTTAGTCCTGTCTTTTGGTTCTACGGTACTCGATTATGGCATAGAAACTGCATCGGCCAGTGATTTGCGCGGCGGTGCTACCGATATGCCAGGGTGCTTATTTACCGCAACATGGAAGGACTATTTATGGACCATACCAGGACCGAACTGGGCCCCTGCTTATAAAACACAGTTTAACGGTTATCAGTATGTATGGGATGATGAGTTAGAAGAGTATACCGAGGAAATAGTTGATAGAGATATTATTGTTTGGCCGGAGGACTTTAATGTACCCATGAGTGATGGGTCGTCTTTGATGGCTGCTTTTCCGTTTAGTTCATCCTTGTTTTGTATAACTGGAAAAAGTACGTGGCACATATACGGTGACAATGAGGATAATTTTGAAGTACACCAAGGTTCTCATGTTGGAGCATACGAGAACGGAGAGTTTTGCCCTGCCGCTTTAGTTTCCGATATGCCAATGTGGATAGGAAATGATTATAAAATTTATCGCTACACAGGTTCAGTTGTTGAACCAGTAAGCCAACCAATAGACAAAATACTGCAAGAGGAATTCAGTGTAGTCGGATTAAAACCGAGGGCTTACGGCTTAGATAATAAGTTTTGGCTGTTCCTGCTGAGAAATATTCTAATAGCACAGACCACTGAAACTTCAACTAAGTGTTTAGTATTTGACCCGGCAGAAGGTGAATGGTTTTTGTATGAGTTTGCCGGTCACATAATTAGTGCCGGTGAGTACGACGGCAAGATTTTACTTGGAACCAAGGATGGTAGAGTTTTATATATGAATGATGTTGATACGGATGATTCAGAGGATATAACGACTTCTCTAACTATTGGCCCGGCAGATATGCAGGCTAGAAAAATCAAAGCAAAGACATTTTACCTGACCGCAGAAGCGGAAAGCGACTTTACTGTAGATGTTTATACACAATGTGACAGTGAGGCAGAGGTTAGTCAGGGATATATTACATTCAATGCTGATACGTTGGTAATTGAGGATATTCGGTTAAATAGTGTTAGCGGTCAGAATGTTTCCGTGAGGATTGAGACTACCGATAGGATAAATAAGTTGCAAAAGGCAGAACTGACGGTTATTCCTAAACGGTTGAAGTAGGTGAGATTATGGCGGGTGGAAGTTTTGGTGGAGGAACTGGTACGGAATTAGATCCGTATCTTGTGGAGGATGCGGCAGATTTTAATGCTGTAAGAAATAACTTAACCGCATATTACAAGCAAACAGCAGATATTGATTTATCTATCTACCCCAACTGGGAGCCTATTGGTATCCCTTTTATGGGTAATTATGACTGTGATAATAGGGAAATTAACAATCCAACAATAAGCAGCTCAGAAACATATTTAAGCGTTTTTGGTGTATTGGTTGAGGCAGTTATAAAAAACATTAAAATTAAAAATGCTAATATTTCAGGTACGGGTAGTGGTCAACTGGCAAGTATTTTAGCATCTGTAATGGTTTCTTCAATTGTAGATGCATGTTATTTGCAAGGATCGGTTATTGTGGGTGAAGGAAGTCATGCATGCGGTGTTGCCACTACGATTGAGGGTGGAAGCGTTGTATCTAAATGCGGAACCGATGTAACGGTCGAAGGTGAAACAGTCGCAGCTTTTGCCACATATATCAACAGTAGCACAGCTAATGATTGTTACGGAAAAGGGCATGTGCGTGGTTACTCTGCTACAGAATCTGCTTTACTTGGTGGAATGTTTTGTGATGTATACAGTGGTTCTGTTGTAAGCAGATGCTATGCGGCAACAACCTTTGCTAATCATGGTGAGATTGCTTGGCTTGGTGGGTTTGCAGTTCATAGTTATGATGGTACTATTAATGATTGTTATTACGATTACGATCTTTCTGGTCAATCCGATAACGGTATAGGAATCCCAAAGACCACAGTCCAAATGAAACAGCAAGCGACATTCACTGGCTGGGATTTTACAGATATATGGAAAGTTGATGAAGGAGAATCTTACCCGTATTTCATACCTGTAATTACATTAACAATAGCAATATCTGGCGTAGGCACAACAGATCCAGAAGTCGGTACTTACTCGCATATTGAAGGTGATGTAGTCGAATTATCCGCAACAGCAGGCGAGGAAAGTAGATTCGTCAACTGGGAAGGTAATGTAAGTAATGCTAAATCAGCTAACACAACCATAGTCATAGGCACAACCGATGAAACTGTCATAGCGGTATTTATGCCTGGTGGATTTAACGCAAACTTAGCCGGAATAATCACAAAAGATATTAAACCGCTCACATTTAAGCGCGCATCACACACTGACAGTAAGCAGTCGGCAGATGCTGTAAACGATAATTTTCGGCAGGTAAGTACGTATACCGGAACAGTAACAAAAACACTAAAACAGTACAATCAAAATCTTGGTACGCTAAACGGTAATATAGAGGAAATTAGACAAATATTAATTGACGCTGGAATAATAGTATAACCGGAATAAAAAGGAGTTGATCTTATTGGCATACACTAAACCGACAGGGGATCAAGGTAATCTTAGTTTCCTGCAAAATGCACTTAATTCTTATAAGCCAAAGCAGTATAACGACTGGCAGTATATAGCCAATCAGCAAGTAGAAAATCCTGATTTTAGAAGTATGTTTAGAAATCTTTATCAAGCCAGAAATACAGCAGGTAATAGAGAAAGGGCGGCATATCAAGATTCTAAGGAAAACCTCACAACCAACAGGGCAAACAGCGTTAACTCAGCTGTAAAACGCTCTCTTGCCGCAGGACTTGGAGGTGCGGGTGGTGGTTCTGGTTTAGGTGGTTATCGTTCCCAGGAAATATCGGAAGGTTATCAGCCATCATTCGACAGGTTGGAGCGTGGTCATAAAAATAATATCTCCGACATAAACAAAAACTATCGAAGTGGTGTTGCTCAGATCGATGCACAAAAGGAAAATAGGGGATTAAAGGTTGCCTCAGAAGCCACAAGGTTAATGCAAGCTGATACGCAGGGGTTTCGTAACTGGCAAAGCTCATTAGCCGATACAATACAGAAGTACGGTGCTGAGCAGGCAGACTTATCGTATAAGCAGCGGCAGGATGCTTTTAATAACCAGTTAGCGTTACAGAAATTTGACTGGCAGAAGAAGATGGATGATCGTCCATACCAAGAGACTACAGCGGCACAAAGAATGCCTTATGAATATCCTTCTGCTAATTCGCTACTACCGTACAATATGGGACCTACTCCTTACCAGCAAGCGCAGCTTAGTAGAAGTAATGGTGGTGGAAGCAACGACAAGTCTGCTGCTTATGCCGCTGCTTATCAGGCCATATCGTCTAACCCTACAGTGATTAGCGATCCTGAGTTTATACAGTCGTTTTTAGCTGCTGGACTGACACCGAGCGACTATAGCGCACTGCTTGAAATGTTGGGTCAATAATTAATACTAAGGTAGGTGGTTTTATTGGCTTATAGCTTATACAAAGGACCATACAGTAACTTCAATCAGTACAGTCAGAACCAGAGTAAGGATACTTCCAGGGAAGATGCCATTAGGAGGTTGCTTAGTTTTTCGAGCAGCCAACCTTCTGTATCCGGTAGTGGTTTTAATGATTCCGTAAATAAGGCATTGCAGGAGCAGTATGAAAGTATTTATGGTGATAATGTACCAAAAAATACAACCTTAAAAATTCCACAAATAACTAACGATCCTGACATGGCCGACAATATCTTAGATTACAGTATTAAGGTACCTCCTATAACAGGACTAAAAGCACCCATATCACCTAGAAGCAGTTTTTATGAGTCTCTGGATAATAAATTTGGTGGGGTGTTGCCTGGCGGTGCTGATTTTAACTCCGGTGAATACGGTATCAGTCCAGAATTTGCAGCCAATCATCCGATTATAAGCAGGAGTCTAGCAACGGCAGCGAGCCCCATCAAGGCAGTTATGGATAATCCGTTTGCTGATAGATCGAGTCAAGTAGCAGGACAAATCGTAACTACCGTAGATAATCCCGATATGGCAAGTACGGGTAGTAAGGGATGGGATACTGCCGCTGATTTACTTGGAGGCATTGGAGGGTTTGCTCTTAGCCCTACAGGTGGTGTCAGAAGCGCAGGGGCGCAGTTGTTTGGTGTAGGAGAAAAGACTATTGAGCGAGGACTTGGTCTAGGTAATTTGCCGGGCATGGTAAAAGGACTAGAAAATCTGCCTGGGATAGTTAAGACTGGCATTAAGTTGGGTGGTGCAACAATACCCTATGAGGCAGCAATGGCCGCCTTGAACGATAGGGAATTTAGTCCCAGAGAAGCAGGTATGGCAGGGGCGGCTAACGCTGTTATCGGGATGGCATTGCATGGCGCAGGGAGTGTCTTAGGTAAACGCAATACACCAACTACACCAGCTGAATTCAAGATGCCAGAATATAAAGCACCAGATATGTCGGCATTTACACCGGAGGAATTGGCTAATATTAAAAGTAAGTCAAGGCCAGGTGAAATGATAACACCTGATAATATTGTTACCACGGAAGTAGCGGCGGCGCAGCGCACTCTCAGGAATACGCTGAATGTCGAAAAGGCCAATAAAGTATTGGATGAATTTCCGGAACTCGAAAGAGAGTTTCCTTATTTTAGACTACAGCAGGGTAATACGGTTATCCTGCCAAATGGAAAAGAAGGAACCGTTAAAACAGCAGATAAAATGATTATTCAAGTTGATGTAGACGGAAAGACGGTTAGCATTGGTCGGAAGGTTGTTAAAGTGCCGGAGGTTGTGAGTGAGTCAATATCGGAAGTTACGGAGATTGCAACTCCTGAGATTAAACAACAACCCATTGTTAACGATGTTCAGCGACTAAATAACAGAAGTGGTGCCGAGACTTTTCCTGACGAAAATATACCTGCCACACCAGAAGCAACCTCTAATAAAATAACTCACGACGACAAAGACGGTACATTTTCTTATGACACAAAAGAATTTTATATGCGTGGTGTCGTAAATGACGGTGATTTATACATCCATCGGGCAGACAAAAATCCAGAAACAAAGGATAAGGGGTTACTTGGAAAAGCAATAAATGAAGTATTGGACTCCTATTCTAAAAAAGGAATTAGTGTAAGCAAGATAACCGCAGATGGATCGCCGTCCTTCGTTAAGTCAATGCAAAATATTTACGGTAAGGACAATGTTGCAATACACGACACAAACGTATATAACGGAGAAGCACAAAGCGACATAGAAGTTCGTCTGAGTAATACTAATAAGGAAGTTGTTGCCCAGGAAGCATTGCCGCAAACTCAAATAAAGGTTAACCGTGGCAGCAAGGGCGTAGCAAACATAACCCTGCCCGATGCCGACCATGCTATGCTGTTTGAATTAGACAAACAAATGAAAATGCTCAACAACGAGAAAACATATTCACATGAATTGGAGGTTTTGGCGGAAGCAAACTACAACAAACTTAAAGATAAGTTTCCAGATCCCATCGGTACTGCCGATACTTACCGCAGAAGCGTTTTGAGCGGCGCGAAGGATATTGAGAAGGACGGTACTTATGCGGCAGAGACTTTTGAGACAGTTAAAACTAAACTCGATGCTGAGGCAAAACGCTTTGATATTCCGGTAGATAAGCGTAATTCTAAAAATGTCGGAGATAGAAAAGTTAATGCCATGCAGTACAATCACCCTGAGTTGAAACCATATGTTCAGGAACAGGCCAAAAACATCATGGGCGATCTTGCTGCATCATTAAAAGCAGAGCGTGGCGGTACTACTGTTTATGGTGAAAATACCGGACCGGAGAATATCTCCTGGGGCAATAAGCGCATGACTACCGACACTATTGCTAAGATATTGGACGAGCAGAAGGTAAGTTATGCCGACATTGATAGCGCCTTGCAAAGAATTATTGATGATGCAGGTCAGGAAAATACCGCACTTGCCAAACGCATTGAGTTGCTGATTGACGATCATTTGACTAATGGGTATACCGATATATACGGTAATAAGTATCCTCCGAACAAAGAGTATGTCGATGCTAAGAATAAGGCGTATGGTACGGACATTAAGCCAAAAGAGCAGTATAAGGATATGTCTGACGAGGATTGGCAAGAGTTAGAGCAGTTGCAGGATGAAATGGGTAAGGGTGAGGTTGTCAATAAGGATTTGCGTAAAACTCAAATAGAACAGTCTTTCGCGAAAGAGGATTGGGAAGTTCCGAAGGATATTTTTATTGAAAGAGGAAGTAAATATATCGACGAAAAACCTGCTTCCTATGTTCATAGAAGTATAGTTGAGCAGGCATTTAAAGAAGGTAAACCCGTACCCCCCGAAGTATTAAAGGACTATCCTGAGTTATCCGCAGAGGTAGTCAGTAAACCTGCATCGGAAGTTAAGACTATAGCTGAGGACATTGGACTAAAACCGGAGAAAGCGGATGAGTTGATAATTGAGGGCGATAAGGTTACTGGTAGTGCTGAATCTGTGCCGGAGCAGGCAGGTACATATGATCCTGGAACTATTGGGGCAGCAAGGCTAACCGTACCGGAAAAGCAATCAATTCTACCCGGCACTAACGAAAAGGTACGCTCATTTCAAAGAACTGCCATTGATGCCCCGGTCACCGACGATATGACTAAGGCAGGTCTACTTGTTGATATTTACGCCGAAGGTCCAGGCGCATATAAGTCGATTACGAATATCGAAACCGAGGCAGCAGCGAGGAAATTTATTGAAAATGACGGCATCGAAGAATCATTGAAGTATGTCTTTGATGAAAATGAGGTATCAGCACTAAAACCGGCAATGGCAGGTCAGTTAGCATATGTTATGCAAAAGCAGGGCAGGCATGATGTGTCTGTAGAATTACTTGAAAGTATGGGCAAGCAATTGACTTCTGCTGGACAAATGGCGCAGGCAGTAAAAATATTTATGAACTTATCTCCCGAAGGTGTGCTGATTAAGGCAAATAAGGAAACCAAAAAAGCGTTCAACGAGTTACCGAAGCAAACTAAGGATAAGCACGATGATTTAAGCGATAAACTACAAGAGGAATTCGACGGGATCGACAAAGAAGCAATTGACCAAGTGGTTAATGAAACTCCGGTATTGGGCGGTAAGAAACCTAAGTCCAAGCAGGGTAAGCCGAATCCAGAAAATCAAACTGACCCGGCAAATATGCTGGCACAAAGAATAGTTAGTTACGTAAAACCGATGATGCCTGCTAGTAGATTGACACCAGAAATGCAGATGGTAAAAACGCTATTTTCTAAGGCAAAAGAAGTTTTGCCAGCAGAGAAAGTAAAGTTACCTAAGAAAAACGCATTGGATGAAGTCGTTACCGCACTACAACAAAGCGACAACTACCGCAAAACCTGGGAAGATGCCAAACAATCTATTATCGAGCAGAACGGCGAACTGCCACAGGTAATGAAAGATGTTGAAGCATACATCGAGCATTACTTAAATGTGCCGTATTCTGAGCGTTCACTTGGAAATATATTGGCCGAGGCAATGAAGGATAAAAACTTTGATTTAGAGCAGAGTGCTTTTGGCCCAATGTCACCTAACTTCCGAGGGACTAAAGCAGAGAATACCGCATTTATTCAGTCTATTGTTATGGACAGCGGATTGAGCGGAAAGAACGCAGAAGTTTTGTCCTTGGAGTTGGGCAGTAAACTCGATGAAGCGTTGAAGAAAAAACGCGACAATAAGACTTCCGATCTTGCCAAAAGAATTATCAAGATGGCAACGGAAACACCAAAAGGTGCCGAGTCTAACCCTGTCAAAGAAATGTTTAATATCCTTATGCAGAAGGCCAAAGAATCCATGCCGAAGGTGGAAGGAACTAAGTCTACCAAGGATGGCATGTTGCCGATATATAACGCCTTAAATAACCGCAAAATGTTCAATGCGGTGTGGTCAGAGGCGAAGAAGGATATTGTTAAGCAGTTAGAGGCAAAAGGATTGTCAGTTGAGGGTGCTAATCTTGACCAAATGTTTGCCGAACTTCTCTATCACCCCTATACTAAGGGACAGTTAAGTAGGGAAGTTACCAAGGGCATTAAGCAATACGGCATTGATGTAAATAATATCGTCCGGCAGCATTTTACTGTAGCTGAGAAAACAGGGCAGACGTTGGCTGAAAAGTTAACTACTCGCGGCATGTTGTCTAAAGACGAAGCGGCATTGTTGGCGCAGGATATTCAGGCCAGATTTGCCGAGGTTGCAGAAACCAAGAAATCGCAGATATTGAAGAATATGTTTCGAGAGAAGTCGTTGACTAAAGAGCAGAAAACTATTGACCAGAAGATTGTTGAGTTGTCTAATTTGGGTGCGCTATCGAAAGAGCAGTACCGTAGGTCGGTTGCTGAGAAGATGGGGTTGCCGGTACTGACCGATGATATTGCCAATAGATTGGTTATGTTGGCAGAGCAGGCGCAGCAGACAACGGGCAGGAAATCGGAGATTTTAAGGGCGCAGATGGCGAAGATACTAGCAGAGCAACAACCTGTATCTTTTTGGAGAAAAGTATCATCGGTGCAAACATTTAGCCAGTTAATTAATTTGAAAACTGCAACTAGAAACCTTGTCGGTAACGCTGGATTTAACGCATTGGAGAATGTAAGTGATGTTGTCGGTGCAGGTATTGACAAGGGTGTTAGTCTGGTAACTGGTAGGCGATCAAAGGTACTACCGAGCATAGCTACGCAGATTAAAGGCGGTATTAAGGGTGCTAAAGAAGGCATAGAAGATGCCATGTTGGGCATCGACACCTTGGGTTATGAAGGTAAATTCGACTTACCACGAAGCAGGACATTTAAAAAAGGCATAATGGGTAAACTTGAAACTGCCTTAAATATTGAGTTAAAAGCAACTGACCGGGCGTTCTATGAATCGGCAAAAACAGAATCTTTACGCAATCAAATGGCGGCGGCGAAGGTCGAGAAACCAACTGATGCTATGATAGAACAGGCACATCTTGACGGACTTTACAGGACATTCCAGGACGAGAATATTCTTAGCAATATGTTCGTCGGGATTAAGCGGATACTAAACGCTAATAAGGAATGGGGTGGGGGCGATCTACTGTTAAAATATCCCAAGACGCCCGCTAATTTACTTATGCGTGGGGTTGACTATTCTCCTGCCGGATTTATGAAAGTTTTGGTTGAGGCATCAAGACCGCTATTTAAGGGTGAATTTAATCAGAAAGCATTTGTCGAAGCATTTTCAAGGGCGTTGGTTGGTTCAACTGCTTTGTTTGGTACTGGAATATTACTACACAAGCTAGGTATTATTACAGGTCGCCGCGACAAAGATAAGGAATTAGCTGAATTGCAAAGACAAAACGGATTTGCCGAATACAGAATTAATGTATCGGCACTAAAAAGGCTAATGTTTGGCGATGGAGGCACTAAACCGCAAAATGGTGATAAGATAATAAATTATGATTGGTGGTTGCCAAACGCCATCCCAATTGCGATCGGTGCCGATATTGACAGAAATAAAGGTAAAGCAACTGGATTAGTTGGTACTACGCTTAACGCTCTATCTACTGGCATTAACGCTTTTGCCGAGCAACCAGTTATGCAGGGTTTTGAAACTTTGTTTAGTGGGGCGCAGGGTAGTTTTGATCAAGGATTACTTAGGATACTAGAAGGTGTTCCGCAGTCATTTGTGCCGACATTTTTAAATCAGGTTAAACAGTTAGCAGATAATCAGCGCAGAGAGACATACGATCCCAATAAACGAAAGAACATGGTTAATAAGGTAGTTAATAAGGTTCCCGGTTTATCAGGTATATTACCTCAGAAATACGGTACACTCGGACAACCTCTTGAAACATATCAGGACGGTGGTAATAGTTTAGGCAATGTTCTATTAAATCCTGCTTTCGTAAATACCTATAATCCTTCTCCGGAAGTGCAGAAGATCATTGACATATATGACCAAACCGGAGAGACTAAGCAGGTTCCGCGCATCGTGGATAAAACCATTAAGGTTTCTAGTAGAAAAAGAGTTGACGGAAAAATGAAGGACGTAACCGAAGAATTTGAATTGTCCGGTAATGAATTCTCAAGGTATCAGAAACTTTTTGGCGAGAAAACTAATGCCGGAATAGGAAAGGTGTCTAAGAGTCTCACCCCAGAAGCACAGACCAAGCGAATACAAGACATTATGGACAAGGCAAACCAAGAAGCCAAAATTCAAATTCTTAGGGATAGGGGATTAAGGGTAATTAAAAATGGGACTGGCATAAAAATACTGAGTGGGTTATAGTATATTAGGGGTGGTATTTTATGAAGTTTCTTGAAAGCGATGATTTTCATGTTTTCAGGGTCCTAATATGCACCATAGTAATAGTTGCCTTATACCTTATTCAAATGAATAATTTTTCCTTAGTTAACTTGTCGGCATACACTATAATTCTTTGGTTATACTATTGCATTGTTTTTGTAGCGGCAGACTCTTTTAAGCCAAAAAAACTTAGGTAAAAAGGAAGATAACCACTCTTAATAGGGTGGTTATTTTGATATAATTATGCTATAATATGTGTGGGACATTATGGATTAGCTACCTATAATGGTGCGGTACTCCTATCCGCACACCCATATTAATAATTAGGAGAATACGCCTTTAGGAGGGGTTGTTTTTTATGCAACAAGATAAGAGTAAGTTATCTTCCGAAAATATGGAGAGCATAGACAAAATACTTAAAATCAAAAAACCTGCATCTGAATTAGGTAAATCTGGCATATATTTTTTAATTAAGGACGATATTATTGTATATGTCGGACAGACTAGAAATTCAGAAAGTAGGATATATTCTCATTTTAATGATGCTTCCAAGGACTTTGATAGTTATTCATTTATTCCTTATAATGAGGATGAATTAAACGATATGGAGGCATATTATGTTGCCACACTAAACACTAAATATAATATGACTATGCCACAAAATAATATCTTTAAAAGCGTACCTCAACTTAAAACAATATTCGGTAAAGGTGCGCTTGAT
>Ga0208957_1000861_pt1 | contig 18752 bp, 18 predicted proteins | sample RifOxyA1_FD_184029 | JGI IMG/M metagenome (GOLD analysis project Ga0208957, IMG submission 184029) | Groundwater microbial communities from Rifle, Colorado - Rifle Oxygen_injection A1 (SPAdes) | ecosystem: Environmental > Aquatic > Deep subsurface > Groundwater | place: Rifle, Colorado, United... | reverse complement strand
AAATACAAAGAAGAATGTTTGCGTCAAGAAAAGGGGTTAAAGGGGAAATGAATTGACGCAAAACCGTATTGTGTTAGCTCAGGCCGCTTCGCGGCCTTCGCTTAACTCTCTTCCGTTTGCTCGCTTCGCTCGCAATCCGCCAAAAGATAAAGTATTGGAAGTGGAGGATATTCAGGATCTTGAAGTTCTTCCGGCAATTCCAGTACCCATTCCCACATCAGCTCCAACTCCAATACCAACACCATCACCAAACTCAACACCTACCACTACAGTCACTCCCACCACTGAACCATCTATTTCTCCTTCACCCTCAACAACACCTTTATTTTAAATTCCCATTTAAAATGATATATTAAAACCATTCGAATAAGTTAAACATGACGCCAAGACAAATGGGTAATTTAATGGGTATGGAATATTGTTAGTAAATAACGTATGGTATGCCTGATATAATCTGTTTGTCTTCTGGGTTTAATATTAAGTAATCAATGTTATGAAAACAGTATTCCGAAATCTTAGGTTTTTAGAATCTGAAAGTCTACAAATTATTTGGGAGGCTGTTTCAAGTTTTAAAAATCCTGCCATGCTTTATTCAATGGGTAAAGACTCATCCGCAATGTTACATTTGATGCGTAAGGCCTTCTATCCGGGAAAAATACCGTTTCCATTGGTTCATGTAGACACACTGTGGAAATTTAAGGAAATGATAAGTTTTAGAGATAGGATGGCAAAAAAGTTAGGCTTTGACCTTATCGTTTACACTAACCCTGAAGGAGTCAAAATGAGCATAAATCCATTTACTCATGGGAGTGAAATACATACTGATGTAATGAAAACTCAGGCATTGAAACAGGTAATTAATAAATACAAGTTTGATGCAGTTTTTGGAGGAGCCCGGCGTGATGAAGAAAAATCTAGAGCTAAAGAAAGAATATTTTCATTTCGTGACAAGAATAACCATTGGGATCCTAAAAACCAACGTCCTGAGCTTTGGCATATATACAACACTAAGATAAAAGAGGACGAATCAGTTCGAATATTCCCGTTATCTAACTGGACTGAAAAAGATATCTGGCTTTATATATATCAAGAAAATATTGAAATTGTCCCTTTATATTTTTCGGCAAAAAGGCCGGTAGTTGAAAGATGTGGCACTTTAATTATGGTGGATGATGGCCGGTTTCCATTACAAAAGGGGGAGAAAATAAAAATTGAATATGTTCGTTTTCGTACACTAGGCTGTTACCCGCTAACAGGAGCAATAAGAAGTAACGCAGCTACTATTCCTGAAATTATAGAAGAGACGATGTTGAGCAGGTACTCAGAGCGCCAAGGAAGAGTTATTGATTTTGATCGAAAAAGTTCGATGGAAAAGAAAAAAAGGGAAGGATACTTTTAAACATAATATGGATAACTCGATAACACAGTTGATCGAAAACTATACTAAAAAAGATATGCTTCGGTTTATTACTTGTGGAAGCGTAGATGACGGTAAAAGTACTTTAATAGGAAGATTATTATTTGAGAATAACCTCCTATATGATGATCAAATAGTAGCCCTTGAAAATGTAAGCAAAGGTAGGGGCGTAAAAGATAATTCAGGAAAGGAAATTGATTATTCACTACTTTTAGATGGGTTACAGGCAGAAATAGAACAAGGTATAACAATTGATGTAGCTTATAGATATTTTTCGACTTCGAAAAGGAGCTATATCGCTGCAGATACGCCTGGACACGAACAATATACGCGGAATATGGCAACTGGCGCTTCAACTGCAGATTTAGCGATACTTTTACTAGATGCGACCAAAGGGTTGTTAAAGCAAACAAAAAGACATTTATATATTACAAGTTTGATGGGTATTAATAACTTTATCGTTGTCGTAAATAAAATGGATTTAGTTGATTACCAGGAAACATACTTCGAAAAATATAAAAATGAGTATCTTGATTATATAAAAAATATTGACAGTCATGATCAGTTTTCAATTACGTTTATTCCAATAAGTGCTTTAAGGGGGGATAATGTTTCCGCATGTAGTAAAAAAATGGTATGGTATAAAGGCAAAACATTAATTGAAGCTCTGGATAGTACTGAGATAAAACAGAGCCGATCTAATTGCTTCAGATTTCTCGTTAAATATGTTAATAGGTCGAACTCAAACTTCAGGGGTTATTGCGGGATAATAGCCTCAGGTTCTGTAAAAGTAGGAGACAAAATATTATTATTCCCATCTAAAAGAATAACAACTGTAAAATCAATAATTTCTTATGATAAATATCCGAACGACTCCACCGCTGGTAATTGTATTTGTCTTTGTACCGAAGATGACGTCGATATTAGTCGAGGGGATTTAATCACAAAAATAAGCGATGCGCCTACTTTACATGACCATATTGAATCAAACTTAATATGGATGGACGAAAACGAGCTGTCTCAAAATAAGGAATATTATATTAAATTTAATCATAAAACTGTTAATGGCATTATCAAAATTAACTATAAAAATGATATTGATGAATTTTTAAAGGAAAAGGCCAAAACACTTCAAATTAATGAGATTGGTAACTGTGAAATTGCGCTTGATGAACAAATAGCTGTTGATCCATTTGAGCTTTGTGAAGAAACAGGATCATTCATTGTTATAGATAAAATAACTAATAGGACGAGTGGAGCTGGCGTTATCTCTTCTCTGGGTAGTAAAAGGGTATCTGGAAAATCATCGAGTGTTTTTTGGTCTGATACAAAGGTAAAAAAAGAGCATAGAACTAAATTAAAACAACAAAAGCCTTGTGTTATTTGGCTAACTGGCCTATCAGGTTCTGGTAAATCAACGATAGGAAATACTCTAGAATACAAATTATTAACTTTAGGTTACCATACGTATTTTCTTGATGGTGACAACATTAGACATGGATTAAATAAGGACATAGATTTTTCAGATAAAGGAAGGTCAGAAAATATAAGAAGAGTTGCTGAAGTATCAAAATTAATGCTTGATGCGGGATTAATCGTTATTACGGCTTTTATATCCCCATTTGAAAACGATAGGCAAATGGCAGAAGAAATTATTGGAAGCGAAAATTTTATCCAAGTGTTTATAGACACCCCCTTAGAAGAATGTATAAAAAGAGATACCAAGAACCTTTACAGAAAGGCGATATCTGGCAGTATAGTCAACTTTACGGGTATAAGTTCATTATATGAAATTCCATTATCGAATGATCTTATAATAAAAACCCTTGGAAAGACTCCCGAGGACTGCACTAAACAACTGCTAGATCATATTCTAGATAAATTAAAAATTGAATAGTTTCAATTAAAAGTTGATACATGATAAATTATTTTGAAAAATTAAAACAGCTTGTTTCCACGGGTGAGCTGGAAATACTTTATATTATTTCTCCCCCCAGAACTCTCTCCACCGTGTTTGAAATTGCCCTATCAGAATACGGAAATGGACAAATACATGAACCGTTCCACCAAAGACGAAGAAAAGATTTTAACGATGGGTGCAGAATAGTATATGAAAGAATAATCCAACTTCAGCAACAGTTTAAAAATCAGCCAGCAAAAATCGTCATAAAGGATCTATCTAAATTCATCGGGCCAGAAGAATGGGAACAATTAGTAAACCTTGCTAATAGATTTATTTTTGTAATACGAGAACCATCCAGACAAATATTTTCTATGGCTTCAAGATATGCAAATGATTTGGATGACTACGATGTAGACAAACTTAATTATCAACAGATATTGGCAAATTTACCTAGAATACCATTCGAAGATCTTGCATTAAATTACTGGGAAAACCTACTTAGACTATTGAATATTACTGAAGAATATTTAATTAAATCAATGAATGAGCCTCGACAAAAATATTTAGCAATTATAAGCAGTATAACATTTAGATACGATCCTTTGGATTCTATTAAAAAACTTCTAAAACATTTCAATTTAGATATTGATCCAGTTAAAATACTTAAAGATTGGAAGGTTGGAAGTGGAGAAAATTTTTTCAGGCCCAAATATATAGTAAATGACACAGATAAAGATAAAGAATTCAGAAAAGGCGCATGGTTAGGATATGCTATAAATAGTTGTTCATTTGATTCATTAGATCCTAAACATGATGCTCCTAAAGATATAGATATTTATGACGATCAACTCCAAAACTATTTTTTAACAAACATATTACCAGTATTTATAGAGATGTATTTAAACAAAAATAACATTTGTAAACCTAATGCTGATTTTGTATTAAGCGAATCTTTTATTGAAAGTACACTACCAAAGTCAAATCCAATAGAATCTTACCTACTTTGTAAAAGCTTTTTACCTAAAAATAAAAACCAAAAAAAGAATCAAAAACAGAACTGTTTACGTCTCAAGTTAGTAATTGAAAATAAATATCCGTATATTTCAAAAAAGTTTTTTGACTTAGTTGAGATAAAAGAAAATGTTGTAAAATAAGTCATGAATAATAATGACATCTATAACAAGATAAAAGTGCTATTTCCCCTATCGTACGAGGATGATTCTTTTGCTTTCGCAATCTCAAGCATTAAGAAAACATTATATGGAAAATTAGAAAACAATGGGCAGCCAAGATATCCTGGGTCATATGACGAAAATGCCTACGACTATCTAATCGAAAAATATTCTCGGGTGGAAGTTGAAGGAAATGACTATATAGATTTACTAAAGGATGTAGTAAATGATTTATTTATTGGTGTACCAAGGTGGAGAAGCCCTAATATTTTATATAATATCTGCGCTTCGAGTAATCTGGCTGCTTCTGTTATTTATTCATTAGCTCTGGATGAAAATGTTCACAATGTAAACAGCGGCTTGTCTGGAAATACGTTAGTCGCAGAACATGCCGTTACAAAAATATTAGCAAGATTGGCGAATATAGAGACCAAGCCCTATGGTTTATTTACTTTTGGTGGTACTTCAACAAATTTATATGCAATGAAGATAGGAATTAAAAAATGTAGTCCAAACTCCAGTTTCTCCGGATTGGACGGTAAGGTTAAGATTTTATTAACAGAAGATTGCCATTTCTCTCATCCTTCAAATGCAGATTGGTTGGGAGTAGGTCTTGATAATGTTTCAACAATAAAAGCCAATAAAGACAGGTCGAGTAATCTTTCGGATGCTGAAGAAAAAGCTCGTAGAATATTACAAGAGGGGTATAAATTAGCGGCAATCCTAATTAATGGAGGTACAACTTACGACCATACTATCGATAATATCAAAGAATTTGTAGTATTAAGAGATAAACTAACTGAAGAATATAAACTACCATATAAACCCCATATTCATGTAGATTCTGTTATTGGATGGTCTTGGCTCTCTTTTAAAGATTACGATTTTAACAAAAATGAATTGGAAATTTCAACTGATGCTTTACTTCCTTTAAAAAATCAATATGAAAAGATATCTCAGGTGAGATTAGCTGACTCTTGGGGAATTGATTTTCACAAAGGAGTCGGTGCAACACCTGCAGATAGTAGCTTAATTATAGTAAATAAGTTCGAAGACATATCATTGCTTTCTAAAAAAATAAGCGCAAAAACAGAAATTCATCAACTTGCACAAGAGTTTAGTTCGTTTTCACCCGTTGATTATACATTAGAAACTACAAGAGCCGCGGGAGCAGCATTGGCTGCTTTAGTTTCACTTAAAGTATTGGGGTTAAACGGTATCAGGAGAAATCTATCAAATTTAGTTGAGCAAACTATCAAAATGAGAAAATTAATCAAAAACACCAAAGGCATCTTTACCTTGAATCCTGACTCAGAAGGATTTGTAACAATGATTAGATTAATTCCAGGATATCGAAATATTAAAGACATATATGATTATTCAAGGGGGGAATTGGAGGAGGATAACAAATATATCAACGCCTTTTTCAAATGGGACAAAAAAACAAGAATCGATAAAGGAATAGGTATTGAATATTCAGTTACTAGCAGTTATATAAAAGCAACCGATGGCATCGGAGTAGTTGCCGTAAAGTTGTATCCAACGTCTCCTCACTTTAGTGAAAAAAATGCAACTGAAACGGTCGAAACATTAATTAATCAGAAAAAAATCTTTGACGAAAAGGTTTGGAATAAATAAGCTAATTGGCTTATTCCAACTCGAATTTTTTCTTAGCTGTTTCATAATCCTTTGGTGTATCAATTTCAATCCATTTAGTACCTTTTGCTGTAGAAATTGCTTTTGCATTGATTTTATTTTCTCCCACACCCACTCCCCACCACTTAACTTTGTCTAAATCATCATATATATTTTCTAACACATTTTTAGTTACCAATTCACAAACATCTGCTCCTACACCTTTTTCCTTGGAGTATCCTATTATTCGATTGTTTTTCAAGATGACTTTCATGGCTTCAGGATCACTAAAATCAAAATCGACCAAAGACATAGAATCTCTTTCTTTATTGTAAGCATCTAACAAGGGCGTAAGTGCGCCTTCGCTTAAAACCAAATCCGCATCCAACATTAAACTGTCTTCAAAACCAATTGTATCTAAGGCTACCTTCATAGAAAGTGCGTTATCCGCTTTCTGATAGTTTATATTGTGTATTAAAGAGACATTTTCAAGTTGGAGAAATCTTTCGGCTTGATAACCAACAACTATATATACAGGTTCTACACCGTACCCTTTAAGTTGGTTTACAAGCCGAACAATAATTGGCTCTCCATTAATTTTCAGGAAGGGTTTGGATTGACCTTGGAATCTAAATGCAAATCCTGCAGCAAGTATAATTGCTCTCATGGTAAATTAAAGTTTATACGAACTTTCGGGTAAATCAACACACTAAAGGTTTTGTGTTAAAATGAACAACGATTATATTATGACGAAATTTGATTACAATCATAAAAATATTGAACATAAGTGGCAAGATATTTGGGAAAAGAAGAATTCTCAAAAAGCTGATGACTTTAATGATAAGCCTAAGTTTTATGCCCTCATAGAATTTCCGTATCCGTCAGGGGAAGGTCTTCATTTAGGACATGCATTCACAAACATAATATTAGATATATTAGTCCGCAAAAAAAGATTATCTGGATTTAATGTTTTGTATCCAACAGGCTGGGATGCTTTTGGCCTTCCAACTGAAAATTTTGCTATTAAAACTGGTATACAGCCTGCGATAGCGACAAAAAAAAATACTGATAGATTTAAAGCTCAGATGAAAAAATTAGCCTTAGCATATAATTGGGATAGAGAAATTAATACGACAGATCCAAATTACTTCAAATGGACGCAATGGATATTTTTAAAGTTTTATGAAAAAGGGTTAGCATATAAAGCTGAAGCTGCTGTAGGATGGTGTCCTTCATGTAAAATCATTTTGGCAAACGAGGAAATAATAGATAGTAAATGTGAGCGATGTGGCACAGAATCAGAGCTAAGATCTCAAAAACAATGGATATTAAAGATTACTGCTTACGCTGATCGATTAGCTGATGAATTAGACTTAGTAGATTATCCTACATCAGTTAAACAATCTCAAAGAAACTGGATTGGGAGAAACGAGGGTACAATTGTTAAGTTTGAAAATGCCAGAAGAGAATATGAAACTAAAGAGATAGCAATTTTTACTACTCGTATTGATACTATTTTTGGAGTTTCTTTTGTTATCCTCGCTCCGGAGCATCCTTTAGCTAAAGAATTGGGACAAACAAATAAAGAGGTTGCTGATTATTTAGTTAAGGTATCCAGGAAATCAGAGAGGGAGAGAAGTGAATCAGTAAAAGAAAAAACAGGTGTTAATACTCAAGTAGATGCGGTTAATCCAACAAGCGGGGAAAAAGTACCAATTTGGATATCAGATTTTGTACTTTCCAGTTATGGAACTGGGGCAATAATGGGAGTTCCTGCGCATGATGAGCGTGATAGAGAATTTGCAAATAAGTTTAGCTTACCAATTCGAGAAGTAATTAAGGATGATAAATTAATTAACTCTGGAAAATATGATGGACTAAATTATAAAGAAGCACAAGAAAAAATAATTAAAGATTTAGGTAATAAAGCTAGAAAAGAGACAATATATCATTTACGGGATTGGATATTTTCTCGTCAACATTATTGGGGAGAACCTATCCCTATAGTTAATTGTCCAATGTGCGGTTTGGTGCCTATACCTGAAGATCGACTACCCTTAAAATTACCCCAAATTGAAAAGTATCAACCAACAAAAACTGGTGAATCACCACTCGCTAATATAATCGACTGGGTTAATACAACTTGTCCTAAATGTAACGGTCCAGCAAAAAGAGAAACTGACACTATGCCAAACTGGGCAGGTTCATCTTGGTATTATTTAAGGTATTGTGATCCAAATAACAATAATGCATTAGCAGATTTAAAAAAGTTACGATATTGGATGCCTGTAGACTTGTATTTAGGTGGAGCTGAACATACCACACTACATCTTCTCTATTCCAGATTCTGGCACAAATTCTTAAACGATATTGGGGTTGTTCCAGGAAAAGAACCATATAAGTCAAGAAGACAGCACGGAATGATTTTGGCTGAAGATGGGTCCAAAATGAGTAAATCGAAAGGAAATGTTATTAACCCTGATGACATGATTGAAAAATATGGATGTGACACATTAAGAACATATTTAGCTTTTATGGGACCCTATGATCAAACTATGCCTTGGAGTATAAAGGGAATTGAAGGCGCGAGAAGATTTATGAATAAAATTTGGAATATTTTCAACGATGAAAGTAAATTTAACGACACAACTTCCAAAGAACTGTTATATTTATTAAAAAAAACCATTATTAAGGTGGGTGGTGATATTGACAAGTTAAAACATAATACGGCTGTGGCATCCTTAATGATATTTTTGAATGAATGGGAAAAGAAAGAAGTAATTTTATCTAAAGAAGATGCTAAGAAATTTTTAATTATATTGTCACCTTTCGCACCGTATATTTCAGAGGAGTTATGGCATGGATTCAGTAAAAAAGAATCTTCTGTTCATGATCAACAATGGCCAATTGCCACGGCAGACGTACAAGAAGAAAATACAACAATTGCAATTATGATAAACGGTAAACTAAGATCTACTATAATATTAAATAAATCTGTCAGTCTAAATAAACAAAGAGAAATTGAAAGAATAGCAAAAGACGATGAAAAGGTTGGAAAGTATTTAGAAAACCAAAAAATTAAGAAAGTGTTTTACGTAACTGGCAAGGCCATTAACTTTGTCATTTAAAAATATTCAGATTTATTTGTTCTCCATTCTTCCTACATATTCTCCGGAATTGAGAAATCTTTTTTTGAAATCTTCTTGAAGTTTTTTAGTTAAGGCTTTAGGGAAAAGATTATCGGGAAGGCAATTTATATCAAGCCACGTAGACCATTTCTTATCTCCGTGTTCAGGATCGAGATAATGCTCAAGTTCTTCAAATTTATTAATGTCTCCTAAGATAAATAACTCCAAACTATGTTCATCTTTTTCCGATTGAAGAAAATCTCTGATATAAAGAATCTTTTTGAATTCCAGTTTAATCTCCTCTCCAAGTTCTTCTTTTATTTCTCTTTGGGCTCCCTCCAAAACAGTCTCTCCGTATTCCAGTTTTCCTCCAATGTAATAGTAATAGTCTTCTAGCGAATCATATGTCACAAGAAGCTTTCCATTTTTAACAATTATCATTCTTAATCTGATTTTTATTCTTGGTTTATCTTCCATATCTACAAAACTTTAATTACTTTGTTGGTGAGCGCTCCTTCTTTATCATGATCAAAAAATCCGAAGATAAAGGCATTAGGATTACTGGAAATAATTTTGATATATTCTTTGGTGTCGGTAGTGGTTTGATATGAGCCTATTTCTTTTGGATCAATCCAGTGAAAAGTCCCGTCTTTATTTGGTTCTATATTTACCTGATTTGAGATTTTGACAATAAAATAGATATTCACCCATTCGGAATCATCTGGAGGATACGGATGCTGGGTTACGGAATAAGGTCTAATCGATTCAAATTTCGTAAGTCCGGTTTCTTCTTTAATTTCCCGAAGGAGAGCATCGTAAAAACTTTCGTGAGGTTCTACCTTTCCTCCAATTCCAGCGTAAAGTCCGGGATCAAGTTTCTTGGTGTCTGCTCTTTTAAGCATTAATATTTTACCGTTGCACCAAATAAGGGCGTTAACAGCCATAACTGTTTTATAGTTAGTGTATTTTGAATAATCTCCCATACTAGCTATTCTATCAGTTTCTCAAATTTATCAATATTAGGTTTCTTTATTTTATAAACAGTATGGCCTCTTCTTTTCTTAATTTCTTTCACCTTTATATTATTTAAGTTGCATACTTTAGGTATAAGACGGTTCAAGGCACTTACCACAACTATCCAATACTCGCCATTGGGATTAAGAAGTTTATATGGATCTAAAATAAATTCTTTGGTAATGGCTTCATCGCCAATTTTTGCTGGAATGTTAGAAACTATTAAATCAAATGTTTTATCTTTTACCTCCTCGACACCCAAACTACTTATGGCAATTGCATTAATGATTTTATTTTTTGCAATATTGCATTTAGCGTAACGAACCGCAAGAAGATCTTTATCAACCATTACAACTTCTGCCTGTGCGTCATTTTTTGCAAGAATTATTCCAAGAGGTCCATACCCACATCCAAGATCTAAAATACTTTTAGGCTTACTCGGAGTAATGGCACGAATTAATATGTCAGTACCATGATCTATGTCAAAGGTTGAAAATAATGTTTCGGCGACATCAAATTTAAATATTTCTTTATCAAACGGATAAATAATTTCTTTTTTAAAATATACATCCATAAGTAAATTATACAAGATGATTAACTGCCCCAATTTCTTTCAAAGTAAATCCAGTATTATTTTTAATAAGTGTTGTTATTGAGCATTCTTTAATCAATTTATCCAATTGTTCAGGAAAGTCTGATATAAATTTTCTAAGTTCGTTATCTGAAAATAAATTTCTCAATAAATCACAAATAACTCCTCCGTGGGTGATTATGGCAACATTGGAATCGGGGAGGGATGTTGATATCTCAGATATTACATCAAGTGCATCTTTTCCTGATTGTAGTGAAGAATGACCTACTTTAGGTTTAAACTCTCTATGGAAGTTAGAGTATTCCCACTCTTTCAAAAATTCTTCTAATGTTTGGTTAGGAATTGAACCCCAATTCATTCTTTCCCTTAATCTGTCGTCAAAAACAATCGCGACTTTTAGGATTTTATTAATAATCTCTGCGGTTTCTTTAGTTCTTGCGAAAGTACTAGAATAAATTTTAATAATCTTCCTATCTTTTAAAAACTCGGCTGTTTTTTCTGCTTGCTCTTTTCCTAATTCGGTAAGTCCGGGATCTCCGGATTCTCCCACTTTCTGTCCGTGTCTGATTAAATAAAAAGTATTCATTTCGATTTGAGTTTAACATATATCTAAGATAATATTAGGTTTGAAAATGATAATTTATTTTGTAAGACACGGGGAATCTGAAGGAAACAAAAAAGGGCTTCATCAAGGCCCGGAAGTTCCCCTCTCCGAAGAAGGAATTAAACAAGGTCAGGTTCTTGCCGAAAGACTTAAAAAACATAAAATCGACAGTATCTACTCAAGCCCAATGATTAGGGCAATACAAACAGCGGAAATAATTTCCGATAAGTTAAAAATTCAGGTTGAGTCTTGGGAAAACTTGAAAGAAATAAGAAATCCCAGTGAAATCTGGGGGAAATTGGCAGAGGATAAAAAGATTTTGGAAATTAGAGAATTAGCCAGAAAGGAATTTCTTAGAGGAAATGAGCGTTATTCAGACGAGGAAACTTTTGAAGAACTAAATAAAAGAGCAAAAGGAGTACTTGAACACCTACTCCTGCATCACAAAGAGCAAAACGTATTATGTGTGTCCCACGCAACCATGATAAAAATGATCATCTGTAAAGCAATATTTGGGAAAAGTTTAACTCCGGAAATATTTTTACAATTAAGAGAGCATTTATGGCTTAAAAATACCGGAATTACTGTTTGCGAATATATAGACAAATGGGGGTGGACTCTTGTCAACTGGAATGATACCTCTCATATTTAAATGGTTAATTCATTAGGTTTTTTAGGTCAGAAAGTAAATGTTGTTATTGATAGACCCCTCGGTTCAAAACACCCTCAACATGGTTTTATTTACGAAGTTAATTACGGCTATATTCCAAATACAAAATCTCCTGATGGGGAAGAGCAGGATGTATATGTTTTAGGAATAGACAAACCGAGTGATAAAATAATAGGGGTTTGTATTGCCGTAATTCATAGAACAAATGACAATGACGACAAGTTAGTGGTTACTCCAAACGGTGAAGATTTTTCAGATGAAGAAATAGAAAAGTTAGTTGAATTTCAAGAAAAGTATTTTAAGCATGTGATTTTGAGAAAATTGCTGTAACTTCAAAGGATTCCATCGCAAATTAGCTCCGCGAGTAGTAAAATATACTTGATGCGAACAGTCGAAACTGATTCTAGAATTGTAATTGACAGACTTCTTAGAGAGGCCGGTTGGAGTATTGAAGATAAGAGCCAAGTTTCCACAGAAGAACCGGCGGCTGATGGTCGTGCAGATTATCTTCTTTTAGATTCAAGAAGCAGGCCTCTAGCAGTAATTGAGGCCAAAAAATTTTCAGTAAATCCAAACTTAGCTCAAGAACAAGCAAAAGAGTACGCTAAATCAATCGACGCCCCGTTTATATTTCTCTCCAATGGAGAAACAATATTCTTCTGGGATTATAAAAATTCAAATGCAAGACAAATAGATTCATTCTATGGTAGAGATGACCTAGAAAGAAGAAATGTCTTATCGAAACAATCAAAACCCCTAGAAGAAATTCCCATCCCTGAAAACTTCTATCATTTCAACAAAGATATTAGAGTAAGACCATATCAAAAGGAGGCGGTTCTGGCTGTAGATAAAGCTATTTCGAAAGGAAAAAGAAGGATGCTTATTGAAATGGCTACAGGAACAGGAAAAACACTGACAATTGCAATAATTTTGAAAAGGTTGTTTGAAGCGGGTCTAACTCAAAAAGTTTTATTTCTTGTTGACCGTAAAAATCTTGCAGAACAAGCTAAAGAAGTCCTAGCAGAATATTTGAAAGGTTATGAACCAAAAGTATGGTATGGGGGCAAACCAAAAGAACTGGGCAGAATAGTTATCGGTACCCTGCCAACAATTGCTTCCCAGCTTGAAAGATTTTCTCCAGGTCATTTTGATGTTGTCATAACCGATGAATGTCATAGGTCGATTTACAATATTTATAGAGATTTATTAAACCATTTTGATGCTTTACAGATTGGTCTAACGGCAACACCCAATTTAGGCCATTATGAGTATTTTAATGAAAAAGAGAAAAAGCTTGTTCGTAACACTTATGAATTCTATGATTGTTGGAATCATGCCTCAAAAAGCGGTGAACCTACGTTTGCTTATGACATTGTTGGCGGAATTAAGGACGGTTTCTTAGCAAAATATAATATCTACCTTGCTAAAACAAGAATTACGGTTCAGGGTGTTAATTATGACGGAGTTGACTATAAACCATCGGATCTCGAAAGGAAAATTACAATTCGTTCAAGAAATAGACTAATGGTTGAAGAATTTAGGCTTCACGAGACTCAATTAGGAGGAACTCATCCAAGAAAAACTTTGGTTTTTGCAGTTACCAAAAATCATGCGGCCCAACTAAAGGAACATTTTGATGCAGTTTTTCCGGAATATAAAGGTGAATATGCCAAAATAATTACTTCTGACACTCAAAATTCCGATCAAATACTAGCAGATTTTAAAAAACAAGCTTTTCCAATTTGTCTTATCTCAGTTGGAATGCTTGATACGGGAATTGATGCTCCAAGCGTCGAGAATATTGTAATGATGAGGCCTACAGTTTCTGCAATTCTTTATCAACAAATTAGAGGCAGGGGTTCTCGTCTAGACCCCAATATTAATAAAACCAGCTTCTTGGTTTATGATTTTGTCGATAACGCTTCAAGGTTTAACGATCCGATGCTTGCGGATGCAATTCCAGGAGAAAAGTTTCTTCCGTCAGACTTTAGTAAACAAGTTGAGGAAGCAAGAAAAAGGAAACCGTTTGATTTCATAATTGTTCCGGAAAGTGAGGTTTCTGATGAGATTACATCAAGAGAAACAATTAATGTTGGACCTGAGGGAATGGCAATTGACAGAAAAACCTATACAGAAAAATTTGTAGAAACGGTTAAGTCAATGAAAACGGAACCGGTGGTTCAAAAAATTCTGGGTGATAAAGTTTTAACCAGCGAAGAAATTCAAAAACTAATCGAGAAATTAAACTCTCCTGAATATTATTTTAATCAAGAAAATTTGCAAGAAGCCTATAAAGAACCTACCGGATCCGTAGTAGATTTTATTAAGGCCGTGTTTGATAAATATAAATTTCCAACCAAAAAAGAAAGAATAGAAGATGTTTACTCCTCTTGGCTTAGACAGAAAAACTTCACACCTCAGCAAACGAGATTATTAGCTCAGCTTAGAGATAGATTCGTTGCCGGGGATGAAAAAATTGATGCAGAGGATTTTACGAAACCACCCTTTTCTGATCAGGGTGGACTTCAACTCGCAATTTCTTTATTTGGTGAAGAAAATCTTATAGAAGTTTTAGATGAGTTGAGTGAAACTATTTTTATCTGAGAAGATGACAAAGGACGAATTATTAAATACAGTCGATAGACTTGCCGATAAATTCTTCGCAAACGGAATAGTTGCACCAACTGCCTATATTGAACAAATAAGCTTTCTTTTCTTTGCCAAGATGTTAGAGGAACAAGAGAACGACAGGATTCAAGCCGCAAAAATGATGAAGAAACCTTACAAATCTATATTTGACGGGAAAAATGAGAAGTTTAGATGGTCTGTCTGGTCTAAAATGCCGGACACGCAATCAATGTTTAAGTTTGTTAGAGATGAACTAATAACTTTTTTTCAGAGTGGAATTCAAAATCATGAAGATGTTAAAAAGTTCTTTCAAGAAGTCAGATTTTTAATTCCCGACGCAATTCTTCTCTCGGAGGTTGTAGACGTCATTAGCAAGATCGAATTTAACAAAATTGATATTGACGTAAAAGGAGACATGTACGAGCATTTAACTGCAAGGTTGACAACTGCTGGAAGAATTGGATCATTTAGAACCCCAAGACACATTATTAGAACGATTGTAAAGATGGTTGATCCTAAATTGGGACAAAGGATCTGTGATCCTGCTTGTGGAACCGCTGGCTTTGTACTCGCAGCCTATGAACATATTAAATCTCAGAATTCAAAAACAACTCTGGAAGAAATTACGTCAGATAATGGAGATAAGTATCAAAAAGGTAAAGGAGATTTATTGGGAGAAAAAGACTGGAACACCTTACAAGAAAGTACCTTCTGGGGTTTTGACGTTTCTCCTGACAGTATAAAAATTGCAATTATGAACATGCTTCTTCATGGGCTTGCGGCTAAAAATGTTTATAGAAGAGATTCTCTTGCAGGAGGAGCGGATGCCGAGGAAGAAATGAATTGGGACGTAGTTCTTGCCAATCCACCATTCGCGGGAGAAGTGTCTCTTGAGAGACTTAGAACTGTTTTGCCGGTTAAAGCAAAAGATTCTTCAATTCTTTTTGTGGGGCTAATGATTGAGTCTTTGAAGTTTGGTGGAACTTGTGGAGTAATTGTAAATGAAGGCTTACTTTTTGGCAGAAATAGATCGGGTGTTGCATTAAGAAAGCTATTATTGAAGAAAATGGAACTGCAAGCTGTGGTTTCACTTCCTCAAGGAGTTTTTAATCCATACGCAGGAGTAAAAACAAGCTTCCTAATATTCAAAAATACGGGTAAACCCACACGAAGAGTTTGGTTTTATGAAGTTGAAAGTGATGGATATACAAAGGGAACCAATAGAAAGCCCGATCCATTCAAAAATGATCTTCCCGATCTTCTTTCCAAATGGCCAGAAAGAAAAGTATCAGAACAGAGCTGGATTGTGAATGTTAATAGAGTCAAAGAAAATGATTTTATCCTAAGTTCAAGTACGTACAAGCCAGAGTCGGGTGGAGATAAACAAAACCTCAGAGAACCAAGTGAAATATTAAAAGAAATAGATAGCATAGATTTGGAATATAAAGATTTAAGGATAAAAATTGAAAAGTTGTTAATAAAAGGAATATAGAGTATGGCTGAAATCCAATTAACGAAAATAAGATCCATTTATGGAGAGATAAAAGGATTTTTGGAATCTTTACCTCAATCAATCAACGCGGGTCCTTATATTATCCCAAAATTTAACGTAGATAACTACAACTCTTCTGTAGACAACCTATCAGGTGTTACCAACACTGACTATTCTCGTTTTAAAATTCCCGATTCTGAAATAAGAAGCATGACAAACATAAGAATTGTCAAATCACAGATGATGGGAGTAATAAGAAAATTAGAAGCAGAATATGGATTTAATTCTGAAAGCACTTTTAACACATCTCCCGGAATTGTAATTTTTAATAAAAATCAAAACGAAATGTCGTTGCAGATTAATTACACGATAGACAATTTAATAGAACAAGGTGAAAACAAGGAAAGCAAAAACAAGCTTAGTGAATTAAAAGAAGAGCTAGGTAAAACAGATAAAAACTGGGAGAAAATTAAAAGTATCCTTATTTGGATAATCAATTTTAGTAAAGAACTTTTTCTTAAGATAATCCCAATAATTTTAGAGAAAAAGCTCTGATGAGTAATATACAAACAGTAAACCTTTTTCTTAAAAATGAAAAAGGGGACTTGTACAGAATTTATAAAATTTCTCACGGTAATGATAAATATGGTGAAAATTATTTTAAGGTGATGGTGCCTGATCTAATTGGTAGGAAAATATATACTCACAAAACATCCAAATATATTAAACCTCCAGATTTGAAAGCATTTTTCAGCTCAAAAAGAGAATTAAATATTGATCTGTTCCATGAATACACATATCACTATGAAAGTGGTGTGGCACATTTTAAAAATAATCGGGGAAATCACCTATATCAAATAAAGAATTTACCTGTGTTACACGAAAACAAATTTTTGAATTTTATTCGGTTTATAATACACGATCTGAGTAGGTTCAAGGTGTATAAAGGACGGGTTACAGAAAATGACTTAGTTTTAGAATTACCATTAAATAACCTGGGTAGACTAATAAACCTATATCTATTAGAAAATGTAAATATTAAGATTGTTAATGACGATGAACGTGTAAGTTTAATAGGAAGTTATAAAATAAACGTTGAAGGAACAAGTAAATATTTAATCGTTCAAGAATTTTGTTATGTCCAACCTCAATTGAAGGAGGATAGAATTGGCTTTAGTCTGTTCGTGTTTAATGATACGGCGATTAAATTACAATCTAAGGAAATTAAGTCATTATGACAAATAATTGGCCAAAAAAATTAGGAGAAGTTGCTGACATTTTGATGGGTCAATCGCCTCCATCATCTACTTACAATAATGAAGGTGTTGGATTACCGTTTTTTCAAGGAAAAGCTGAATTTGGCGATTTGTATCCGAAAGTCGATAGATATTGTTCCGTTCCCGTAAGAATTGCTGAAAACAGAGACATCCTTCTTTCAGTCAGAGCGCCAGTTGGCCCGATAAATATAGCTCAAGAAAAAACATGTATTGGTAGAGGTCTTAGCGCCATTCGGGCCAAAAAAGAGCAAGCTAATCAATGGTATTTATATTATCTTCTTAAACAACATGAAGATAATTGGGAAGGATCGTCAGGAAGTACATTTCAGGCTATAAACAAAACGACAATTGAAAATCTACAAATTCCACTTCCAAACCTAAATGCCCAGAAAATAATCGTAGAGAGATTGGATGTAATAAGAAAAGCACAAGAACTTTGTGATACTCAAATTTCCAAAACCGAAGAACTTTTTAAATCTTTATTCATTTCCAGTATTACCGATGGAGTAGAAAAAAAGCTGGGAGAATTATTTGATAGGCAATCTAAAATAATTCTTCCGACAAAAACTCCAGATAAAGAATTTAATTTTATTGGTTTAGAAAATATTGAATCAAACACTGGAAACTTGATTAATTTCCAAGTTGGTAAGGGAAACGGAATTAAAAGTAACAAATCTGTTTTTCAAAAAGGTGATATTTTATATGGAAAGTTAAGACCTTATTTAAATAAAGTATGGCTAGCAGATTTTGATGGAATATGCTCAACAGATATATGGGTATTACGGCCAAATTCAGATAATATTAACGCTCTAGTTTTATCAACGTTGTTAAGAAGTCAAATCGTTGTTAAACGGATGTCATCAATAATGACTGGCACAAATTTACCTCGAGCAAATTCAACCAGCTTTGACATTTTATTAGTAAAAATTCCTACAATAAATAACCAAAAATCTCTTACTGAAGGACTTGAGGCGATACAAGAATATAAGAAACTTTTGTTTAAACAAAAAACTCTTCTGAAAGAACTTTTTGATTCAGTACTTTATAAAAGTATGAAAGGTGAAATAGACTAGTAGTATAATTACCTAAAATGCTGAAAAAACAAGTATCGCATCTCAAAAAAGTTGATTTACGGAATGTTTGGGGACATGAAGCATCAGATTTCACTCAATGGCTTTCTCAAGATGAAAATCTTAACCTATTAAGTGATGAGGTTGGGA
>Ga0208957_1000858_pt1 | contig 18788 bp, 13 predicted proteins | sample RifOxyA1_FD_184029 | JGI IMG/M metagenome (GOLD analysis project Ga0208957, IMG submission 184029) | Groundwater microbial communities from Rifle, Colorado - Rifle Oxygen_injection A1 (SPAdes) | ecosystem: Environmental > Aquatic > Deep subsurface > Groundwater | place: Rifle, Colorado, United... | reverse complement strand
CATGTTCCACAGCAGCTGCAGGCTCGTCACCTGGTTCCAGTCCATGAAATCCGGGATGCCGGGCGTGGTCTGACGGGCCGTGCTCACCGGATCGGAAGCCTCCAGTTTCAGGAACATGGCCATGCAATAGCCGCCGATCCCGAAGAAGATGCCCTGCCCCAGGCTCAATATCCCGCCATACCCCCACACCATGACCAACCCCACGGCGGCAAAGGCGTAAGTCAGGTATTTGCCGACCATGTTCAGGCGAAAAATGTCCAGCCACAGCGGCATGACGATGAATATGAACGCAGCCAGCACTGCAAGCTCAATGGCACCTCGTTTTCCGCCCAACCATTTACTGTAGAAAGCGTTCATCTTTTTTCCCTTACTCGATCTATCTTCTTACCTTGCTGGTGAACAAACCTTCCGGGCGCAGCATCAGAATGACGATGATCGCCATCAAGGTAACCACCTTGCCCATGGCTTCCGTCATGAAAAACGTCAGAATCGATTGCGCCTGGGCAATGGAGAACGCCGATAGAACCGTGCCGACCACGCTTGACGCGCCGCCGAACACGACGACCAGGAAGGTATCAACGATATAGAGGGAGCCGCTGGTCGGACCCGTGGAGGCGATCGTCGTGAAACTGGCGCCCGCGATGCCCGCGATCCCGCACCCGACCGCGAACGTAATCCGGTCAACTTTCCTGGTATTGATGCCAACCGCCCCGGCCATGACCCGGTTCTGGGTGGTAGCACGCACCTTGAGCCCCCATGACGTGCGGTACAGGAACAGGACGACTGCGATGGTTACGATGATCGATATGGCCATCACGAAAAGTCCGTTGAGCGGAATGTCGATGTCCGGCGTAGGTTTCCAGGACCCCATCAGCCAGTCCGGCAGGGTTGCACTGACCTCACGCGCGCCGAATGCCGACCTGAATATCTGCTGCATGATCAGGCTCAGGCCCCAAGTGGCAAGCAGCGTATCCAGAGGGCGCTTGTACAAGTGCCTGATCAGGGAAAACTCGACCAGGTATCCGATCGCAAACGCTATTGCGAATGCCGCGAAAATTGCGATCACAAAGTAATAAGGCATCAGCGCCGGGAAATACTGTTCCGTGACCTTCGAACACAAGTAGATCGTGTAGGCGCCGATCGTCATGAACTCGCCATGGGCCATATTGATCACGCCCATTTGCCCGAAAATGATTGCCAACCCAAGAGCCATCAGCAACAGCACGCTGAACAGGCTCAATCCCGAGAAACCCTGCATGACCAGGATTGACCACAGATCCGTTAGCGAATAACCGTCCATGCAAACTCTCCAATGATGCTAGTCAGTCATATGCTTCAGTAAACGGGCCACCCATCATTCGTCGAACGATGGATGGCCAACGCTGGATTAATAGCCCTTGGGGAACGGATTCGGCATGATGTAGTCCGACGTGTACACGATGTCGGCCTGACCATCCGCGCGCCATTGGCCAACCCGCAGGCGGGTCCTCAGGTGATGGTTGGGCTCCAGATAAACCATTCCTTCCGGCGCATCGAAGGTGATCTTCCCGCTCTCCTCGGCCTTCACCACCTTGTCGGTGTCAAAGCTGCCGGCCTTCTCGACAGCGGCCTTCCACAGCCACGGACCTTCGTAGGCCGCCTGCGTCACATCGCCGATGGGCGCGTCCGCACCGAACTTCGCCTTGAACTGTTTTACAAACTCCTTGTTGCGGGGCGTATCGAGGGACTGGAAGTATTTCATCGCCGAATAGAAGCCGAGCAGGTTCTCGCCGCCGATGCCCTTCGCCTCATCCTCGGTCACCGACAGGGTCAGGAGGGTGTGGGTCTTGCCGGTTATGCCGGCCGCCTTCAGCTGCTTGAACCAGGACACATTGGAACCGCCCACGACTGCGGCGTAGATCACGTCGGGTTTCTTCAGACGAATCTTGTTGATGGTCGAACCGAATGCGGTGCTGCCAAGGGCGGCATACTCCTCGCCGACCACTTTCCCGTGCAGTACGGTCTCGATGTACTTGCGGGCCAGCTTCATGGTCGTGCGTGGCCAGATGTAGTCCGAACCGATCAGGTAGAAAGTCTTGGCATGTTTGGTCTTGGCAACCCAGTCAAGGCCGGCGAACACCTGCTGCGTCGCTTCCTGCCCCGTGTAGACGACATTCTTGGACTGCTCCAGACCTTCATAGAACGTCGGGTAGTACAGCAGGCCATTGTCGCGTTCCAGAACGGGGAGCACCGCCTTGCGTGAAGCCGAGGTCCAGCAGCCGAAGATGGCTGCCACATGGTTTTCTTCCAGGAGCTTTTTTGCCTTCTCGGCAAATGTCGGCCAGTCGGAAGCGCCATCCTCCTCGATGATCTTGATCTTCCTGCCGAGAACCCCTCCCGCCGCATTGATCTGATCGATCGCCAGGCGCTCGGCCTCGATCGAGCCGGTTTCCGAGATCGCCATCGTTCCCGTCGACGAATGCAACTGCCCAACGATGACTTCCTTGTCGGTAACCGCCAGATGCGTTGTGTTGACTTTGCTTGTAGGAGGCACCTCTGCGAAAGCGCTCCCCGCAGCGGCAAACATGAATGCGCCAACTACGGCAAGCGCAATCTGATTTCGAAATGGCACAACCGCGCCATTTCCGGACCGACCACAAGAATCAGTAGCGGAAAATCTTGATTTCTTGCTTAGCATGACAATTACTCCTTGCTGGATTGTGGGAAACATCGAACAACTCGCGAATCAAAAAGCTGTGGTCGAACAGTAGGATTTCCCAGGCAGGAGATGAATACGTCATCTGACTTAGGTTGCCGCGCAGGCTTGCGGAAGGCTCGAAACAGGGCCGCACTTTCCGCGCGACAAAATGACTCAGGCCGCGCTGAAACCCCGGGACGTTATCCGGCGATCGAATGCATTTTCCTGACGAATTCCGTATTTTCTGGGTGGCGACATCGTCATCAACGTGGGCCGGATGGGCTGGTCGCCCAGAACAGACATCAACGGCAACACCCATGCGTCACCCGGGATGTCCTCGACGTCAGGGCTTCGGCGAAGAAGATAAGTCATCCTACGTAGATGGAACGGATGACTGACTGCGGATAGCGGTGCTACCTTTTGCGGTGTCGGATGATCGACGCGGACACTACACAAGGACTATTGATGATCGATTTTGCCCCAACCCGTACCCCCCGTAGTGCCTGCACCGTGATGCTGCTTGCCTTGCTGTTCAGCGGCTGCGGCGAGTTCGCCTACAAGCGCGGCGCCACGTCGGGCGACCTGGAAGCCGCAAAGAAAACCTGTCGGGAACAAGGCGACGATGCCGCGTACGAGAAGTGCATGGCCGACAGCGGCTGGACCGTTCAGAACCTGGGCAGGATGGAACCCCTGGACGTCGACCCCGTCATCGAAGCCTCCGTCATCCCCAGCAATATCCGGATCGAAAATGCGACGAGCGCCGCGCCTGGCGAGCAGCACGCCGATAGGCCCGCCGCGACACGCAAGCCCGACATGCTGGATACCTTCAAGGTGAGTTCGTGGTGGAAAGCCGGCAGCGGCGCCAGCAACCTCGAGGCCGACACCGATGTCTGCGTCACCCAGCTGGGCGAGGCGCATCGTCCGGTGCAGACCCAGCAAACCCAGACGGCCACACGGGGGCTGTTGCTGTGCATGAGGGCGAAGGGATGGAGCGCGCTGCGGGCGAAGTAGTGTTTCGCTCGACACCGACAGGCTTAGGTTGATACTGGCAAACTGGGAAATCCGAATCAGGCGCTATCCGCTTTTCGGCCATTGCTGCCCGTTAGACTGGCTATTCTATATGCCCGGTGTTTGGCTGCGGATTCAACCGGTCAACGAGGCTGTAGAAAACCCCCAAACTTTTGGTTGGGTGAAGCTTCTCATTGGTCAGCCAACAAATAGGTACGCAAATCGACTTGTCCAGGCGCAACGTACTTGTCCTGCCATGTGTCGTCTTCTCTCAGAAATCCACGGTCCGCGGCCTTTTCCACGCTCTTGCCCGACAGCTCAGCTTCGCGTCGTATCTCTTCCTGCACGGCCCGAAACCGGTAATGCTCGTAAACATCCAACACGTGTACAGCGTAGGCGCAAGCCAGTGCCCGGTTGCCGCGGATCACGGCCAAATTCTCGTCGTTGGCATAGGAGGCCTTGAAGCCGAGGTTGTGGCTGCCGGTGACGACCACGCAGTCCTCCTCGGACATCGGGTCGATGACGACCACCTTGTCGTGCACGATTGCGTGACCGATCTTCAACAGTTCCCTATCGAAATTGGCTACAGGATCCTGGAGGGCCGCAGCCCGCACCATCAGCACATTGGGCGCCCCAGCCGGGATATAGATGGACGGTAAAGGCACTTTGGGCGCATCGGGATCGCGCGGACGATATCCCGGCATCGCCGTGGGATCGCTGATCGCACCGGCGACAAACAGACCTTGCCGGTGGCGACCGAAGGCAAGGGCCGCAGAGACAGCCGTGTTCGCATCTTCCTGCTCCTCCGCAGTACGTCCCGGATTGAAGACGAGAAAGAAGATTGCGTGCTTGGCACGGGACATGAGGTCGAAAAGGACCTTCAGGTCCGGCGGCACAGTGCGCGAGGCCGGACTACCGCGCTTCGGTGTGTTCGGGGAGAACCATAGCTGCACCTGAGTCGCGCCGCCGTCAATGGTCGCTTCGGATGGGTGGCTGTTGGCCTCGCGTAGTGCCTCACCCTGGTTGGCTTTGTTGGCCTTGGACTGTGGTTTGGGCACTGGCTGCTTGTCGTCGTGCAAGCGGTTCCAGTAGTCGAGGTAGTGCTGCGCTACCTCACGCGTGCGGAACACAATGGCGTTGTTCGTCTGGGCGCACAGGCCGGTGGGGGTCCAGTTGGTGCTGCCCGTCCACACTGCCTCGGGTTGGCCGTCGACCACCAGCACGGCGAACTTGTTGTGGCCGATGCCGGCAGAGGTGTTGAACATTCGGTCCTGCATGCTTCGGGCCTGCAGGTTTTTGGTGCCGATGGCCTTACGCAGCCGCAGGCGGGCCACTGCGTTCGTCGTGTCCCACTCACCCGTGACCTCGTCCTTGCCCGCTGTGGAGAGGATCAGGTGTAGTCGACCAGCATGCCGCACCAGCAGATCGATCAGCTCCGGGTCGCTCAGTTCGTACAGCGCGGCAAAGATCGTCCCGTTTTCGGCCTCGGCGCGATCGAAGAGCTCGCGCAGCAGCGGCAGAATGTCACCCGCCAAATAGCGACGCAGAGGATCATCGACCGTCCCGATACGCTTCCTAACCAGCGAGGCGCTAGGTGTCTTTCCCTTGGGCGTGCGCAGCTGCTTACGCAGATTCTGTGTCGAGAGGATGCCATTGTTGAAACCGACGCTGACTTCGCCCAGGTCGTTGGACGCGAGAATCTCGTTGGTCTCGAAGGCATTGCCGTAGAAGGCCAGCGGTATCTTCTTACCCGCATACTTTCAAGCCCGTGCTGTATCTGTCTCCGGCACGGGCTTGAGCCCGGCTTTCAACGGGCCGACTGGCTGAATCTCATACTTTACGCGTAAGGGACCGGTGCGGGTCGCGAGGGTGTTGCGGCTCTTGCGCAGCGTCAGGTCGCGCCAGGAGAATTTCTGAATTGGCCACACGCTGGTGTCCTGCTCCTCCCAGTCCGGGTTGGACTGCGACTTGAAGGCCACCCAGGTCGGCAACACCCGGCGCTCACCCGAGTCAACGAAAATGCGGGTGATCATGAAACCCAGACTGCCTTTGATCTTGCCGTCAGTCTCCCAGGCTAGATAGGCCACCTCGTCGTTGCAGAAGGCCCTTGCCTTGACGATATCTGCCATGCCGATCTCCCATTGGTGTTCGAGGTACCCGAGATATAACGGCAGAACTATTACAACGGCATGTCAATCGCGTTGCGCCATCCTTTGTCTAACGCCGTGCTAGCTTATTCAAGAGCCCCATCGCGCCGGCTCCTAGCCGTTGGGCATCTAACGGCATTTTCTAACGTCGGCTTACAGAAACTGGGGCAAACTGCTGCTCACGGCCAAAACGGTCGGTCGGTGTGCTTGGCTCTGATGTCTCAAGTTCGGCCTTTGCTGCCGGTGGCGTCGGTTCCGTTCAATGGCTGCTGTCGCGCCTGTTGCAGACGGTGACGCTGCACGCGATCTGCGCGGCGGGTTTCGTCAGTGGTGAAGGACGGTAGCCGACCCTGAACAGCCGGTCGGGGCTTGCTCATCGAACGGCCGTTGATGCAATGAAAGCGGTCTATTCAAAATCCCATCTCAGACTTCTCGCCGATATTTAGCGTCTTAAACAGGTGCACAATCCATCAGCCACCGGTCTCCTTTTTCATAACGTAATATAGAGACCGGGCACTGAGAAAAAATTGAAAAATCATCAAGATAAGCCGCCATGACAGCCGTCTCTATATTAATAAATGTCCGGACCCATGGGTCTCTTGATTAACTGTTAGCCAGCTCGGCACCTTTTTGTGCATCGACGAGTAAGAATTGGACTGGAGAACAACGGTATGCGAAGAAGAACTTTCATCCTACTGCCCGGCGCCGGCGGAAGTGCTTGGTACTGGCATTTAGTTGCGCCAATCCTTGAGGAGCAGGGGCATGAGGCCGTCACTGTCGACCTTCCCGCTGCGGATGACCGTGCGGGGCTATTGCAGTATGCCGACGTAGTTGTCGATGCGATTGGCAATCGGGCTCCACGAAACGTCGTTCTCGTCGCCCAATCGCTAGCCGGGTTCACTGCGCCTATCGTTTGTCAGAAAATACCGATCGGCCTGCTGGTGCTCGTGAATGCCATGATTCCAAATCCGAACGAAACCCCAGGCGATTGGTGGGAGAACACCAGCCAGCCTGAGGCAAAACGCCGAGCGGACGAACGCAACGGTCGCGACCCGGAAGCTCCATTCGACCTGCTGACCACTTTCTTTCACGATGTTCCGCAACCCGTGATTGACGAAGCCATGGCACAGGGGGAACAACGTCAATCTGAGGCCGTATTCGGAACCCCCTGTGCCATCGAGGCGTGGCCGTCGATCCCGACCCGGATTCTCGTTGGTTGCGAAGATCGGTTCTTTCCTGCGGAGTTCCAGCGTCGGGTAGCACAAGAGCGCTTGGGGATATCCGCTGACGAGATGCCGGGCGGCCATCTCGTGGCCCTCAGCCAACCAACCGCCCTGGCGGTGCAATTGATTGACTACCTAGAAATGGGCAACGCTGGCTAACAAATCGTTGCAGCTGACGTTTGACCCGCCACCCATTTTTGCCGCCGCAAAAACGGGCGTCGCCTCAAACGCAGCTGAACTTAAGCGTTGATGGCGGCTTAAGACCGGCCAGCGGACATCCATATAGAGAACTGTGAAGGACTGCTTCTGGCCGGGAGTACGCGTACGGTATCTTGCTCCAAAGCGGTCGCTCAAAAATAACCGTCGTGGTCCAATGACTGCTATGCGGTGATATCGCCCAATAGGCGCTCCCGGCCAAGAGCGGACCAAAGGAGTTCCAACTTAGATGTCCGGTCTTATCCAGGAAGCTGTCATTCGAGCGTGCCCAAAGACATTTTCTTTTAGGCCCGAATACATGCAGTAGTATTCTCCATGGGAAACAAGTCGAGCCGGACCTTCTACTTCTGCTTTGGCTTTAGATTTCATACAAACTTTTATTAGATGCCCTTTAGTCAATGGAGCTCATACTTCTACTCATTTTCGTTATTTTTGCTTTTGCTGGCCTTATTAGACTAGCGCTGCCCAAGAACAAGGGACGCCAACTTCGAGTCCTCATAACAACTATAGGATCGTTAGGCTTTATCTTATTGATAATGTTTTTTGATGAAATTCTTGGGCAATTCTATGTGCAATACAAATGTAACCAGGATGGAGGTTCGCATATTCTAGAAAAAGTAGTACTCGGCGAGGGCTACTTAGATGCTGATAGTTTTCAAGGTTGCGATTACAAGTGTATTTCAGCACTCACCAGGCTTGGCTTCAAATTCTATGAACAAAATGTTCGGGAGCCTGTTTACAACACCAAGGAATATGGCATTCATCACTTCTACTTGGCAGAGGAAGATTCTGGCAAATGTGCGAAGGACCAAAAGGATCTCACGCGCTATTCGATATGGTACGAAACGGGCGTGCCAGCAGGCAAATGTGTGGCATACACGCATCTCAATAAACCCGAAAGTAGCTATGAAGTATCAGAGGGCAATATATCCTTTACATGGCTTTTTAGCGACGACCGACCACCAACATTTCTGCCCAGCACGAGACTTGATAAGGATTTCTCATATATAAAAGACCTGAAGAATGGAAGTCTCGTAGCGTCATATACATCATATCGGTGGTGGGGAGGCTGGGTGAGGAGACATACCTTCTCACACAATTCCGCAAGTACGTGTGCCACTAATAGTGATGAAGTCGGTGATTTCTGGAGCGTCTTAAAGCATAGCGAACCAAGCAAAACAACTCTGCATCAATAGAGAAATGATTATTCATATTGTTTGGCATGTCTGCAAATGCAGGTAAAGCAGACCATCGTTTGATTCTTTATGTATGGCCGATTTGGGTCAGGAGTGTGAGTTCGTCAGATCGGGAAGCGGCCGTTTAAAGCGATTTTTGGTCGAGCGGCAGGTAACCGACACATTGCCGACCGAGATGGGCTGGCACGCCACCGGCCGCAATGGCCGACGACCTGCCTGCTACGGCTCCGCACCTCGATTGCGGACATCAGTGTAGAGCCGAGCCTGAACGACTGATTTCGCCATGTCGCCCGGCGTTGACCTAAATATGCGAATGGCTGGTCTGTGCCAACTCCTCGTGAGCTACCAGATAGATTAGTGCTTGCGAACGTCGTGCGATACATTTATCTCCACGTGCAGATCGAGGGTGGTGCAAGAAGATGAAAACGTCCGACGTAAAGGGGCCGGGTGTCGATACGTGGTTGCTTCAACGGCTGCAGAGTTGGGGTATTGAGGCACTGACGGATGTTCAGCAGCGCGCGCTTCAGGCCGGCGCCGCCGATGGTCGCAGCCTTGTCGTCAGTGCGCCAACGTCGTCCGGCAAGACCTTGGTGGGAGAGATTGCTGTCTTGTGTGCCTTACGACTAGGCATCCGTGCGATCTATCTCGTTTCTCATAAAGCACTCGCAGACCAAAAATACCTAGATTTCGTCGCCCGCTTTGGCGAAAGCGCTGCTGAGCCCATAGGCTCGGTCGGACTGAACACGGGCGACCGCACTGAAGGTGATATCGACGCACAGTTGATGGTGGCGACCTACGAAAAGGCTCTGGGACTGTTCCTGAGTGGTCAGCTCAGGCCGAACAATGCTCTGGTCGTTGCGGATGAGTTGCAGATTCTCGGGGAGCCGGGGCGAGGGCCGGATATTGAAGCGCTCTGCTCAGCACTACGCCAGCGCGGAATAAAGCAGTTCGTGGCGCTGACAGCGACCGTCGAAAACCCTGAAGACATTGCCGGATGGATGGAGTGCGAGCTAGTTCGCAGCACACACCGTGATGTGCCTCTCTATCAGGAAATCTGGTACAGCGGCCGTATCCATCGCACGAAATTTGGCGATGATGGCGGACAGGAAGTGCCCGGCGGTGCTGCCGGAACGAATGACGTTGGCGCCGTCGTCGACCATTTGCTGCGGCTCGATCGTGGCCCTGTTCTAGTATTCACTGAGAGCCGCCGCGAAGCGCTGAATTTTGCAACTACGTTCGGACAGAGTCGGCCCCGCGTCGGCATCGGCATCGCACTGGCGCAGCAGCTCGACTTGTTCTCAGAGCCCACAGAGGCGTCCGATCAACTTCGCGAAAATGCAGAACGTCGCGTTGCCTTTCACACGGCCGACCTGTCGCCGCAGGAACGCCAGGTCATCGAGGGTGGCTTCACTGACGGCAAGTTCGAGGTTTGCTTTGCCACTTCAACTCTCGCGGCCGGAGTGAATTTCCCGTTCCGGACGATAGTCTTTTCCAAACTCACCTATCGTTATGGCGACCGGGCGGGAAGTCACGTTATTAGGTCCGACTACCGCAACATGTCTGGACGGGCCGGCAGGCTGGGTATGCACCCCGAAGGATTCGCCGTGTTGCTGCCGCAGAACAACGTCGAACTTGCGCATGCAAACATGCTGGTGCAGCCCGACAACGATCGGCTCAATTCGCAGTTGGTCAACCTGAGCTTGCGCAAGTCGATCTTGACGCTGGTTGCCTCGGGACTGGCTAGTAGTTTCGCTGAGGTAATGACTTTTTTTGAAAATACCCTCTACTGGTACCAGACGCTGAACCGGAATCCCACAAAGCTGGCAACACTAACCACCGAAAGCCGTGCGGCGGTTGACTGGCTCAATGCCAATTCGCTGATCCGCGAGCAAACCGGCACGTTAGTCATCACGCCGCTGGGCAATGCTGCCGCAATGTCCGGCCTGCTTCCTTCCACGGTAGTCCAGCTTGCGGGGATGCTGCGTGTTATCGGGCCAAAGCTGGTAACTAGCTTCGACGAGTGGATTCCGGGATTGATTTACGCGGCATGTGCCAGTGATGAATTTAGGGCTGACCGGCCGTCTCGGTTCTTTCCTTACCCGTCGCGAATCACATACGAGTCTGTGACGTTCTGGGGGACGAAGCCGTTGCCCGTGGAACTTGACCGCAACGATCTTAAGTTGGCGCACTGCGCCCATGCGATCGCGCTCTATGTCGAAGGGCTGGCGGACCGTAAGATCGCGTACATCACCCACGTACCGGGCGGCATGATCCATCGATTGGCGTTGGATGTGGCCTGGGTGCTAGATGGTCTGCACAAGCTCTCGACTACGTCCGAACTCGGTTGCCCACAAACAGTCAGCAATCAAATCGCCATGCTGGCACGCCGCGTTCGCTGGGGCGCGCCGACCGAGGCACTGGACGTTCTGCGGGTAGCCGAGCGGCATGGCGTACCTGGCTTCGGTCGGCAACGCGCCATGGGTCTTATCGCGCAAGGCATTGCGACGCTGCACGACGTCCTGGGGACTGCAAAAGACAAACTTGTGCAATTGCTTCTAAGCGAGCCGCGAGCGCAGGCGCTAATTGATGCCGTTTCAAGCACCGTCGGACTCGGCCCAAGTCGGCTCGCCGCCGCACACCACAAAACTGGACAGGAGTTGGGCATTGAGCGCCAGGTCAAGGCATGCGACGACGCTTTGGGCATAGCCTACGAAGAGGCAATCGCCGCGCTTATGCGGATCGAAGCCGCTTGGGCCGTGACGATGTTGGACGACGGTACGCGACCCAATGTTCCGGACTTGCTCATCGAGTTGGGTGCCCAGCAAGTCCTCCTTGAATGCAAAACGTGCACAAAATCACCCGCTCTCATCAAGAAGGAAGAAGCCTGGGCGGTCATTCAGAAGGCGGCAGATTTCGACCCGGCGATGCGGCGGGTGACATTGGGTAAACCCGCGTTCGACGAGACCTCTAAGAAAAAGGCGGCTGCATCGAAGGACATTACGCTGGTCGAGCACAGCGTGTTCATGGAAGGGTTGCTGCGCGTGCATGGCGGCACTCTGTCTGCAGGCGAGTTTATGACATGGCTCGGTAGTCCTGGCGTCGCGGAGCTGGAACGGCTTGGCGGAAGTCCAACTTACCTCGGCAAATAGAGCAGCAGTACGTAACGAATAATCAATCCGCCTGCACTCCTTTACGTACTGCCACTGTCTGTATTTGGACACATTACAGACATACCGACAAAGGTGTTCCTAGGGCAGCAAAGGCCGAGAAGTTGACCGTAGTACCTCTCTCTAAGTTCGCCTCCTGCCCTTAGCCGCTACCCTCAATTCTGGTTGGTCTAACCTTCCCACACAAGGCCTGCCACCTTGGCTTCAGATTCAGCCAGGTACTTAGCTCAACTTATATTTAATAATGGCCAATATTTGGTTTTTATTAAAAATAAGTTGAGCCGAGATAAATTTGGTTGAGCTGATAAATTAAATTGAGCTGAGCATTCGCTCCCTACGCGGAAAATTCGAGCCTCAGGTTAGAATACTCGTCGGTACGCCAATAAATACGGGAAATTCGGCCAGCTCAACTTTCATTTAATAATGACATTAACAACCGATGAAGCCGTCACACTAAAAGGATATATGCATCTTACTTTAGCAAATGTCACCGATTTTGCCTATTTTTTAGGCAAAGAATGGCAAATTGTAAAATTTAGTTGAGCTGAGTTTTCGGGTTTTTAAATTAAGTTGAGTTGAGCAACCTGTGAAAGGCTTGGTTGCTGTAGAGATGTTTGCCCGGCTGTCTCTTTATTACGTTATGCAAAGACGGCTGAAGGCTTCCGGATTATGCTTCTGTTTTCTCCATCAACTAACAGGAGTGAACCTCGCGCCAGGCCTGAAGGGCAGCAATAGGTTCACCTCTGTCCGATGGGCCCTCCCCGTAAACAATTCGTTCATATTTGTTGCGCATCGCCACAACCTGCTTGAACTTCCGCTTTGGGTCGGGGATACGCATTAGCCGAAGTCGAAAGCCACCATCAGCGGCATTTCCAGCCAATGGCCGGTGTACGGTTGAATTCCCATGTGCGTAGCTGACCCAGGCGGGGCAGTACCGGGTGCGCGCCGCCGCCTGTCATTTTTCTACAAACGTCCTGGTCTAGGCTGGCGCCTTACGGGGCACAAGGCGCTCACACACAAGTACAAAGGACAAACATGTTTGGGCGGCTTCTTCGGCGGACTCATCACCATTATTGCCGCCGGACGCGGGGGAACCTCCTGGCACTGGTCGTGTTCTGCTCGACCGCGCTGCCCGCCCATGCAGCGCCAACCCGGGTGGCATTGCTGAACGCCGCCCCCGAACTCGCTGGCCTGGCGGCCTGCCTGGCCGACCGCCTGGGAGATGGGGGCCCGTTGATGCGTGCGGACACGCTGCCCGAGGGGCTCGAGTTTCGCATGCAGTTGCGCAGCGAACCCGGCGCGCCGACTCTGCTGGTGATTCAAGGTCTGTTCAAGCCCGACATGGCGGCACTGCTCGATTCTCTCTCTCACGACGATGACCCGGAAGCCCAGCCGGAAGCTTCCCGGCGTTTCTTCCAGCTGCTGCGCATTCCGGTGGGCACGCGCGCCTGGATGTGGCAGCAGCGGCGGGAGGCATCGCTGTGCGGTCAGGCGGCAGCCTGGGTCGAACAGCTCCGCAGCCGTCCCATCCTGTTTGATCGTCTCGGCGTCGACGGCGACGCCCGCTGAACGGTCCAGTCCCTGCCCGCAGGATCCATGCGGGGGGGGGCGCATGCGTTTTTTCATGAGGGCGTCACACAGCTTTGCGATGTTGTCGTCTCATTCCCACCCTCTGGAGTCTGACCCATGCAACTCATGCTCAAACCTCTCGCCGCTCTGGTCTGTCTGGCCATGGCCGGCCCCGCGCTCGCCGACTGCGTTGGCGACGTCACCTTCGGTGAAGGCGCCGCACAAGTTGCCACGACGATTCCCAACAAGGCTGTTGGCGGCGCCTGCCTGAACGATCTGATCGTCGATACCGCCGCGGAAGGCGCCAACTACGGCAACCATGGCGAGTTCGTCGCCACCCTGGCGAAGCAGGTTGCGCTGTGGGCCAGGAAGCATGCGATCAGCCCGCGCGAAGCCGTGGGTTTGCTGAAGGCGGGCGTGCAATCCGGGGTAGGCAACACCATGAAGGTGCGCGTCATCGCCTTCAACGATTTTCACGGCAATATCGACGGCGCCAACCTGAACTTCACCAGCACCGTGGACGGCATTCCGTCGCGCACGCCGGCCGGGGGCGTCGATTACATGGCCGGCCTGGTGAAGCAACTCAGGGCGTCCGCCCCCAACAGCGTGGTGGTGTCCGCCGGCGACCTGATCGGCGCCAGCCCGCTGAATTCCGCCTTGTTCCACGACGAGCCGGCGATCGAAACCATGAACCGTCTGGGGCTGGAGTTCAATGCCGTGGGCAATCACGAGTTCGACGAGGGGCGCGCCGAACTGCTGCGCATGCAGCATGGCGGATGCCACCCCACCGACGCCAACAGCTGCCAGGGCAACCTCGTCGGCACGCCCTATCCGTTCGAGGGCGCCAAGTTCGACTTCCTCGCCGCCAATGTGGTGGACACCGCCAGCGGCAAGACCCTGTTCCCTGCCTATGGCGTGAAGAACTTCAAGGGCAACCGTGTAGCCTTCATCGGCATGACCCTGAAGGGCACGCCCAGCATCGTCACTCCCGCCGGCATCGCCGGGCTGGAATTCAACGATGAAGCCGACACTGTCAACAAACTGGTGCATCGGCTCAAGCACCGTGGTGTCGACGCGGTGGTGGTGCTGATTCACGAAGGCGGCTTCGCGCCCGGCAGCATCAACGGCTGCTCCGGCATCTCCGGTCCGATCGTCGACATCGTCAGCCGCCTCGACGACGCCGTCGACCTGGTTGTTTCCGGCCATACCCACCAGGCCTACAACTGCAGCCTGCCCAACGCCAAGGGCCGCAGCATTCCGGTTACCAGCGCCGGCGCCTTCAGCCGCATCATCACCAGCATCGACCTGACACTCGACACGCGCAGCAAGGACGTCGTCGCGGTCAGCGCCGTGAACAAGCTGGTCGACCGCAACAACGTGCTGGGCGCTGCCGAGCCGATCATGCCGGTGCCCGAGATCAGCAACATCATCGCCAATTACAACGCCATCGCCGCGCCGATCGCCAACCGCGTGATCGGCAGCATCACCGCCGACATCACCACCGCCCGCAACGCGGCAGGCGAGTCGGCGCTGGGCGACGTGATCGCCGACGCCCAGTTGCTGGCCACGCAACCGGCCGACAAGGGCGGCGCCGTGATCGCCTTCATGAACACCGGCGGCATCCGCGCCAACCTGAGCTACGCCGGCAGCACGGCCGGCGAGGGCGACGGCAACGTCACCTACGGCGAGTCGTTCACCGTGCAGCCGTTCGGCAACAGCCTGGTGGTCAAGACCCTCACTGGCCAGCAGATCTACGACCTGCTCAACCAGCAGTGGGGCAGCAACCAGTTCGCCGACGGCGGCCGTACCCTGCAGATATCGCAGGGTTTCACCTACAAGCACACCTTCCAGGCCAAAGTCAGCCCGCTGGGCCAGAACTATGTGTGCGACGGCTCGGTGATGCTCAACGGCCAGCCGATCGACAAGGCCGCCAGCTACCGCGTGACCATGAACTCCTTCCTGGCCACCGGTGGCGACAACTACACCGTGTTCAACCTGGGAACCGACCAGCTGGGCGGCGACGTGGACCTGGACGCCATGGAGGCCTATTTCGTGACGCATTCCCCCGTGGCGCCCGGCCCGCAGGATCGCATCCAGCAGGTTGCATCCTGCAATTAGCCGGGCATGGCAGGGTGTTACTAAGCAGATGACTCATTCAATGTAAATTCAATGGGTTAGGCTAGGAGACCGGCGGATCGCTGCCAAGTTTTGCCGCTTGGAATTCACCGCACCAACTGTGGGCCAGCACCAGGGGGAATTTCCAGTGATGGGCATCTATTGGCGAACTATTACCAGTAAAGCGAGGGGGGAATCGGTGACAGGTGCCCATGTTTTCCTCCTGAGACCGATAGAAGGCGCAGTCCTCGCAGTGCGAGTGATCTTGAGTATTTATGCCCATAAGATGGCGAAACCCTTAGTCGTGTTGTGATGGTTTGAAGTCTTGTTTTGCAATGCATAACCTGCCCGACTTGCACGAGCAGGTTTGGTTGGCAGAAGGGGGATCCGTTTGGGCTGCGGTAGATAGATAACCAAGTAATAAGCTAGCATCAACTCGGACGGATGCAACCAGCTCAAAGGATAAATCGCCATGAGAAAAAAGCCTTCTGAAGAATATCTCGAAAAAGCCAAACTCCTGAGCAAGGAAGAAACCGAGCGCCTGATGTCCAGAATGCGCACAAAGCCAATGTGCAAAATGCAAGATGCAAAGCTCAGCCCCGTGGAATGTATAGCGATTCAGCTTGAGATGGAGGCTGAGCAGCTAAAGGAATGGCGAGCGAAGACGGCTGCAATGAGGGCAAAGGAAAGGCTGAGCGGCCAGATCAGTTCCGACCGGTTGTGACAGGCCTTTCATGACTCTTTCAGCCTCTCGGGCATTGAGTTGAATCAGACTTCTTAGGTGTCACGGCAACTCGCGTGATCCCCTTCAAGTGCGTCCTGGGCGTGGTCTTGCGTGTGTGCCTCCATCCAGTGGGTAATGTCCCTCGCGGATAAGGGCTTGGCGAAGAAATAGCCTTGTCCTTCGGTACAACCCAGATTTTCCAGCATGGATTTCTCGGTGGTCTTCTCGATACCCTCGGCCACGATCTCGAGAGAAAGGCTTTCCGCCAGGGCGATGATGGCCTTGGTGATGGATTCGTTGGTGGGAGTAAGTTCGATATCACGGACGAAGGACTGGTCGATCTTCAGGCGATTGATCGGAAAGCGCCTCAGATAATTCAGACTGGAATAGCCGGTGCCGAAATCGTCGATGGCCAGGCTGACACCCAAGGACCTGATCTCGGACAGTGTCACCTCGACGGCTTCCACATTTTGCATGAGAACGCTTTCCGTCAGTTCCAATTCGACGTACTGTGGATCGACACCACTGTCCGCCAAAGCGGACTTGAGCACGTCCAGAAAGTCCTTCTGGTGGAACTGCACGGCGGAAACATTGATGGACATGCGCATGGGCGCAAAGCCGCGGATATTCCAATCACGCAACTGACTGCAAGCCGTGCGCAGCACCCATTCCCCCAATTGCATGATCAAGCCGCACTCTTCAGCCAAAGGGATGAACTCAAGCGGGGAAATCATGCCGCGGACAGGGTGTCTCCAGCGAACCAGCGCCTCGACCCCGCGAATCTGCTGAGTGGAAAACTCGATCTGCGGTTGGAAGTGCAGATCGAGATCGCCGTTTTCCAGCGCCAGCCTCAAGTCGTTCTCCAGGGGCCTGCGCGTCGGGTCATACAGGACTCCACCTTCCATATAGAGACAAAAGCCGTTGCGGCCGGCGGCCTTGGCTTCGTACATCGCGGCATCCGCCTTGGCCAACAGGCGGCTGATATCCGTATCGTCCTGGGGATAGAGGGCAATTCCGATGCTCACGGTCACCACCATCGAATGGCCGAGAAGATCCACGGGTGTCTGCATCGCCTCCAAAACCCTTTGCGCGACTGCGTCGGCGCCGGCGGGATCGTTCAGGTTTTCCATCAGGATCACGAACTCGTCCCCACCAATGCGGGCCACGGTGTCCGACTTCCGGGCCGCCCCTTTCAGTCGCGTAACCAGACTGCGCAGGACGGCGTCGCCAAAACTGTGGCCAAGAGAGTCGTTGATAGTCTTGAATCGGTCCACATCGATGAACAGCAATGCAACCAACTGACCCTTGCGGTCGGCATCTGCACAGGCTTGCTGGATCCGGTCGCTCAACAGCATTCGGTTGGGCAGGCCGGTCAAATGGTCGTAATGGGCGAGATAGAAGAGCTTCGCCTGCTTGTGCTGGGTGATGAGATTCAGCAAGTCATGGCCATTGGCAATACCCTGATACTTGCCCTGCATGGTCACCATAAAGCCAGTGACCATGTGCTGCATGCCGCCGCTGATGATGATCTGGGTCACATCCTCGACGCTGCAGGATTCCTCCACGATGATGGGATCATGTTTCTTGTAGTCCTTGCCCCTCAGGAGAGCGGAAATCCGGTAGCGTCCGAAGATCTCGCGGGAATAAGGGTGGGAGAAAAACTCGAGGAACACGTTGCGGTCCACAAGGGCGACGGGGTTCCGTTGTTCGTCGACGACTGGAATCGCATAGAGCCCACTATCCTGCAGGAAACGATCTAGCACCTCCTGGCAGGTGGCCTGCTGCAAAACCGGCTCGATGGCCCGGGCGAGGCTTTTCACCTCAGGTGCGTCCAGGAGGCGATCGTCCTGTATGAAGCTATACGATTCTCCAGGGACGCCAAGGTGCTGGTTCAATGCCAATGGCATCGCGGCTATTGGTTTCATAGTGCGTAAGCTTGTTGGAAATGTTGGAATAGTCGGATGGGGGATGGCGGTATGGGTTGATTTCCCGCAAGGACTTCTCCCTGGCGGCCCCCAGGAGCCGGCCAGGCAAATTATTCGATCTTGGCCAGTTCGCACCTCAGCCAGTGCATCCCGGCATCACGGGCAGCAAGCATACGTTCGATGGATTGCAGCAAGTCCTCGCCGTCGTCGAAAGCAAATCCATTGCGGACATAGAGGGTGCCGTCCGCCTTCGACCATATGTGACGTACTTCCACGGTAATGCAGTTATCGCTGGACGTGTCCTCCGTGTGCACGGTCAGACAATAGGTTTGGTCGTCCAGCGGGGAGCATTTATCAGTCAGGATCTGAATACCCTCCGCACTGATATCCAGTAGCAAACCTAGCGTGGCATCTGGATATGCACGCTGAAAAACCCAGACAGGCAGTACATCATCATCGCGTGCTAGTTGAAAGAACTGAACACGTTCTGATTGACGTCGTTCCATGTCGCCATCCCTAGTGGTTTCGTTATCGCTACTGTAAGGTCTGAATGTTGTAGATATGTGTAGGTGATGTCGTCTATGTCTGCAATCAGCATGCGGATTCAACCCAGCTTGCGCCATTGGCCCCTTCGGCCGAACAACGGATGCTCGATGCGTCCACCTCGCTCCCCTACCTCGGCTGCTGCAACCGCCGCATCGCCACCGCCGTCGGCCGGCCGGATCGCAATGCAGGCCTGGCCGTAGGCGTCCAGCACGCTGCGCGCTTGGTGCATCTGGCGGGCGATGACGTGGGGCTGGCAGCGCGGGATTTCCTCCTGG
>Ga0208957_1000855_pt1 | contig 18876 bp, 23 predicted proteins | sample RifOxyA1_FD_184029 | JGI IMG/M metagenome (GOLD analysis project Ga0208957, IMG submission 184029) | Groundwater microbial communities from Rifle, Colorado - Rifle Oxygen_injection A1 (SPAdes) | ecosystem: Environmental > Aquatic > Deep subsurface > Groundwater | place: Rifle, Colorado, United... | reverse complement strand
TACCAGAAATAGGGTTATCTGTCAGACAGCCGTGGGCCGAATTGGTGGTTCGCGGCATTAAGCTTGTAGAGGTCCGGACGTGGAAATGCCCGAGAGAAATGATAGGCAAGAGGGTTGTTATTCACGCGGGAAAGAAGATCGACAGCAGACAATTTATCTGGAAGCATTTTCCGCATGAGGAGTGGGCTTCGGTTATGGCTCGGGTTGGTGGCCTTGTCGGGGAAGTAACGATAAGCGACTGTATAAAATTCACATGCCACGGCCACTTCGCGGAATATCGGCCAGTACATCTGAATCAGATTGATGATTACGAGGACGGGCTTTACGGATTCGTGATGAGCGGGGCCGTAAAATACGATCAGATAATTCCCTGTATTGGCAGGCTTGGATTTTTCAAAGTGGAAAAACAGGACATAGAGCCTGATAACGTGGGAGGACTACAAGATGAGTTATCTTTCTGACAGGCACAGCATGAAGGGAACAAGCGGGAGCATGGCAAGGCGCCGCGGGGAGAAGCGCAAGGCCAGGGAGCGGCGGGTTGCGGGTTATCGCCACATGGACAGAAAAAAGAGCGGCACTAAGCTGACTGCTCTGGTGGATCAGAGAAGGAAGAACAACAATCCGCTGGCTGAATACCTGGGACTATTGATGGGAATAAGGAAAATAAAAACGCATCAGGAAAGGGGGTGACAAGTGAATAGCGAAAAACTGGTTTCTTATTTCAAGGCAGCGGTTCAGGCAATCGTGGGCTCGAGTGCGTCGATCAATGACGAAAACAATCTTTCTTTCTCGAACGTAGTTATCTACAGAGTGGGAGACAATGTTTTCATTGATCTCAAGAAGCCGTGGTCCGGCAACTTCAACGTGCTGGATTTCGCCAGGAAACTCCGGGAGTACATGAAGGCCAACATGGATTCAGAGGTATGGACCCATGTGGCTGGCGTGATGTTTATCCACGAGATAGATGTTCTCGGCGCGGTCGACAAGAAAGCTGTTGAAGCACAGGAAAGCGAAGTTCCGGTCGTGGCCGTGGATATGAATGAATATGTGGACATGGGCGACAATTCCGGAGAAGAAAAAGCGGTCGAAGACGTGGAAGAAAATAAGCCTGCTGAAAAAGGAGATGAGGAATTATGATTATCACCCTGAAGACGCTATGGCTCGAAAAACTGGTGGCGTCCGCAAAAAGTCTGAAGCTGGACACGGTGGAAGTCAACCTGGTCGACGACGTTCCGTATTCAAAGATCGAAAACGGAAAGATCGTGGCGCATGAACCGCCGACAACCAAAAAGGAACCGGCGGAGAAAGAAAAGAAGCCGGTAAGGTTCCCGGTGTGGCGTGTGGATGAAGTATTGGTTTCAGAGGGAACCGGCGAACCGGAGTTCGACATCAACACGCTCGATGAGGCGAATGCCTTGGCCGTGTGCGCGGAGTTGGGAATCTCCGATACCGCGGGGAAGAAGCTTTCCGATCTGAGAAAAGAAATCTGGAAAGCTCTGTATAAAAAATGAGGACAGGAAAGAGACAAAGCCAGCCGGGGACTTCCCCGGCTGGTCTCGTTTATGGCACAGAAGAAAATACCACGACCAGTAATCGACATGGGACTTATCCATTACAGGTGTCCGTATGCAGTCAGGGGAATAACGGTCATGAAATTTACTGTAGGGGTATTCCCTGTTTGTAAAATAACAAAAAAACAGCGTGATAAATATTGGGAATATTGTACACACTGTCTGGCTAAAAAGAATATGAAAGCTGGTATAAAAAGAAATAAAAGAATCAAGAAACTTAAAAAGGCGCCGCCACTGGCAAAGGATTTTATTTCATGAAAAATACGATAAAAAAATATCTCTCCATAATGGGTATAAAAGATGAAGCTGCCGGTGATATTCTGAAAGCATTGTTCAAGAACTTTGACCTTATTCCCCGGCGAACCGCCAATCTGGATGAAAAGATATTTCTTGAAATACGATTTGGGTTTTTCGCCAACTCGCTTTCCGTGGAGGAGATAACGCTTTATCTGTTTTTGTGGGAATGGGGGCTTCAGGACTGGCGGGATAAAACAGATGAAGTTATGGGGCCGTTCGAGTTTGTGACCCTTGACATTATGATCTGGCAGTACATCAGGATTTTAAGGCTTTCAAAGAAAGAACTTACGATAGATGTTACTCCGGATACGCCGGGTTTCATGGCGGAAGCATTGTATCAGAAATATGGCTTGTTGAGAGATAAAACATGGCCTCGGCTGTATTCCAGGAGAGGCAAGGGAGAAGAATCTGAAAAAGAAGAATCTGTGGAAGTGGCTGAATATCAGGAAGTACAGATGTACAGGGTTGGAGACCAGGAGTACACGCAAGAGGAGTATGAGGCGTGGATGGCAGGGTTGGACCCTGATAAAAAAGTTGCCATGCTCGGGCATGTAACGCCCTTCATGAAAAAAATATTACGGGAGGAAATACCAAATGAGTGAAGACGAAAGGAAAGACGTAGACACAGAGGAAGGCAAAGTTGTTGACTTTCCTGGAAACGGTGATTCCGGAGAGAAACAGGGAGAAGGAGAACAGCCGCCAGTGGAACCGCCTGCCGGGGGAGAAACCGGGGGACAGCCGGAGGGTGATGGCCAGCCTGCGCCGGCCGCCACTGAAGATTCCAATGTAATAAAAAAGGCGAGAACCGGAGTCCTCATCATGATCGACGAAAACGGAAGCCTCGGTCTTACAACCGATATTCCGATGGAACTCGAGAAGAAAGCCACGATGAACGATGTGGAGATCATGCTGATCCAGGCTCTGGAATCAATCAGGCAGCAGCGGACGGTAGCTATGGTCCGTGATGTTGTACGCCGCGAGATAGCGCATTCGGCGCCGCACACCGCGGATCACATTGTCAACTGTCTGCACAAGAAAGCGGTCGAAGAAGCGCAGGGCCGGGCAAAGGGGCTATTCGTTCCGGGGAGGTAGGGGTGACGTTTCCGAACGCGATTATCAAGCTTGCGAAAAGGGATAAAGGGGTTACTGGTGAGGAAATATGCGAGTTGGGCCAAGAATATGGGTATCCTCGGCAGGTGTCTCTCCTGTTTGCAAACTCCATGAGGGATAACAGGATTCTTTGGGCCTGTAAGCTGAAAAGAAGGGGAAAGGTAGTAAGAGGATGGATAGTCAGTCCGCTGAGAAAGAACCTTGCTGGAAAATCAAAGCCTGTAAATTCCGGGGATGTCGGGCTTTCGGAAAAACCGTAGAGTGCTGGAACATGCCTGGAGTGGGATTTTTCAATAAAAAGACATGTGGTGATGGGGCCATGTGTCCAAGGCTCAAGCGGATAGTGTGTCCTGAATGCGAAGTGTTCAAGACCAATAACGGTACATAGATACCATAAACAAAGTTTTAAGCACTGAAACAAACAATACGGCTGTGTTAAAACATGGCCGTATTTTTATGTGCAAAAACCCATTATTATATCTTATCTTGACAAAAAACCACATTGAATGATAATAGGAAGTAATCGAACGCGAATAATTGGAGTTAAAAATGGCCCTACATACCTTGAATTGGTTAGACTGGACAGATGTAACTCGGCAGGGGGCGCACACGTCGGTATTTACCAATTTGGAAGAACAAGACTTTCTGGTTTATCTCGGAACGGCAAGCCTTTCATTTGGGCCATGGGCAAAGGCTGTTACCGTTGGAGGTTTTTATGTTCTTCAGTTCAAGGGAGAGAATACGACTGGTTTAAAAGCGTATTTTTCACAAAATGGGTTGTTGTCTGAAAAATACGTTCTTCAGGCAGTTGTTAAACCGTATGCTACAGGCGTAACATCGTGTCCTATTAGTGGAGGCATTCAAGTATCTGATTTGAATGATTATAAGAATTATTCTCCAGGCCATAACGCGCTAACGCCTTTGGGTACTCCAGTGCCTAATAAAGCTGGATTGTATGTTGCTTACATTTCCAGTGGAGTATGGACTTATAATTGGGGATATAAAAGCGCTGCAACCGGGTTGTGGGTCAATGTAGATTACAATACGGCGACATACAATAACACAGTATTTCACAGAACGATCACCATGAAAGACGGAAGTTGTTATCGAGCTTTTGTATTTTCAGAAGTCGGAGCGCATATAGCAACATTTCCAGCGATATTATTGTCCTCTGTATATGAGGGATCAGAAGCCGATAAGTTACTAGTGGGTTTTGGGGGGTCGGGGAGTACGGTTTATGATTTACATTATAAAAATATTGCCGTTAATCCGTTCGATGAAGAAGACTGGCTGCTTGAGACGGAGGCCGGAGTTGCTACCACTGGCGCGGTTTCGGGTGGGGCCGCTACGGCAAAGGAAGCGCTTTCCGACAGATTGGAAACGACATATATTGATCTCGATCCAGGAGAGACGATAACGATAACAATTCCGAGTGCGGCCAGTGAGGATAGGCCGATGTTCGGCGTTCAGGTCAATGCCGATTGCACGGATTCGAATTTACTGGATGTTCAGTTTGCAACCGATGCCGCGCCAAGCGTGTGGACTACGGCTATTCAGATTGGCAGTACGAAAGCGTATCGGAATTCGGTTACAAATATCAGTCCGTGGACCAATGGCATGAATCATATTCTGTGGCCTGAAATCCAGAATGCTTTTGGGCTCAACATGTATGATGTTTGCGCTTTCAGGTATTGCCTGATAACCAATAATTCAGGGGTGACAATTCCTGTCCGGCAGGTCTGGATGCTTAAATCCCTGGAGGATATTACGTATCGCACGTTAGCGGCTGGAAACATCATCGACCACATAATTCCTGACGGGGAGGCTCCGATAGGGTCGGTGGGCGACACACAGATTTTACTTATAAAAAACACGAGCGATAAAACGTGGACAACGGTGAAGGCGCTGCTGGTGACAGATGGTTATGCGCCGGATGCCATTCTCGAGTATTCGGCTGATGAAATTACCTGGTATGATGAAGACAATCCGCCGCCTGATCCCGTATTAGGTGTAGCGCTTGCTGGCACACCGTTTGCTCCCGAGGATTCTGCCAATTTGTATGTACGGACAAATATTCCGAATACTGGAGACGTGCTTGAATCTTTCAGGGCTAAATTCAGAATTTCAGTCGAAGTCTAAGGGCGGACAATGCGTAAAGAGGCTTATGAAAGATTTCCACTTCAAACAAAGTATCTATCCTCAACAGCGGCTTTGCCAGTTATAATTCACACAGTTCCAGCCGGTGAATTGTGGTATGTGACAGAATTCGAAGTCTTCCAGGATGTAAAACCGCCTCAATATTTTCCCCTTTATCGAAAATGCCGGGTAGACATTGCCGTACAAAAACCTTTCAGTTTTTTCCTTATTCTTTCCAAGGCAATAAACAATGCTTATGTCTACAAAGACTCTAAAATATTGGTGGCTGGCTCGGGGGTAAAAGTCCGGCCTGGTGAGACGATAACGCTTACTCAGGTGGCTGGCGAATCGGGTGGAGTAGATAATTATCTGACGTTTCTTGTCTCTTATCATCTTAAAAAAATAGATGAAAAGGGGGGGGATTACTGATGTATGGAGAAAGTTGGGATGTAATTGAATTTTCAGTCTATAAAACAGAAATAGCGAACAGAAAAGAACTGGCCCATTATTTAGTGCAAACTGTAGATGGAGCCGGAGCGGTAACAGAAGTTCTTATTTCCGCGAAAACGATTTCAACATCGGACAGGATCGTTTCGGCAATTATCGAAAAAGATACAGACCCGGCAAGCGATTATACATGGTACAAAACAAATTTCATTGACACGCTCATTTCACAAGCGGTAATAAATTTCGAAGATGTGGAGATAATTCTTAGAGCATCATCGCTTATTCCCTCGCTCATCGGGGAAGTGCAGGCGACTCCCACGGTGAATACAGTTCTTGGGCGCTTGAAAGATATTTACGATAAGCTGCTGGCTGGAATAACTGCTGTTGTCAGTGGAACGGTGACGGCCAATGCTGGAACCAATCTGAATACTTCGGCGCTTGCTCTTGAGAGCGGTGGAAATCTCGCGGCGGCGGTCACGGCTTTGACGGCCATTGCCCTGGCTGATGGTGTAAAAAAGATCACTGATCCCGTTGCGGTTACAACCATAAAACCTGATGGAACAAACATTGAGCCTTCAGGAGATACTACGGGACGCGCAAAATACATTATCGTTTCGAACCGCCTTTTCAAAAAGGTCGGGGATAATTACGCGGTGACTCCCGGCGCATACGGCCCGACACAGATATTAAATAAGTTGGGTGGCGACACGCTTGAAACCTTGACCATTACGTATGATGGGACGGGGAATATTACTGCCATGGTGGTTACATAAATGTTTGTTCGGACAACAATCGAAAACGAGAGGCCGATAGGGGTTATAACTGATCGGATGAAAATTCTTCACCTTTTCGGTGAAGGCGATTTTCTTATCGAAGTTCCGGACACGGCGAATATCGGAACGTGTGAAAAATTATCCGCGACTGATCCGGCGGTATTGACTCGTATTCAATGGTGGATTCTTCATCCTGGGGATGAACCTGAATGGCAGGATGTGGCGAATGGCTAACACTTATGCGGCGCCGAATTTCTCTATAGACACAGATATTGATCTGGCTGGCCTTACCGCGCTCAAAGGCAGCGCTCCGGCGGCAACCGATGTATGTTACACAAGTGAGGGAGCAACAACAACCCTTGATGGTAGTTGTGCCATGCTCAGATTTTACAACAACGACAATCCCTCGGGAACCGCCGTTGTAAAAATAGGACACACGCGATTTGTTGCCACGACGGTCAGTATAACGGTAACACTGTATGACACGAATACCACATCTCGCGGGTTGTACGGCGCGGGGACAACCGCTGGCTCCTGGACTTTTCAGGGCGCGTCTGCCGGTGTGCGCGTGAATATGGTTTCTAATTCGAATCGGCTGTGCAGCAATTTAGGTAAAAATCAGATTCCTTTCTATGCAGAGTGGACAACCTTTACAGCCTTCGTAGGGATTTATTCTAATAATGCAGTGAATACATTTAATCAGTTGATTTTCGATAACTGTCAGACGGGTATGGTTCTTGCCTCCGGGTATCCGCTTCCGGCATTTTGTGACAACATACTGTTTCTTGGGTGTGAATTATCGTGGAATATCAATGGGACAACCGCCACTGATTTACTTAACTTCTTGCATGGAAAAACATTTTTATATCAAGGTGTAACTCGCGCGTTAAGTTCTTCAATTACTCAGATTGGTTTTGGCAATGCTGGCCCTATTGCCAGGTATGGTGAGTATCGGTTCAATGCAGCGTCCTTTGTCGCTGTGCCGGTGTGGACAATCACGACAGGGATACAAAGCTTGACGGCGAATCCTAATGGCACACTGTCTGCCTCGTGGAATGCGGCCACACACGCGACGGGAGATCAGGTTAAATTCAGAATATATATTCGCAATGGATCGGCGCCTGACGTATTTGGGCTGGCTTCTCCTTATTATCTCCATAGTGTCATAGGCACAGTAGCAATCATCGGCGGGGATACGGCGGGAGCATTACTGGAAGCTGGCTCAACTTATTACGTGATTGTGCGGGCGGCTACTGATTTATCTGTTGAAGATGGGAACACAACAGAATTACATACGGAGGTTGTGAATAATTTAGCTCATGTTCTCGAACAGTTAAAAATAATAAAGAATAATCAGGTCATTCAAATGGGGATGAGTTAAGCAATGGCAACAAAGTCGATAGTTGACATGAATCCTCACATCAGCCGGGCCGATGCCGTGGCTGATCCTCAGCTTTGGCCTGTGAAGTATCGAACGCATCCGAAAGACCGGCGCAAGCCTTTTGTTTTCGAGCGTGAAGTAGTGGTAAACCGCCTGGGCATGACGAAAACAGTGCCGCAACTTTACCTTAATGATATTTATCGGAGCCTGAAAAATCTCAAAGACTTATATCTTGCGATAATGAAATGCCGCCAATCGCGGCTTTCTGAATTTGGGGTTAATGCCGCGGAGTATATTGTTGACACCTTACAGGGGGTTTCCGTTCTTTACATCCTGCAGGACGACAAAGCCGGAAAGAAATTCTGCCGGAAGCGTATTGATACCAGTATTTCTTTCAGTCCTTATCTGTCTTCCGTGGTGGAATTCATTGAAGCTGGATTCAAGGACAAGCGCACTGACAGTCTGGAAATGAAGAAGTTCCGGGATAACTGGCTTTATGTCCTGTATTCAACGGCAAAGGGTGGAAGTCGGTCTCCGGATGCCGATGTCTGTCTGTTTGATGAGTACGACAAGCATTCGTATAAAAGCACTGATGATGGTGAGGAATCGTATCTGTCCACGATGGATGATTCAGAGTATCAGGCTCGGCTTTATCTGTCGACGCCCACTTTCCCGGATTATGGTATTGACCTTCGTTATAAAGCTTCTTCCATGGGAATATGGACCATAAACTGTCGGACCTGTCTACAGGATTTCGTCATGGATTCGAATTACTTTTTTAATGGAGGGATAGTAAAGCTTCCGAACAGGCGGTTTAAGGATGGCGCCCTTCATATTTATGTCTGTCCGCATTGTGGCAACGAAGTAAATGTCATGGATAAACAGGTTCGCGGCCGCTATGTTCACCGGAAGCCTGAGTTGGTGGAACAAAACCGGCTCGGATTTTCTTTCTCGACACTGATTCTTCCCCATGTCAGCGCGGATAAGGCGAAAAGCCAGTATGAGGATTTCATAGTAAAGCCTGGTGGCCGGCGCAAGTACGTAAATGAAAAACTCGGGGAAGCCTGCACCGATGATGAGACCATGCAACGCCTTACTCGGGAACTCATGCTGTCGTGTGTGAACAAGGATCGTGGGTGGGTGAATGAGGCATACGGCACGATCATCGGCGTCGATTGGGGAAAAGACACACACGCTGTCGTCTGGAAGTTCACGAATAATCAATGCAAGCTGCTGAACATCTTTGAGTTTCCCGGTGATTCTGATCCGCTATCAGGGGCAAAGAATGTTGTAAAGCTTCTTCCCCGGTATAAGCCGCTGGTTTTAACATGTGACTTCGGAGACGGCCGGGAATCGAATAAATATGTTTATCCTCGAGCAAAGGATATATTTTACGCGGCAATCCATAAGCCGGGCCAGAAGGACATGGAACCTGAGTGGGTGAAGAAAACCCGCTCGGTTTATTATGAACTGATTTCCACTTATCAGACATATTGCAACTGGTTTTCGGCTATGATGATTGAATTACCTGCCCTGGATATGAAGCTCGAAAAATTCATACAGCATCATGAAAATTCACTTCTGATCGACCAGAGCAAGCTTTCGGAACCGGAAAAGATTGTCGGCTCGATTGAACGTGTTCAGGATTCGAAGCCGATGGAACTTGGACACCGTGGCCCAATTCACTTTCTTACCGCGGCTCTTTACGGTTGGCTTTATTGCATTGGAAAAGGCGCTTCTGATTTTTCGTTCTCTGAATTACCGAAAGATGAAAAACTGAGAGAAGAATTAACAAAATTCACATTCGACGACTTTTCACTCGACGCTGTTTTCGGAGGTAGGTAATTATGATGGCTCACTTCAATCCCTTGCTCGGGTCCGCCTATAATAGAAATTCTGCGGCCAGCCTGGATTTAACAACCGGAAGACTTCGGGTTACTCGCAGCCAGCTTGCGGCCAAAGGATTTCAGTCTCCACTTCGCAGGGGAATGTCGGAAATAGAGCTCGATCCTTTTGTGTTTTTCGAGCAGAAAGGATTGAGAAGTCAAAAAAATCTTTCATTCGCTCAAATGCGGCTACTCCGGATGTCGATGCCGGCCGTGGATTCGAGTATCAACTTCATAAAGTCCAGGATGATTTCTTTTGATTTCAGGATCGTTAAAGCTGATGGAACACGGCACAACAGTTTCAGTCAGAAACGCGCTGATCGCGTGAGAAGAATCCTGCTGAAACCAAATCAATTCGGGCAAACATACAGAGGGCTTTTGATGCGATACCTTGATGATCTGCTCGAGCGGGATTTAGGAACTCTCGAACTGGCCCCCAACAGGATATACGGTATAGACCAGTGGGGAGTTATCGACTCTTTCAAATTGCGCCCGAATCCAGACCACGTTACTGGCGACTTGGCAGTTGCGGCCTATTTTGAAACCGATGCCATGGATGATGAAAATATCGTCAATGAATATCGGGAAAATGAAGTGGTGTGGTCGAATTTCAATCCGCGTTCCGGTTCTTTCTACGGGCAATCACCGCTTGAGGTTTTGGACCGGATTATCCTGATGAGTATTTACGCCGATCAGCATAACATAAAGATCGTACATCCGAATTCCGAGAAGGGTGGGGGTATTGTCTGGCTCGGTGGTGTCAACAATGAAGTCAGAAAAGAATTTGAGGAGCGATACCAGGAATTCAGGAAATTCGATCCGGGGCGTCCGGTGTTTTCCTCCGGCGGTGAAAATGCTCCTGTGTTTATTCCCATTGAAGACAACCGGCGGCTGGAGTGGACGGAATTACAGCAATCATTGTCCGAGATCGTGGCTTCGGTTTATCAGCTTCAACCGCGAGATATAGGGCTGGCAGGCAAGAAGGGCGCGGCGGGAACTGCTGAAATAGAGGATGCCATTACGCTCAAGAGCGCGATTATTCCCCGGCTGCTCTTGCTCCAGGATATTTTCACAACCGGGATTGTGGCCAAAGAGGGCGGCGACGATCTGAAGATGGAATATATAGTTCGCCAAGATGAACCGCTCGAGGCCAGGGTGAGGGCCGCTTCGATGTCGTATGGCCGCGGAGTAATAACGGCCAATGAATTCAGACATGCGTATGACGAAACGCTTGAACCATATCCGTCGGAAATCGGCGATGTTCCGATTATTATTGCCGGAAACAGTGTGTACCGGCTGGCCGACGCGGTAAAGGGGATAACTGCTGGCACTCCTCAGAATGAACCTGAAAAACCGGATACTGAAGAAGAAGACAATTTCCACAGGACATCTTCGAAAGAAAAACAAGGCGGACAAGGCCAGACCTGGGAATAAGGAGAAACGATATGCCGAACGAACTGTTTCCAAAAGACGGATTCAAGCTCACGATCCCTATCTTCAAGGCTTATGAGGAAGATGGGGATGTTTACATTATGGGACTCGGGGGCGATACGGAGCCAGACGATCAGGATGAACGCCTGACATCGGAGTGCATCGAGGACATGAAACGCCAGGTCCAGGAAGGGCATATTCCTCTTATTCAGGCGCACTGGAATGCCGCTGGCCAGGTAATAACCACTGGTGAATGGTTTGATGAACTTGGCCAGGTAGTAGACATCATAATTACACCGCAGGGGCAGATATTTCCAAAAATACTTATGGATATGGATATGGAGACCAGCCGGTCACTGGTCAAGAAGATTCAGCGGGGGAAGAAACTCGGGTTGTCCTACGGTGGAAAACCCGAACAGTGGCATACCGAATTTACTCCCGATGGGAAAACGGTAAAGGTTTTTGACCGAATTAAATTATGGCATTTTGTCCCCACTACCCGGCCTGTTTATTCACGCAACTTGAACCGGCCTCTTGAGATAGTCGCAAAGTCTGTAACCAGCGATGAATGGGAAAGGGCGGCCCGCATCGCAGTGGACTCCATCGACTTTCATGATTATGAGCGCCGGGAAGAAGTTGTCGCGATTTACAAGTCTTTCAAAGAGGAAGTGGGGAATTCTAATGCAGGTGATAAGTTGGCTGGACCGGGGTTTGAATCCCATGTCGCGGACACGGAGAGCGGCCTTTCCGACTCTGATTTTGCATGGACATCATTTGCATATCAGAAAATGTCGTCCTCTGAGCGCGAGAAGGCCAACAAGGGTGAGCATCGGAAACTTCCTTACAGTGTAAAGGGAGAGAGTTCCGAAGCTGGATGGCGGGCAGCATGGAACGCCGTTCATGTGTCTCGTGGGGGACTGGATTTTTCAGGCGGTCCCCGGCGGGAAACTGTAATCCGGAAGCTTCTGGCTTCAAAGCCGAAAGGCATAGAGGTTACGAAGTCCAAGGATGATGAAAATGTTTTTTGCGTAGAGGGCGTGACGCTCTCTGCCGTTGAGAACGTAGAGGAAATCGAAATTCTCAAAGCAGTATATCCGGACATTTTTAAGTCGAAATCAGGAGGAAAAAACTCGATGGAACTCAAAGACGTAAAAGAAGTGATGGAACTCATACTTCCGTCAATGCTCGACAAAGCGGTCGATATAAAGCTGAAATCTTTCAAGGATGAACAGGACAAGAGTTTTGCCGCGCTCACAAAGAGCCTTGGCGATATCTCCGAAGCACTGAAATCCAAGAAGGATGTTTCGGCCGACGGCGCCGCGCTCAAGTCGGAAGACGTTTCGAAGATCGTCCTCGACACTCTGAAGGACAAAATGGGCGAAATGGCCCAGGCTGCTCTGAAGTCGAGACAGGATGGCGAAAAACCGGGCGAGACGAAGAAAGAGCCGGTTGAACAGTTCCGCGAAGATGTGGTCGCGCTCTGCAAGGGCGAGAAATCGTTCGAAGACTTCAAAGACGAGAAGTACGTGGCAAAGCTGAAATCTCAGATGGAGGCCGTATCCGCCGAAGTGTTTCACAACATGGCAGGCACGGATCCGTCAAAGGTCGAAGCAGTCTACAAATAAATCCGCGACTGAATAATCAGACGCACAGAAAGAGGAGGATACGAAATTGGAAATCAAGACATTCAAAGGTCTCGACAAGACCTATGGAATAGCGGACCCGGTAATCATGAAAGCGCTTACCGGCGTTACGGAACTGGATTCCACGATTCCGCATGTGTGGTCTCCCAGGCTCGAGCAGATTTATCTGGACAACATTCAGCTTACACAGTTCGCGGTAATCAACACTGAATTGCTCAACAGACTGGGCGATGAGGTCGAGATCAACAGGCTCAACGACATCGGGCCGGCCGTGGACATGGAAGCGACGGGACCGACCGGAGAGGCGGCAATCAATCCCGAAACACCGTGGGATAATTCGACCGTCGTGGAAACAGCGTTCACAACTGAGCAGATATGCTTGCTCACGCCCACGATGAAGTTCAAGGCCGTTCGCTTCACCAAGAAGGCTCTGAACAGGTCATTCGTCAACGTCATGGGCGATGCGACAATGGCTCTCGGACATGCGCTGGCCCTGAAACGCGAACAGGACTGTTTTCAGGCGCTTTCGTCTGCAACCCAGGTTGTTTCCGCTGACACCGGCGGATCGACGGCATGGACCGCGCTGACTTCCACGGAAGTTATCACCACGGACATTATCCGGGACGCCAAAGAAATCTTTGACGTAAACGTGAAGCTCTCGAGCTTTGCGTATTTTCCCGGTGGGACGTGCGTGTGCCTGATTCACCCGCATCAGTTCCGTGATCTGACGGACGATACCAAATGGTTCGACGTGGTGAAGCGGAACGCGGAGGAAAAGATATTCCGCGGCGAAATGACGGAGTGGGACGGCGTGAGATTCGTCAAGTCCACAATAGTCAAGTTCTACGCTATCGGCGCGGCCACGAATCAGGCGCTTGCGGACATGGCAACGCTGGCCGATGTGGCGGCTCCTCAGAAGCGCTGGTATTTCTCGACGGACGGAACGTATGCGAACAGGAAGCAGTATATTCTTCCGCGCTACCAGGTAGTCGAAGTCGGCGCCGGAAACCTGATCGACATCACGCTGGACACAACCGATGCCAACGCAAAGGTTACTGTCATCAACTACAGGGAAGGTTGGGTCGAGTTCGACATCGCGGTCGGCGGCACAGCGGTTCCCCAGGCGGTTTTCTCTTACGGCGTGGGCGCGGGCTACGAAGCTCTGCTTATCGGCAAACGGGCGTTTGCAATCGCGGAGAAAGCGAGACCGGAGATCACGAAAGAAGTTCGCAACTATCAGCTTTTCATCGGGATCGGCGCAACCGTCGATTACGACGTGAAGCTGCTCAACAACGAACAGGTGGTAAAAATCCGCACAGCCGGGTAATCATCCTGTTTAACGGAGATCAAAAAGCAGGGGGGCTTAACGGCCTCCCTGCTTATTCGCAAAAACAAGCATGGAGGAAATTACAATGAATTTCGGAAGCTACGAAACTTATCCCCGAATAACCAGAATAAGGAAAGCTGGCAAAACGAATCCGCTGTCTGATGTAAAGAACTATCTCGCGGACAAAAAACAGAGAGCCGATAACGAGAAGCTTCAGAAGACATCGGCGCCCGAGGAAAGGCTTTCAATAACCAGAGTGAGGAAATAATATGGCTCTATTTTACTACAATACCGGAGACGATACTACGCCTGTCTGGAATGAAGTTCTTGACAATATGGAATTTCATTTCACTGGCCTTGGTTCCACAAGCGAGAATCCGGCTCCGTTGGTGCGGCCGGCGGCGGGCTATGTGTGGAATTCCGAGGTCTGGATAGGTCCGGCGGTTATGGTAGGTGGCGTGAAGGTTGCAAACTGGAAAGCTCCAAACGAGGCCACGCAAAAAGGCAAGGTATTCAAGATCGTATTCGAGGAAGACGCAGGCGCCGCTCCATACATATCGGGATTCGATAATACGGATTTTGATACTTGGGCCAATGTGATTTTTTCAGGCACGGAAGCAAGCAACTGGAAAGGGCTCCTGAAGGCTTATGTGACGGGCAGGGAGTCCGTGGCTGTCGCGCCGCCGGTGAATTGGGCTACGATGGAGACCGGGCAGTCTGGAAGCCGGAATCCTAATGCCTTGGCTGGAAACTCATCTTTCGTAACGGTGCCATTTGTTCCCCTGACAGGTGAGGATTTTACGTTCACGATGGCAATGGCAGTCCCCTGGGATGCTGAAGCCGGTAAGGACGGGAAATATGTCGGTCGATTCACAGCGACTTTTGTTCATGTGTGAATTTGAACTTGTCGATGGCAAGAGGCTCAGAGAAGCCGACTACTCGCAGGGGTGGTCGGATTTTCCGTTTAAGAATCTTGTGAGCGCAGTAAGGATTCATAACCGGATAATTGCCCCGAAATATACGCTTAATCTGGCCCCTTCCTCAGTGAAGGGGTTTGCAATTCACTGGATAGGGCGGACAATCTTCGGAGGCGAGACAATGCCTTACATGGCGCGGGAGATAATGATAGTGCTGCCCACGAATAAGATCTTTGTCTTCAACGTGAATATAAGAACCGGAAAATGGCATGATTACATAGATGATTTGAACAGTCCTACAATGCCGCATCTGCATTCATACGATCTCAGAAAACACGGGATGGGATAACATGAAAAGTGTCATACAAGATGAAACAATCCACATGGACGTTACGTTTTACAATGTCGAACCGGCTCAAGGTGGGGTGCCGACTGACCCTGACAACTATTTACATACCTGGGAAATCACGGACCCATCATCTTCTGTTACCGGGATTAGTCTACTTGAAGGCGGATTATGGCCGTCACAGACTGATTTCTATTTCTCCATCGTGGACTCAGGAACGGATTTTGAGATCAAGGGATACTCCGACATCGCGAGAACGATAGAGATTGTTTCGACCGGCGCCCTGGCTTACGGTGTGTATGTGGAACAAGCCTTGGCGGAAGTGGGTGGAAGCGGTTTTGCAGGCACGGTAACTGTTACCTTCGCCGGTGGAATTCCCCCGGTTATTCTTTATCCGTTTCTTACCTACAACTTGATTTCCGGAAACTTCGATGGCAGTTGTTGTGTGGTTGAATTCGATAATGGTGGTGGAGAATATGCTTACAGCGAGATTCTTGACGGGTCTCTCTATCCTTCTAATGTCATGTACGCAAAGAGTATTACGGGTTTGAACTATGTTATCGTCGGCTCACCGCTGGCGGCTTTTCAGCCTGAACCGATGGAGTTGTTTTCGGCTGATAACATGGATTTCGATGGTGGTTCAAATATCGACATTATTCTTTACAGCGTTCCCGGCTCGAACTTTTCAACCGTCTTGTGTTCGAATCTCAATACAGCGGCAATAGTCGCCGAACTGGCGGGCCTGGCAATTACGCCGGATGCCGTTATTACGGATGTGTTTATCGCCACTGGAGCGACTTCAGACTATACGTTCAATGCCATTGCCTTTGGTGATCCCTTCACTTTTTGGGGTGGTGATCTGGCCAACGGGGAAAGAACCTTGGACGGTACGGCTGATTTCTCGATTTCTGATATTGGACAGACTGAACCGACATATCAGATATTCGACCAGGACAACACAGAGGTTGTTTCGGAAACAATATGCACCGATCGGGAATCGGCTGGAAAGTATTTCGTGGATTATGCGGTGGCTCTCGATGCGGTTCCGGGTGAAAACTGGAGAATAGTATGGCGCGGGACAATAAATGGAGTAGATTCTTTTCTTCAGGATTACTTTCGAGTTATTGATGCGGCGGTCGCGGAGGAAGAAAACGCGCTGATCGTCACGCTTTCCGAACTCAAGAACTCGATGAAGAAGACGAATGATAATGAAGATGAATTCCTTCGCCAGCTTCTTCTTTCGGCCTCGCAAACAATAGAGGAATATACACAGACTCGCTTTCATGTCGAGGAGAAAACAATCCGCCTGCATGGAAACGACAGGGATAAAATTCACATCGACAACGATGGACCGATTTATAGCATCACGTCGCTCAAGTATCTGAATGGAACTGCCTGGAGTGATTTTCTGGACATAGTTGATTTCTCAGGCTGGTTTATCTATGACAGGGAAGATGTGTTTCCGGAGGGACAAAACAACATAGAGCTTCAGTACAGGTATGGATATGACAAGGCGCCGCGGCAAATAAAGCAGGCGGTTATCCAGCTTGTGAAATACTGGTATGCGTATCAAAACAGGACAGGGGTGTTGTCCGATGTCGTGGGCGGTGGCCTGCGCGTCAATTACGCTGATTTGAAAGATGATCTTCCGCCGGAAGTAAAGGCATTGATCCGGCCCTACAGGAGATATGTATGATTTGCCATAGGGGAATATCGGCGTCGGTCCAGATTTCAGACCGGGTACATAGAGGGTTTCAGGCCACGGTTATTAACGTGGAAATGGTTAATGACAGTCCGATGCGGGAAAGAACCGATGAAGCGCTTTTCCGGCTTGGGAGCAAAATAAAGGTTATTCGCGCCGGCCGTGAAATTCTTCTGACTGAAGCTATTCTTTCTCCACTTCAGAGGATAACCAGTCCCCGGACGCTCGAGAGTATAAGGGCTGGATTTTTCAAGGCCGGTGACGATATCCAGGGTGGTGATTTGCTCCTCGATCTCAAGCGCAATGATTATTATATCTATCTCGCGGAGAATCAGTATGAGGCAGAGGGTGAGACCACGATGGTCCGGGCGATAGTGGCAAAATGCAATCATTCCGTCGATGTCTTCCGGCGCGTGAGTAAGCCTACCGGGTATGGTGGAGTCCATGAGACATTCGAAAAAATTTATACCGACATTCCGGTCACTATCGAATTTATCAGGGCAGGGATGCTTTTCGCGGAAGCTGGATTTTTCGGCAAGTCAACACACCGGCTGTTTATTCAGTCCCGGTATGGAATAACGCTGCTCGACAGGATAAGGATAAAAGAAGATTATTTCATGGTCGATGCCATTGACAGCGTGATATTTCCGAATACCTATCAGTTGACACTTTCGAGGGATATAAGATGAAGGTAACTCGCCGAATCAGATTTGATCCGAACAAGCTGTTTCTTTTGTATTATGAAGCCTTGTTTGAAATGTCGATCATAATTGCCAGGCGGCTGGAGGAAGAAGCGAGACAGTTGTTGTCAGACCGTATGAAGGGTGAGAAGTCTTCCGGCGCCCTGATGGATAGTTTGCAGGGAATAGTTGTGTTGGGGCCACGATCAATTCTTATCCGGTTACAGTCGAATGTGCGGGAAACAGGGCAGTGGGAAGAACAGATGGGGGAGAGCGGGGAAGCCGAATACACGGCCAATGATTTCAATTATGCAATGGCCGTTGAAGAAGGAACCGGGGTATATGGTCCGGAACACAGAGCTATTAAAAAGAATAAGGGAATGATTTTCTGGAATGGGGAAAAAAACGGGGCTGGAAATCCCAAAACCATAAAAACAAATATTATCGCTGGACAAATAGGGCTTCATTATGGCGAGGATGCCATTCAGAATATTACGCCGCAAGTTATGGACCTGTTAAATCAGGTAAGCAGGAATATAGACATAAATAGAGTGTGGGTGAAACGATGATCGGTTTGCAGAGAGCGATATTCTTGAAACTCAGTGGTGATGATGAACTGCTGAACCTCCTGGGGCTGGCCGTTGGCCAGGAATCAGAGATCAGTAAGCGGATAACGCCCGTTCCGCCCGTAGAATTGAGCGTGGAAAATCAGCCGCTGATTCATTTTCGCTTTCCCCAAACCTACACATCTTTTCGGTCGCGTCTCATGGAGATTCGACCGATGCAGTTTCGAGTCTGGAGCGCTGATCCGTCCCTCGTGGTTCATCAACAAATAGCTGAACGCATCAAAGCCTTGTTTGTCGGGCAAGTGCTGAAGATTGCGGATTGCCAGCAGTATTCGAATCCCGAATATGTTGGCGAAACTCAGATTGTTGGTCAAGTTAATGAACTGTACGGGTGGGCTGTAGAAATGCGTATCTCCACTCGAGTAACATACTTTAACTCTGGAGGATAGAAGTAATGTTGAAACCATTCGTTTTACATGGAGTAGGGACCGCCGCATTCTACGACCTGTCAACAGGCCGGGAAGTAATGCGCGTTCTCAAGCAGGAAACAGCGTCGTGGCTTCTGAGCTTCGATGAAGTGGAAGTTTCCGGCGGCGACGATCTGGACCTTTTCGAAGTTTTCGAGACCGGCCGCGCACAGTCCGTTTCGTTCACGGACAATCA
>Ga0208957_1000851_pt1 | contig 18937 bp, 21 predicted proteins | sample RifOxyA1_FD_184029 | JGI IMG/M metagenome (GOLD analysis project Ga0208957, IMG submission 184029) | Groundwater microbial communities from Rifle, Colorado - Rifle Oxygen_injection A1 (SPAdes) | ecosystem: Environmental > Aquatic > Deep subsurface > Groundwater | place: Rifle, Colorado, United... | reverse complement strand
CGACGAGATCGACGACATCCCGTTGAAAGTGAACGGGATGTCGTCGATCTCGTCGACGTCGAGCGCCGGCAGTGTTTCAGAGCGTCGCTTCATGCTGAATTGACTCCGCGTGGTTATCCGGGGTGCGTGACGCCCCGATCGAACGCCGGCCGCACTACGCGGCGAGTGGCACTCGGCGAAAGCAGTTCACCGGTGCCGATGACGATCTGAGCACCAAGCCCAAGGGCAGCTGCCGCACCGACTCCCGCTGCAATCACGGACGCCGTGAACACGATCGCGGAAAGGCCAGACGCATCGGCCGCACCGATGTTGCCGCTGATGGTGATGCCGGTCCCGATGGCGATCTGAGCACCGAGCCCAAGCGCCTCAGCCGCACCGACTCCCGCGGCGATCACAGATGCCGTGATCACGGTCGCGGGGAGGCCCGATGCATCGGCCGCACCGATGTTGCCGCCGATGGTGATGCCGGTTCCGATGTTGATCGTGGCGGACGGCCCGGACGCTGCCGCGGCGCCGACGCTCGCGATGATGTTGGTCGAGAGCACCAACGTGGCCGCCAACCCAGAGGCACTCGCCGACCCCACTCCGCACGAGATCGTTGTCCAGGGCGTGACGGACGCTTGGAGACCGGACGCCGTCGCGGCACCCACGCCGGCGCCGATGACGGTGGTGGTGATGACGTCCGCTGCCTGACCGGATGCGGAGGCCTCGCCTACCCCTCCTGCAATCGTGGTCCCCACGCCAACGTTGATTGCCGCGGCCAGGCCGCTCGCCGCTGCAGCGCCAACATTCCCGGCGATGCTGGTGCCGATCGAGATCCCGGCTTGCAGGCCACTTGCAGCAGCAGACCCGACCGCGCCAGCGACAACAGCACGAGGCTGAACGTCAGCAATCTGCCCGCTCGCCGACGCCGAACCGATTGCCCCGGACACAGTCGTCGTGAGCGCGATGCTGGCCTGCTGGCCAGAAGCTGCAGCGCTCGCAACACCACCGCTGATCGTCGTGGTGGCGCTTGCAGCCCAGACCGTGCCAGCCCAGGCGTCGGTCTTCCATGCCCCTGTCGCCCATGCCTGCGCCACGTCAGCGCTCCATCAGGGCGTGCCGCCCCAGTTCGTGGTCTTCGAGCTGCTCGCGATGATGGGATCGTTGATCACACGCACCACGTTGACGTCCGGCGGAGTCACCGGAGCGGCCGGGCCACCGAAGATCTTGTAGGTGATCGTGCCGCTCGGCGTCACCGTCCAGGTGTCCACGGTCACCGTGTCGGTGCTCAGCACGCTGTCGGTGATCTCGCGGAACTGCCAGTATCCCTGCGTCGAGCCGAACACGCCGATCGTGCATCCGATGAGGGCGTTGTCGGCAAAGGCAGCCGCGGAGCGAAGCACCACGGTCGTGCCGGTCGCCGACTGCGCCGTGCCCTGGTCAACGATGCCCATCCACGGTACCGGACCGGCCGTGTCGTCGAACGCGGTTTCAAGGTTGTCAGCGGCGGTTGCATCCCCGCTGATCTGGACTGCGTTCACGCCGAGCTGCGCGGTCGTCGCGCTGACTGCCGCTCCAGCGATGTGCGTGATGTCCACCTCGGGAACGCCTGCGGTGGTCGGCGTAGCCGCGGCCGTGCCGAGCCAGTGCGAAACGTTGACTTCCTGGCGCCCCGACGCCGCAGTGATCGCCGTGCCTGCGTTTCGGACCACGTTCGCGTCGGCCATGCCGTTTGCAGGCTGATTGATCTGCCCGGCTCCCGTGCCGCGGGTATACAGGCCGCCTGCCGCTTCGGCTGCTGCATTCGGCAGCGCCGTCAGGCCGAGCCTCACCGTGTCGGCCGGATCGTAGGCGACGATCTCGACGTAGCAGCCGATCACGACCATGCCGGTCACCGTGCCGTGCACCAGCACGCCGGCAGCGCCGGCTGCCACCGCCGCATCCGGCAGGTCGAGCCGGTAGTATCCGTTGCCGATGTGCAGGAAGCCACCGTCGGCGTGCGCCGTGGTCAGTGCGGCCAGCGTGGCCTCGGTGATCGCCGTGCTCGCGGCACCTTCACGCCGGTACTGGAGGTCGATGCCGGCGGTGTTGAACACCACTCCGGTCTCGGGCGTTCCGTCCGTGCTGTCGATGATGCGCAAGACAACGGAGACGTCCGTGCTTCCGCCCTTCTTGGTGTAGGTAATCACGTTGCGTCCCTAGTTGTGGGCCATCATCTGGCGAAGGATGGACGCTCCGCCGGCGCCCGCGTCGTTCAGCGGAATGCCGAACATCGTCCAGCTGTTCAGCGTTGCGCCGCTGACCGTCCAACCTAGCGTTGTGCTGGTCCCGGTGGCCGCGAAGTCCTGCGATGCCGCGCCGTCGTATGGCGTGCCAGAGGTCGCCCCTTCGTGCCGCTCCGTGCCGGTCGGGCTGTCGTAGGAAACCCCCGTCCCACCCGTATACAAGTGCGAAGCCATGGCCACGACACGCTGGCCAACAGTTGTCGTGATCGCTCCTGTGCTCGGACTGTTCGTGGCCGCTGTCGCCTGAACCACGGTCCCGTTTGGAGTGCCGCTATCGATGCCTGTGCCAACCCATACGCTGAGCAGACGTTCGCCCTGGTTGCTGCCCCACGTGGCGCGGAAGACACTGGTTGCAGCCGTAGGAGAAATGATCCTCCACAGGCTCGCCTTCCCGTAGGTGCCGTGGTCGATGGTCGTGCCGACCTGCGTTAGCGCCTGATTTGCGCCAGCAGGGTCCCACACCACGCCGGTACAGTCGGCGGGCGAGCCGTCTGAGCTTTCGATCAGGACATAGGCGACAGCCCCAGACGGAACGACCAGGCTTCCGGAGTCCTGAGTCGTCGCCCCGGAGTCTGCAATTCCGGATACTCCGCCAGTGCTGTACGCTGAAGCCATGCTACTGCCAGCCGATCTGTTCGAGCAGCGCCATCTGCGCGGCGTAGGCCGTGTCGCGCAGCTCTTGCGAGATCTCCGGCGACTGCTTGCGCAGCGCCAGCTTCCGCCGGTTCAGGGCAGTGCGCGGATCGGTCAGATCACGGTCTGTCGTCTCTCCTCGTACGCTGAGGATCTCGATAAAAGCGTTTACAGCAGCCTCGTGTTCCGGCGTCATGCCAGTGCTCCCAGCGTTGCTTTGTTTCCTGCATCAGCCCAGGCAAAGCTGCGGCCTGTGCTGAAGTCACAGGTCAGGTCGTCCACGGACGCATAGCCCTTCTTGCCCCACCAGATGAACGATGAGAGGGCCGACAGCAGCGTCGTTGACGCCCCGTTGAGCAAAGCCCCCTGGTCAATGCACTGCTGCTGCGTGGCGACCACGCCCGGCATGATGAGGTGCTCGCCGATACGACCACTCGCGCGCTCGTGCTGATAGGTGCCGTACCAAGGCGAATCGCCTTGCGTCAACTGCGGCTGAGCCTGCGGCGGATCGGCCTCTCCGTAGTTCGTGAAGGTGACGTTCGCCGTGATGATCGTTTCAGCTCGGACGTCATCGAGGTCGATGTAGAACTTGAGCGTTTTGTTGCTCGCTCCAGTCCTCTGGATCGTCATCGCCTGCTTGAACCACCGGTCGTATTGAACGGCGAGCGGAGACCCTCCATCGGTGTTCAGGAAGTCGCCACCGTCTCCGGTCGCGATCTCCCAGTAGTGCGTCGTGCCCGTGTTGCTGGCGTTCTGCGGGTACGGGCCATACCCGTAATAGCCAAGTGATCCGCTCTTCGACTCTTCGAAGCTGCTGTCGTCGGCGTACCAGAACGGCGCGTAATAGCCCGTCTGCTGGACGGGGTAGTAGCGTCGAAAGAGGGTCACGCCCGCGCCGCCAGGCCCCCAGAACGGATACCCGTTGCTGTGCGGGTTGGCGAACTTCAGCGCCACGAACGGCGCTGATTGGTCGCTTCCGCTGACGTTGCTCGGGAAGACGAGGCTAGACAGCGCTGCCGGAGCTGCCGCGCTGGATCTGACATGGCGGCGGCGCAAGATCATGATGCGCGCGGCGCCTTGCCCATCAGACGGCGCCGCGGAGCGGACATAGCTGGATCAGGCCTGTGCCAGGCGCAGCACGTCGCCGCTCGCGCCGTTCCAGTCGAAGTCGATCGGGCCGGCGACGTTGCCCACCGGTCCGCCGAGATCGACGTAGCCGAGCGCGCGCTTGTTCGCGTCGGTGTTGTTGTAGATGATGCCCCAGTAGCCGGTGGTGAAGCCGCCGCCGGCGTCCTGCGCAATCGTGATGTTGCTCAGGCGGAAGTCGCCGCCGGCCGCGGTGAGCGCCCAGGTCTCGGTGGCCACGATCGGGCCCGTATAGGCCGTTCCGGTGCCGACCTGGTTGGTCGCGAAGTTCGTCGTACCGGTGCCGCCCCAGTGAGGGGCTGCGGTGTTGATGGCCGGTATGGTCGCGTTGGTGACAATCCCCATGCGCAGATCGTCGCCATCGAGATCGTGCAGCTTGTTGCCGAGGTCATGCAGCGCCTGCGCGAACCACTTGATGTCACCACGTGCCATGTCCAACTCCTTGAGTTGGCAGCATGGTCGGCGTGGAGGGTGTCCAGTTTCTAGGGAAAACTGGACAGAGCGGCGGCGCGAATTACCGCTTCTTGAGCCTCACCACCAACTGAATGTTCTCGAAGCCAACGGTGTACAGGCCACCAGGACTCTTGAATCCGTTCTCAACTACGCCGCATGGCCATGCCACATCACCCCCTGGGTAATCGATCTCGAATCGCACCGTTCCAGAGTTGTACTTGTCCATCACCGGCGTGTAAGTCGGAGACCCTGATGGCCCAGCATAGCCTTTGATCGAGAGATTGCCGTCACCTCCACCTGTGCTTGGGAAGCCTGCATCTGCATATGAATCGGCGTAGAAGGCGGCCAATAGTGTGACCTGCAGCCGCCCTGGAAATGGCGACTGGAAACTTCCCGTTGGCAATGATCCGAAGGGCATCTTGTTACCTTAGCTGATAGTGCTGTAGCCGTAGTTGGTGCTAGACAAAATCAAGTCCTCGTTCACGGCGTCTTCGGCGAGCTGGCCGGTCTGCACCAAAGGCGCCCCTGCCACCCGATGCGGCTTCTGCACGCTCCACTTGCCGTTCACCCCCAGCGTGGTGTTCACGGCCCTGGCCCTGAAGACGTACACATAGCCCGCCTTCAGCCCAGGAATCACGGCCTGCGTGGAGTCGCCAGACTCGGGCCAGCTGGGCCAGTCGCCGGCGGGCAGCGTCTCCATGGCTTCCACGTACTGCACCTCCACGTGGCCGGACCTGCGGATGGCCTCCGCGGTGACGGCCGGCCACTCGACCTTCGTGCGCACCAGCACCGAGCCGTCGGCCAACGTGGTGGTGCCGCTCGTCACGGTGAGTGCGCCGATCTGCTCGATCACGAAGGGCGGCGGCAGCGTGCCGTTGGGGGCCGGGTCGCGCCCGTCGAGTTCGGCGGGTTCGTAGATGGCGGCGGCAGTCTCGGCCCACGACAGGCGCACACCTTCGGTGGGGCTCCAGCGCCACCCCATCACTTCCATCAGCTTGGGCTCGAAGCCGAAAACGGGCAGCGAGACGCTACCCACGTCGAACAGCTCGCACCGGTAGGCGTTGAGGTTGCAGGTGGTCTCCATGCGCAGGCCGGCCTGCCCCTGACGGATGGCAATGGCCGCCAGGTGCTGCGCGTGCGCGATGTGGTTCACGCCCTGGTATTCCACCTCCTGCGCGTAGGTGCGGCCCTCGGCGGCGATGACCACCGCATCTTCGACGGCCGGAAACGGCAGCACCTGCCAGCGCTGGTCGGGGTCGACACAACGGCCGGTGATGCGGTTGATCTTGCTCTCGCGAGGCACGCCGTTGCTGATCTGCACCAACGGGGCGCCCGCAGGCAGGCCCGTCTCGTCCATGCGCTGCGCGATCCAGCTGTAGTCCATGCTGAAGACCGGCGCGGCGCTCACGCCGGCACGCATGCGCCACGTGCCGCCGCCCCAGCCCCAGCGGCCCGCCATGGCCTCGAAGATCTCGTCCATCGAGGCGCGGGGATCGCTGTCGCTGGCGATGGTGATGCCGCAGCGGTAGCGCGGCAGCGTGGCGGTGTAGGTGGTGGTGTCTGGCTTGCGCAGCGTGAAGACGGTGCTGATGTCGCACTCGTTGGCGGCCGCGATCACATCTGCGGTACGGATCTCGGCCACCGGCACGGCCCATCCGTTCGCGTGGCGGGCGTAGTGGTAGGCGTGCAGCGCCGGGTTTTCGCTCCAGTAGGTGGTGCTGGTGCGAGGGTCCAGCGTCTTGGCGCCGCGCAGCAGCGCGGTGATGTTGGGGATGCCCTGGGGAAAGACATCGGGGTCGTAGTTCAAATCGATCACGGCCACGGCCATGTCGCTGAACTTGTCGGTGGCGGTGATCTTGCCCGGGTACTCGGCGGCCAGCGCGGAGCCCACGTTCTGGCCGGCCGCGCCGAGCCATGTGCGAATGCGGGCCTGCGGCCGGCCCTCGGACTCCTGCCACACCACATTGCAACTGGCTCCGGCCGTGCCGCCTGACACCGTGATGGTGGTGCCGACGGCAGAGGCGCTGATCGGTATGGTGCCGTCTATCGTGGCAGTCACCGTTTCGATGGTGGCGCTCAGGCTGTCCGCGATCGGCGCCAGCGCGGTGCTGACGGTGCCACCGCCGCTGCCGTCGAGCGTGATCGTCTGGCTCTTGCTGACGTTCACCACCTTGGTATACGGCGCCGTGAGCACGTAGCCTGAGCCGTCGAGCGTGAGCGCGGTGTCGTTGAAGTAGAACGTCTCGAAGCCGTCGATCTCGTGCCCGGCGAAGCTCACCACCAGCGTGAGCTTTTCGTCGTGTACTCCGCTCGTCCAGCGGCGGCGCACACCCTCGACGCAGCGCACGCGGCCCAGCGCCATGGTGCGCGGCGAGTCGGGTGTGAGGTCCACCATCTGCTGCCGGTCGGTGAGCGCTGCGTTGTACGCGTCGCGCGCGCGACGCCTGGCGGTGCGCTGCTGGACCACTGAGTAGGCGGCAAGTGCCAGCGTCGCCCCCAGCGTTCCGCCCAAGTAGTAGCCGATGCCGTAGACGATCAGCTGAGGCATCGCGCGGCCCTCCACGCCATGGCCGGCTGTGCCGCCGTGGCCAGCCCGAATCTGGAAGGCGCCAACCAGCTGGTGCCGTTGCACACCACGAGCAGCGCTGCCCCGTCCCGCTGCGGCGAAATCCCCACATCGCCTCGCTGCGCCATGGCAGCCGGCACCTGCTCGCCAAGCCGGCTTGCGGCCAACCCGGCCAGCCCCCCGTGGCGGCGCATCACGCGCGCGGCCTGCAGGGCGGTGCAGTAGGTGCCGCGCAAGTCGTGCGCAGGGTCCATTCCGGTGCAGGCCAGCACACTGTCGGCAGCGTAGAGTGCGCAGTCATTGAGGCCCCAGCAGAACGGCATGAGAAGGCGCTCGCGCACCAGGCGCTCGAGGCGCAGGCTCCAGTCGGGAAGGCGCTGCATCGGATCTAGCCCTGCCTGAAGAAGCTGGCCTTCGGCCACGCCAGCGGTGCAGCGTCGGTGGCCGGGTCGAAGTACAGGCTGGTGTCGCCAGGGGAGATGCGCTGCTGCTCGTCGTTCGTGTAGCGCGATGGCTTCGCGCGCACAGCCTGCACGCCGCGATGTTCGGCGGTGCAAGACACCAAAGCCTCCGGCCCATAGGTGATTGACGGCACGTTGAGCGTGCCCGCCCATGCCAGAACGGCGTCGGCCACCTGGCCGGTCTCGGGAGTGATGAGCGCGTCCCATACGCGCACGGTCTTGCCTTCCACCGGCTCGGTGAGCGCCAGCGACAGGTTTGCTCCGGGCACGCCGGGCAGCGAGAACTCCAGACCCTGCAGTTCGTTCGCGTCGTCGTTGATGGCTGCGATGGTGCCCACCGAGGCACGTGTCCAGGTGAAGCCGTCCCACGGGACGTCGTGCCCCGCGGTTGTAAGGCGCAGCGTGGTGCTGAGTTGCAGCTCGATGAGCTGCACCCAGCCGATGCGCTCGCCGGCGGCGATGCGCGCCAGCAGTGCCAGGCCCGCGGCGTTGAGTGTGCGCATTAAGCCACCTCGACCAGCGGGATCTCGAGCGCCCGGTGCCAACTGCTGCGGCCCGCGCGATGGAGCAGCGAATTCAGTGGAATGCACATGCGTGCAGTCGGAGCACTCCAGACGACACTGGCGCCGCTCGACTGGCTCACGCGGATAGCATTGTTGAGCGGCACGCTGGTTGCACCGGTGTCCGCCAGCAGCACGTCGGACGCCACTTGCAGCAACTGCCCGCCGCAGGAAAGCATGTCACCGCCACTCAGCGTGATGAGCCTGGCGTACCGTGAAGGCGCCGAGCCGCGCTCGAGCTGTGCGCCCCAGACATCGAAGATGTCACCCGGAGTGACTCCCAGGAACCCAACCCCCACGTACGTTGTGTTCGACAATGCAGCTGCCGCAACGCTGAAACTCAGCCGCTGCCATGCCGAAGTCAGCGTCCGTGCACCACTCAAAGTGGAGGTAGTGACATCGGAGATGGCCAGGCTAATCGACGTCTTGGACGGGCTCTTCATGTAGCAGCTGAAGGTCCAATCCAGCGCGGCGTTCTCCGAGATTACCTGCGACAACCAGGCAAAGGTGCTAGTGGTCCCTGCCGTGTATTGGTCAGCGGTGGCTTCGAGGCCTGCTTCGCCCTCTGGCGAAACAATTGAATCGGAGCTGATGCTTCCGCCCGGCCCCTTGTTCCATTCGGTGCGCTCGAACTCCGACGAAGCGAGCAGCCGATTGTTGTACGCCGTTCCACCGCTCAAAGACAGAGCCCGACTTCCGGAAGGCGCTGTCGCAGCCAATACAGGCGACCCGCGCAGGGTGCCGGAAGGGCTGGATGATCGACGCAGCACATGGCCCAGGCGCACATCATCGCCTGTGAGCAGGCGATTGAAGAATGCCTCGCGCTTCTGACCATCGGCAGCCGGACAGGGAGGCAGGATCAGATTGGCGTGCCATCGGTCGGACGCGTGCGCCAGAGACTGATACGAGGCGGTGAAGAAGCCGGTGAATGACGACGCCGGCGCACGCAGCCCGAATTCGCTGTCAGGCGCGGGCTGGAAGCATCGGTCGGTTGGCCAATCGAGGGTTGCCATGCGCAGGACTCAGCCGTTGGAGTAGGCGCCGCCGAGGCGCATACTGCGCAGCAGTTGGGCGTTGTTGCGGGCCATCGCACGCTCGAGCAGCTGAACGGTCTGCGCGCTGACGTCGCCGTTGACATGGATGGTGGTGTTGATCATCGGTGCCGCTCCCACGCCTGAGCCAGCGCGCTGCATCTGGCTGCCGTTGACGACCGTGCCGTCCTGGTCGGGGATGAAGCCTTCGGTGCCGTTCTCGTTGACCTTGAGCAGCCGGCCCGCGCGCACCCGGCCGCCGTTGGCAAAGCCGAACTGCGGGATGATCGCCTTGCCGATGGTCTCGAAGATCGAAGTGCCGCCGCCGCCCGACAGCGCGAACTTGAAGACGTCGGCCAGCGGGTTTCCGCCGCCCACCAGATCCTTGAACGCGTCGCGGATGAGGCGCGCAGCGTTCTTCATCTCGTCGCGGATGGGGTCGGAGATCAGCTCGCGCAGCACGTCGCGCTGGAACGCCTTGAAGATGGTGTCGATGCCGCCCCGCCCTTCCACCACGAAGTCGAGAATCGCGTCGGTGCTTCGGTCCATGGCTTTCTCGATCGCGTCGGCCAGGCGGTCGAATTCACTCTTCCCCTGATCGGCCACACCATCGAGGCCTGCCTTGATCTTCTCGATGGCTTCGATCGCCTTCAGTGCGAAATCGGGAGTCTGGTTGGCGGGGTCGCGCAGCGCCTTGCGGATGCGTTCGATGTCGCGCACGGCACGCTCCGAGGCGCCGACGGTGGTGTCATCGAGCAGCGCCTTGGTGAGCTCCACCTCGCGCTGCTGCTCGGCCAGCAGGCGCTTCTCCGCCTCGACGCCGGCTTCCTTCTGCTTGTTCCAGAGCTTGAGCAGGTCCACCAGCTGGGCCTGGCCTTCGATCTGCTGGCGAATGCCGGGCAGCTCGATGCCCTGGATCCGGTTCAAGCTGATGTCGCGCAGCGTCTTTTCGTAGACGGTGAGCTCTTCGGTCTGCTCGGCCTGGCGCTGCAGCGCCTCAAGGTAGCGCTCGGCCTCCGAGACCTTCTTCTTGCCGGGATCGGGGTCGTCCACGCGATCCTTGATGCGCGGCTGGAATAGGCCGGCCGGGTTCACCCCTTGCCCGGGCTGGAAGCTCGAGCGCAGGCTCTCGGCCTCGCGCAGCAGTTGAATGCGGCGCTCCAAGCCATGGATGACTATGGAATTTTCTTTGTTCTCCGCGCGGCCGGCCTTCTGGTCGGACAAGCGAACGTTCTCTTTGCCGGCCAGCAACTGCTCAAGGCGCTGCACTTCTGTGCTGGAGGGGATCTCGATCAACGAGCCAAGCGACTGCTTGGCCAGGTTGAAGGTGGCGATCTTGGCAAGGATGTCGACCAGCAGCGTGCCCTCGCGCCGCGATGTCTCGAAGCGCTTCAGCATGTCGTTCAACGCGGGCAACATCTCGGACACCAGCCCGCGCGCGGCGTTGCTGGCGTTGGTGCTCAGGGCGCTCAGCTGCTTGTTGAACTTCTCGGCTTCGTCGGCCTGCTGTTTGGTGACGGTGGCGTTGATCTTGCCGGCTTCGGCCAGGTCCTTCAGGAAAGCCGCCATCTCCTTGGACGACTTGCCGAACAGCTCCTGCATGAGCCGGGCCTTGTTGCCGTCGTTCTCATAGCGATTCAGCTGCTGGGCAATAGTGAGCAGCGCATCGCCGGGCGCCTGCTTGCGCAGATCGGCGGCGCTCAAGCCGATGGACTTGAGGGCGCCTTCGATCGGCGATCCGGCCTTGGCCTCGTTCAGCGTCTTGTTGAGCCGCGTCAGCGAGTTGGTGACCAGGTCCAGGCTGCCGCCGTTGCGGCGCGCTATGTCCTCCAGGCCGCTGAGCGTCTCGACCGTCTCACCTGTGGAGTCGCTCGCGTCGTTGAGCGCGTCGATGTCGTCGGCCAGGCGCCGCACGGTGTTGCCGAAGTTCGCCACCACCGTGACCGCCGCGCCGCCGGCCAGCCCGCCGAGGAAGGTGCGAAACCCGCCACCGAGGTTCGCGGTGCGGGTGGAAAGGTCGCCCAGATCACGCTTGAGCGCAGCAAACGGACCGGCGGTCTGGTTGCTGGCGGTGATGGCATAGCGGATCTGGCGGGTTTCCACGTTGTGCCCCTACAGCTCTTTCATTTCCCACATGAGCTGCATCTGGTGGTACTCCTCTGAGCTGAGCCTGTGGCCCAGCTCAGAGGGCGAACACCCCATCCGCACGGCGAGCCACAGCCTGAACTTCAGGCTGGGCTCGTCTGCGAGTTTTTTTCGACGTCCTCCGAATCCAGCCCGCTCAGCCGCTCGGCCACCGCGGCCAAACGCGAGCGCACGCCTGGCCATTGCTGCTCCACCAGTTCCCACTCGGCGGCGGTGTACATCGCCAGGTCCTGCTGGTTGATCACCGCACAGGCGAGCAGATGGGACTGGTACAGGCCGTAGCTGCGCAGCTCGTCGAAACCCAGCTCGGGCGCTTCGGCCGCGGGCTGCGCCTGAACCATGGCCGGCGGCTTGCCTTCGTTGGAGGCGTCGGCGCTGCGCACATCGTCGCGCAGCCGGCGCAGCGCCTGCATGCGCAACTGCACAACGGCGAATGCCTCGCTGGCCATCAGGCCGCGCACGACGACCGCGCCGCCCCACTCGGGCACGTCCACCCGCTCTTTGCGAGTGGTCACGCCCGGGGCGGCGGCCAGCAGGGGAAGGGTGCTGTTGGTCATCGGCTCAGGTGGAGTAGCTGGTGCCGGTGTTCTCGAGCGCCATGTCCACACGCGTGGTCACCTTGCGGCCGCTGGCGGCCGGCGACAGCGGTGCGCTGACAGTGGCGGAGAACAGGTAGCGGCTGTTGTCGGCGAAAGTCACCATGAACATGCGCGGCGTCTTGGTGACGAAAGCCTTGTTGGCCTCGATCAGCGCCGCGTTGCTGGGCTGCCACTCGCTCAGGAAACCGTAGCTCTCCGGCGAGCTGGACACGATGGCCTGCTTGTCCTTCGCGTCGTGGATGAGCGTGGTGTCTTCGAACACCGGGTCGCCACCGCCGGAGCTGGGCTCGCTGAGGGTGCTGAAGCTGGTGTCGAAGGTGACGACTTTGAACGTGCCGCTGGAGAAGGCCGCGAAAGCGGTGGCGTCCAGACCCTCCAACTCGAAGGTGTTCGACGCGCCCACGACGTTGGCCACGCGGTACAGGCGCGTATTGGCCTCGGGCATGCCGTTCAGCTCGAGGTACACGTAGTTGCCGTTGGCCGGATCGACCGCGCCGGTGTACGTCACCACCGCCGGGTTGGCCAGCGAGATGTCGCTGATGCCAATGGCGGCGCCCATGCCGGAGGTGCTCGCCATCGAGACCCCGACCTTGCTCCAGAACTTGTAGGCCATGGTGGTTGGCTCCTGTGTGGGTACTCAGAACAGACTGGCCAGCGCGTCGTCGGTCGGCACGCTGACGGTGTATTGGCAGAGCAGCTCGCCGACAACCGGATCACCGGACCGGCCGGTGGCGCTGGTGGCGGAAAGGCGCAAATCGAGCTGCTTCAGCAGGTCGTCCTCGCGCATGGCCACGTGGGCGGCCTGGTGCAGGGAGTCGCAGCGCGTCTCCCAGTCGGCGCCGCTGGTGGCCATGTGCAGGCGGAAGCCGAGCTGGTGCTCGTCGTCGTTGTCGTGCAGGCGCTGCGGATCTCCTGGCACGGTGTCGGCACGGTTGAGCTTGATCGCGTCTCCGAGCGTCGGGTCCAGCTCGTCGACGCTGCCGCGGTACACACGATCTGCGGCCGAGGTGTCGGCGTCCACAAGCACCTGCTTGATGTGCTCGAGAAGCTGCTCGAAGACGGTGGCGGCCATGGATCAGGCCTTGCGGACCGGGACGGTCCACTCTTCGCCGTCGAGCAGCGGTGTGCTGCGCTCCGCGGCGAGCCAGGTCTGGTCGCCACCGTTGTGCTGGATGAGGAAGCTGTCGCCTGTCTTCACGCCGGCAGGCAGGCTGGCCTTTTGGAGGCGAAGCTGGGGCGAGTCGCCCTGCATCACGCCTTCGATGCCACCTGCACCACCCTGCACGTCGAACAAGACACGCAGGGCGGTGATGGCGCCGCCGGCCGCCGCGGTGTGCGTGGCCGGCGTGCCGAGCCTGGTGTACAGGCCCGGCAGCATGGTGGCGAAGACATCGGCCATCGGGATTGGCGTGGCTGGATGCCGATCAGACGACTGCGGCGGACCAGAGGAAGCCCAGGTCGTTGGCGGGCAGCACTTCCTTGACGGTGTCGACCACCTGCACGACCTGCGCGCCGTCGGTGCCGATCTTGTCGTCGAACCAGTCACGCACGCGCAGGCCGCCGCCGCTCTCGGCGGTGAAGCCGAAGGTGGTGGCCGATTCGGTGCTCGTGACCGGCTCGGTGTACACCGCCGCGGCGAACTTGCCCCACACGCGGCCGTAGCTGGCGGTGGCGCCCTTCTTGGCGCCGTTGAGCCAGCCCGCGCCGACCATGATCTCCTGCAGCTCGAGCAGCTCGGCCACCTGCTGGCGGGTGACCACGCCCGCAGCGCCCGCGCCGGCACCGGTGCCTTTGATGGCCTCGATCACCTTCGGGTGCTGGCGCAGCACGGTCCACACGGCCTGGCCGAGAATCAGCTTGTTCGGGCGCATGATCATCGCGTCGAACGCCGTCAGCATCGCCGAGATCGGGTTGCTGTTGGTGTAGTCGCTCCACTGCGACGTGCCGCTCAGCGTGGCCTTGTTGGCCGCAGCGAAGTTGCCCGCGTTGAAGACGACGGCAGCCGCGCGCACTTCACGGTCGAGCTGGATCAGGCGCGTGGTGTTCAGCGCGGCACGGCCCATCGGGTCGAACGGCGTGCCCTCGGCGTTGCGCATGTCCTGCAGCGGCACGATGTCCTTCAGGCCGTAGTCGACGGTGCTGTCGGTCACCTCGGTGCCGCCGAACTCGACCACGTGGGCCTCGCTCTTGCGGCCGATCTTGGTGTCGGGGACGGTGAAGCCCTCGTCCTTGTTCATCTTGAAGTACTTGAACGAGTCCACGGCCACCGGCACGCGCGGCAGCACCATGTCGGCGATGAGCGTCTCGTTGCGGTAGCTCAGCGCGATGGCGGTGAGGTCTTCGTTCAGCGGGAACGGGGCTTGGGTTGCCATGATCGGGTCCTCTCAGAAGTAGGTGGCGGAGGGCGTCAGGGTCAGCCCTGGAACGAGCCCAGCGAGATCTCGATGGGGATGATTTCGCCGGCCGCGCCGGCGCTGGCCAGCGCGCGGCCGACGACGGACACGTTGGCGCCGGCGCCTGCGGCCGCGGTGATCACGCGCGCGCTGGAGTCGATCATCAGCAGCGCGCCGCGGGTGATGGCGGCGCCGGCTTCGGCTTCGGCCGGGCCGCTCTTGTACACGTCGATGCGCGCGGCGGCGGTGGCCTGGCCCAGGTTGTCGGCGATGCCGATCACGGCGTCGCCGGCGGCGGTGCCCTGGATCACGACACCATCGGTGGTGCCGAACTTGACCGCGCGGTACGGCAGCACCGCCGCCTCGGCGATGAACGATTGGGCTTGAGATTGCAGTGCCATGGAGTTGCTCCTGATGGGGTGTTGGGTCTGGCGTCAGGCGGCCTGCTCGGCCTTCACGAGCGCCAGTGCTTCCACGGCGCTCAGGTTGCGGCCGGTGGCCTTCGCCTCGGCTTGCTTCTTGGAGATGGCATCGGACAGGTCCTTCGCCTCGCGCATGCCGCCTGCCTTCTTGGCCGGCGGCGCCTTCGTGTCGTTGTCGCCGGTGGCCGATGCGTCATGCGGAAGCGGCTTCACGGCGTCGGCCGCCATGTCGTCGCGGCGCTTGCCGGCCTGGGCCTTGTCCGCGGCGATCACGGCCATTGCGGCTTCGGCGCCGGTGGTCTTGCCGTCCATGGACAGCTGCTCGACCAGCGCCTCGTGGCCGGGCATGCTTTGGGCACGCACGGAGGTGATGCGGTCACGCTCGGCGCTGGCGCCGGCGGCCTGGCCTTCGGCGAGCACTGCAGCCAGCAGATCGGGCGCCTCGGCGGCGAGTTGTTCACGGGTGATGGGCATTGCGCCTCCTGCGGGTTGGACGTTGAGTTCGGCGGATGCCGAGGTGCCGGAGCGCTGGCGCCTGGTGGCGCGGCGCTTGGCGAAAGCGGAAGGGTCGGATGCCATCTGCTCTGCGATGGCGTCGACAGTGGCGTAGCCGTCCACGAGGCCGGCGTCGATGGCCTGCTGCCCGACGAAGACCTGGCCGTCGGCCATCTCGGTGAGCACCTGTTCCAAACTCACACCGCGGTGCTTCACGACGGCGTCGACGAAGACGCTGTAGATGTGGTCCACACGCTGCTGCAAGTAGGCCTTGCCTTCGTCGGACAGCGGCGCCGTGTCGGTGGCGATGCGTTTGTAGCGGCCGGCGGTGATCTCGGTGATCTGTACCTTGTCGCCACGCGGCGTGAATTCGTGCGTGGCCACCACGCCGATGGAGCCGACGTGCACCGTGGGCCCAGTGATGTAGGCAGCGTTGGCGGCCGAGCCGATCCAGTACGCCGCGCTGGCCATCACGCCGTCACTCACCGAGACGATGGGCTTCTCGGCGGCGAGATCGAACACTGCGTTGGCGAGCTCCGGGTTGCCGAAGATGGAGCCGCCGGGCGAGTCGATGGCCAGCACCAGCCCCTTCACGCGCGGATCGGCGACGGCCGATTCCACCTGCGTCAGAAGCATCTGCGCCGATGCGCCGCCGCTGATGCGCGTGAACATGTTGGCCTTGGGCGCGAGCACCCCCTCGATCGACAGCACGGCGATGCCGCCCTGGCGGATGGAGTAGGCCTGCTGATCGTTGGCAAGAGGCCGACCGAGCCGTGCCTCGACATCGGCCAGGTCGATCTTCTCGCCGCTGAAGTGCGCCGCATAGATGGCCTGCATCTCGCGCAGCTTGTTGGGCGTGATGGCCCAGGGCTCGCAAAGCAGTTCCAGCAGCGGATTCGATGACATAGCCTGCACTGTCGGCGTGCAGGGTGTCCAGTTTCTAGGGAAAACTGGACAGTTCCGTTTCAGTCGCTCTGCTGGGCCTCTCGCAGGATGAGGTGAATCATGGACTTGCTCAGGCAGAAGCGATTCGCGATCCACCGGATGCTGCGCCCGTTGCGCGCGTAGTCGACGATCTGCTGATCACGCTCGACGCGATCGAACCAGCCTTCGCGATGGATGTAGACGGACTGGCCGCCTTCTTCCTCGCGGACCTTCTCCTCGAGGCGGGGCACGAGTTGTTCTTCCACCTGGCGGGCGAACTGCTCCTCGAACCCGCCGGCGCACTCCCGGAGCAATTGCACCAGGCGCGCCACGAAGTCGTCGCCGCGATCTCGTACCGCGCTCATGCCACACCTCCGAAGACTCGACGGCCGCGCGCGGCGGGTTGCTGGGGGATGAATGCTTCTGTCTCTGCAATCTCAGGCTCGGAGATCGCCGCGGCCAGCTTCTCAGGAGCATCGGCCTCGTCCCGCGCTGGTGGCGGCGGCAGGGGCTCCACCACCACGGTGGAGAACAGGTCTGCCGTCGGCGGGCTGATGGCCGTTTCCAGGCGATCCCATTCGGCGTCTGTGTAGTCGTCGAGCTTCATGCGTGCGGAGCCCCACAGGCTGTAGACGGAGCAGTCGAGTGCCTCGTTCCGGGCCCCGTTGCGCACCGGCACCCAGCGACGCTCTTCTCCCCGGGCCGTCTTCTGTGGCACGCACACCTCGGCGGCCAGATGCTCGAAGAACTCGGGCGGCAGGTCAGGGCTCAAGTGCACCAGGCCGAGCTTGAGCCGGTTGAAGAACAGGTCTTTCGCGGTGTCGGTGCCCACGTGCCAGAGCTTCACGCCGTCGCGCACGATGCTGCCATTGGCGTTCACGTCCTGTGGGCTGGGCCGCCCCGCCACGATGGCCTTGCCGGGCTTCGGATCTCCGCGCAGCGCGTACACGCGCCGGTTTTCGCGGTGCATGCAGTAGCTGTACACGCGGTGCGTGAAGTGGCCCTGGGTGTCGATGCCGGTCACCTCGATCCCGAGTTTTTGCCCGCCCTCGTGCGGGAACTTGGTGGCCAGGTAGGCGTCGAGTGCCACCCAAACAGCTGCATCTCCGGGGTTGCCCCAGAAGACCCGATAGTCGATGGTCCACATCTCGCCGCCGCGCCCGTAGCCCCAGACAACGGCCTCGAGCCGGTTATCCTGCAGGTCGACGCCGACGGTAAGCACCAACGCTTTGTGCGGCACCAGGCGCAGCGGGAACGGGCGCTCTGCGGCCAGAGCGCGCAGCTGCTCGGCGGTGGTGCGATCACGCACGGTGTCCCAGCTCAACGCGAGCCGGGTGTTGAAGAACACACGCTTGGCTTCGTCGTCGCCGCGCTTGCTGCGCTCTTCGGCTCGCGCGTGCTCGCGGGCCAGGGCCAGCCAGGTGATGCTGCCCACAGGGGCGTAGAAGGCCGAGACATGGAAACTGACGGTCTCTCCGTCCCCCTTGCTGCGTGCATGCCAATAGGCGGTTCCACCGGCTGCGGTATCTGGCAGCATCTGGCCCTTGAAGCGTTCGTCGATCTCGGCGCCGCACTCGGGGCACACGAACCAGGCGCGATCCATGAAGCCGGTGGTTGCGTCGCGCGAGTATTTGAAGTTGGCCAGCTCGAGCTCGTGGTGGTGGCCGCAGTGCGGGCACGGCACGAGGTACACCTCCTGCGTGCCCATGTCGTGCAGGGTGTCGATCTTGCTGGCGCCCTTGTCGGTGGGCGAGCTGACCGCGTAGAACTTGCAGTTTCGGTTGAAGGTGGTGGCCCGCGCTTCGCCCAGCGCGATCGGGTCACCTTCGCCGTCAACGCTGGAGTCCATGCGGTCGACTTCGTCGAAGATGACGTAGCGCGCCGGGATCTCGGCCAGGTTGGCTGCGGCCCCGGCGGTCACGATGTAGAGCGCCCCGCCCTCGAAATCCTTGGCGTCGATGGTGTTGCGGCTGTCGCGGCTGCGCGGGCTGGCCACCCGTTGGCGCAGAACGCCCACCTCGCTGATGGCTTTGGATACGCGTGCACTCAGGCGCTTGGCCAGCTTGTCGGTGGGCTCGAGCGCCAGGATGTTCGCAGGCGCGCGGTGAATCCACCCGCCGATGGCGTTGATCGCCACCTGCGTCTTCAGCATCTGCGAGGCGCCGCGCACCACCACGCGCTTGCACGGGTCTCCCGGTGACAGGCACTGCAGGATGCGGCGCGCCATGGGCGTGCGTTCGATGCGGTACGGGCCTGGATCGGCGCCACTTTTCGGCAGCACCATGTGCTCTTCGGACCACTCATCCAGGCGCAGTTCGGGCTCGGGCCTGGCGCCGTCCATGGCGGCGCGCATCACGACCTCGTAGCCGTCGGTCATGTTCATGCCGGGAGCCTCGACTGAATCGATTCGGTGGCCTGGCGCTCGAAGTCGCCAATGGCTTTGCGCAGCTCCTCTGCCACCAGCAGTTCGATCTCGCGGACGTCCTGCATGCCAGACAGCTTGGGAGCCGCTCGCGGTGGCACATTCATGATCCGGTCGCGCAGCGCCCGGAATGCCTCGAACACGGCCGACTCGACGCTGGACCGGTCGACCAGGCGGCCGGCCAGCTGTGCCGTGCGCAGCTCGGCCTGCTCAGCCTCCGCCTTTTCGCGGCGAGTGCGCGCATCGGAGTACCCGCCATCGTTGGCCGGTTGAGCAGCAGGCGCCGCAGGCGCCGCGGTCGCCGGTTGAGGCTCCGGGGTTGCGGTCGGCAGCGCCTCGAGTTGCCCACTGCCGCTGCGCTCCGTGGCGGCCTTGGCCAAGTTGTCGACGCGCGCTCGGGTGTTCCGCGACCACTGAATG
>Ga0208957_1000848_pt1 | contig 18998 bp, 28 predicted proteins | sample RifOxyA1_FD_184029 | JGI IMG/M metagenome (GOLD analysis project Ga0208957, IMG submission 184029) | Groundwater microbial communities from Rifle, Colorado - Rifle Oxygen_injection A1 (SPAdes) | ecosystem: Environmental > Aquatic > Deep subsurface > Groundwater | place: Rifle, Colorado, United... | reverse complement strand
CGGCGCGGCGTGGGGTGCGCTCGCCATCCGCGGAAGGACGCGGGCGTCCGCGTGAGGTGCCGACGTGGTGAAGTGGCCCGGCTCCCACCGATCTCCCGTGACGGTCCCCGCGGAGATGGTGAAGTCCCGCCTCGAACGGGTGAATCGGGTCCACGTCTATCGCCCCGCGAAGCTGTGGATGCACGTCCTCTTCCTCTCGTCCATCGGCTCCGCGATCTCGACGATTGTCGCGGCGTACCATGCATGGGCCCTCGGGGGCATGGACGGCCTCCTAAACGCCTTCTGGTACGTCGTCCCCCTTAGCGTCGCGTCCGGGTGGGGCGTCTCGAAGTCGTCCCTCGATTACCTCATCGCCACGGGGTTCTTCCTTTTCGAGGGCGACCTCGGGTTCGTGAATCTCGATTCCATCGAGCTACGCCATCCGATCCTCACGCAGGTCACGTACCCGGTGAATACCGACGAGCGGAAGCGTCACTACGCGGCTGAGGTGTGGAACAAGAACGTGACCCGGTACGAGGTGTGGCGGTGGGGCCGACGCGGAGGCGTGTGGAAATGGCCCCTATGGGACGGCGGGAAGCGGGAGGGCTATTGGGCCGTCATTCAACATTCGTGGGAGGTGGCCGACGTCCTCATCCGCGAGTGCCCCTCGTGCAAGAAGTACGAGGAGCGCACGGACGCGAAATTCTGCCCGTCCTGCGGCTCCGACGCCTACCCGAAGGGGAAACCCGGGGTGATTACAAAGGTCATCTCGGGAGCGCCCCTCGCGACGAAGGTCGAGAACGAACGCATCCTCTTGTCCGAAAAGGTCGCGGAGGAGATGCGGAATCGCCTACCCGGCATCCTGCGGGGCCGTGTCCTCGACCTGCGGTACGTGATTTGGCCGAACCGCTCGCCCCTCGAATTACCGGAGGAGGTCGCGCAAGCCATCATGTCCGACTCGGAGTACCGCTCGTCCTCCCTCGTGTCCGTCGGGTACGACCAACTCTCCGAGGAGGTGTACCTCGGGACCGTCGCCCCGCCGAACGCGCTCGCGCGGCTATGGGGGACGGAGGTCGCGTTCAAGTCGCTCGTGGAGGAATACACGGTGCTATCCAACAGGGTCGCGAAGCTCCGCATCCTCCAGGAGTTGCAATACACGGGAGGTCAGGGCATTGGCGGCCCCGGTGGTGGAGGCCAAACCGGAGAGAAGCCCGGATTCTGAAGCGGCGGAGCCGACGGTCGAATCCGTCCGCGCCGAGATCGTCCGGGACATCGAGGCGGACCGGGGGAGGCTCCCCCCGCGTCTTGAGATGGGCCCGCCGCGCATCCTCGAATCCGCGGTCCCGTTCGTCCAACGGTACGGGTACGAGGTCGTCCTCGCCCGGGCACGCGAGCGGTTCGACCAAGGATGGTCGTCCTACGGGTTCCTCGGGGACATCTTCCCCACGCGGGAGTGGTGGACCGTCGCGGAGGCGAAAGCGTATTTGGGGAAGATCTCGTCCCTGCAACTCGACCTCGACGACGTCGTCGGCACGTCCCTCTTTACGAAGTGGCGCGAGTTGGAGCCGTCCCTCCCGGACGATGCGGACAAGCCCCTTCGGATGATGGAGATCGCGGACGCGGTCGCGACCAAGATGGGCCTCACGATTCGGCAGAAGTCCAAGGGGTTCGCGGCCCTCCCGCGGGAGAAGATGGCCCTCGGAATCGACCCGACGCGCCAGATCGAGCAACCCGAGAATATCGGGGTCCTGCAACTCGCATCCCTATTCGGGGAGCGGGCGCGACGCTCGACAGACACGTTCTTTGTCGTGGACATCTGGAATTGGGCCCCAGAGCAATTCGGCGGCGGCAAGAGCCAACTCCTCCTTCAACTCCTCGCGGAGGTGTCCGCGTACCTCCGGCACGTCCTCGACCCGCCCCCGCAACCCTTCGACTTCCGTCACGATTGCGTGTATTCCGCGGACCACGGTCGCCTACGCAGGTTCCTCGGGGACCGGACCCCGAACGTCGCGCGGGGGGTCGATGAGATGGACCAATTCGCGTACAAGCGGACCTCGCAGGTCGGCGCTCAAAAGGCCACCATCGCCGTGTGGAAGCGGAATCGGAAGTGGGGTCAGGTGTGGGGAGGATGCTCCCCGTCGCTGTGGGAGCTTGACGAGTTTCTCCGGGAAATCAAGGTCACGCATCGGGTCCGGATCCGGGAGTGGGACGCGGACAAGCGCGAGGGCCACGCGGAGGTATTCGCGAAGGGCGGGCCCAAGAACGAGGCGACGGACGAGTGGGGGCACTTCTTGATGGACTTCGATTTCCGCTCCCTCCCGAACGAGATGTACCTCGCGTACAAGGACCTCGTCGCCTACGTCGAGGACCATCCCTCCGAGACGAAGTCCGCGCTCGACGCCTACCTCAAGGCGCATCCGGACCACCTCGCGGATGTAGTGCCTAAACCGTCCCTCGACCCCCTCGCCGCCTTCGACCGCGATCTCGCCCTCCTCGACCCCGTGAGGCCCCCGGACCGGGGGGATGTGGCGACATAGGGCCTCTATGTGGCGACATGGACCCGCGGCCTTTAAGTCCCGCCCGAGGTTTGCGAAAACGCATGACTCACGACGAGTCGGACGTTGCCGGGCGAGGCGCGTCGAAGCGTGCGCTTGCGATGGCGGGGGTCGCCCCCCTCGCCGCGGCGAGTTTCATCGACCCCGCGGGGCTTGCGGCGTACCTCCCGGTATTCCTCATCCTCGGGTTCGTTGTCCTCCTCGTCGCGATGGCGGGATGGAGGTCCTTCTCGATGAACAAGAGGATGGTCGCCCTCGGCCTCGTGGCCCTCTTCTTCGGCCTCGCGCTCGTCCCCGCGCTCGCGACGAATCTCGGAGACGACGGCGACGACACGGGACCTGGGTACGCCCCGAAGTTTGAGGTCATCCTTCAGGGCACGCGCTCCACGGCTCGCGACGGCGCGACCGAGATGTTCGACACGCAGGGCGGAGACGGCGACGGGGAAACCCCCGCCGGGACGCTGTGCGCCTACGGCACGAACGCGGAGGTGGACCTCTCGAACAAGATTCTCCGCCACGCCATCACCGTGGACGACGACGTCACGGTCGCGACGGCCGGGTTCTCCGCGGCCGACATTTGCTCCGCGGACTTCAGCTTCCGCCTCCTCAACCCGCAGGATGCGAACGGGGACGGCACGATGGATTCGGTGTCCATCTTCGGCCGGGTCCGCTCGATTTCCGCGACGGTTGCGGAGGACGGAAACGGGTCGTCCTCGCGGCGCAACATCTTCTACCGCGACACCACGTTCGGGTGGTATCTCGGGTGGAGCCGGGACGTGGACACGATCAACACGGACGGCCAATGGGTGTCCATCGCGCCCGCGGGCACGGACGACGCGGCCCTGCAAGCCGGGCACGATTACGGGTGGACGAACCTCGGGGTCAACGCCGGGGCGGACGAGGATTACGCGACCTACGCGTACGTCCTCCGCAACTACGGCCCCTTCGGGTTCACGCTCCCCGTCATCGGGTATCAGTACACGATGCTCGTGGACATCGGGACCCCGTCGGACTACACGACCCTGACCGTGACCATCTACCTCGCCGCGCGGGCGTAGATGGGACCGCTCGATCGCATCAACCCACCGCGGGGAGGACGACGAGGTGACGTTCCAGCGTAACGTCCGCGCGACCTTCGACGTCGCGCGGTTCGCGAAGCGGGCGTCCGTCGTCGCCCTCGCCGCCACTTTCTTTACGAGCGTCGCCATCGGCCGTTCCTCGGACCCGGTCGTGGCGTACCTCCTCTTTTTCTTCTCCATGGTCCTCGTGGCCCTCATCCACACGGACCGGACCAAGACGGACATCCTCGCCCACCCGTCGTTCGACCTCCGCGCGATCTGGAGGCCCCTCGCGTTCGCCGTGCCGCTCATCCTCGCCGTGTACCTCGTTCTGTGGGCCGGGCTCCGCTTCCCCGTCTCCGGGGGCTCCGCGGTCGAGAAGGTGTGGCCTTCCTTTTTCGCGGGGGTCCTCGTCGGCTTCACGGAGGAGTTTGCGCGGTGGGTGTGGCTGCAGGTCCTTCCCTACGGGATCGTCACGGGAAACCTCTTGTGGGTCCTCCTCCATCCGCAGGTCGCCGTGATATTCGCCGGGTCCTTGCCCAACTTCCTTTTCGCGACCTTCGCGCTCGCGTTCGGCCTCGCGATGACGGCCGTCATGTGGGGGTACGAATCGCGCCTCGGCGGGTTTAACCGCTACCTCGGTCCCGTCGCCGCGATGGTCCTCCACGGCGGTTACAACGTCCTCGTGACGCTGTGGGCCGTCTCCGTTGCAGGGGTCACGTTCGGGGTGATGTAGTTGGTCAAGCGCCTTCTCTTGGGGTTGGTCGTCGTGGCCGTCGTCCTCGTCGCGCTCGCCGCGGGCGTGGGGCTCATGGAAACGTTCCCCGCGGTGGACACGACGACGAACCGGATACAGAACGCGGGATGGGAGGGCGCGGGCGCGACGGGCGGCACGATGCCCGGGGAGCTTCTTGACGATGACGAGTACGTCGCGTCGTGGTCCCCCGATCTCGTCGGGCAACGGGTCACGATTCAGGGGGCCGTCCACGACGTCGGGACCTTCGAGTGCCTCGTCGAGTCCATCCGCTACGACGTGTCGCTCCACTTCGGCGCGAAGTCGTGGCCCGTCCTCGCGTGGGAACGGGGGAACAATCCCCTCGGGGCGCAGGTGGGCCAATGGTTCCCCTTCCCGTCCGTCCAATGGGACGTGGACCATCCCGAGACGGGTCGCCTCGTCCCTCACGGTTCCTACGTCCACGCGACGGCGAGTATCAAGTGCGCCCTCGGGTCATGGGTCACGGTCGCGGAGGACAACGCGGTCATCGTGTCGGGCATCGGCTCCGTCCGGTGGTCCAAGTCCACGTATCAGGTGGGGGAGAAGGCGTCCGTGTCGTGGGACATCCCCTACGTCTCGGACGACGCCTCCGGGACGGGGTGGTCCCTCTACGTGTACGGGTCCGCGCAGAACAAGGAGGTCGTCCCCCTCACCCGCCTCCGCACCCTCACGGGCTCCATGTCCTACACGGTGTCCCCGCTCGACTTCACGCAAGCCGCGGATTGCCGGAACGAGTTGACCGTCGTCCTGCGGAACGAGTTGTGGGACAAGGACTTCGAGACGGCCACGACGGTGGACGCGACCTCCCTCATCCCGAAGGTCACGATTACGGAGGTGGGCCCGCGCGACGCGATGCAGGGCGACACCGTGACGGTGAAGTGGACCGTCGAAGTGAATCCCCAATCCAAGAGTCCGATTCAAAAGGTCATCGTGAAGTACGGCTACGGCGGGGTGGACAACGAGAAGGAATTGCCCGCGGGCGACTCCTCGTTCTCGTTCGTCGCGACCGCGGAGGGCACGGTCCACTTCGAGGTCATCGCTTACGACGGCGGATGTCGGGCCGCGATTGACATGGTGGACATCCGGATCGGGGAGCCGGAGCCCGAGGAGACGACGGACCTACTCCTCCTCGTCCTCGGGGTCGTCCTCCTCGTCATCGGCCTCCTCATGGCCGTATTCTCGGGCAAACTCCCCGTGCCGGGCCTCGGACGGTTCGGTGTCGTGGTCGTCGGGTTCGTCCTCGCGGGCGTGGGCCTCGTCCTCATCGTGACGTTCCTCGGGGGGCTCCTCGCGTGAGCCCCCTGCGCTCCATCTTCTTCGTCGTGGGGGTCCTCCTCCTCCTCGTCGGGCTCGTGACGGCCCTCGGGGAGTCCTTCGATGTGAAGCGGGGAGGAGGGCCGTGGTACGTCTATGGGTACGTGGTGGATTGCTCCACGGGCATGTACCTCCCGGGCGTCGCCGTGAGCGTCGGTTCCGTCTCGAAAACAACGGATGTCACCGGGTACTACCTCATGTATCTGTGGCCCGGGGCCTACACGTTCAGCTACTCGCGAGCGGGCTACACGACCCAAACGGCATCCGTTTTCGTGGACGCCAATAAGAATCTTGGGACCGTCCAACTCGTCCCGTCCTCATATGGGACGGGATGCACGGCCCCGCCCCCGCCCCCATCTCCGCCGCCGCCGCCCGCCCCGCCCCCGGACGAGTGGATTCCGGAGCCCGAACCCGGGACCCGGACCGAGACGGAGGACGTCCCGTTCCCCTCGACCCTCGCGCTCGCGGAGGTGTCCGCGGGTGTCATCCTCATATTGCTCGCCGTTGCAGGGAGGAGAACGTGACGTTGAACGGAGGTGGACTATGGTAAGCGTCGTGGGAGCCGTGGCCTTCGGGGTCTTCGGGGCGAGCATCCTCGGGGCGAAGTGGCGGCGACTCGGCCTCGTCCTCGGGGGTGCCATCGGGGCCCTCGTCGGTGGGGTCCTCCTCGGCCTATTCGGCATCCCGTAGGGGGGTCGAGATCGTGGCGTTCGGAGCCGCCGTGGCGGCCGTCGTCGCGGTCCTCGCGGGGACCCTCATGGGGTCCTTCGCGAAGTACGCGATACCGTGGGACATCCTCACGGTCCTCGCCGTCCTCCTCGTGGTCCTCCTCTTTGTCGGGGCCCTCAAGGCCCGCCCGCTCGCGTACATGGCCTTCGGCGGCCTCCTCCTCCTCGGCGGCCTCGTCCTCGGGACGTACCTTTTCGGGTTGTAGCCGCGATACGAAAATGTTACCTTTTTCGTGTCCCAAAGGCGGGGAAACGTAAAGAACCTGCATCCCTCGGATGGTGTAGTGCCTAAACCGACCCGGGGGCCGGATCCCCTCCGGCCCCCTGCGGGGGCCGTATCGCCCCATGAGTCCCACGGATGACCGACAAAGACTTGACTCCGGGCGGACGCCCGGCCGTGTCAGGGAGCCGCAAAGACGCCGTGGCGACTCCATCCCGGGTCGTGGAGGTCGTACACAGTGAACGTGCGCTTCCGCCGGTTCCATGCCCACACCTCGTACCACACGGCGAGGGAGGTGGGCCAGGGTCCCGCGTCCGCGACCTTCCGCCGTCGAACGGCCGCGTGGTCCACGTCCGTTACCTGCACGAATCGCAGGACCCGGTTGTTCCGGGCCGCGATGTCGAACGCACCCCAAAGGTCCCCCGACACCTGATACCATCGTCGTCCTCGCCGGACGGAGTAGTTGCGAAAGACGTGGACCTTGAAGCCCCATGTCTCAAGGAGCGCCGCGGCCGCCGTCACCGCCTCGTTCCCGGAAGATCGTGTCGTCATGTCCTCACCCGAAGGGCCACGGCTTCGGCCCTGTCCAAACGGTGAAGTGGTCCATGACGAATCCGACGGCGAGGCCCGCCGCAAAGAGGACGGCTCCGAGGACGAGGTCCCTCGCCCTGACCCACGTCAAAGGAGGGCCACCCCCGCGGCGACGAGGACGACCGCGAGGACGAGGAGCCATCCCCGCCGCAGCACGTACCGGCGCCATCGTCCAAGGCCCGCCAACCCCTCGTCCTCCTATTTGACCTCTCGCGCGTCTCGGGGGGACGGGGAACGGGTGGGGGGGTGTCGGCGGGTCCGCCAACGCGTCGAGGGGATCCCGCTCGACGGGCGGGCTCGCCTCGTGCCTCATGCCTCGGCCCCCTCGTCCATCCGGTTCTCGTGGAGCCACCGCGCGTAATCGCGACGCATGAGGGCCCTCCGACGCGAGGCGAGCCACCGGAGCCGGAGGACGACGTTCTCCTCCCCGTACCGCGCGACCTCGCGGTCCCGATGCTTGACCGCGGCCTCCCGGGCGACGAGCCGCACGGAGCAAAGGCGGCATCGGTAGCGTCGTCCGCGACGCTCGAAAAGGCGAAAGCGGCCCACGGTGAGGGGTGGGTCCTTCACATCCGTTTCCTCCGTTCTGCCTCCGTGCGAACCCGCGCGGGGTCCGCACCCATGAGGGCGAAGTGGTACACGTCCGCCGCCTCGTCCGCGATGTCCTCCCACGTCTCGAAGCCGATGGCGTGGAGTAACTCCGAGATCTCCTCCCCGATGCGGACGAGGACCTCGGAATCCGTCATCGCGACCCACGACCCTTTCGTGAGGTTCCTCGGCGTGAGGAGCTTGCGCCGGGACCGTTCGGACCCGGCCCGGAGGAGGTCCTCCGGGTCGCTCATCGCGGGGCCTCCTTCTCGCGCCATAGCCGCTCGCGCTCCCTGCGGTCCCACGCCTCGACGGGGGCGAGCCTTCGACGGCGCTCCGCGAGGTGAGGGGCCTTCTCACTTGCGAGGGACCCCTTCACGGCCGCCGTCGTCGCGGTCCGCCACCGCGCGAGGGCGTGGGCCTCGTCCTTGTATTGTCGCAGGGCGAAGTCGCGTTTCGCCTTCGCGGACCGGACCTTCTCCGCGTACTCCCGTTCGAGGTCCGCGAGGTCGAGTCGGGCGCGACGGACCATCGGCCCGACGGCGGCCTCGTACTCCGCGGCGATGGGGCGTCGCAGGGCGCGGAGGCGGGTCACGAAATCGTCCCAATCCTTCGCGGGGGCGTCCCACGTCTCGTCCTGACTCATGCCCGCCCCCTCGTCGCGGCCTCGATTCGTGCCTTCATCGCGGGGCGGTGGAGGAGGTACGACGTCACGAGGGCGACAAAGACCTCGTTGTAGTCGAGGAATCGCCCGTGCGCCTTCAGCCGTGCGAGGACCCGCACGATGGCGGGGTCGAGACGGTAGGCTTTCGTCGCGTACTTCGACGGCATGCGGGTGAGGATATGTCAGGTGCCTTTAAGACGTTATCGGGTGTGACTACGGTAGCACTACCTTGATATACCGACCGGGGGATGTCGTCGCCGGGATACGACCATGACGACGACGAAAAGGACCGTGCTTCAAGCACGGAAAGAAGGGGGCGCGTGACCGTGCCCCTCGACGACGCCACCCGCGTCCGTCTCGACGTCCTCCATGACGAGGCGAAGCTCGACGAGGTCGCGGAGGGCGTCCGCACGGGCCTCTACGGAGGTGCGCCGTTCTCGTGCCTCGGGTGCGGGACGGGAATCCGCCGTCCGCGCCTCATCCGGGAGTCGGGGTCGCGGCGGCGGTACGTCACCCTCGCGTGGTGTGGCGAACCGTGTCGGGACGCATGGCTCGCGAAGCACCGCGTCCCCCCGATGCGGTACGCCATCTACGACGGGGACCCGCAGAAGGGCGCGACCCTCGTCGGATTCTTCCTCCCGAAGCACGGCCGTATCTCCGTCGAGGAGATTGAGGCCGCGCAGGTCGCCGCGGACGACACGGAGGTGGTCCCGCGATGACCGTGTGGACGGACGGCATCGTGACGATGGTCCGGGTCGCGAGGAACGGCCTTCGGGTCGCCCTCGACCCGGAGGAGGAGGCGGTCGTCCGGGCGCTCTTGGCGACCGCGATCCTCGCGCGGAGGGAGGCGTGACCATGCCGACGACCCTCCACGAGGTGATTTCGGCCCTCGAAGCGGACGTCCGCGAGGAGGAGAAGGGCCTCCGCGTGGCTGCGGGGAATCCCACACGGGAGGTGAAGGCATGACGGCCCGCGAGATCGTCGAGCGGGCGTGCGCGTTCCTCACCGGGCACGAGCGCCTCATCGTGACGGTCGGGGACGAGGGCCGCGCTTTCCGCGCGACGTGCGCCACGTGCGGCAGGGAGGTCGCTCGCGTCCCCCGTAGGCCCACGCTCGCGCGGGAGGATGTGTACGGGGGGCCGAAGTGCGTCGCGTGCGGCGCGAAGGCGCGGCTCCGTCGTGTCACGGTGCCCTCCTCGACCGGGTTCGACGAGTACGCGACGTGTATCCCCTGCGGAGAGGAGGAGAACGCGTGCGAGTGCCGGAAGGGAGGCGGGTCGCGATGACGCGCAGGAAACTCTACAAGCTCCTGGGTTCCGGGGGCGCACCCATGCATGGAGGACACGGCAAGTGGTCGCTCCCACGAGGCGGCAAACCGGGAGAATGGATGCCTCCCGTCGAGGGTCCGGTCGAGGCGTGCCGCAATGGATACCATCTCTGTGAGCGTGAGGATGTCGTGGGATGGCTGACAGGGAATGGGGTCGATGTCTACGAGGCAGAGGGCCGCGGGGACCGCGTAGATGACGAGAACAAGATCGCCTTCCGCCAAGCCCGCCTCCTGCGCCGCGTCGGTCATCTCGATGCGCGTGGCTTGCGACTCCTCGCTGCCGATTACGCGGAGCGCGTCCTCCCGATCTTCGAGCGGGCGCGACCCGGCGATGACCGCCCCCGGAAAGCGATCCAGGCTGCACGAGACTACGCCGATGGAGAGATCTCGGCTGCCGCGATGGCTGCCGCGTGGGCTGCCGCGTGGGCTGCCGCGAGGGCTGCCGCGGGGGATGCCGCGAGGGCTGCCGCGAGGGCTGCCGCGTGGGATGCCGCGGGGGCTGCCGCGAGGGCTGCCGCGTGGGCTGCCGCGTGGGCTGCCGCGAGGGCTGCCGCGATGGCTGCCGCGTGGGCTGCGGAACGACGATGGCAGACGCGGCGGCTGTGGCGATATCTGGAGGCCCCACGATGACCCCTTCAGGTGCCACGGCGTCCCCGTGTCCTCATTGGGGCCTCCGCATCGAGCGGCGGGGGTCGGTCCCGATGAATCACCGCGAGCCGACGGCCCTCGCGTGCCCGATGTGCGGCGCGCGGTGGCACGTCGAGCGGGCGTGGGGGGCGAAGCCGTGAAGCGCCCTCAACTCCATCGCATCGCCGCGGAGTACGCGGTCCTCCTCGATCTCGCGCCGGACATGGAAACGATAGGGGCCATCTTGGAGGACGTCGTCGGGAACCCCTGCGTGACGGAGGTCGAGGCCCTCATGCTCGACTCCGTCGCGGACCGGAGGGAGAGACTCCTCCGCGCGGACCTCGACAATTGAGGCGTCACGATGAACGCGGCCCGGCGGGACGGAGAGGCGACCGCAATCACGACACGGTCGTATCCCATCCTCCTCTCGACCCCACGGCCGGGCCGCCGGACTTTTTGAGGAGGATGCGACGACGCCCGCCACGGTGCCATGCTCCGCGTGTGCGTACCTCGACGCCCTCTCGGATCCCTGCGCGTGGTGCGGCCGTCCGCTGTGCCGCGATTGTCGCCGGACCCACATTTGCGGCGCTCGCCTCCGCCCCCGCGGGGCGTGAGGGCGCGGACCCCCGGGACCCGCGCGTCGGTTTAGGCACTATATCTCCACCGGAAACGGACCTTCCCGCCCGGCATGGAACGGACCCCGTCCATCGGAAACGGCGCTCGAAGTCTTAAGTCGGGGTTCGTCAATGGTCGTACTCCGGATCGGGGGTCGAATCCTACGTCGAAAGCGAAGGGTGTCTGTTACAATGTAACAGTTACATCGAACGAGCCATGCTACCACAGCCACACGGCACGTACCAATAGGTGTCAGGACCCCCATTGTAGGGGTAGGCTACGGTTCGTCGGCGTATGGCGGTACGGGACGGGCGAGGGGGACTATTTCTACGATTGTGTCGAGTGCGGATCGGGATGGACGAAGCACCTCCCGGGCGGCGTTTGGACGCCCGATAGGCCCACGAATCCATGACCGCCCTACATGAGGTAGCTCGTCTCCTTTCGGAGGACCCCTCGCGGACGTGGACGACGACGCAGATTGCCGCGGCCCTGAAGGTCCCGCCGAAAGGCGCGGTCCGCATGACGTTGAGCCGCGCCGTGAAGCATGGATTCGCCCTTCGCGTCGCGTGGGGGGTGTACCAAAGTCCGAAGTCCCTCGTCGGCCCCGCGCTCCCCCACCCTGACCTCCGGGTCCACGGTATCAAGATTGAGACTCGTTACAATTCGATGGGATGGTCTTTCCTCGACGTGTCACAGAAGGTAGCCGCTGTGTGGCCCTCCCCGGGGTCGCATATTCATCCACGCAACCGTTCCTTCACGACACGCGCCGATTGGAGGGGACGCTACCTCACCGTGACGGTCCACCGTGAGAAATCCTCCCTCGTCGAGGTATTCCTTCAATCTTCCGAGTACCCTCTTCCCCTTCTCGACCTCTACGCCTTCTTTGCGAGCGTCGAGACGGCGACGGGTATCCCCGCTCAACTGTGGACCCTCGCACAAGCGGATTGGAACATTGATATCCCCGGCTTCGGAAAGATCGGGACGGACGTCGGCTTCACGAGTCTCTCCGTGAACGGGTTCGGAAATCTCATCGCGAAGGTGTACGAGAAGGCGCACGACATCATGCGAACGGAGATTCGTGTGTTCGAGCCCATGCAGGTCGGCCTCCTCGCGGACTATATCCGGAGCCTCTACGGAACGCTCATGCGGGAGAAGGACCCCTCCAAGTAGTGCCCGACGCCCCGGAAACGCGAAAGGCTCCATTTTGCCGTGGACGCACGAACGCCGTCCGGGAGGCCTCGGGCATGGTCCGCGGGCCATCGTTGCGCCACGGTCATTGCAGGGGTGTTAACGAAAGTGTTAACACTTCGGACACCTACTCCCGTTAACGGATGTGTTAACACGGGGTCAACGGTTGTCGTAGGAGGGCGGGTGTCTCGTGAGGTCCGGGCGGCGGTTGAAAAACTCGCGAAGGAGCGTAATCTCACCGTCGCGGACGTTGTGAAAGAAGCCGTCTCGACCTACATCGGCTTGGCGAAGCGTTCGACCGCGGACGACGATCTTCCGGACGTCCCGCGAGAGTCCAAGCGGTTCCTGCGCGATGCCGCGGGGAACCCGGACCATCCCCTCCACGACGTCGCCTACGGGATCCTGTACGCGCCCCGGTCCATCGACGTCGCGTACCGTTAAGTAGTGCCTAAACCATGTCGCCCTCGTGGCCCAGGCCGCAGAAATCGAGACGCGCAAGGACGGAGACTCGCAAACCTCGCGCTTCGGCGGCTACGTCCGTTACAAGTTCATCCCGGCGAAGGGCAAGCTCTACGGCCCATACTACTACCTCGTCCGGTCGGAGCGTCGCGGCGACACGGTCGTACAGATTCACATCAAGTACCTCGGGAAGGCCGTTCCCCCGGAGTACCGAAGCCTTGAGATCGTCCCCGAGAAGCGCGAGAAGGCTCCGTTCTACAAGAGAGGCGGCCCCCTCGCCTTCCGCGGTCACGTCGGAGCGCATCGCACGGAGCTATGGGTCCAAGAGGGCGTCGCGGAAAAGGAGGTCGCGGACCTCGTCGATGCCTTCGAGCGCCTCCCGCCCGGGATGCACGGGGACGTGAAGGTCCTCGAAGTGTACGCGGGGAAGGGTAAGACCTTCCGGAGGGGCGGCCGGTCGTGGGACGAGACGGGCCACACGGTCACGACCGACCCCGTGGGCACCACGGAAGGCACGGTCCGCGTCTTTACGGAGTTGGGTGGCCGCCGCTGGCTCCGGCACTTCCGCGACGCGGACGAAATCATGGTCCACGAGGTCGGCCACGCCTCGTTCAAGCGGATTCATCGCGAGTCGTGGGCCGTTTACGCGAAGCGCAGGGATGCCGTCTCGGGGTCCGTGACGACGGGGGACCGTGGTCGCATCCTCCTGAAAGCGCAGGAGGACGTCCGCGCGGCCCGCTCCGCCACGGAGAAGAAGTATCTCCCCACGCAGGAGCGGCTCTACGCGGACTACCGTGCCAAGATGGAGCGTGCGAGCGACCTCAAGGATGCGGACCTCCGGTTCGACGTCGCGGATCCGCGCTACGGTCCCGCGAAGGCGGCGTCGGATGGGGCCGCGGAGGAGCGTGACTCGGCGAGGTCGAAGCTCGATGCGTGGGAACGGAAATGGGAACGCGCACGCAGGAAGGTCCCGCGCGAGGACGCGCTCTACGGCCGCTACCTCGACGCCGAGGTCGCCGCACGCCTCGCGAAGGATCCCGAGGCTCGCCGGTCCAAGGACAAGGCGGATGCGATGGAGCGGTTCGTGCGGGCGACAAACAAGGAGGGCGGCCTCACGTCCTACTCCCGGTCCTACCGCAGGACGCGCCCCTCGATGGCGAGGGCGTGGACCTACGGGTACTACACGGAGAATTTCGCGGAGGCGACAAAGCTCTTTTACTCAAATGCGACTCCCCCGGACGTGGAAGTTGCGGCCCGGACGGTCCACCCGGAGACGTACGAGGCATGGCGGGACCTCATGGAGGCGGAGTGGGCCGGGCACGCGGTCCCCCTGAAGAAACGACCGCGGGAGTGGGTCGCATGACGGACGCGAAGCGGCGGGTCCGGAGGACGTTCTTGGACGCGGACGGCGAGGTCGTCGGGGCCGAGGATCCCGGGGCCGTCGTGTGCGTCGAGCATGAGGTCGCGGCGGACGGGACGCTCCTCGTCGAGCGTCGGTACGTCGTCGCGGTGGCGGGGGCGAAGGACTAAGCATGGCCGCCCGATCTCCGTCCGGGGCGCGGGGGACCGCGTGTTACCTCCTTCGACTCTCGACCCTGTCGGTCCTCGCGCTCCTCTTTCTCGCCCGCCCTGCTTCCGCCGAGGTCGCGGTCGCGGACATCGACATCGCCTCCGGGTCCGTCACGGGCGGCATCGGCCTCTCGGGCTCCACGGTCCGCACGACGCAATTCGTCGAGGACTTCGCGACGAATCCCTACGCCGCGACCGGGTGCAACACGGGCGGCACCGCGAATACCCTCTACACGGAATGGCCGTCCCCGAACGAGTGGGCCTACAACGCCTCGGACAAGTGGCTTTGGTATTCCGGCACGCCGGGCGCGGGTGTCGGGACCCTCGACATCCTCTACACGCGGGGCGGCGGGACGACGAGCGGGAATTGCGACGCGGGGCCCTACGACTTCCGCTCGGACCTCTCGATGACGGCGCGTTTCAGCATCTACGCCAACTCCGGGTCCATCCTCCTCGGGATCGGATTCGCGGGCGGGACCGGCGTTCGCGCAGGTCCGGCCGTGCATCTCTCCCCGGCCGCCTCGAATACCTCCATCTCCTTCCGCGTGTGCGTGTACAACAACACGGCGACGTGCGCGAGCGGCTATCAGTACCCCGGCATGGTCAAGAACGCATGGTACACCCTTTGGCTCAATTACTCCGCGGTCACGGGGACGGCGAACGCGACGGTCGCGGGGGGCGAGCAAAGCGTCGCCGCGACGTGGACCTCGGCTAACTCCCAAACCCACGGGACGTTCGTCGCGGTCATCGGGGCCTCCTTGGCGGAGGAGACGATAGCGGCCGAGGTGGACGACCTCACCGTGCCCCGGTATCGCGTGGGCCATTGGACCTCCGCGCCCCTCGCGCCCTCCGTCGTCCTGCGTCTCGCGGCGACCTACTCCTACGAGGCGGACCAAGGGAATCAGCTTCCCGCGGACCGCGACGACGGCGTCGGGTGGTCCGTCGGTCCGTGGTACGGGAACGCGAGCGGCTCCGCGGTGTGGGAGCGGACGACCCTCACGACCTCGGGCTCCTCCGTCTCGTTCGACGATTCCGGCGTCACCTCGGGCCGTCTCTCCGACGTCCCGACGCTGTGGACCCTCGCGCTCCGCCTCATCTCCGACGACGGCCTCTCGGACCCGACGCGGGTTTCGACCCTCGCCGTCGAATGGTCCCGGCCCGACGGCGGCACGGGGGGCGACCCCCTGCGTGTCGAGGACCCATGCGAGGGGGCGGGCTTCCTCACGCCCGGGTGCCGGGCCCTCCCGCCCGAGATCGTGACCTACGTCATCCGGCCCGTGTGCAACCTGTGGGCCTTCGCGTTCCTCGTCCTCGTCCTCGCGACCTACGCGGCGGCGCGGCGGGCGAGGCTCCGAGGTCCGAGGATGTCCCCATGACCCTCCATGGCGTCGAACGCACGCAGAACGCGAACGCGGCCCACACGGGCCCCATCCTCATCCTTCTCATCCTCGGGCTCGTCCTCGGCGGCCTCGTGAGCGTGCCGCAGGGGGTCGAGGCCGCCCCCGCGACCGTGACCTTCACGTCGACCGCGGACTTCGACGGTGGCACGAAGTCCGACCCCGCCGACGGCAATTATGGCGTCGAGACGGTCACGGACAACGGAGGCGTCACAGCCGGTTCCTTCGAGCTTGCGTCGGGCGAGGGCGACGAGATGACGTATGCCGACGCCGACGCGGACACGTTCAAGTGGACGGGCAAAGCGTCGGGCACCCCGACCATCAACACACGCGACATCGCGGGGGGCGTCCTCCGCCTCAACGGGACGCGACCCACGGGAGCCGGGAATTACCGCACCCTCGGGGTGACATCGGACTTCACGTTGTCGGGCACCATCGACGTCCGCGCGGCCTCGACCTACGTCGCGATTTCCGCGGCGGGGACGACGTGGACATGGCTCGGCATCGGGAACGAGGCCGTCTCGGATTGTCAGGCGACGGGCACCGAGGACGGTGTGTGGATTCGGCTCGCCTCGCGAAACTCCCTCCAAACGTGGTCCTGCGTCAACGGGGTCCTCACGCAAGTCGGCACATCGACCACGATTACGGCGACGTCCTTCATTTGTTATCGGATCGCGGGGTCCTCCGGAGCGTGGACGACGTACTACCAAACGACCGCCGGATGCGCGGGGGCGTGGACCCAAGACGAGACGCCGACGACGACCGTCTCCGGCAACCTCTACGTCACGCTGTCAACGGGGGTCAACACGGCGACCGCGCCCTACACATGGGAATACTCGATGGATTCCTACGTCCTCGCCTCGGGCACGGTCAACGCGGGCGGCTACCGCACGACGGGCGCGTGGACGTCCGCGACCCAAGCCGCGATTTCCGGGGAGTACGTTTCATCCGCCACCCTCACATTCTCCGGCGTCTCCTCGACGTACTACATCGACCAGGTCCGCATCCTCGACTCCGGGGGCGCGGCCCTCGCGACGGACGGCACGGACCGGACGAGCGGCACATCGTCCGTCTCAATATTCGAGTACGCCCCGTTCCTCGCGGACGTGGCGTGGCGGGTCGAGGTCACGCTCGCGGGGGACGGCGCGGGGACGCCGGTCCTCGAATCCGTGCAGGTCGATTCCTCCGCGAACCCCGTCCCCCCCGATTCCGGCGGGGCCGGGAGTCCGCGCCTCCGTCTCCGTTGCTCGTATTGGGTCGCGGTCCTCACATGTACGGACGAAACCTCGTACCGGGGCTATCGGAACCTGAGCCACATTGAGGTGTCCGTGGACGGGAGGGCGGCGGTCCGCGCCGCCCCGGGTGGGACCGTGGCCCTCGCGCTCCCCCTCGATGTCCGGAAGCTCGAAGGCGACGTCGTGGTCCGCTTGACGGTCGTATTCTCCGGGGGCGGGAGGCCCTCCTCGGCGTGGGTCTATCATCTCGACAACCTCCCGGTGTGGACCCTCGGCGGGGTCCTTGTCGTCCTCGCCCTCGGGGCCGCGGTCGCGTCCCTGCGCGGACGCGCGTGTCGGGCCGTGCGGTACGAGCGCCTCGTGTCCGTTCCCTACCGGGGCGCGAAGATCGAGGAGTACCCGCCGGGGTGGCGGACGTACCGCGTCCGCAAGCCCGACGCATACGGTCGGGTCGCATCCCGTCGCAGGGGAAACCTGATAGTCGTGTACGGTCTACGCCCTGCGACGGATGCGGAGCGCGGGCGGAGCCGTCTCCGGTGGGTTGGTGAGATCGTCGAGGTCCGGGAGAAGGTATGAGGGTCAAATTCAATCTGTACGCGCCCCTGCGCGACCGTCTCCTCTCCCGCGACTTCATCCCGTCCGAACGGCGGGATTTCCTCCTCCACCTCGTCGCGCGGGTCGTGGAGCGTGCGGCCCACGCGAACGGGTCCTTGTATCCGTGCCGCGCGTCGAACCGTGTCGTCCTCGAATCGGACACCCTCGACGACGCAATGCGCGGGTCCCTTCTTGCGTTCGACCACATCGAAAGGGAGACGCGGATCGCCCTTACGAACGTGGTCGCGGAGGAGTTGATGCGGGAGCATGAGATACGCGGGAGTTGGCCTCGCCGTCCTCGCCCTGATGGTCGTGGCGTGGACGCCGGGGGCGGAGGGGGCGGGCGAGACGCTCGCCCTCACGGTGACGCCGTCCGAGATTGACCGCGGAGAGCCGTTCACGATAACGGTCCTCACGTCCTCGGTCAACGCGAGTATCCTCGTCGTCCTCACGGACGAGCGGGGCGGTTCCATCCGGTTCGAGAACCGTACCGACAACGTCTCGGGGGCGTGGACCTTCGACGTCCGCGCGGCCCTCGACTTCGGGCGGTGGAGCGTGGAGGCGTCGTGGACGAACGAATCGGGCCTCGTCGCGAGCGCGAAGCGCGACTTCCGTATCGTGTGCCTCGGGCGGTGCATCTCGGACACCCTCGCGGAGAACCTCGACGATTTCCGGTCGTTCCTCGGGGGCCTCGGGGAGCGGCTCCTCATCCTCCTCCTCGTGGTCCTCGCCTTGTTCGAGGGCCCCAAGACGGCCGCGTGGCTCTACGCGGAGGGGGACCGGGCCCGACGGGAAGGGACCCTCACCCCGAGGGAGTACGTGACCGCGCCCTTCTCCGGTTTCCGTGGATTCCTCGCCCCCTCCAGACAGGGCATCCGCGCGGCGGCGAACGAGCGGATCGCCGTGGACACGGAGCGCCGGGAGACGATGGACGAGTTGCATCGCGCGACGCGGGACGCCTTCCGTGAATGGAATCCGCGGCACCATGCGACCCTGAAGCGGATTTTCGAGGACCTCGACCGCGTCGTCGAGCGGGAGAGGCACGTCGTCACGACTCCCCCGCGGATATACAAGGAGTACGAGCGGCCGGAGCGGAAACCGAAAACGTCGGAGGAAACCGTCATGGACGAGCTGAAGGACTTCGAGGCGGAGCGTGTGGAACGGAAGCGGAGAACGCCGTCGTGGAGGGGTGCGTACCTCATCCTCGGCGTGGGTGGCGGTTTGGGGGCCGTCATGGCGGCCCTCGTCCTTCTCGCCTACGTCGGCGTGTACGTCGAACCCCTGCGGGCCGCGTGGTCCCCGTGGCCGCCGGACCTCGTGAAGGTCATCCTCGGGGTGGGCCTCGCGGGCGGCGCGGCGTGGGGTGCGCTCGCCATCCGCGGAAGGACGCGGGCGTCCGCGTGAGGTGCCGACGTGGTGAAGTGGCCCGGCTCCCACCGATCTCCCGTGACGGTCCCCGCGGAGATGGTGAAGTCGCGGCTCGAACGGGTGAATCGGGTCCACGTCTATCGCCCC
>Ga0208957_1000836_pt1 | contig 19242 bp, 24 predicted proteins | sample RifOxyA1_FD_184029 | JGI IMG/M metagenome (GOLD analysis project Ga0208957, IMG submission 184029) | Groundwater microbial communities from Rifle, Colorado - Rifle Oxygen_injection A1 (SPAdes) | ecosystem: Environmental > Aquatic > Deep subsurface > Groundwater | place: Rifle, Colorado, United... | reverse complement strand
TGTTTGGACTAATATGCCAGCTGCTTTTACTGAGTTTATGGGTAATTTTCAGTTTAGAAATTTATTTGATATGACTGGAGTAACTTCTGTTAATTTATCAGCAACTGTTACAACGGTAGGTTCTGCGGTAACTGCACTTTATTTGATGTGGTCAACAAACGGTGGAACGACTTTTGATAATGTTGGAAATGTTGGAAGTAGTCCTGCTGTGAATATTGGAGTTGCTGGTATTAGAACGTCTGGTTGGGCGTTTTTAAATACAAAATTAACTGGAGAATGTATTTTAGCTGTTTGGGGTTCAGATGGTAACTTGGCTCTTGATCCTAGATTCGGAAATGTTTCAGCACTTTTTAAATAAAAAGGAATAAATTATGCCAGATAAGATTGAGTTGGAAGAAATTAAAATAGACATCAAAGAAATTCTTAAAATCTTAAATGGAAATGGAAAACTTGGAATAGTCCCTAAAATAAATATTATGTGGGCTGTAGGAATTTTATTTTTAAGTACCTTTTTTATTGGTGTAATTGGGATATTAATTCAATACGGTTTTTCAAGAATACATTGGGGGTAAAATGGATATTTTGAAAGGAAAAAAAACTTATCTTATTTCAGCGTTATGGGCAATTGCCACATTTGTTTATTCAATGGGATGGATAGACCAATATACTTTTAGTCTTATTCAAGGTGCATTATTGCCAGCAGGAATCGCTGCATTAAGAGCAGGTATAAAATGAAAAAGATAACTTTTATTGCTTTACTCATATTTTCTTTAACTGGATGCGCTTTAATTGAAAAAACAAAAATAAACTGGGAAACTTGCAAAGAAAACCCGATTTGTTTAAATGACGCAAATAAATGGAAAACAACTGGAGAAGTTGTTGGGGGGCTTGCTGGCTCTTTCGCGCCTGGTGCTGCAATGCCAGCCCAGAAAGTGGTCGGATGGCTTGCTTTTGCAATTGCCATGATTGTCGGAGGCCATGCCTTGAACAAGAAAAAGGAAACTCCGAATGGCTAAAATTTTAAGAACAAGCGGGTTAGTTATCCTAATTGTATGCGTTTCAGCATCAGCCGCTATAGACTTTTTCAGAGACAATTTATGGTGGGGTATTTTCAAAGTTGTTGTAGCTTTAATTGTAATAGGCTTCGAAATTGTATCTTACTTAAAAGATAAAGAAACAATTTCCACTAAACAAAAGAAATTTATGATTCGAGACTGGTTTTGGGGAGGACTTAGCCTAGCTTTATTCGCGCTTTCCTTAGCTGGACTCATCTTACATCTGGCGGTATGGTGATATGAGTAAAAATACGGTAGAAATTCCATATACAGAAATTGTTGAAAGAGTAATGTCTTTAGGACGAGTTAATGCTAATGCTATCGAAAAAGTTAGGGGAATTGTCCAAGATATTTACACAAGAGACATCCCAACAAAACATGACTGGACTTTTCTTTTGGCGGCTTCTTCCATTATTACAGTTCAAGAATACAAAACCGGAAACGCATCAGTTAATACAGGAAATACTTTAGTCAATTTTTCGACTAATGCCGTAATGATTGATAGTATGAACGGAAGAAAGATAAAATTTTCAGGAAACGAAGTTGTTTATGAGATTACGAGTTTTTATTCTGCAAACTCTTTACAGATAAGTCCTTCCTTCCAAGGAGCTAATAATCTTAGTAATGTTTCTTATTCCGTGTTTCAACCAATTTATGCTTTAGCTTCTGATTTTGACAGATTCCCAAAAGACGGCGGGCTTTATAAGTGGAGTGGTGGGCAAAAAACAATTCTTAAAGAAGAACCTTACCAAGAATATGTTGAGAATTTTTCAGGGAATCCATCTACACCTGATACTATCAGGATTATAGGACTTGATACTGCTGGAAATCCCTTAATTGAGATGCGTCCTCCTCCAAAAGACGCAAGAGTTTATTCTTATGATTATTATGCAAGATTAAATCCTTTAAAGGAGACTTCGGCTGGTCATATAAGTGTTATCAATGCAAGAGCAACTACTGTTACTGGGTACATCACAACACGTTTTGTGGATGCAGGAACTGACTCAAGAACAACAAATTTTATAAGAATTGATGTTTTCGGGAAAGGGCATGATTCAGGGTGGTATCCTGTTATAAATATCTTGCATGATTCTTCGTTAACTTTAAGAACTTCTTTCGCTAATTCAGCCGTAACGACTTCTGCAAATTATGTTATCAGTAACATACCCAGAATACCGTCAATGCTTCATCCGGCTATTCTTTATGGATCACTTGCTCATGTATTGGCAGACCAGAATGATGAAATGGCTCCTGTTTATTTTGTAAGATATGCTCAAGTTTTAAGCGACTCAAAGAGAATTTTTGTTTCGAGAACATATTCTCAGGATATTCACGGAATCCAAGAAGATTGGGATTACAGGAGATAATTATGTCAATAGAAGATAAAATTAAAAGTTCAGTTCCAATTATGCGGAGAGTTTTTGACATTGAAAAAATAGTTTACGGTTCTATTCAGGAAAATGGTTACTTTCTTACTTTTAATGAAAATAAAATACTTGAATTTGATACTTCTCAGATTGCTTCCGATAATGCTTTGGCTCTAAATCAGGCGATTTCACCCATATTAAGTTCGCTTCGCTCATCAGCTAGACAACAGATAAACACAATTCTAAATGCTTAAAAAAGTAGTTGATCTTATCAGTTATGAAGGAAAAGGTTTAAATACCAATCCCAATGTTTTTACTGTTACGAAAGATCATTCTCCCAATATGATGAATGTTCGGGTAGAACATGATGGTTCCAAAATGAAAAGACTAGGAACTGTGACGATGAACTCCGTGATTATTTCAGATTCTGCATCTTCCGGTTTTTCTCCGACTGGAAGTATTACAGATAATCTAATTGCTTTTTGGACTATGAACGAACCTTCTGGAGATCGTTATGATTCCTATGGTGGTCATAGACTTCTTGATAATAACTCAGTCCTTCAAGCCGGCGGAATAAATAAACAAGCAGCATTGTTTGTCCTTGCTAATAGTGAATATTTCCTTCATGTGAATACATCTACTCTTGCAACAGGAGATGTGGAATTTGGAATGTCTGCATGGTTTTACTTAAATTCCACTTCTACAACTTTACAAAGAACCATAATTTCAAAGAAAGATGAAATTACTGGTAAAAATACAGTTCTTTTATTGCATTGTGATGGATTGGATGGTGCTACAACATTTAATGATAATAGTTCGACTGGACATACTGTGACAGCGAATGGAAATGCTCAGATTGATACGGTTCAAAGTAAATTCGGTGGAGCTTCTGGATTATTTGATGGGACTGGCGATTATTTGACTGTTCCTAGTCATGCCGATTTTGGTTTTGGAACTGGCGATTTCACTATTGAGTTCTGGATGCGATTTAATGCGAGTGGAGAAATGTACGTTTTTGATATAGGTGGTGGAACTAATTTTTACATCCTTATTGGGGCATCAACAGTAACAGTTTTAGTAGCTGGAGTCGATCAGACTTCAAGTTATACGCATGATACAAACGCATGGCATCACTTTGCGATTACAAGAAATGGTTCAACTGTACGTTTTTTTATTGATGGCATCCAAATAAACACAAATTTAACGGCCGGGGGTAGTGTTTCCCAGGGAGAAGTAAGGATCGGTGGATATTCTGGAGGTGGGGCAACTTCAAACGGGTGGATTGATGAACTAAGAATAAGCAAAGAGGCAAAATACACAACTAACTTTTCTTTAGCAACTGAGGCTTTCTCCAATCCTGTAGATTTGTTAGAATATGAATATTGGCTTTATGTAGACACGGATAATGTCCTTACCTTCAATGTTTCAAGTTCTGGAACTGTCTCAAATGGTCAAATAAGAGCTACGAGCTTTGGGGCTGTAACAACATCAACTTGGTATAATGCAATTGCTTATCATTCTGCTGGAAGCAACTTGATTGCAGTCGGAATAAATCTTTCAATGAATTCAGGTTCTTATACTGCCGGTGTAAGATCTGGTTCTGCTCCATTTGTGATTGGCGCAGTCAGTAACGGAGCTTCATCATTTTTTGACGGTCGAATTGATGAGGTCGGATTCTGGAAAAAACATCTTAATACAAATGATAGAATTTTAATTTATAACTCAGGAAATGCAAACACATGGCAAACGGCTTTTGACAATTCTACATGGGCATCTTTTGACTTTGGGGCTTCAAATATAAGATGGCTTGTTGTTGCGGCTGGAACAGGAATTTTCGCTTCTTCTAATTTAGGAGTTACTTTTATAACTATTGCAACTGACAGGACAGCTAATTACCAGTATTTTGAGAGATCTAAAAATATTCTGGTTAGTGGTGCTGATTCTTATGATAGTCCTCTTTATTGGGTAGGATCTGCTGGGACTTATATGTCTTTGTTAAATACTTCGGCTCCACTTGCAAAATATTGGGTAAATCATCAAGGATTTTTAATTGGATTAAATACAAATACAAAAAAAAGAGGATTTTATTATGAGGATGAAAACAGTCAATTGACTGGAGATTGGGGAGATACGTTCGATTTACCATCTTCTAATGATGATGAAATAACAAATGGTTTTATTCTAAGAAGAAGATTATACGTTAGTACCAGATATTATCTTTATGGTCTTGATTATATAGGTGGAAATCCTGACTGGTCATATAGAAAAATAAAAGATTTTGGATTTGTTTCAAGAACCGTAAGAATCTTGACAATTGAGGGAATTGGTGAAGTTGCGATTGGTTTGGATTGGGGTAATAAGATTCGTATTTTTGATGGTGCTGATGACAAGATAATTTCAAGTATTATTGAATTTGATAATAAGTATTGTGATTTTGCATTAAATAAAGTAAGTAATTCTGGGTCAGGAAAAGTTATTTCTTTTGCTGAAATTGAGAGAAACGAACAATATTATCGTCTTTGTTTTGCAATTGGTGGAAATTCAACACAAACCACCCATTTTTTAAATTTCAATCCGAGAAATTCTTCTTTTTGGCCCGACGATAACAGACCTTTCAATACTATGTGTTCTGCCGAATCAAACAATGTCTCTTTTATGATGGCTTTTGATAGGTCGGGTTGGTGCCACATGCTGGATAGTGGTAATAAAGATGCTGGGATAACAGCAATACAAGACATCTACGATTCTTCCTATCTTTATGACAAATCCCCATCTCAAGCACAAAAAGATCACAGACTTGACCTTTACTTTGTCAATACGACTGCTGGTAGAATTTATGTAAAAGAAAATGTAAATTTTGAAAAATCTTTTAAGGATAGAGACAATTTTGTAATTTCAGGAACAGGAATAAAAAAAATATTTCATAAATCTATAGATATTCCAGTTGAATCAAACGTTTATCAGTATAGGATAACTACTTCTGGTGGAACAAACGATCCTTGGATTTTTCTAAGACATGACTTTTTTATACAGGGATTGGGAATAGGAATAACTGAAGAAAATGTCTAAAGTAGGTGATTATGACGATCATGGAGTTCCTCAAAACCAGAGAGATTTTAATGATGATGTGAGAAGGGTCATCAATTTTGGAAAATATCAGCAAGCAGTTTTATCTTCTCCTCCTGGCTTTATAGGGAGGTTAGGAGAACAAGTTACGGTTATTTCAGGAACTACTGGAAGAATTTATATATGTACAACAGATAACAAAGCAACTTGGGCGTTAGGATTTACTTTTACACTATGAACACTATAGAAATAATAGAATTCTTGTGTCGGATAGGTCTTAGATTTACGGAAAAGACGCTTAAAGATATAGTTTTTTATATAAACAATATGATTAAAGATAACAGAGTGATTGTTATTAATAAAGATAATGAAATCTATTGTGTTTTAATGTTTTCTTTGGAGGATAATTGGGAAAAGTTTCTCAAAAAACAAAATTGGGTTTATGTAAGTCATAATCCATTCTCTGAAACTGTTTATATAGAAAAGATAGTATCCTTGGGATTTGATAAAGAACTTAGAAAAGTTATAGAATCTGAACTGACTAAATCATATCCTCATATAAAATATGGGATCTGGCATCGTTATGCTAAATGGGGAGATAGAAAAGTTATCGCAAAAAGGAGATTGAATTATGTACGAAATTAAGGTTTTATCAAGTGAAGAATTTGATAGTGTTTCAAAATCAGATCCAAGATACGAATATGTTGATGATTCCAATATGGGATTTGCAGACAGGGAAAAAGGTGTTGCGTATGTTCGAGGCTCAAATATCCATGATTTAAACAAGTATTTAATCGATCATGAATTGGAAGAACTTGAATCCGATTCTTCAACCCATGAAGATCCTAATGGAATAAGGCATAAGAAGTTTTTTAAGGAGTTTCTTCCAAGATTTTTCTTTCCTGCACTTGAACTTTTCAAACCAACAACAAAAGTTGGAGAGGGGATAAAAAATACGCTTTTTCCGCAATCTCAACCTGAATCTCCTCAAACTGTTACTGGTGGAATGGAAGGACTTCACATGTCCCCTTTCAATTTTTTTAATCCTACACCAACCGAAAATAATCCGGCTTCTCCAAGAATTTCAGAAACTGTAACAGGTGGAATTCAAGGTAATATTTTAGGTAATAATCAACTTTCAAATTTTCCACCTGAACTTTTGGAAAAACTTCGTGGAAATTTTAGTGGAAGGAGCGTAAGTTTCTAATGAGCTACTCAATTAAAGTTCTAAAAAATGAAGAATTCGATAAATTACCGTTCAAACATTCCAGTATTGCATTGGGAGTTGCAGACCCTAAAACTAATACTGCTTATGTCCGTTATTCGGCTCATCCCGAACTAAACAAATATCTCATTGACCATGAATTTGAACATTTAGTAGAAGAAATTCCAACAGATGAAATTGAAGGAGTTAGATATAAGATTCCAATTCTTGGTCCATTAGCTTCTGGTCTTGGGTCTGTTGCAAGTTTCGCGGCTCCTGCTATCGGAGGACTTGCTAAAGGAGCAGGAGGTTTGCTTGGTGGATTTGGAGGATTACTAGGAAAAGGAGCTAGCAGTTTATTTAATGTCGGTAAAAGTGCTGTTTCTGGAATTGGTTCTCTTGCCTCCAAAGCCGGAAGTGGGATTATGAATATGTTCGGTGGTGGTTTGGGAGGAAGTGCTGGTGGGGGAGGAGGTTTGCCCACACAAGCATTTCAACCAATAAGTAGTGCTATTAAAAGTGTACCACAGCAAGCTAAACCAGGGCTTTTATCTGGATTTACAGGAATTGGTAGTCCAATGGGACAGTTTCTTGGTAGTCCCATTAAACAGGCTACTTCTGGTTTGCCAAAAGGATTTGCCAGTGTAACAAGTACTATTCCGAAAGCTGTTTCTGGAATTGGTCAGATAGCTTCTCAACCTAAAAGTTCTTTTTTGGATGACCTTTTTTCTGGAGAAGGAGCTTCTGGTTTGTTGGGTTCTTTGGGTGGTTTTTTACCAGGAATAGGCTCTTTAGCTTTAGGACTTGGGAAAGATTATCCAAAAATTCCAGAACTTCCTTCAAGTGTTGAATCATTAAGAAGTTTAGTAAGTGCTGGAGGTAGTCCTTTAGCCCAACTAGCTCAAAGTGTTTTATCTAGTCAATTAGGACAACAATACAATCCTTTATCAGAAGAAGAAATTCAAGCAGCAACAAGACAATTAGAACTTGATGAATCTAAAGAAATTGATGCTTTGAATGATCTTTATAGAAATCTTAGACCTGGGACTGATCCAAGCACAGATTCTTCTTATCGCAGAGATTTACAGGAAATTCGTGATAAGTATGCTCGCGCTAAAACCGATCAACTGGCTACAAGAACAAGGGAAACAAAATCAATTTTCCAAGATCAGCAAGCTAGAGCCATCCAACAATCTTTGGGTGTGAGTGATTCCCAAATAGAACAATTAATGAATCTTGCACTTCTTGATGTTAATAAAATTGCTCAACAACTTCAAATTGATTTACAGAGCGCACAAAATTTTAAGGATGTTTTTACTCAATTAGGAAGTAAATTGTTAATGAGTTCTTTTGGTATATCTTCTAGTCCAACTTTTAATATAACTGGAGGATAATTATGAGCAAAAATCCTTTTAATATAAAACAACCTAAATCTAAAGAATATTTTGGGAGTAGTGGAAGTAATCTATTTTTGAGAGACTTTTTAAAACAAGAATCTGAAAAAAGAGAAGCTAGCCTGGCTGTTGAAAAAGAAAAAGCTTTAACAGCAGAACAAATGAGGAAACCAAGAGAGATACTTTTAAGCAATATGAAGAGGATTAAAAGACTTTCAGACCAAATTCCTGCTGGGAAGCCTGGAATTAGCCGTTTTGCTAGTGGTATTCAATCTAGTATCAAGGGTTTTATGCAAACCATGCCACAATTAAACACTTACAATCGTTTTAAAGATGTTATTTTGGGTAGTGTGGTTCAAACTATAGGAAGCGAGACTAGCAGTAGATTGTCTGACCAAGATATTGAGCGAATGAAAAATGCTTTTCCCAATCTTCCTTATGACAGTGAGGAGCAAAAGGCTTTAAGTTGGGATATTTTTTTTGATACAGTAAATAATGTTGCACAAACATATGGTGCTTCTCCAGTTCCAAAAGAACAATTTTTTAATGAAAAAGATTATTCAGTTCTTAAAAATATCCCTGGCAGTTCATTTTATCAACAAGTTAAAGAGAGACAACAAGCTATTCAGGCAATCCAATCTGGAAAAGATGCTAAGAAAATAGCTGATATATTCAGATCAAGAACTGGGCAAGAACTCAATGGATAATTATTATATGAGTGAAGAAAATCCATACATGAAAGTTGATGAAATCCAAAATCCAGAAACATACCTTCAACGTATTATTAGACAATCTCGTGGGTCAGGGCAAGCATTTGGTAGCTTTGCTCCGTCTACAGGACAAGAAGGTTTAGATCTAGCCAAAGTTATCGGAAGGCAATTCCCAGGCACAAGAGAAGAATCAATAAATCCACTCCAACAAGGAGCTATTGGGATGGGGGCTAATATTGCTGGACTAGAAAAATCTAGTCCTTTAATCCCAGAACCCGAAACAGAATTTGGCAAAAATTTAGAACTTGCTTCCGATGTTGCTCCTTATGCTTACGGCGGTATAAAAGGAATTGAAAAAAGTCCAAAAGCAATAAAAGGAATTTATGAACTATTCAGTCAATCTGCCCAAAAAAGAAAATTGAGTGATGTGGCGAGGCGTGGTGCTGGTGAAGTTGAACAAAGATTTAGAAATTTGTGGGACGAATTCCATACTAAATTTGGTGAAGGTCTTAATAAGATGAAACCAAAAGTTACTAACCAAGATTTTGCAGATTCTTTAAGAAAAGCAGCAAATGATCCTGAACTTGGAACAAAAAATATTCCGGGCTCTGGTGCTGAATATATGGAAAAACTAGCTAAAGAATTTGAGTCATTAAGCACATCTAGATTTGATCGTTTATATACAGGTAGGGAACTTCATAAAAATGTTAAGGATATACAGTCTAAATTGGATGATGTTGAGTCTGCTATTTTTAGAAAACACTTACTTGAAAAGTTACCAAAAGAATACAATGCTTTAAGAGAAGCACATAAACCTATTTATGACTTAGCAAAGAAAAAGAAATTGCTTTCTAAAGGTAAATTAAAGTCTATCGGATTAGGAAATGTTGGCGAAGAGGAAGTATCTGATTTGAGAAAAGTTGAAGAGTCATTTGGTAGGTTGAATGTTATTAAGAAGTCCATCAGAGCTGGTAAGAAAGTTGGTAGAGCTGGAGTCCTAAAAGAACTTGCTAAATTAGTCGGATATGGGGCTGGTGCTACAGCTATTGGTGGTGGGTTACTTAATAAGTTTAATCAATAAAAATATTATTATTTATCACTTGACAGATAAACATATATAATATAATATATATGCAATATGCAGGAAGGTTTATCTTATCTCTTTAATACTTCTCTTGGTAATCTTCTAGTAATCTCTTTCCTCCATTTATCCGCTTGGATTTATTGTCTCACATTAAAAAGTTGGGTTTCTGACGATATTGAAGGAATTGCAAAATTCTCGGATCGTTTTTTGCAAACAAGAGACAAAAACGGTATTTTCCTTAAAGAAGAAACTATTAAAAGTTACCAGCAAGAAACTGGTGAAAAAGATAAGGACGGGAAACCTGTAACAGTTGAAATCAGAAATACTCAGTTTAACAAGTATCTTGGGTTTCCAGCATCCATCATGCGATGGATTCGATTAAATTATGGGAAAAAATTTGTAAAACTAGGAGTCAACAAAGACAACCATCCCATATATGGATATTCTCAAAGTGTAGTCAAGCATCATCTTCTAAACATATTATCTCAATGGATAGTTTTAGTTCTTCTTTATAACTTTTTAACTCCTTTAATTGGAACAAAACTGTCTTTTTTATCAACGCTTATCTTTTGTCTGCATCCGTGTCTTGTACAATGTGTCGGATGGATTTCAGGCATCAACTACGTTTTTTCCTTAATTGGGACTCTCACGACCTTAAATGTTGTCCAGAATTTTGATAATCCAATTATTGTTTACCCAGCTATAGTTCTTTCTACAACTTTTTCAGCTATGACTCTACTTCCTGGTTGTTTCACATTTGTCATTCTATTGTTTCTTGGTTTCTGGAAAGAAGCGGCAGTAGTGGGTATGATTGGATTATATATCTTATTAAAGATCGGGAAATGGACTGTTAATTATCGTATAAAAGCTTTTAAAGACCAAAATATGCAGAAGTCAACGTTCATTACATTTAGAAAACCCATTGTGATGATTAAAACATTTTGGTATTACATTAAACTTATTGTATGGCCGAAACGTCTTGGACTTTTCCATACATGGGGATATCACTTTGATGAACCTATTGAAAAAGTTGATCGTGAATTTTGGTTCGGACTTATCTCTATAGGAATCGTTTGTTCACTGTTTTTATTCTTTCAGTTTCCATTAAAATTTGCGGTTTTATGGTATTTTACATACCTTGTTATTTTCAGTAATTTTATAACAGCCCAACAATTTGTTTCGGAAAGATATGTTTATACATCCCTGGTTGGTTTTTCGATTATCCTTGCTTATTTTATTCAAGATTATCCTGTTTTAATAGCTTTTATACTTGGAATCTACATAATGCGGATTTGGATACATCTTCCAACTTATAAAAATGAGGTTAGGTTTTATGAGTCAAATTGCTTCAATTTTCCAGATTCTGAAGTTGCAATGGGGAACTTGGGAGTTTCTTACTTGAATCATGGGTATCATCACAAAGCTTACGACCAATGGCTTGAGGCAACACGCCAAAATTCGACTTATGATGTACCCTGGTATAACCTTTATTCTCTCACAAAACAAAATGGCGATATTATAAATGCTAGAAACTTCTTGTCGGAATGTCTCAAAGCAAAAATTATTCACTTTAGAGAACAATGGGAAAAAGAACTCAAAGAAATTGATGCCATAATTGCTCAGGCAGTTTCGGATGGAAAAATCAAAGTTGTCCAACAACCCAAATAAGATTATTTTTAGTTGTATCATTCCTGCCTCTGCCAAAGACTTAAAATCAGATAAACTAAAAGATTTAATAGATTCAATCAAGGCACAGGATTTTCAAAAAGACCTTGTTGAAATAATTATAGTGACTAATTTTAAGGAACCACTAACAGAAACTCTCCATCATAATTTGGAAGGAATAAAACTTTATTTTACGGATGGAGATTCTGAACAAGCTAAATCGGAAGGTATAAGAGTTTCCAAAGGTAAAATATGTACTATGTTTTGTACTGACAATTTTATAGTTTCAAGATTTTTGTTTAAAATTGTTTATACTCTTTTTTCCAAACATGACGTAACAGGAATTTATACAAAATACTACACTTGCAGTAAAAACGATAATTCTTTAAATAGATACTTTTCTTTAATCGGAAACAATGACCCGATTGCGTTTTATCTTGGGAAAAATGATAGATTGCCGCATTATCAAGGAGATGAAGAAGTTGTTATGGATTTAGTCGAATTTAAAAACAAAGTTCCATCTTTAGGGGATAATGGTTTTTTTTATCTCAGAAAAAAAATAATTGAAACGAACTTAGACCATTACTACCCGATGGACAATGCTGAGGATTTAAGAAAAAAAGGAAATTATACTTATTTTAGAATATTCCCAGCAGTTTGGCACAGAACATCAGACTCCTTAATCTCGTTTCTTAAAAAGAGGTACAAATATGCAAGAGACTTATACAGTGACCGTAGTGATAGACGGTGGAGAATGGTCGATACAAAAGAGGATAAGTTTAGACTTGCTTTGTTCATCTTCTATACTCTCACAGTTATTCAGCCCCTATATATCAGTTTTAAGGGATATTCCAAAGTACGTGACATGGCATGGTTCTGGCATTTCCCAGTCTGTGTCGGATTCCTCATTATCTACACCTTCTTAGTTTTAAGGAACCTATTTAAATATGGAACATTATTCCAATGCCGAAAGCAAGTATTATTATCCCGACCCTTGGCAGAAGCCAAAGTCTGAAAAAATGTGTAGAAAGTATAGAAAATCAAACTTTCAAAGATTATGAAATTATTCTTATTACCCAAGAAGGTGAACTTGCAAAACTTCGTAATGAAGGAGCGAAAAAAGCAAGCGGAGAATATCTTATATTTATCGACGATGACGTTATCACAGATCCCGAATGGCTTGAAACAATTATCAAGACGTTTCAGGATTCTCGAACCGTCTATGGAGTTAGTGGGTTGTCTATTATTCCTCTTGAATACAGAAAGAATCGAGATATCTTTCGTTTCATATTCTTTAAGTTCCTATACGATAAAATTTTCTGTCATGGGCAAGAATACTTACCTGGTTTCGTTACAAGGGCAGGAGCTTGGACGACTGGAGCATCTAATCCTAACTGTAATTATGAAGGTGAGGTCATGTTTCTTGAGGCTTGTAACATGGCTTTTAGAAAAGATGCCTTTGAACGGTGTAGAGGATTTGACGAGTCGTTTCGAGGAGTAGGAGATTGGAGTGAACCAGATCTTTGTTACAGAATTAGGAAACTTGGCGGAATACTTAGATTCACACATAAAGCAAGGCTATACCATTTGCCGAGTAAAAGCGGAGCCTTTAGTAAACGAAAACGGGAAGCAAAAACAAGATTGTCAAATTACCTTCTATTTTCGAGAAGATGGGTTAAACCCTGTTTTATCCATAGTCTATACAAGTTATTCTTGAGAATTTATTATGCGATTAAGACCACTTAATGATAATTTGGTTGTGAAACTAGATGAGGATGAATGGGTTGGAATGAACAAACCTGAACTTGTGGAAATCCCTGAATCTAGCATAGGTTGGTATGTAAAAAAGTCAAGATGGGGGACAATTATTTCTTGGGGAAATGGATGTAAAAATACTTACAAAATAGGAGAAAAAGTAATGTTCCAATTTTCTAGTTTTAGACCTGGAATTAAAACAGAAGATGGAGATTGCAGGATAGTTATGGAACAAGAACTTTTAGCAAAGGACGAAGATGTTAGACCTTAAACCATACGGTGCTTTTATAGAAAACACAATAAGACCTCTTGTTGAAGAATTTCATATTCTATTTAAAGAACTTCAAAAAGTTGGAGTAAATATATCCAAAGAAGATGTGATGAAATTAGTTAAAATAGTAGCCAAAGAACATTTCAAATGTATGCTTCTTTGGTCAATTACTGCGATTATCTTATGCGCTATAATCTGTAATACTCTATGGAAGATTTATCAGTAATAATTCCTTTTTATGAGGAAGATCATAGAACTTTAGACAAAATAATTAAAGAACTAGAAAAACATGATATTGAAGTAATCGTGGTAGATGATGGCTCGAAAAATCCGTACAAAAAATCAATCAAGCATGGAGAAAATTTCGGATACGGCTCAGCTTTACTTACAGGCATTAAAAACTCAACAAGACCTCTTATTATCACAATGGATGGTGACGGCCAACATACGGTTGCGGATGTATTTAATCTCTATGTTGCTTGGCAAATTATAAAAGATTGTGACCTTCTGATTGGGTCAAGACGATTAAAAAATGAGTTATGGTACAGAATGTATGGTAGAAAATTTCTTAATTTGATTGCATCTTTAATAACTGGTTTTTATTTTCAAGACTTAAATTCTGGAATGAGAATGTTTAAGCGTAATATTGCGATAGGGTACTTTCCTATCCTTTGCAAAAAATTCTCTTTTACAACAAGTCTTACGATTTCGATGCTTTGTGATGGGTATAGGGTTGAAAGTTTTCCAATTCGAGTCGAACCAAGAAAACATGGGAGAAGTCATGTCAATGTTTTAAAAGATGGATTAGTTACACTTTATTATATTTTATATACTGGGTTAGCTTTGAGAACTAGAAAGCTTCGCGCTTGGCTAAGAAAAATCCGATTTTCACGGTAGATTGGGAATCTTGGTGGGATGCAATTCCTCAATATGTTTATGACAAAAAAGATGATAGAATTTACGAACCTACGATATTTCTTCTTAAAGTATTGGATATATTTAGTGTCAAGGCTATATTTTATATTTTAGGATCAACTATGATTAGAAATCTTAGAGTTTATGATACAATTATTAAAGCCGGACATATCATTGGGACTCATGGACATTTCCATAGACATAATCTTTATATTGATCATCCTTTATTTAGATCTCCTTATTGGGATACTACTCCTATGCCTTATCCGCCAAGTGGCGGATTCTTTTTTAGGTTATTACCTTTTAATTATATTAAATGGGCTATAGAAAAAAGTGGAGTATTTTGGATTCATCCTCATGATTTAGACACTAAACATCCTTATGTCGATAATAAGTGGATTAATTTAAAAAGACATATTGGTTTAAAAAAATCTAGATTAAAATTATTTAGATTACTTTCGGAAGTGGAATTTGGCGAACCATCCAAAAATTAAAGGAGAACCCGAAGATGAAAAGATGGTACAAGATTACGTATCCAGGTGGTATTCGATTCGTTATTCTGGATCAGGTTTTTTGTACCATTCTAGGATTGTTACGGAAATGCTTGATGGCATTAAATTCAAGGATGGAAAATATTCTGATAAAGTTCTTGACGTGGGGTGCGGTATCGGTTTTGTGTCTCAGTTATACCCTAATTTTGATATTACAGGTATCGACATATCTGATGGTATGCTTGAGAAAAACCCTTATAAGTGGATCAAAGCTCCTGCTGAAAAGATACCTTTTGAAGATAATACTTTTGATTTTGTCATTTGCCGTTCTTTGTTACATCACCTCGAAAATACTACTGTTGGCCTTCGAGAAATGGTAAGGGTGTTGAAAAAAGGCGGAAAGTTTATTTGTTGGGACCCAAATGCTGGATTTTTTGCAACTTTTATAAGAAAACTGTTTCAAAAAACTAAAAGATTCAGTCATCTTCATCATTCTTTTAACGATATTGAATTGTATAATTTAATAAAAGAATCTGGCTTGAAAGTAGAATGGGCTAGGTATATCGGATTTCTTGCTTATCCATTGACAGGATTTCCAGACATTTTCAATTTTAAGGTTCCGATTTGGCTTGTCCGAAAATTGATTCAACTTGATAATTTATTATCTTATTCTCCTTTCAAAAGAATAGCATGGAGTTTAATGATTAAAGCAACAAAAGAATAGAAATATGGTTAAAATACTTTATGAGTAGTTTATACGGTGATAGAGAAATACCAAAAATCGGAAAAACCATTACTATCGGAAAAGAGCTTGGCTATGAAAAAGTTAAGCTAGAAAATCAAGAATTTGATAAATCTCCTAAAAATTTAAGAATTCTTTTCATAAACCCACCAGTTGACTTTTCCGTATTTTATTCCGACATGGATTTATCAGATACGAAAAGCAGTAGTCCTCCTATAGGAATACTTCATTTAGCTGCTATTTGCAGAGAATACGGATATAAGGTTTTCTTGCTTGATGCCCACGCTGAAGGTTTTGATATACCCAAAATAATGCGGAGAATAGAAGAATTTGATCCGCATATTGTGTGCTTAACAGCCATGACTATTATGATTGATGCTTCCGCTGAAATTGCAAAGGTTATAAAAGAAAGATTTCCTAGAATTATTACCATGATCGGAGGGGTTCATATTACAGCAGAACCTTTAAAAACTTTAGAGAAATATCCACAATTTGATTATGGTGTTGTCGGAGAAGGAGAACTTGTATTACTTGATTTTTTAAATAGTCTAAATTGTGGAATCGGAAATAGTAGTGTGCAATCCCTTGTCTGGAGAAATGGTGATAAAATTATCGTAAATAGCAGGAGAAATTTCTATAAAGATTTGGATGATTTTCCGTTTCCTGCATTTGATCTTGTTGGTGAAAAATTATTCAGTCATTATAGACTTAGCGTATTTGGAACAAAACATTTTAGAAGTATTGGACTTGTCACAAGCCGAGGTTGTTCGGGGTATTGTTCTTTCTGCGATCTTGGAGTAGTCGGACGAGGATACCGAATTATGACAGCTCCATATCTAATTAAACATTTAAAAGAACTTAATAAGCAATATAAAGTCAATGATCTTCTTTTCTATGATGATATGTTTACAGGAAACAAGAAAAGATTAGTCGATTTTTGTGAGGAAATGATAAGAGAAGGAACTCCTTTTACATGGAGTTGTTGTTCAAGGGTTGATTTCGTATCTTATTTGGATGTTTTAGAACTTATGAAAAAGGCGGGTTGCCACGCAATTGAATTCGGAGTCGAGTCCGGTTGCCAAAGAATTCTTGACTCGATACGCAAAAATGTAACAAAAGAGAAAGTTGCCCATGTTATTAATATGGCTACAAAAGCAGGAATTACTACAAAAGCTAATTTTATTTTAGGTCATTTGGGTGAAACTTTTGATTCCATTGAAGAAACTATTGAGTTTGCAAATCAATTAAATGTTTGTTATGTTCAACATACTCATCTTGTACCATTACCTGGTTCTGAGATTTATGAGAAAGCCCATAAATACGGAACATTTGACCCATCCTGGTCTAAAATGAATACACTTCTTATCAATTTTATTCCTAAAGGTTTTACAAGAGAAGATTTAGTTTACTACTCTAAAAAGTTTTGGAGAAAGTTTTATTTAAGACCTAGAACTATTATTAGAGAACTTAAAAGAATTGATGGGTGGGAAGATATTTTGAGGCTTTTCCTAGCCGTAAAATCTTTTCTGAAAGTTGCTTTGTTTAGAAAGAAAACTTTGGGATAATTCATTAAATATGAATATATTGTTTGTAAATCCTCCAAGCCCAGATAATTTCATATATATCAGGGACATAAACCGTTCTGGCCGAAAAAGTAAAGAAAGAACTATTTGGCCTCAAACAAGTCTTGCGATGATGGCAGCTGTATTCCCAGAAGATAACTGTAAAATCTTAGACTGTATTGCAGAGAAAATTAGTTATAAAGATTTATTTGATAAAATGCAGGAATTCAAGCCGGATTGGGTTGTTTTCAATCCAATCAGTTCAACTGTAACCCATGACATGATTGTGGCCCATTACGGAAAAAGTCTTGGGGCAAAAACAGTGGCAATTTCGCCGCATACTAAAGCCTTGAGGAAAGAGTCTCTTGAACGATATAAAAGTCTTGATTATTCTGTCGATTACACAAAGGACGGTACAGAACCTGAATACAATTTGCGAGAACTTATCAAAGGAATTAGCGCGAAAGACACCAAATTTGAAGATTTGCCGCCAGCTCGTCAGGACTTGCTTCCTATACACAGATACTCTCTACCATTTATCGGACAAGGATATACTTTCGTCATTACTAGCAGAGGTTGTCCCTGGAAATGCATTTACTGTAGACAAACGGTAATGAACGAAAGTAAAGTTCGTTTTCGTCCGGTTTCTACGATTATCGAAGAAATAAAAAAGTATAATCTTCGCAATATTGCTTTTCATGCCGATACAGCCACTATGAATAAGAGGTGGATTTATGAGTTTTGTGATGAAGTGGACAAACTTCCATTCAAAGTTAGGATTGTTACTAATAGTCGTGTGGATACTATTGACTATGATATACTTGTTAGGATGCGAAAATCTGGATTCTGGATGGTTTGTTATGGGATTGAATCGGGTGACGATAAAATTTTAGCTATGAACAAAAAGGAGGCTACTTGTGAACAGGCTAGAAAAGCAGTTGAATGGACAAAAAGATCAGGGATGCGTGTGTGGGGATATTTCATGCTTGGAATGTATGGGGACAGCCCTATTACTATGCAGCGAACTATCGACTTCGCTTGCGAACTTGCCCCTAACATCGCTAACTTCGCTATCTCAGCTCCCTATCCTGGCACAGAATGGGGTGAGATTGCAGAAGCTAAGGGATGGCTTGTTGATAAAAGATGGGAAGCTTACGATCAAAATTATTCAGCGCAAGTCTCGCAACCAAAATGTGACATTTCAACAATCAGAAGATTCCAGAAAAAAGCATATTTACGATGGTACTTCTCTTCGAGAGGAATTCGATTCTTATTATCAGGATTTCGACCTGAATATTTAGGATACTTTTACAGCACCATAAAAGACCATTTAATATGAAAAATAATTACGACGACAAAATAAAAGAGTTTGTTAAACTTTCTGATTCTTATTCTATTAATAAAGATGATTTCTTAAACGATATGAAGATCCATTGGAAAAAAGTAACTGAATTTGAATGGTGCAATCAAAAAGATATTCCTATCCATGTAAATATTAAAATTAAAGGAAAAATTTTATTTAGGATATGTTATTGCAAGTGACTCCTTATGCCCAATTTGTCAAAAGACTCCCATCCTGGCTTTATAAAATCTCAGGACAATTCTACATCAAAAAAGATTTCCCTCGCCACATTTTTATCGAAACAACAGCTTCCTGTCAGCTTAAATGTAGCTATTGTCCAAGGCAACAAATCAGCGAAAATATGGATTTTGGACTCTTTCGGAAAATTGTCGATGAGGCTAGTCAATATGGATCTCGAAGCTTTAGCTTACACCTTTTTGGTGAACCGCTCCTATATCCCAGCTTCTTTGAAGCTGTCCGTTACATCAAACAGAGGAATAAAAGCAACACTGTCCTTATTACCACGAATGGGCTTAAACTCAATGAGTGCATCGACGATTTTATATCTTGTGGGATTGACCAGACTTACTGGACATGGCGACCAGAAACAAAGTTTAGA
>Ga0208957_1000834_pt1 | contig 19261 bp, 23 predicted proteins | sample RifOxyA1_FD_184029 | JGI IMG/M metagenome (GOLD analysis project Ga0208957, IMG submission 184029) | Groundwater microbial communities from Rifle, Colorado - Rifle Oxygen_injection A1 (SPAdes) | ecosystem: Environmental > Aquatic > Deep subsurface > Groundwater | place: Rifle, Colorado, United... | reverse complement strand
ATGTTCGCGTTCATATTCTTCTTGACTTCGCAAATCTACAAGTATAAAGGACTTATCTCCGCTATCTAAACCTTTTCTTACAGAATGAGGACTAATATGGACAGCAGTCTCTACTGCATAATATTCAGCAATTAGCTGTTCCTGATTAAATTCAGGTTCTATAAAATTCATAAAAGCATAAGTTGCTCCGATACCACCTAAAGCACCGAATAATACTGCTATTAATACAATTGTGAGTATTTTCATAAACCTAGCTGATACAAATACTATAAAAATCCTTGTTCATAAAAATATAGCTAATTTATATCACAAAATGTGATTACTGCTATGCGATATTTGTTCATAAGCTTTATATAGTATGTCGTACATATTCAGTTATGGAAGAAAATTTCAAGCGCTCCATCACAAAACGTAGAATAGCTATGACTGCTACCGAAACTATTGCAGTTCCTGAATTCGAGTCAAGATTATCTGTATTCAGAGTTAGAGCTAATTTTGCGGCTCCTTATAGAAAATGTAAGTTCTTCTACTTAGATCGCGTTAATTTAAAATCCAGAAAAGGTTTTTTAAAACACGTTCAAAATGTATGTAAAGGCTGGCCAAATGGTATTTATTTCTTAAAACTTGTAAACGGTAAGGTTTTCGCTCGTTATGAAATCGTTAATGACGAAGTTCGAACATTGTTCAAGGAATCTCCAAATACAGGTAAAGAGTATCTAGTTTGGGACCATTTTAGACGACATTAATTTCACTTAAATCCTTCCGGACCAAAATTAACTAAAATATATTTAATTTCATTTATTATCTTTTGTTGATCTTTTTTATCAGACATTTTTACAAATCTTATTAATATATTAATCAAATTTTCTTCATCAAAGAATTTTAGTTTATAGCCATCTGTGATAAAATAAAATCTAAAGGTTTTGTATTTTATTTCTTTAATAACAATACCGCCAATACTGCCCAGCAATTTACCTTTCTTTGGATTTTGTTCTAATAAAGTTATTAAATCAATAATTCTATGAGATTCACCTTTGAACCTCCTTTGTATTTCTTCAAATAAAGATTTAGTTATTTCGACTTTGGCCATTTCTTTTCTAATTTTCTTTTGGCATCTTCTATTGTTATTGTATTTTCAGATGACATTAAGAACTCCCTTAATTGTTCTTTAACGGCCAATGAATAAATTCTTATAAGAATATCATCGTAGCTTTCTCCTTTTATTCCAAAAGACGCTATTTTTTCTTTTGTTTCTTTACTTAACTGAATTGTAGTTATGTCCATATCTATAGTAACTATAGCTACTATAGCTTATAAGCTTTCTTGTTTTAAGAGAATATAATTTAATCACTCAACGTCAACTGTTTGGCCAAGGGACTGACCTGGAAGACCTTTATCTTCAAACTGCACTCTAACAACACCCTTTCCACCGTGAACAGCAGATATTCTACCAGAGATCTTTTTGCCGCTTAGTGAAGTCCAAGTTATTGTTTTACCTATTACTTTAGCAGCTTTGTCTTTAGAATCAACACCTTCTACTTGTACTAGCATTTGCTTAAGATGGTGTGTCTTATGCGAGCCTCTATATCTTAATATTGTTCCTTTCATTTTGTAAAACCTATGTGATTAAAATGATTGGCAAAACTTATGAGGTCTGTTATTAAGTTTTGTTTTATCATTTAAGCACCTATCGTTATCTTAATGTCTTTTGAAAGCAGCTTTTTAAGCGATTCTATTGTTTTTTTGGTAAGCTGGGTCGACGTACCTGCAAACTTCTCAAGTGCTGCATTCAACTCTTTCAAATCTGATTTTACCGGCGTGGACAATTCTCCTGCTTTGTCAATTTTATATTTCTTAATTATTGTATTTGGATCGTGCGTATCTTCAACTATAAAAACTACATCTGTAAGCATCCAAATATCAGCTTTCTTGCTTCCATATGTTGCTGAAATCTTAAACTTATCAAATTTGTTTCCTTTCTCTGCTCTTATGTATTCAAATGTATCTTTTGCAAGTCTTATTTGTTCAAAATGCAAAGAATCAAGTAATCTTTTGTCGGCTTTGCCCTCTTTCTTTAGCTCTTCAATTTGTTTTAAAACTTCAAGATAGCGTTTAGATGCAAACTTCTTGCCAACTACTTCTTTCTCAAAAGTATTAATTAAATTACCAGATATTTTTACGTCAATCATCTTTAAAGCAGCTGTCATATCTTCAACAGATTTGTCATATAACTGTTCTATTTCCTTCTTGCTCGTTTGACTTTCAACATCTTTTACTAATTTGTCCAGTCTCTTCAAATATTGTTCCGATTTTTCTAAAAGTTCTTCAATTTGTTTTGCACTTACGTCTTTAATTTTTCCGTGTTCAATATCTTTTCTCAAATTATTTACATCTTCCCATATTTTGACATATTTCTCTTCCAATAAGCCTGGTTTAACTAAGTGTTTTCTCATAACTTCAGCTGCTTGTTTCGGAGCCGGAGCACTTATTCCCAAACTCATCAATACACCCTGCGTAGGCGTAATTAATGCCCAATGGAAGTCTTCCATAGCCATACCTTTTCTTAAAAGCAATTTCCAAGGCGCGAACATTCCTCTGTCGTAAAGAGGCACACCGTCTCTTAAGAAAGTAAAAATAACTGGATTAGAACTTCTAATATTATCCCACATATCTGTTAAGACATAAACTTGCGAGTGCGGAGCTTTTTTCACTCCGGCAACCATAGCTGCTTCATCTGCCATCCCCCAAATTATACCGCGTAATCTAGATTTCAACTCGTGGCCAGTCATTCTTGTAACGTCAGTATCATCAATTATAATAAACGTATCAATATCTGATTCCTCTGTTGCTTCTCCTCTTGTTACAGAACCGCTTAATACATAAGAAACTACATATTTCTCAAACTTTTCTAAAACCATTTTTTTGTGAATTACGACCGCTCTCAATGGTCCTAAGAAATTATTATCGTAAATTGAAGCCGACATTGCAAGGGTAGAAATAAAGTCGTGCTTTCCTTTCAAAGCCATATCCCATATTTCATCGTGCAAAGCTGTAACTACTTTCAAATCTTTGAGTTTCTTTTTACCCAGTTCAATAATAATTTTATCAACTTCAGTTTTCTTTTTGAATTTCTCATCTATATCTCCTTCAAGTTTCAAAACTATAAAAACATCGAGCTTTTTTTCTTTTCCTGCTGGAGGCAGTAAAGTTATAGCTAAAATTTCTTTTTTGAATTTCTTTAGAATTTCTTTTTTGAAAGGCTCACATTCCTTTTGAGTCTTTTCGAGCATTTCCTTAACTTTCTTTATAGCTTCAATTTTTTTAGCTTGAGCCTCTTTCAGCTTAGCTATTTGCTCTGGACTTAAATTTGGCATAGTCCCAGCTTGATTAAAACCAGCTGGATTAATTGTATTGTCTGTCATATAAATACAACTTTATTGTCATTTAAAAGGTTTAGCAGTTATTTCTTTTTGAAGAAATGTTTCTCTTCTTTTCTTGCTATAGCTTCGAGAACTTTAGTAAATTCTGTTGTTCTTTTATACCATTTATTATAATCTTCTCCGCTGATAGAGCTTATTTTATGGTTTTTAATATCGTGATAAAAACTATACAATTCTTTATACCAATTAACGTAAACCGACTTAAGCTTATTTTTATTTACAAAAGTATCTTGTAATAATTCCGGGATGTGCTCTGGGCTAGGAGGTATATGTCCGACCATCATAAGAGCTGCTTGAGAAGAATCAACCATCGCCCAATATAAATCTTCTATTGCTGAAAGAGCTTTAACTCTCGCTCTTAGTAAATGCCAAGGAACTTTATTCATAGTTACATAAACAGCTTCTGGCGTAGGAGAAATTCTTCCTAAAAGTAAAAGATATTTTAATGGTTCAAAAAATCCTAAATCTACAAGTGCAACACCATATCTTAACATATTTATTATTGCAGGATCACCAACTTTTACATTGTCCCAGAAGTTTGACAAAGTAAGTGTATTGACGTGCAGTCTATCTCTTACTGGATGAGATTTAGTTATATTGAATAACTCTTCTCTATAATATGCTATTACTTCTTCATCCCAAAGCTGCGAGACGTTATCAATTATAACGATTATATCTATATCAGATTCTGGTTTTGCTTCTCGCTTGGTAACGGAACCGAATACAACTATAGATAAAACTAAAGGTCCAAATTTCTTGTAAACCTTGCCGGCAAAATCATAAGCTTGCTTATAATCTTCATCGTGAAGATTTATTTTCCTAAGTTCTTTGCGCCTTGTTGGAATAGGCGTTTTGTCTTCAAATTCCTTCATAGTGGCCAATTATAAACCATATTTAGCAATATTTAAAGGTTAGCCAAGTTATATTTTATAGAGTCTTACCAATATACTATAACCTAACAATAGTTAAAAAACTATATCTTTAATTAATTTTTATGCCAAGATTAGTAGTTTTAGAAACTCCGTATAAGGGTTTAGGAACACTGGTTGAAGGAGATATAGAAAAAAATATTGAATATGCAAAAAAGTGCATGAGAGACAGTTTTATGAGAGGAGAATATCCTTTTGCTTCGCATTTACTTTATACACAAAAAGGAATACTAGATGATGATATTCCAGAAGAAAGAACTTTGGGAATAGAAGCAGGCCTTAGTTGGGTAAAAAATGCAGAAGCAACAATAGTTTATACCGATTTAGGTATAAGTAATGGAATGAAACACGGAATAGAAAGGGCAGAAAAAGATGGTAGACTTGTTGAATATAGACAACTGGGTATTTAACTGTTATAATTATATAACTTAACTCATAGGCGTATTAGAGAACTTGCTTTTCTGGTCTGGACGCATACCGCCTGTTGCAGTAGGTAACTGCGAAAAGCCAGCCCCATATTCTGAGAAATGACCTTGGGGAAGTATATTTCCAAATCCAGCGGATGCATAATTTGAACCACCAAAGAAATAATTCTGGCTTACTTCATACCAATTTGGAGAAGTAGACCAAGCAGGAGAGCTTACACCCATATGCTGCAGAGCTTCAGCGTGAATTGGCGGAATTCCTAAATGTATAGCGGTTCCAGCAGATTCTAAAACAGATTTAACTTCTTTTAGTTTTCCAGTTTTTTCCATATGTTCTAAAAATTCTTTGATAGGAACATTTCCCATCCCTGGAGCTAAATGAACATCGCTGTGTCCAAAATTATCAGAAATATGGATATGTCGGATATCATTTTGTATCGCTTCAACTTCACGTTTAATATATTTATTCCAATTTTCTTTTGGCGTGCCTTCCGGAACTCCAAACCGTTTCATAATATTGATATGCGCTATATCCCAAGTTGCACCGATTAATCTATCTGCAATCTCATTTGCTTTTCTTACAGGAAGTTTATCTTTTGTTACTAATTTATCTACCATCTGCACTCTCGCTTTTTTTAATCCGTCTCTCAAATCCGCGCCGCGTCCCATTACGTGCCAAGGATCCCAATTTTCAACTGCTAACTGCGGTCCGTATTCGCCGTGTTTTTTATACGAATAATACGCTAAATTTGCAAGTGTTTTAGCCGCTTGATCTTGTCCAAATGTTTCTGCTAATTTAACGAGTTCTGGAACTGTATCTTTCCCAAAGCCGCCAGCTCTTTTGGGAAGGCCCATTTTCATCATTATATGATGTGCGACAGCATCTCTGTCTGCATCAGGATTTTGTTTAGTAATATTATTAATTTCTGTATCTATAATCTTTTTAGCCTTAGGATCACTTTGAGCTATTTTATCATATGTATTTGTTAGTGCCGAATCAAGATGTTTTGTTATAAATTTATATCTTGAGGCCCACCCACTTTTTTCAGCATTTGCTTGTTCTTTGGTAATCTCTCCTGCCTCCTTTTCTTTTTCTATTTCTTTAATCCTATTAACAGCTTCTTGTTGTTCTTTCCATAGAGAATTAAGCTGTTCCTGTTCCCGCTCCCAAAGAGTATGTTTTACTTGCTCCAAACTGGATTCAGTATGTTCAGGATAAGTCTCTCTCGCTTCGGTATAATAAGGTATATATTTTCGTTTTATTCCATCTGTATGTATTTTTTCTTCTGTTTTTAATGGAATAAGTTCTCCAGTATCTGGAATTACAGCCATTGCCATTTCTGGAACTAATTTATCCTTTTTTTCGTCCCACTTCCAAAATGTTCCAATTTGTCCACTTGCGTGATACGCAATTGGCACTGATTGTTTAGAATTTTTATCAATTTTAACAAGCGCGGCTTTGTTAATTACATCTTTCATAAATTCTTCTGCATCTGCTCTATTATCTTCAGACCATTTATTTTCTTTAAAGCCAGTTGGATCTACATCTATTGGAGCGTGAACTGAAACTATAGCTTTATCTCCCATTGTTAATTTAGCAGTCTGACGAACCATATCAAAATGCTGACGGGGAATAGTTTCCCAAGATTTATCGCCTCTCGATCTCAATTGTCCGATTTCTACGTTTTTTACTCCACCTCCGGCTAATCCAATTATATCTTTAATCTGTTTTCCTGGTTCTGCAGCTGAAGTTGGAGCGCTGAAATATATATTTCTAAGCGTATCAGTAGCCATAGTAGTATTGTATTTTCTATCCATTGAAGATATATAATTCTCAGAGTATAACATTTACTTTAGATTAAATTCATTAGTTAAAAATCTTGCTCATCTGTATATGAGCGAGACTCGCTGAACGAATTCAGCCCTGGTCTTACCAAAATTGTATGTTGCCTTGAAAACCGGCTTTTCTTACAATATCTTCTAATATCGAATATTCTTTCATATCTATTGGCGCTATAAAAGTAGTTATTGGTTTTCCATCTTTAGTCTTGGTTTCCTGTAAAATCTGCCCTAAAACAACAGTGTACATAGGTGAGATATATTGATTAGATTTCTGCAAAACTAAAATGTCAGCATTATCGTATCTCACAATATCTTTCCTTAAAATTTTACTGCCATTTGCTGGCATTCTTTTATGATGATATATTTTTTCTTCCATATTTTCCGTAATTGCGATAAATTATTAAATTACTCCCAAATTAGCATTCCGTGAATAGCTTTATACAAATAATATAACTTGTAAGCATCTTTCTTGCCTTTTTCTTGTGCTGCTTTTCTAAGTCTTTTAATATTCCAGTTCTCCTGCTGGTCTTGACCAATTTTATTTACTGTTTCAACTACACTTGCTATTTTTTCTACTCCTTCTTTTATAGAATCATAATGTTTTTTTACAGATTCTATATGTTCTTTAAACGGTTGGAATTTTTTCTCAATTTTCTTTTCTTCGGTTTTTTCCTTTTCTTCTTGTTCTAAGAATCTCTTTAAATCATCTGAGATAACATCAAGTGTATCTTTAGTGCCTATATCTATAAAACTCATAACTTCATCCTGTCTTGCTTTTTCCAAGTTGTCAAGATCTTTCTGTCGCATTTCATATCCATTAATAAAAATATTAACTCTGCCTAAGTGACCTCTATATCCTTCTTGCGTTTGTCCGCCAGGAATTACTCTGTAATAAAACTTAACTTCGATAATACTAAACACTTTATTTTTTTCGTCTTTGATTTTTAATTCGCCCGAATTTCCAGCGCTTTTAACTTCCTTTTTACCAAAAATATCGATGTATGTTACCATTGAATTAAAAGCGGTTGGTAAATCTGCCATCTCATCGGCTCTAAGTTCTGGAGGTAATAATTTCCTGGTTGCAATCAAATAAGGCCTAGCCCATTCTGTATACATTTTCATTGAACTAACTTGAGATTTCAAATATGTACGTTCTATTTTGTATCTTTTTCTTAACTCTAACTCACTCATTTTTCGCCACAAAATATACTCTTTAATTCTTCCCTGCAAAATTCTTTTTACCATATCAGGAATATCCATTTCATCCTGAATTTTTTTCAGAACTTTCTTTTCCACGTCATCTACTTTTTCATCTGCTTTTACAGCTGGTATGTACACTGAAAAAAATGCATCCCTTACCATTATATAATTTAGATTTTGAACTAAAGCATTAATAGATCCCGGTCCTTTTTTGGAATCAACTTCGGTAAGCCAAATAGTTTTCAATGCATAATCGGCGCCGTTTGAAACTGCGTGCTCATCAGAATGCAATTTATCATATTCATCTAATCTTAATTCAAATTCTTTCAAGTCATAAATTAAATTCAGAATACTTTTCACAACCATATTTATAGTTCCTACTAATTCGGAAGCTCTCTTTTCGAGTTCTGTCCGTCTTCTGCCTAATTCTCCATAAAAAGCGGAAGCTTCGGCAGCTGCAAAAGCATCTTTTACTTTTGTTACATCATATCTAAAACCAAAAGTATCTCCTTTGAGCGCATCAAATATCCAATAATATATTGGTTCAAGTGAATTTGCAAAGGTTTCGTAAGCAAGTTTATATTCTCCTAAAGAATTGCCTTTAAATATATCCATAGTTGATTGTTTTTTATCTGGCGAAAGTAGATAATTCCATAACTCTTTTATTTCTCCCTCATCACTTTGTTCCAAAAAATCGTTCAAATATTCTCTTTGCGCAGTAAAATTCTTTTTAAAATGATCTAATTTTTTCCCAACTTGTTCTACTGTCAATGTGGCCATCGTTAACTATAGTAACATAAGGTATAAAAGAATTGGCTTCATCAAAATACTATGTTTAAAGTGCTTTTCGTAATAGCTCCAGTGGATTTCAGAGACGAAGAATACTTTGAACCCAAAGAAATACTAGAAAAGGCAGGTTATATTGTAATAACTGCCAGCACTACTCAAAATGTTTGCAAAGGAATGCACAAAGCTACTGTTAAACCCGACATTTTAATTGGAGACGCTGTTGAAGCTAATTTTGCTGCTTTAGTCGTAATAGGTGGAAGCGGCAGTCCAAAACTTTGGGATAATACAGAACTTCAAGAATTATTTCACGATTTTTATGATGCAAATAAACCAATAGCTTGTATATGTTTAGCGACTGTAGCTTTATTTAAAAGCGGTTTAACACAGAACAAAAAAGTAACCGGATGGCTGCCGGAAGCGAAAGAGGAAGCTGATAAGAATGGTGCAATATATGTTAATGAAAATGTTGTGGAAGATGATTTATTTATTACTGCGAAAGGACCGCCGAATGCCGAAGAATTTGGGCACAAGATATTAAAACGATTAAAATCTAGATAAAATATGGCCTTTACTGATATTTTCAAAAAGAAAAAGAAGCAGCCTGATTTTGTTGAGATAGGTTCTATGGCTGAACAAGGTTCATATGGTCCTGCAGGTTATCCAGAAAAAGAAACAAATCCTGCTGAAGTTGATTTAGGTTTGCCGTCAATGCCACAGCAACAAATGTTTGCACCGCAAAGTAATACTGCTGAACTTGAAAAAGAAGTCAAAGCTTTATCTTATAAAATAGATAATTTAAAAGCCACTCTCGATACTATTTCTGCACGATTAATAAATATCGAAAATGCGATAAAAGGACAGCCACAAAGTGGACAAGAAGGCGGAGAAGGCTGGACTTACTAAAGGTTTATAAGAATTTAAAATTTTAAAATCGTATGGCTGTAATGGATTTTATACGGAATTATTTTATAACACCTATACAGACAGATGGCGGTTATAATTTAATTAACTCAGTTGTTTATGCAATTATTGCATTAATATTATTGTATGGTGTTTACAAAATACTAGATAAACAGAAAATTGAAATAGATTTTAAATTTTTTTTAGCAGTTTTACCATTTGTAATTCTTGGTTCATTTACAAGAAGTCTAGTAGATTTCAACAAACTGCCATATTCATTTTGGACTGTTTCTCCTGGAATTTATTTAATAATTGCCGGAATATTTCTCGCGGTATTAGCACTTTCAATTTTTTTGCAAAAGCAAATTAATATTTGGTACTGGCAGACCAGTCTAATTAGTGGAAGTATAATACTTACGGGATTAATTATTTATGTTACGCCGTTAATTAAATTACATAATTTATTATTTGGCGGAGCTGTTATCACATTAGCAATATCTGCTAGCGCTCTTCTGTATTTCATCTTCAAAAATTTGAAATTGGAATGGGCGCAAGGACTTTCTTTTATTATTTTTCCAGCGCATATGCTTGATGCCAGCTCTACATTCATAGCAGTAGATTTTCTTAATGCTGTTGAAAAACATCCACTTCCTGTTTTAGTCAATACACTTGCAAATACTGCAGCTATAATGTATATTTTAAAGTTAATTGTATTAATTCCAGTTGCATATTTACTATTCAAAGATATTGAAGATAAAAATATGCGTAACTTTTTCATAATTGCGATAGCAGTTTTAGGACTCGCAGAAGGTCTAAGGAATTTAATTTCTATTTTAATTATTTAGATCTTAAGAAATTTAAACTTCTTAAAAATAGCTGGCTTGCCGCATTCTTCGCAAAGGAACTTTGCTTTTTTCAAATATAAATAAGTTTGATCTCCGCATAATTCGCATTTGCCAAAAGCGGTTTTTTCTTCTCGCGTCTCTCCTTTAATCCTGGACTGTTCCAAAAGAGTTTCCATAAACTCACTAGAATTTTTCAAAACATCTCTATTTGTTACTATTCCAGCTAATCTTCCTTTATGATCTAAAATAGGCAGCCTTGTAATATCGAACTTTGACATTTTATCTGCTAAGATTGACAAATCATCATGTACGTGTGCAATTGCAATAGGAGGAGATGTCATAACATCGCCGACTTTAACAGCGCTCGGCTGCAAATTTACTGCTATAACTTTTCTCATAATATCTCTCTCAGTAACTATGCCAACAAGTAAACCATTATTAACAACTGGAATTCCGCCGATTCTAAATCTATTCATCAGCTCAGAAACTTCGACAATATTCATTTCTGGATAAGCTATTACTATTTCTGTTGTCATTATGTCGATAGCTCGTATGCCCGAATCCACCATACTTTTTCTATGTGTGTTAATCTTATAACCCTTACACCTTATTTTGCTATGCAAAAGCCTTATAATTCTATAATCTATGATATAACGTATTGGAGAGTGCGATGGGAAAATATGATGTATTCGAAACTGTAGCTGTAAAAATCAAAGCTTTGGATAATCCAATTAAACTTAAAATTTTAGCATTTTTAATTGAAGATGGTTCAAAATCTATTACAGATATTTCTAAAGATCTTGATATAAATTTCTCAACTACGCATAAATATCTTGAGCAGCTGGAAGCAGCCGAATTAGTAACAAGTAAGCAAGTTTCTGAAAATAGATTAAAAAGATTATTCTATATAAATGATTTTGATGTGCAATTAAGTCCAAGCGGTATATCTAATTTAATTTCTGCTACTAATAAAACACCCTCCAAAATAAAAACTTTCAAAGTAATTAATGAAAGCGGAGAATTTGTAGAATTTGATGAAAAGGTTTTCTCGCAGAAATATTTAAAAAGAGGTATGCCTCGGGGTTTAATTTCTAACGCACTTGCATCCATACTAGAAAAAGTATACGATGGAATTACAATTCACGAATTGCGCGAATCCTTTAAAGATGAGCTTGATAAAAGAATGCAAAACATAATAGACGTTTCGAAACAAGTAACTGTTGCTGAAAGCCATAAAAGAACTTACAAAACTGTTATGAAATTCTTCCATCCAGAAGCTCTAACAGAACACGCTAATGGCGATATATTTATTACAAATTTAGATGCGCCTAAATTACTTAACTTCGTACACGATATTAGAGGTATTGCAATTCACGGAGTTGATGGTAAAGCGCCGATTAAGTTAGAAGACTTATTCGAAAAAATCTTTTATGCAATAGATTTTACGTCTAAATTATCTAGTACAATGCATTCATTTGATACATTTAATTTTTTTATAGCGCCGTTTGCAAATAAAATGAGCGATGATAAAATCCGTGCAGAACTAAGTAAATTTTTCAAGCGATTAAGTGAAACCAATTCTAAGACTTACATATGCTTAGAAATGGGACTTCCTGAATTTTTAGAGAATTTACCAATAAGTTTCTGGACTAATAAAAAAAGCGAGGTTTATAAAAATTATATTGATACTGCGGATAATATAACTAAAATAACAAAACAATTATTTGAATTAAATAAATATCAAAATTTACGTATAATTATAAAACTTTGGAAAAAATCTGATCTTTCTGTTTGGCCAACAGGAACATATATTGCTAATATGATGCCAAAGTGGCAGAAAGACAATTCTGGATTTGTTGGTGAAAATAGATTAAATCCAAAATGGAAAAAATGGATTGGTACAAATAGAGCAGGAGTTGCGCAGGAAATAGTGATTAATGTTCCTAGATTAGCTTACGAATCTGCATCATTTAATGATTTTATATACAGATTAGATATAATGACTGGTAAATGCTGCGATTATATAGAAAATATGGCAGAACTTACGCTTGGCGAATTTTTAAGAAAGAAACAAACGCAGTTAAGATCTACGCAAAGAGTAAGATGGAGTTATGTTTCTATAGAAGATTGTCCATATATGATATCTCTTACAGGTGTAAAAGATGCTATAGATTTTCTAAATAAAAAATTTGGTTCAGATAAAGATTCATATGAAAAAATTTTGAAAAATTGCGATAAACTATTAGGAAAACGTATGAAAATACCTATTCGTGTTTTACTGAAAGAAAATGTTTCAGAAAAACTTGTAAATAGATTTTTCTATTTAGATTCAAAGAAATATAAAAATGTGAAGAAACCATATACTTGTGGACTTGGTTTAAACATTAAAGATTTAAGTTTACAATCATATTTATGGGGTGGATATAGAGCGGATATTAAAAAAACAGATTTGAAATCTCTACCTAATGAATTTGGTTTGATAAGAATAATTTAATCGAGATAACTTTTTCCGCGCATAAATTCCGCTAATGTTGTATCGTCTATTGCTAATGGGTGATTAGTAATTATATCATATATTAATTTCTCACCGTAGGCTCTTGTTTTGTCACTGCCACCCGTACGAGCTATATCAGCTATAACTTGGTCTAATATACCTAATCTTAAATAATTTAACGATAAAGTAGGATTATGACGTTCTGGCATAGGTTTACCGGCTCTTGGTTTTCCAATGCCTATTTCCCTTCCTCTGTTATAAATACCTTCAGATGCTAAAGTCAGCAATCTATCTTGTAACATGATTTTATCATGACTTTTAATGTTTTCTCTTAACAAAAGCGAGAAATATAATTGTCCAAGATTATACTCAACTCTACCGTAGAATGATTTATCTGTTGTTTCTGGAGAATCATCTAATCCATTTAATTCCCGCCATTTAACAAGTTGTTTTTCAGAATATCCTTGATCAATAGCGGTCCATTGACCTTTATCTTCTGTAGTTCCGTTGCCTACTTTGATAAAATTTTCTAGAATTGCATCACTAAGAACCCAAGTCGATGGTGTATTATTTACTAAAGATTTAGTAACCGTTATGGCTTTGTTAACTAAATCTATCCAATAATCTGCATAATCTTCCAAATATTTACTTCTTTCAATTCTTCCAATCATTCCTTGTTCTATTAAACTTAAATGCAAAGGCACATATTCGGTAGAACCTATGTGATTTTTTGTTAATGAATACGAATATATGAAATCTAAAATTTCATTTAAATCCTTAGGTAATGGATCTGTATCTTTTTCGTAATCTCTGCGTTCAAGAGTTGCTTGACTGGTTACTCTACCGTCTAAAAGTACAAGATAAAGTGGTTCATCAAGTGAAGGACCTACTCCAACTGCAGCGTTATATCCTTGCTGATTTTTGTGCATCAAAAAAGTTACGTGCTGCAAATTTTTACCTATTTGTTCTAATCTATTAAAACCCTTTAATCTTATATTGTGAAGATTGTCACCCGATTTAACACTAACAAATAATGTGTTGTTAGCTCCGGATTTAAATGGTAAGCCAGATATTGTGCCAAATCTTTCAGCAACATCTTTGGCTATAGTCATCAACTGTGTTTCATCTACGCCGTTTTTTATATTATTATAGTAGTTTAAATCTTGGTCCTGAAATTCATCAAATATGTGACAAGGTCTAGAACGATCAAGTAATCCATCTTTTTTTAGTATTTCCTCTAATTTATCTTTAATTTGCTCTGCTACCATTGTACTGTACTGTACATATCTGCGTCCATGGGAGCTTTTTAAGGCTATGCGCCTAAATTACTTAATTTTGTACACGATATTAGAGGCATTGCAATTCATGGAGTTGATGGAAAAAACCTAATAATTTACAAGAATTATACGAACAAATATTTTTTGTAATAGATTTCACATCTAAATTTTCATCTAATATGCATTCATTTGATACTTTCAACTATTTTATTGCGCCCTTCACAAAAAATCTAAATGAAATTGCATTAAAAAGTGAATTAAGTAAATTTTTTGGTATGATTAGAATTATGGAGTAAAACTCTTACCTCTTACGTCTGTAAATAAATCCTTTTGCAACCCGAAAGGATGGCCATCTGATATGCAGCTTGTTAATCTTTTAGCATAAGCTTTCATAGCCGAGGTTTCACCTCTACGGGCTATATCTGTAATAATAGGTACTAATATACCTAAATTTACATATGCTGTTGATAAGCTTAGATTACTTGGATCCGGCATGAATCTTCCTTGTCTTACATCGCCACCATTATATCTCCCTTCGGCTACTAACGTAAGCATACGATCTCTAAATTTATCTATAATTAGCTTATCTAAGTTATCCATCTTCATTAATGAGTAATACATTTGTCCTATATTGTATTCTATGCGTCCTGAAAACATTTTATCTAACGCATCGTTATAAGAATTAAGTCCAATTCGGGATTTCCAAACATTTACTTGTAATGGAAAATAACCTTGGTCTACAAACATAAACGTTTCTTTGTTTCCACCATTTCTTACCTTTATAAAATTCTCTATAATTGGATTGCTAGCCACCCAAGTAGATACTTCATCTCCTCTTATGTGAGCTTTCATATCTTCGAGAGTACGGCTTATTCTATTTACCCAATAATCTCTTCTATTTTGATCTAAGTTATAGCTATTTAATAACTCATCAAGCATTTTAGCGCTGACCAATTCCATATGAGATGATATATTTTCTGGAGGTCCAATATGACTCTGATTCAAAGCGTAAGAACCTAAGAAATCGAGAATGTTATTCAATGCTTTTGGCAGCGGATCTCTATCCTCTTGTACGTCTTTATTATTCTTGAAATCGGTGATTGTTGTACTTTCTCCTTGTAACATTACAATATATAATGGATTTTCTAAATTAGGTCCATAACCTATACTTGCATTAAATCCACTTTCTTTTTTAGCTTTTAAAAAATTAATATGCTGTATATTTTGTTCAATAGATGGTAAATTATTGAAACCTTTCACTCTTAATATATACTTGCTATTTTCTGGTTGAACTAATAAATAATAAGTATTTGTAGAACCTGTCTGTGTTGGAGATTTTATTACCTTTCCGAATCTTGAGCCGATCAAGGTTGCTAATTTCTCTAATTTTACATTAGTTATATTTGTATTGGTTATTTCGGCTAAAATAGCATTATCTTCATCTTCAAATTCATTAAAAACGTGAACGACTCTTTTTTTACGGTCGAGTATTGTATCTGGGTTTAGTATTTCCTCTAATTTGGCTTTAATTTGCTCTGCTACCATTGTACTGTACTGTACATATCTGCGTCCATGGGAGCTTTTTAAGGTTAATTGCGGTAAGAAGAGCCCTTATTTAATACTACATAGATGTATTTATTGTTATGCCTAAAAATAAATCTTGGCTTAGTAAAGAACTAAGCCGCATTTACGACAAAACATTTCACCACTAAAATAATTAGTAGATATCTCTGTGCTATTACAAGCTGGACATTCTTCAATGCCCCAGGTTTTTCTTGCGTTTTTGTCTTCGCGTTTCTGTTCGAGTTTAGTAGTCGTATCCATTATACAACCACCTCCGCTTGAAATGAGGCGGGTCCTTTTAAAATATCTTTCTTCGTGATATATGGTATTATAATGTAGAGAACTTCACAAATTGTAACACGTAGCCTTTTAAATCAAGTCAACTGCTGTCTCTTTTAGCTTTTGTATATCTTCTAGAGATAAACAATAACTAGTACAATACGTTTGGCACAACCGTCCATCATTTGTTTTTGAGCGTTCTATTTCGCACTCATTCGTGCAAATAATTTTGGTATCAATTGGACAGCCAAGCTCTGCCAATGCATAAACTGAGCCGTCTGAACAATGAACTCCGTCAAATGTATAAGAGCAAGTTAAAACTGCTGAACCCGTCACCGGACCGAAACTATTGTAGCTGCCAACAGTTATTTCAGAAAAAAATAATATTAAATTAACACCCACTAATAAAAGTACAGATACACCAATTAACCAAATTACATTATGAGATTTATCAAGGTTCTTCTTAACCATAGCTCTTAATTATTTATTTGGGATTTAAATGTTGCGCTAGCAATATCAGATCAATAGCGTGATAACCTTTTTGAACTAGTTTCAGATGTTAATTCTATGCTAATTGGAATTGTAGGTAAACCTAGTGTGGGCAAAAGCACATTCTTCAAAGCTGCAACACTTGCAGAAGTTGAAATCAGCTCTCGGCCTTTTACTACAATCAATCCAAACGAAGGTATTGGTTTTATTAGAGTGCCTTGCCCAGAAACGTATTTCAAAGTTAAATGTAACCCAAACAAAGGTTTTTGCATTGACGGGGAGAGATTCGTTCCTGTAAAATTACTAGATGTAGCTGGCTTAGTTCCTGGAGCGCACGAAGGTAAGGGCTTAGGAAATAAATTTTTAGCTGATTTAATTCAAGCAGATGTCTTAATTCACATTATTGATGCGAGCGGCAGTATAAACGAAACTGGAGAGCCTGTAGAAGCCGGAAGTTATAATCCAATTAACGATATAGAATTTCTAGATAAAGAATTAGATCACTGGTTTGCTTCTATGTTAAAAGAGAACTGGGGCAAATTCGTAAGACAAAGTTTACAAAAAGCTGCAGATAAAGCACTTGCAGAACAATTCTACGGTTTCAAAATAACACTAACTCAAATTACAGATGCTTTGAAAAAAGCTAATTTGAAAGAAAAGAAATTAGCTGATTGGAGTGATAGTGATATTTTTAAATTTGCTAGTGTAGTTAGAAAATTATCTAAACCAACTATTATTGCTGCTAACAAAATTGATTTGCCAACAGCAAAAAAGAATCTTGAAACGCTGAAAGAAAGATTTCCAGACCATTTAATAGTACCTTGTTCTGCCGAATCCGAATTAGCTCTCAGAGAAGCTGCCAAAAATAATTTGATAAAATATATTCCTGGCGACGGCGGTTTTGAAATTCTTAGAGCAGATAAATTATCAGATAAACAAAAAGAAGCTTTGCAGTTCATTAGAGATAAAATACTGCACGTTTGGGACAATACAGGCGTGCAGAAATGTCTCAATTCAGCAGTCTTAGATTTCCTACAGCATATTGTTATATTTCCAGGTGGAGTAAAAAAACTAGGAGATGCTAAAGGTAATATACTTCCAGACGCGTTTATATTTCCACCGCATTCAACTGCTTTTGATTTCGCTAAAAAGATTCATACTGATCTGGCTGATAATTTCATAGCGGCTATTGATGTTAAAACAAAACAAAAAATAGGTCGGGATAAAGAGCTAAAACACTTAGATATAATAGAGATTATGACGAGCAAATAAGCCAGAAAGTTTATAAAACGACCAAAAGAGCTTACATTATGGGAAGAATACGAGCGGGATTTGTTAAAAGACAAGCTGAGAAACTTATGCAGAAATATGATTTAATGTTTAAATCAAGTTTCGGACAAAACAAATTACTTCTAGCTCAAGTAGCCGAAATTCCTACAAAGAAGTTAAGGAACCTTTTAGCCGGCTATATAACTAAGAAGATCAAGATATCAAAGGAATAAAATGGATTTTAGTTTATATATAGGCGGAAAGCCAATAATGAGTTATGTAACTAATGTAGTGATGTATTTCACTACGCAGGGCGCTGAAAGCGTTGTAATTAAAAGTAGAGGAAAATTCATTAGTTCTGCTGTCGAAGTTGCTGAAGTTATCCAAAAACAATTCTTAAAAGATAAAGTAAAAATTGACGATGTAAAAATTGACAGCCAAGAGCTTACGGCTAAAGACGGTAAAAAAGTAAGGGTATCGACAATGGAAATAACTCTCACCAAGCAATAATTTCAAAGGATTGATTTTATCGCAAGTATATTATGAAAATATCTACAGATATTCAATCTAAAATGTGTCCAGGTTGCGGCGGATGCTGTATAAATGTAGCGCCTCAATTCGGAACAAGCAAATACAACAGCAAAGAAGCTTTAGAAAAATTTGCTCAAGAAGTTGATGAATCTTTTGAAATATCAGTAATACTATGTTTAGCGCACATAAGTATATATAGAGATTTAAAATATGACACGCCAGAAAAATTAGAAAAAGCTGCTAACTTGCTAGAAGATTATGGGCCATTATATATATTTTCTTTAGTTCCAAAATCAGATAGGCGATGTTATTTCCTAACTAATGAAAATACCTGCAGTGCTTATAATAAATCGCGGCCAGAAATTTGCAAAGAATTTTTCTGTTCCGCTGTTAGAAATGCCAGCTATGATTTTAATACGGGATTAATACCACTTGAACAAATATTAAAAACCCTTGCTCCTCATTTAAATCATGCCATCAATAGAAGTCAGCAGGTCTGATTTACAAAATCTTATAGGGAAAAAACTACCTAACGATTTGGAAGAACTTAATGATTTAATGAGCTATGTCAAAGGCGAAGTTGAAGGATTGGATGGCGACGTCTTGAAATTAAATTTAGAGGATTCAAATCGACCGGATTTATGGTCGGTTGAGGGATTAGCGAGATATTTTAGGACATTTTTAGGTGTCGCACAAGTTCCTTACAAAATTGAATCTTCAGATTACAAAGTTTTCGTAACAGATAATATGAAGAATGTAAGGCCATTTATTGCCTGCGCTGTTGTTAAAGGTGTAAAATTAAATTCTAATGTAATTAAACAACTTATGCAGCAACAAGAAAAAATAGATGTAACTTACGGCAGAAATAGAGCTAAAACTTCTATTGGTTTGTATAAACTAGACACGTTAAAATGGCCTTTGAAATATACTCTTACAAAATCAGACGAAAACGCTTTCATTCCACTAGGCGGTTCTGAACGAATGACTAC
>Ga0208957_1000831_pt1 | contig 19355 bp, 16 predicted proteins | sample RifOxyA1_FD_184029 | JGI IMG/M metagenome (GOLD analysis project Ga0208957, IMG submission 184029) | Groundwater microbial communities from Rifle, Colorado - Rifle Oxygen_injection A1 (SPAdes) | ecosystem: Environmental > Aquatic > Deep subsurface > Groundwater | place: Rifle, Colorado, United... | reverse complement strand
AAGAACTATAAGTGAATATCATTTAAATGATATTCACTTATAGTTCTTCTCACAAATATTTCGCCACCTAAAAAAAAGCGATTCATGGGGTTTTCTATTAAATTTTTTACGTAATAAAAATCGATCCCGGCAAAATAACCGAGGTCTTTGTAGACGACGGTAGAGGGATAATTATAATTAACATCGACCGAGCTACCCATAGACAGATTGAGTCCGCTTCTAAATTGCATCGGCTCATAGAGCGGATACTGTTTGGGTAAGGGCTCGGCGTGCCGATAGTCGGTGGGGTCATGAATATAATTGGAAATGGGCTGTTTGGATTCATTTTCATCATTGGTAATAAGTTTGACAAATTGAGCGGGAATAAAGGCAGGGTCAGCGTTGCGATCCAAAGTTTCGTAGAATTCGTTATTTAAAACCAGTTTGTTTTGGTTGGGGCCTTGATAGGTGTTTTGTTCTATGGAGCTTTTAATTTTGAAATCATCAACGTGTTTTTTATGAATATAGATAATGTCGCCTTGTCTGACATGTTGAACGATGGTGGATTGGTAATCCATCTCCCTAAAGAGTGGGGCGTTTAAAACAAGCACCACCCCTTTATCAGCAAGGACTGAGTGTGTATAAAAAATTAAAATAAAAAACCAAAATAATTTTAATTTCATAACATCTTGTTAAAACCATATCCTACGCTCAAACCGATTGAAGCGTAGGAAGAAGTTGGTGGGTTGCTGTTAATATTGCCAGTTTCGTCACCGGCATAGGTCGTGCTTATATATTTATACACCAAGCCTACTAAAAGGTTTCCACTTTTAATTTTATAACTTGAATCCAGATTGATTTGAAGGATATTTTGCTTGTAGGCTTGCTTGTCATAAGAAGTTCTAAGTTGAAAGCCGAAAGATTTTTGAAAAGCCAAACCGGAAGTGATGAAAAAGTTTTCGTCACCATAGAGTTTAAATTCCATCGCCGGTCCCAAATACAGAGATTTGAAATCCATTCTTTCTTTCTCGGTGGCGATCCGACCTTTTAAAAGACTGGCACTTAGTCCTACGTAGAAGTTAAAATCATAAACCCAGTAAAGAGGTTTTAGTTCCAGACGCGTGTTTTCGATTTTTTTTATATCCTGGGTAAATACTTCTTTGAAATAGGTTGTCCCTGATAATTCCTGATGCAAGAGTACCTTGGTATAGAGGTTAAAAATATCATCGTGAGCGTATGTTTTTTCGGTTTTATCGTAGAGATTCATTTTTTCAGGAGTAGGCAGCATTTGCAGATCGCGTTCCATGGGGATAATGTTTTCATAGGTGGTTTCATAGACCACTTCTCCTTTTTTATCGAGGAGCTCTACAAACATGGTGTTATCGCTGCTTAATCTGGCATTAAAAATAATATCATAATTAGTGCTGAAATATTTTCGCTCCGTGGGAGAGAAAACAGCGCTGCCTTTTTTAAGCATGACCTTAAAAGGTGCGGTTTTCAATTTCGGATAAGAGTTATAGATGCTGTCAAATTTTTTTTGCATGTTAAGATATTTGTGATCGATCTTGTTTTGCTCATTAATTTTTTTTAGATCATTGAATACTTGAATTTCTTGCCTCAAGGATTTAGGTGGAGTGTGTAGTTCTTTAAAATATCTATCAATGAGTTGTTGATCCTCGTGGATTACTTCATCAAATGTATAACCTGAGCTGTCAGTTGGCAGTTCTTCTTTGTTGGCTTTTGAAACCACTGGCGAGATAAAAACTATTAATAGGAAAAAAATTTTTAACATATTTTCTTTAATAAGCTTGTTGCTTCCAAAAAAGTTGCATAACTACTAGCGTGGCCATATTTATTTTTATCCATCATATCTATTTTAACCCAAAGAAACTTTTCATGCTCGTGACTTATTTGAATATTAGTGGGTTTTTTATCAAATAATGCCAAATAACATTTTTCCGTCACATCACGACTGAAGCGATCTTTAAACTGGAGTACCGAGGAAAGTGGGATGAGTTGGTTCGCCATAAGACCAGTTTCTTCCATGAGTTCCCGCTTAGCCGCATCAATATATTCTTCTCCATCTTCCACCGTTCCTGTGACATTTTGCCAAAAGCCTTGGCGTTTTTTATTAGTTTTTAATAATAGGACTTCTCCCGGTACAGTTTCAATTTGCATGATTATTACTTGAATTTTTTTATGCATAATGTTAAGCCTTTGAAATCTCGAAATATAAATTATATCTTATTTATATAAATTGTAGAAAAAATTAAAGAAATGTCACAGGCGCAGTGCGCAGTGATTGCCTGAAAAAGCTTGATTTGATATGTATGTTATTTGAAACTAAATTTTCTCCTGGCACTTTGCATAATGAGGTTAGATGGTGAATGATTTGATACTAAGAATCCTTGTAAGTATACCGGGCTTTTTGTTTGCGGTAGTTTGCCATGAGTGGGCCCATGCATACGTTGCTTACAAATTTGGTGATGATACCGCCAAAAGACATGGACGGCTTAGTCTCAACCCCATGGCACATATTGATTGGTTGGGTACCGTTATACTTCCTCTCATATTAGCTTTTATTGGGGGAATGATGTTTGGCTGGGCAAAGCCTGTGCCAGTGGATGCGCGTGGATTTAAGGATATTAGAAAATCGATTTTTTGGGTGAGCTTTGCCGGCCCACTGGCCAATATATTTGTAGCGATTATTGTTTGTTTTCTGCTAGCGTGCATGGTCACTTTTGTGCCAAGGGATTTTTATCTATTTGAACCATTTATTTTAATTTTAACTTCGGCCATGCAAATTAATATTGTTCTGGCGATTTTTAATTTAATACCTTTTCCTCCTTTGGATGGATCAAAAATGATTTCTGCATTTATGGATTATAATACGCTTAGAAAATATGAAACACTGACTACATATAGCTTTCCGATAATGATCGTGTTGATGTGGACCGGTGCTTTAGGATATATTATTGGCCCGTTTATTATGCTTGGTAATGGGCTTTTTCATTTTTTTATAAGCGTTATGGCGTAGGTGATTGGTGGCTATGAGAGAAATTATTGTTAGCGGAATGAGACCTACCGGTGCCCTTCACTTGGGGCACTATATGGGTGTCATTAAAAATTGGATCGAGCTTCAAAAAAATAGTGAGTGTTATTTTTTTGTAGCTGATTGGCATGCTATGACTTCATGCTGGAAAGATTTAGATGTTATTAAAAAAGCTAGAATGGATTACGTAAGAGGATGGTTGGCAGCTGGAGTTAATCCCAGCCAAGCTTACATATATAATCAATCATGGATTCCAGAAATATTGAAGCTATCTCAAATGCTACTTTGTTTGACTCCTCCCGGATGGGCGGACCGAAGTCCCAGCTGGAAAGATCAAACTCTTAACCCTAAAAAAGATTTGGATAACTTAGGATTTTATACTTATCCTGTTTTACAGGCAGCTGATATTGCTATTGTGCACGGGAACTTTGTACCAGTGGGAGAAGATCAAGTTTCACATATTGAAATCTCTCGGGAAATTATCAGAAAATTTAATCGGTTTTATCATACTGATCTACCTGAACCCATGGAAAAATTAACGAAAGTTCCCAAACTTCCGGGTATTGATGGTGCTAAGATGTCCAGCTCTATCGGTAATGTAATTTTGTTAAATGAAACAGAAAAATCTTTGCAAAAGAAAATTAACAAACTCAAAACCGATGAGTTTCGTAATGGAATTGAAAATCCTGGTAACCCCGATAATTGTCTGGTGTTTACTTACCATAAAATCTTTTCTTCATGCGATATGGTTCAAGATGTTAATGATGCTTGCAGGGGAGCAACGCTTGGCTGTGGTGAATGTAAACAAATGCTGGGTAATTCGATGAAAGCGGAGTTGATGCCGGTTGCCCAAAAATTCAACTCTATTTCAGACAAGGAATGTATGGATGTTCTGGTGGAAGGAACCAATAAGGTAGCTAATAAGATTAAAAATAATTGGGAAGAGATAATTACAAAAGTTAAGTTTAACTAAAAGAGAAAAAATATGTTGGATACAAACATATGTGTAAAAACAGAAAATTTTGACGGGCCGATGGCCTTATTACTTCTGCTAATTCAAAAAGAGCAGATGGATATCAGGAGCCTGGATTTAAATAAGATCACCAAAGAGTATTTGGTATATCTACAAAAAATGCATGAGCTTAATTTTAACGTTGCCGGAGACTATTTATTTCTGGCAGCAACACTTTTACTACTGAAGTCAAACTCATGTATTACAGAAGATGAAGTTTTAAGTTTATGTGATGATGAAGCGGGAGCCACCGGGACGATCACCACTCAAGCAGAGTTAGTCAGACGTTTAGAGGAATTAGAGCGATATCAAAAATTGGGAAAAGTTTTATGGTCACTTCCTAAAGCTGGTTATGAGATTTTTACCAAACCCAAAGTTAATCGAAAGGAAATTGCCGATTCCATCCTAAGCCCGATCGATTTGGAAAAATTGACCACCACTATGATGGATTTATTGTCTAAGCAAAAAAGACAATATAAGGCCGTAAAGCGCGACCGGATTTCTATAAAAGAAAAACTTGTCACTTTCCAGGAAAAACTCGTAAAGGACACCACTTATATGTTTGATGAGCTTTTACAAAATGGAGAAGAGAAGCGGATTGATGATATTATCATCACTTTTATTTCGGTCTTGGAGCTGGCTAAATTGAAAAAGGTTTCTTTATACCAGAATGAGGAAAAAAGTAATATCTACATTAAAATTTTAGAAAAGATTTCTGATCAGGATGTAAGCTTGGCGGAAGTAGCGGAAGAAAGCGATGAAGTATCCGCTGAACTGTCGGAAATCATGGCCTCAGTTGATGAGGATATGGAAGTAAAAGCAACTATAAATTTAGAAAATGTATATATGGAAGAGTCAATGCTCTTACAATAGAAGGTTATGTTTTATGATGGATGAAAACATGGAAAATAATGAAAGTATTTTAGTAAACGAAGAATCGCCGGATTTGATGGATAACGAAAGTGAACCCATCAGCGAAAATAAAGCGGTGGATTTTGAATTGGAAAGCCCTTTTTTTGATCCTGAAAAACAAATGGAAGCAGAATGGCGTGACCGGACAGGGTTAAATGATGACACTCTCAAAGGGGCTATTGAAACGATCATTTTTATGAGTGATAGGCCAATTCCCCTTGTTAAAATTAGGGATTATATAGATAAATTTATTCCCTTGCGAGTTCTTCATGCCAGCCTCATAGAACTGCAAAATGAATATGAAGAAAAACATCATGGCATTAGATTGCTAGAAATCGCCGAAGGTTATCAATTTCGAACCAAGGCAAGCTTTGCCAAGTATGTTCAAAATTATTTTAAAATTAGTTCATTGGTGCTGACTCCTTCCGCTTTAGAGGTCTTGGCCATAATTGCTTATAAGCAGCCAGTGTCTCGTACTGAGATTGATAAGATTAGAGGCGTGGATAGTTCACATATCGTAAGAACCCTGATGGACAAGCGATTGGTAAAAATTCAAGGACGCTCGGAAGAATTGGGACGTCCTACACTTTATGGAACGACTTTGGAATTTTTGGAAGTATTTAATCTACCTAGCATTGATCAATTACCAAGTGAATTAGAGCTAGAGGGGATGATTAAAAAAAGCAGCGTTGGTGAAATCTCTGAAATTAAAAATCTAGTTTCTAGAGGTGATAAGGCCAGATTTTTTTATGATGAGCTGGACGAGCTGGATAAATTAAGTGAACAAATCAAGGAAATCAAACCTAATACATTATTCACCAGTTCTCTTAACGTTGAAGAGAGAAAGAGAGTTAGCGAAGATGGTCAGAAAGCCAAATCGGCTTTTGAAATTTTAGAAGAATTTGTAGCTGTTAAGGAAGTGCTCAATCAAAATACCGAATCTATGGGTTCGAATTTAATTAATGAGGCCGTATTTCCAAAAGTCGTGGAAGATCTTTTTGTGGATAATTTAAATGCACCGGAAGAGGAAGAAGAGTTCCAGATGATCGATCTTGATACCGGTGAGCCAATTGATACCCTAAGTTCAAGCACAGTGGAGGAAAAATCGGATGATTTCTTATTTACTCCTAAGGAAATTGAAACTTTGGATCAGAGACTAGATGAGGTTTTTGATCGCTTGAAAAGTGGCGAAGGACTAGGCCAGCTGTCTTTTGAAGAAGAAGAGGAATTTTTATATAACAATGATCTAGATGATAAAAGTGAGCAAGTGGATCGCGTAACTGATAATTTAATGGATCGTGCGCAAGATTATGATCTGGATCTGAGCTTTTTGAAGAATAACAATGAAAAAAGTTCATTGTCAGGGGAATCACTGGACGTTGATGGGTTCTAGCGATTATCTTGCTTAAAAATCAATATAGCTTTTTAAACAGCCGTGAGGCGAGATTAAAAGGAGTTTTTAAATGAGTCAAAATTCGAATTTAGTTAGATTGCAAAAGTACATTGCTGATAGTGGTGTCACTTCCCGAAGAAAAGCGGAAGATCTTATTTCCCAGGGGAGAGTCAAAGTAAACGGGCAAGTGGAAAATACCCTAGGTGCCAAGATTAATCCCGAGGAAGATGTTGTTCACGTCGATAATCAAGTGGTGGAAGTTAAGTCGTCTGACAAACTATATATTGTTATGAATAAACCCAGGGGCTATGTGACCACTTCACACGATCCGGAAGGGCGACCAACAGTTTTGGATTTATGCCAGGATATAAGTGAGCGTATATATCCAGTTGGTAGACTGGATTATAATTCGGAAGGACTGCTGCTTTTAACCAACGATGGTGACTTTGCCAATCAGGTTATTCACCCCAGCTCTAAAATTATTAAAATGTATGAAGTAAAAGTTTTTGGAATAATTACTGAGCCAATATTGAAAAAATTAAAAAGCAAAGTAGTGATTGAAGGGACTGCGATAAAACCGGTTTCCGTGAGGGTTATTGAGCGACTCAAAAACAAAACCAAGTTGGAGTTTCGTTTGAGTGAAGGCAAAAATAGGGAAATTCGAAAAATTTGTGCGCACAATGGAATTACGATCGACAAACTAAAAAGGGTGGCGATTGGAGGACTTGGCATAGAAGGCCTGGGTGTCGGTAAATTTGCTCTGGTCAGTAAGAAACAGCTGATTGAGAGAATTGGGCTTGGTGATAAAAACCAGGAACCTCAAAATTATTTTTCTACTAAGAAAACCGTGAAGCTTAAAGATAAAAAAATAAATCCCAGTACCAAACTAGCTGATGATAAACGTTTCTATAAATTTAGAAAGGAACATTACAAAAGTACCATTAATAATTATCAGCAAGTTAAAAAGCAGCAACAATCAAAAGAAGAAAATGCGAAAAAAGAAGAGTAAATGACTAGTTGTCGTAAGAGACAACTTTAGATTGTTCCATATGTTCTTTGAGCAGGTCGACCGCATACTCTAAGGCCTGTTCGCCGTAAGGGATGCTACTTTTCGTGTTTATTTCAGTGAATAATGCCTGCTTTACCAAAGCACCACACATTCTTATCAAATCAGCACTACCGTCGAAGTATTCATCTTCCTTAGAAGTTGTGAGAACGTGTGTAATCATAGAATTGATGGCCTTGATTAACCTGATTTGATTGGCCGATAAGTGTTCTGAATCAATTTTTATGTCTAAATACTTAGTTTCGATGGTTTTGTTTGTCATTACACAACTCCACTACAGATTAAAAGTTCTACCTATATATCGGATTAGCTCTCAGTAATTTTAGATATTTATGATGGAGTGAAATGCTTGGAATTATTTTAAGTTGAAAACTAGACATTACTTGAAACTTGTTTTATATTCACGCTATCTTAACAGATTGAAATCACAATATTATCGCGGGGTGGAGCAGTCTGGTAGCTCACCGGGCTCATAACCCGGAGGCCGTAGGTTCAAATCCTACCCCCGCAACCAATTTTTCACCAACCATAGCGGTTGGTTTTTTAGTTTTTGGGCCAGACTTAAATTTTATGGTATTTATTTTCGTGCAAGTGAATACGTTGACCTCAAAGCTGATCGAGAATTAAATCTCAATCAGTTCTTTCTTTTTATCAGAATTTTTTTCTCTGCTAAGCATTGCGTCTATTTGCATTTATCAATAATTATTTTGGTCTAAGGATTGCAAATTAATCTGCATAAACATTCCATTAAACGGATTTTGATGGTTAGGCGGAGAAAGAAAATGAAAAAGTTTTTCTTATTTTTTTGTTGTTATCCTCTAGTATCACTCTCGCAAGAAGCTATTTCTGTCTCTGACTTTTCGTTTTATAAAAAAATAAGTGGCTCAATAGAAACATCCATTGAAAGCAATTTCTACTCCCCTTCGTCAAACGAGCACGCATTATCATCAAGTCTTGATATGATTCTCGCTTATACAAATAGTGACAAAATGACTACCAATCTAGTAGGTGGGGCCAGTAAAGACCTAACTGATGAACGAACACAGGCTTTTAATGACACTACTATCTATCTGAACCGAACACTTGGATCTTGGAAAGAACATGCTTCCTTCTTTGGACTTCTGGGAACTATCATACCTACTAGTGAAACATCGAGAGAGACTAATACTCTTCAAGGATCATTTTTTATATCTCCTAGAGTTATCCTTGATTTAAAAGCAATCGGACTAAAATATATGACTTTCAGATATTATCTGGGAGCAACGCTGAATTTTCATGAGTACAAATATAATATCGAAAATAAAGCAAATAATCAGGTCAGTTCATCGCACACCTTCACTCTCACTTACAATCCGCTTGAGAAAATTGGACTTTCATACATTCTTAAGATGGTTCAAGGATGGACTTACGCAGGCAATTTAAGCAAACCAAGTTATGCCAGTGCTCTATCCCTTGATGGAAACATTATTAAAAATTTGGATTATTCAGTAGGCATTGCCACTGAGGCAAGTATGTATAAAGCAACTGGAAATGATAGCAATATAAAAATATATGACAGCGTCAAAACAACCATGTTTGTAAGTTTAACTACGTCATTTTAGAAGGAGCAGAAATGAAAAAGCAATTGTTACTGGGAATTTTACTAACGGTTTTAATCGTCGGTTGTGCCAAGGATAATCCTTATGAAACTGTTTATAAAGAAGCTGAATTGATGAATAAAGGTCTTGTCGTAGATACTGATAGCAAATTTCTATATGTCCCTTCAACACTTGGTGCTCCTAAAGATGTCGAGTCCGCCTCTCCCTACTTTCAAGGCGATGAAAAAATTGTAAAATTAAAGTTCACTGAAAAAACACTTGAAATCGTTGAAGTAGAAAAAGACTCTCGTTTTGCAGACAATGACTTGAATAACACTCCGGTACTTTCCATTCCAGTAACCTATAAATCCTTTAGATGTCAGACCAATTCCACAACTGGCGAATGTGAAAATAAAGAAGAAGAAAATACCGAGATCCCATGGTATAGCAAAGATTTTTTTAAACCAGATTTTGCAACAATGAGTGTAAATGAAGTTAATTCAATTGATCTATCAAATCTTGATTCAGACTGTATCACTCCAGTCAGTACAGGGCTCGTAAATTACAAATTAAACAAAAACGTTATTAATATTGAGCTTGAAAAAACTTTTAAAGTGTCTTCGCGCTTCGAATGTATCGCTCCCTTATATTACGGCGAACAACTTAGTAACGCCGGATTTAAAATGAGATTTTTTTACTCCATGGTTCGACTCGATGATGTTATCAGCAAGGACTATGAGCCCGTAAATTATCCGATTCAAGATCAACATCGTTTCGGTCTATTTACCACCAAGGTATCCAAACTAGATGAAGTATATGATCCATCCCGTCCCGAAGAATCCTATTTAATGCATCGATGGAATCCCAAAAGAGAAACTATTACTTATTACTTGAGTAAAAATTTTAATAAACCAAGCAATCTTCTTCTTAAAAATGCAACTATTAAAGCATTTGATCGACTGAACCTTGGACTTGAAGCTGCTAATATTACTTTTAGATTAAAGCTGGAAGAACCCAAAGACGGTGTCACCACTGGAGATCTACGATATAATTCTATTAATCTAATTGACGATCCACTTTCCAACGGACTCTTAGGCTATGGCCCAACCGTAGTTAACCCACTCACGGGTGAAATTATTCAAGGACACGTCAATATGTATGGAGGTGTTTTAACCAGCACAGTACGAAGTGTTTATGAAGCAATGGTGGATCTCAGTATTGAGCGAAGAGATGATACTTCAGTAACTGAATCAATCGACAAACATCTTGCTCATTCTAATTTCCACGCAATAGATCATTTTATAAAATCTGGCAAAAATTTAACCAGTCTATTAACAGGAAAAATAAAACCACTTGATCCCGCTAGTTTGAAAAAACTTGAACAATATAAAAATAAATCTGCGGTGCTAGAAAAGCAACGTGCTCTTGATTTACAAAAGCTTTCCCTTGCCAACGCCAAACTGCCGATAGATAAGACTGATCTATCGACTCTAGAAAATAAAAAACTTACTCACCTTGGTAAGCAAGGAGCATGTACTGCAGAACTTATCAGCATACCAGAGCTTGCTAAAAAAGAATTTGCAGAAATCTCTTTAATTGAAGGTATTCGTAATACTGATAAAACGCTGAAAGCATGGACTAGCTTGTCTAGAAGCAAACAAGAAGAAATTAAAAACGCCATCATGCCAAACATCTATATTCCTACCCTCATTCACGAAATGGGACATAACCTAGGTCTTCGTCACAACTTCATGGGATCTTTTGATAAAGAAAACTTCTATACCAAAGAAGAAGCAGAACAGCTAGGCCTTCATGCAACTCCAGTGTTTAGCTCAATTATGGATTATGGTTACTCCGAACTTAACACTATCAATCCATTCCTTGGAAAATATGATATTGCTGCCCTTCAATTTGCTTATGCCAGAGAAGTAATAAATGAAAATAATGAAGTGATTAAAATAGAAAATACACTCCTGGAAACTGAAAAACCTGATGTAAAATTAAAAAAATATGGATTTTGTACTGATGAAAATGCCGGATTATCAATTCGATGTAACCGATTTGATGAAGGAACAAGTGTTTCTGAAATTGCCAACCATCACCAGAAAAAATATGAAGATGGTTATAAATATAGAAATTTTAGAAATGGAAGAACAGAATTTTCTGATTATGGAATCGCAGGTGCAGTATCTTCTCGATACAACATGTTCAGATCAGCCAGACTAGTTTATGAAGAATATGAATTTTTCGAGAGCATTTTTGGAAAGGCATTAATGGAACAGGGATGTACTCCTGAAATGATCGCACAATATCCAATATGTAAAGATATTAATGATCGCAAAGATGCAGCACTTCTGGTTGGTAAAATGTTTCTAGATATTTTAAAAACTCCCGATTTAACTTGCGCGGTAGCTGATGAGTCTGCACCAACTGAAACCAAAAAACTTGTCAAGCTGGTAGAAATTTATAAAGAAAAATTACAATATAATTTAAGCTACGTCCCAACATCATGCTTTGACGAAAACGTTGTAGCCGCTTTTTTTGAAGATAAATTAATCGTAAAAGGTGAAGCCGGAAAATTCTTTAATAGTATAAAAGATCCAAACCCAATCTATCCATACGCTACAGATATTGCCGTAAGGGGAACGTGGGCCGATAAACTTCTGGCCATGAAAATGCTTACTGAACGATATTTTGGAAATAGTTCCACTGAAGAGTTACAAGGGAGTTTATCCGATATTACCAGTATTAAAGCAGAACTTATGAATTATATCGAGCATATCACACTGGGAACTTCGCTTGATAACCCCATTTTTTTTAAAACACAATTGGGCGAAGCCTATGCGGAAAAGTACGCGATCGATAGCTCATATGTTATCCCAGAACAACCACTCATGTCGGTAATTAGATTCCTAGGCCTTCCAAGTGACAGTAACGTGGAACTTAACAAACAAGAACTTTTTACTGCTGCAATTTCTAATCAAACTAGTGATATCGCTATGAAGAACACCGCTAGAGATTTTATTCATTCATTTGGTGTTTTTAGAACTACCCTAACACAAAGTTATTCCGCCAATGATATGAAAATTTTAAATTCAAATGAGTCGGTTTATATCGCTACCAAGAGAAATAAGCTTGCTTGGCATATGATTGATTCTTCGCTTGCGCTTGGTTTCTTAAGTACACTGGACCCACAAGTAATCCTTAAAGTTTACAAAATTAAAACAGGAAACTTTGAGTTCCCTGCTGATTTTACGATCGAAGAGCAAAGAGCAGCTCAAATTCCACTTATGTATTTAGAACAACTTTACTCGTTAGCTTTACAAAATGCTCCCTTAACTGAAGAAATGCTAGTTGAGCAAATCGGGGAAGAGTCTGGAAAATTGTTCTATGCTGCTTTTTTACTGGGCCCAGAAAAACTATTAAAAGTTATCAACTTTATTAAAGTAGCAAACACAGCTCCAAGCAATGCTGATGAGGACACTAAAAAACTTTATGCTTTAGACGTGCAGATATTAGCGGATTTCTTAACCGAGAAACTTCCAGCTAAAGTTGAACTTTATTTAAAGACACTTGATTATCTCCCAGCACTGATTCGCTAATTGTTGTATTTTATGTGACAATTTGCTGGAAAATGATCATCTTGTCTCTAATTGGTCAGGTAACCAAACAGAACTCATACCCAGTTGCTTTACAGCTTCCTTGTGAGTATGTCCGTTTCTGATCATTGCATAGAAATCAGGTTGTACGTATACTTCGGTACTATATAATCTTTTAACGTATATATTATATGCTAGGTTGCCAATAAATGTAATTGGCCAGTCACAGTTAGCTCGTATGGTACGTCTACTGATTGATAAAAATTTAAACGTTTCTTGATAGGCCCAGCGAAATCCTTCATGCAGTTTTTCAGGGGTCATGTTAGCCGGACGAATCACTACGTGTTGGGTATCATAAAGCGACCAATCTTTGGTAAGGACTCTATTTTCATGCACAAGTCGCTTAAATAGCGCTGTTTCAGGATAAGGTGTGTAGATGGAATAGCGAGGGATATCAATTTTTAGTTTATTTACCTGTTCAACCGTTTCTTCAAATACGTTTTGCGTATCATGATCAAATCCAAAAACAAAACAGCCTTGAATGGCGATACCATGATCATGGAAGACTTTCATGCCTTCTTGATAATCTTCAACTTGATTAAATCCCTTATAAATTGTTTTAAGAGAATGTTGACTAATGGATTCAAATCCCACCAGCATATATTTGCAGCCACTTTTCTTAAGCCAAAGCATCAGTTCTTTGTCTTTGTAAATTTTAAATACACAAAGTCCGCCCCAGACTTTTTTAAGGGGTGCTAATTGTTTAAAAAGAGCAATGGACCATTCGCGATCTTCAATAAGACTGACGTCATTGATGGCAAAACGTTTGCCTTTTAATGTCGCAACTTCTGCTGCTATTTCATGGACTGGTCGTTTAGAATATTTTTTACTGACCACAGGGATCGTACAAAAGTCACAAACATGCGGACACCCTCTGGTAGCCATGATGGTATTTGGCATCACATAACGCAGGCTATTTTGGAGATCACGTCTGGCATGCGGAAGATGCTCTAATTCACTTTCGTCTGGACAATCGTAGCGTGCTTTCATCTTTTTTTGTGCAAAGTCTCTTAAGAGCATTGGCCAGATTTTTTCAGCATACCCAACCACAATACAATCAGCATGTTCTTTAGCTTCCTCTGGATAAATGGAAACGTGAATTCCTCCAAGCACTACAGTCTTACCATGGCGTTTGTAGTAATCGGCAATTTCATAAGCACGGACTGCCGTTCCAGTCATTGCGGATATGGCAATTAAATCATAATTTAGATATTTTTGGGGATCTAGTTTTTCAACATTCTCGTCATGAATATGAATATGTGCATTGAGTTCGGCAGGAACGAGTCCCGCTAGGGTGGTCATGGTAAGAGGAGCTTCCCGAAAAGACTTAGTAAAACTTCCTATACGAAGAGCGTGAATATTACCATTGGCCATAATTAGAAGAATTTTCATTAGATAAAAATGTTATCACCAAGCGGTAGGTCCGTCCAGATTTGTGACGTGTGATAAATGAATCTGTTTTAGGCAAAATTCAGGTTACTTTGGAATAAATTAGTTGATTGATTTATTATTTGCTAAACCAAAATGCATGCCGTGTTTTTTAAAGGTTTCTTTCTTAAAAAGTGGGTTATACGTCCAGTAAATTAAAGCTCGTTCAAGCGTGCGCATATTGGTTTGTGGCTCAATAAAACGTTTCAAAATAGAGAGATTGCTATTCCAAGTTTTTCTGACTTTGTATACTGCTTCGGTTAGTTGATCAGCGCTCATGGATTTAGGTTTGAAAGAAGCATGATTAAATCTATATTCAGGATGTAGCCACCATTTGCCATCGTAAAGAAGGCGATTTTCTTCTTCAAGTTTTTTATAAAGAGCAGTGCTCGGGTAAGGCATTAAAATATTGTAGGCAGCAAAGGTGAATTTACTTTCAAGCGCAAAATTCAAAGTTTTATCAACATCTGCTGGTGTTTCCCAATCATGTCCGATCGTAAATGCAGCCCATGTTTGCAGACCGTAATTTCTAAGCAATTTAACCTGGGTGGCGTAGTGATCAAATTTTTTTATATTGGGTGTCTTTTTCATTTCACGTAGATCAAAAGGATTAATGGACTCAAGACCAATTACATTTCCCAGGCAACCACTTTTTACCATAAGTTCCATAAGTTCTTCATCTTCCAGCATATCGATGGATCCTTGGCTGACCCATTTTTTTTTGAGGGGAATAAGCGCCCTGAATAATTTTTTAGCTTCTTCTTTGTGTGCTACGATATTGTCATCAACAAAAAAAAGATAGCGCCTCCCTTGCTTTTCAATTTCAGCAACTACTTCATTTACCGGTCTTGCAAAATAATTTTTTTCAAAAAAAACACTGATTGCACAAAAATTGCATGAATATCTGCAACCTCTTCCAAATTGAGTTAAAGTTATGGGAAGATATCCTTTACCCTTGAACAGATCTCTTCTGGGGATGTATCCTCCCAATTGTCCAATGCCAGGTCTAGATTTATACACAGGTTTTAATTTTTTTTCTTTTTCAAAGTCACTGATGATTTCACTCCATATTCCTTCTGCATCACCAAGCACCATCGAATCACAATGTTCTTGCACCTCCTGTGGTATCAAGGTTGGATGAAAACCACCCATTAGAACGGGTATTTTTCTGTCACGAAATTCTTTGGCTATTTCATAGGCCCTTCTGGCGGTAAAAGTTTCAACTGTAATAGCGACTAAGTCTGTCTTATCATCGTAGGGAATTTGTTCCATTCTATCATCGTAAAGTGCGACCTCAATATGGGGAGGAGTCAAACCAGCAATCACTCCCAGTTGCAAGGGTTCCATTCTTCCTTCATCGATATAAAGAGAATGTTCCATCCTGCCAATATTGGGTTTTATTAAAGTGATCTTCATTATTTTTCCTGACTTCCCAAAGCTACTCCTTGTTTGAACTTTATAGCTTTTCTTGTGATAAAATTTGCGCCTAAGAAAAAATAAAAATTGGTGAAACTTTTCAGATGTGCTTTATTGAATAACCGAAACATTATTGAAGAAAGCGAATTGAATTGTTTACGATTTTCAAAACACGCCTGTTCAAATTGTTCAGATGATAGCTTAGCCGGTTTGAACATGGCTTTGCCGTATTTGTAATTGTTATTTAACCACCATGGATCGTTTATCAATCTATTCTCGCTTTTTAACCTATCAAAAAGGGGAGTTCCGGGAGTTGGGCTTAGTGGATTAAAATGGGCCAAGAATAGTTTGTTTTTTATGGAAAATGTTAAAATCTCAGCAAAAGAGGTTTCGTCATCAAAATCATAACCTAAAACAAAAGTACCTAGAACCATTATTCCATAATTATTAATATGCTTGATCGCCTTTGAATATTCAATCTGGTGATTCCATTTTTTCTTCATCTGAATAAGATTTTGTTCTCTAAGACTTTCGAGGCCAATGATGCAAGCGAGGCAACCACTTTCTTTCATAAGAGATAATATTTCTTCATCACGTGCAACATCAATGCTGATCTGACAAATCCAACGTTTTTTTAGTGGGATAAGAGCAAGTAGTAATTCCTTCATCAGTTCTCGATTAGAAAAAATATTATCATCAACGAATAAAAGGTTATTATATTTAAGATTTTTAATTTCAATCACAACATCATGAACAGGCCTGAATCGGAGACTTTTCCCATAGAAAGAGGAGATAGAACAAAAATCACATGCAAACTTACATCCTCTACTGAACTGGATAAGATGTAAATTTCTGTATTTTTTTCCTTTAAAAATGGATCGATCAGGAATGATATTTTTTAATGGGGGGAGTGTCTCGTTTTTATAGATTTTTTGTAGGCGGTGGTTAACTACATCATCAAGAATAGTAGGCCAGAGATTTTCTGCGTCTTGAAGCACGATTGAGTCACAATATTGAATAGTCTCCTTGGGTACCATGGTTGGATGAAAACCTCCCATGATGACAGGTATATTTCTTTTACGAAATTGATCAGCTATGGCATAAGCTCTTTTGGCCGTAAAAGTTTCAACTGTAATCGCTACCAGATTAGTCGTTTCATCATAAGGAATTTCTTCCAATCTATCATCATATAAGATTACTTCATGTTCTTGGGGAGTTAGGGCTTTTAGTATTGCAAAGACCAGAGGCTCCATGGCATCGTAACTTTTTTTTTCACCCATTCCAGGTTTTATAAAAGTAATTTTCACTCGTATGCCTGACCGGTCCCCATAGGTAGACCCTGCCTCTTTTTGGCATCCCTACGGGATAAAATACTTATCAACAAATAAAAAAATGGATGGGAGAAATGTTGAAAATTAGTTCGATTAAAAAATCTAGTAAATATGGAAGTTGTTGAGTAGAATTTATTTCTGTATAAGAAACACAATCTACTTAATGTTTCAGCTGAAAAATTTTGGGGCCGGTAGGAAACATCGCCAAAACAGTAGTTATGATCTAACCAGTATTTTTCATGTACTAGTCGGCCGTCGCGTTTGAAACGTTCATAAATATCTGTCCCAGGGAAAGGTACCAAGTGGTTAAAAGCCGCAATAAAGAATTTGTGTTTTAGAACAAATTTGTAAGTCTTATCAAAATCCACTTCTTGGTCGTTTTCATGTCCAAAAACGAAAGTTCCATAAATTTTTATACCTGCAGCTTGAATTTTTAAAATAGATTTTTCTCTGTCATGTTTTAGATTAATACCCTTGTTCATGCTGGATAAAGTTTTATCATTTAAGGATTCAAATCCAATTAATACGCCAAGGCACCCACTTCTTTTCATGAGGTCAAGAAGTTCAGGGTCCTCTGCCATATTGATGGATCCTTGGGTGAACCATTTAATTTTAAGTGGTATCAGGGCATTGAATAATTTTTTAGCATGATTTATATTGGCAACAATATTATCATCAACAAAAAAATAATATTTATATGGCAAGGTTTTTAACTCTGTAATGACATCTTCAATCGGCCGGTATCGATAAGTCCGCTTATAAAACTTCTGGATGCTACAAAAATCGCAGTTAAAGGTGCAGCCTCTTCCGGTTTCAATTAATCCAAGTTTTTGATACCGCTTTCCGAAAAAGATTTTACGGTCTGGAAAAATATTTGCAAGGTTTAGCGGCGAATTATTTATATATTCTGATTTTAATTCATTATTTTTTAAATCAATGATTAACTTTTCCCATAAACCTTCAGCCTCTCCCACAAAAATTATATCACAATACTGCTTTACTTCCTCGGGGAGTAAAGTCGCATGGAACCCTCCCATGACTACTTTTACATTTCTTTTTCGAAACTGATAGGCAATCTCATAGGATCTTCGGGCCGTGTAAGTTTCAACCGTGATGGCAACCAAATCAGTCTGGGTGTCGTAGTTTATATTTTCCAAACGATCATCATAGAACTCTCGGTCGATATCAGAGGGAGTCAACGTCGATAATATAGCGATTTGCAATGGTTCCATTTGCCAGGTTTTTACATAACTCAAGTCTCCTGGTCTTTTACCTATAGATGGCATGATAAATGTTATTTTCATTTTATACATCTTCCTGATTTTTTATATGTATAGGATATAATACATCGGCCAGACATGTCGGGACAAGCTGGTTTTGTCTGACAGTTATATCAGGGCAATTGGCGCATATTTCGTATTCATTATTCCCCAATTGATTGGGAGGATGTTGAAAAACATAGGTTTGAAAGCGGATATTTTGATTAATTATGGCGGTAAATAAATGTTTAACTGTTCTTATGATAATTGACAATTGAAATGAAAATACCGCATGCAAAATTAACATAATAAGAATTTGAAACAAATTTACCTGATCATCAAAACTATAGCGACCCTTCAGTATCCTTTGGAGTCTAGGTAATAAATAGAATGTTATTTGTGAGCTAGGGTGCAAATAAAATATATCCTTTTTTTCATTGTTTTGATGAATTATTGATAAAATATAAAAATTCCATCTCGATTCATTCTTGTTATGACTGGATGGAATATGAAAGACTGGGGTAGCTTTTTCTTTATCAAGCATGTACGTTAATGCATCATGTGATTTAATAGAAAGATCGTCTCTTTGGTATTTTTTATCTAATTTTTCATTATAATTCACAAGCTGGGAATATCCCATAACTAGGAGAAACTTTATGTGACTTTCATCCTGGCAAAAGGAAAGGACATCTTGAAGTTGATTAAGGGTATCCTGGTAAATAGTCACGGTAAAACCAATTTCTAAATTTACTTCTTTGCACATATCAAGATATTTTTTTCTCAATTCATTTAGTTTTTTTTCCGTACAAGGTAATTTAACATCTGGTCTACCATCCTGATGGCTATCCACATGAAATACTATCCGGGACAATCCAGCATCTTTCATTTTTGTCAAGTTTTCTATATTGACCAAAGTTCCGTTGGTTAAAAGAATTACGCGTATTTTTTTTTGTTTAATGTAGCTAATAACTTCGCACAAATCATGGTATAGTAAAGGTTCTCCTCCCGCAATTGATAGCGCCGCAAGGTTTCTTTTGGATGAAATTAAATCTATCTCCGATTTAATTTCTGATAACGACTTGCTATAATTCATCTTGTCTTTGCAGCAACCGAAACAATTGATATTACAATTTTGATTGACTTCAATAACTGCGTGAGGAATCTCCACTCCTTTCCATGGCATTTCAATTGAAAGTCTTTTCATGGTGAACATCACTCTCTGTTTTTCAAAACTCAATTATTTGATTACACTATCAGTATGTTAAATTTGC
>Ga0208957_1000828_pt1 | contig 19411 bp, 21 predicted proteins | sample RifOxyA1_FD_184029 | JGI IMG/M metagenome (GOLD analysis project Ga0208957, IMG submission 184029) | Groundwater microbial communities from Rifle, Colorado - Rifle Oxygen_injection A1 (SPAdes) | ecosystem: Environmental > Aquatic > Deep subsurface > Groundwater | place: Rifle, Colorado, United... | reverse complement strand
TATAGTAAAGATGATGGGCAGGGCCAACTATCCCTGTGTCAATCGAATAGGAGATGCTGAAGAAAGAGAGCTGGCAGAGTTACTGGGTGAGATAGAGTGTGGTTGTACGAGTAGGGATGACTGTCCCTATCAGCAAGCAAAAAAGAGGGCTATGGAACGCCCACTCGTGTCGCTTAACTATGCATACTGGTTGCCAGAAGCGTCATACGTTGGTGGGTTCAAGGGCGCGGATTATTTGTTCGCTGATGAGGGACACCTACTTGATAATGTTCTAGTGGACTTTGCTTCCCTATCCATTAGTAAAAGAATGTCTGCTATGATCGAGAAGTTGGGAGTGAACATGCCTCGTGACCTCGATAACATACAGAGGTGGATAGAGTACGGGGTAAAGGCTAGAGAGAAGGCGGCGGATGCGGTTAGCGAGACTAGCGGACATGCTCAGGAAGTATGGAAGAAGAGAGTTAAGTTCCTCACCAAGATAGCCCAGTTGGACCCAGGACATGAGAGATGGATAGTTGAAGAAGATGGTGGTGGGATGAGTATAGGGCCGGTTTGGGCACCTAGTATACAACAGACTATACTGACAAAGACTAAAAAACTTGTCATAATGAGTGCGACTATCTTGGATCACAAGTTCTTTGCTCAGTTGATGGGGTTAGATGGAAATGAGTACCGGTTCATAAAGCTGCCGTGGACGTTCCCTGTAGATAGTAGGCCAATTTACTACAGGCCAGTAGCAGAGGTGACTAGAGAGACACAGGCGGACGCTGCTCCATCACTAGCTGCCGCTTGTGATTATGTCCTAGAAAAGAGAACTACAGATAAAGGTGTAATACATACTAGATCATTCACACTAGGCAACCTCGTCTATCCTCATATCAAGAACAAGGACAGGATATTGTTTCATACTAGGGGCGTGGATAGGGGAGAGATCATCAAGAGGTTCAAGGAAGATAGGACTAATTTGTGGTTGATGAGTCCTAGCGTAAGCCACGGAGAGGACTTCGCCCATGATATTGCCAGAGTTCAGATACTATTGAAGATGCCTCTACCTGATAGGAGCAATAGGAGAGTGAGAATTAGGTCGAAGCAGAGACCATACTGGTACTATTATGCAGCGGCTCAAGACCTAATACAGACATTGGGGCGGGTAACAAGAGATAGTCAAGACTATGGAGAATGTGTGGTGGTGGGGACAAAAGTTCTGACTGCTGATCTAAGATGGCTAAGTGTCGAAGAGTTAGTGGTGGGGGATAAGGTACTATCCTTCGACGATCATACTGGAGGACGAGGCACAGCAAGACGGTGGCGTGTTGGAACTGTAGAACAAGCGGCTAAGATAGTACGTCCTTGCTACACAACTATATTAGAGGATGGTACAGAGTTGACAGCCAGTACATCTCATAAATGGCTGACACGTGGCTATAACAATGTAACAGGCTGGAGAAGAGCGGATGAGTTACTTGGACAAGGTAGAGGAAACATACGTGTATTTAAGTACCTTAACGTATGGGAGGAAGGCCTTGACTATAAACACGGCTGGCTGGGAGGGTTTTTCGATGGAGAAGGCACTATAAGCCTAGACCAAGGCCTAAGAAATCCTAAAGTGATGGTCATAAGTGCGGCGCAGCGCGTTTCTCCTACAGCAGATAGGGCACTTAACTATCTATCAGACACAAGGTTTACCTATACTACTAGGCTACTCGTACATGGAGGTTTGGGGAAACATAAGCTACTATCTATGAGAATCACTGGAGGATTTAGAGAAGGACTTAGGTTCTTAGGACAGTGTAGACCAGGCAGATTGATAGATAAGCTAGTAAGTAGTGGTTATGGTAACAGAATGTCTGCGTACAAAGCACTGAGAGTAAAAGATATAGTTGATGCCGGAGATCGAGAAGTGGTATCATTGAAGGTAGATGTCGGTACTTATGTAGCAGAGGGGTTTGGATCACATAACTCATGGATCTTTGATGGTAAGATGGAGATGTTCTTGGGTAGATATAGGCAGCTAATGCCCAAAGAGATTTTGGAGGCTATGGTATGAGTAAAACTATGAAATATATGAAAGAAATAGTGGTGCTATTCTTAGTCCCATTGGTGGTTATAGTGGGTATTGCAGGTGCGGCTATACGCACCTATAACAACAGTGGTGTAAAGCTGTCGTGCGAGCCTGGCATAGTTCTTGGCTACATTTCCACGTCTCAGGCAGCAATCTACGATGCGTATAAGGGCTATCAAGGAGCGTTTGGCCCATATAACAAGTCTTATGTAGTAGTGAGGGGGGAAAGCGGCACAGAGAAGCTGTATGAAGTGGGTTGGAAGAATGGTTGGAGTGGGCCCGAAACTATAAGTACAGCCTGGTTATGCGTCAACGACGCAACTAACCCGTTAAACCAGAAGGGTGTGTAGCCAATTATGACTATTAGAGAACTTCTGGAGCAATATAAGTGGATGTTTGGAGACTGGAGAGATATGGATGACCAGGAGTTCTTCGAGTTAGTCCAAGAGCTTATAAACAAACACTTCTGGATAATTGAAGAGGATAGCCCAGAATCCTCTAGGTACTATAGTCTAAGAGAGGCGAGTGATGCAGGATATGGTATAAGGGATTTCCACAAACCAGGAGGATGTTTAGGTAGACAATCAGGAGGGAGTATGGTATAATTAGGGATACAACGGACGGGTTTAGTAGTTTCCTAAGAGGAGGAAAAGGATGACACAACTGAATAACTATGATGAAGAGTTTGGCCTAATTGGACAGACTCCTCGGCTAGCACCCAGCGCGTTCGACGATTTCTGGGCGACTATCACAGACATGGCTCATGTAACAGGCGAGGACGAGGAGAGGCATGAGTTCTACCGTCAGATCGAGTTTACTCTCCGCTTCGATAGTCCCATCGGTGATGTAGCCGATACGCCAGAACGGTTCAACATGCCGACGGATCGTAAGACTGGTGGGTCTCTGGTAGACGAGACAGGGAAACCTGTACTGCCTAGCGAAACAGGCAAGTGGGGTAGGTTCTATGCCGTACTAGATACTCTTGGCGTGCCGTGGGAGCATAAGCCTAGTAGACTACTTGGTCTCCACGCCCACTTCCAGCGCAAAGGCACAAGAGTGACCAGGGAAGATATAGCAGCTGGTAAGAGAGCTGCTAGAGGTGAGCTGCCTTATGGACGGTACGTGGTAGAGTGGGACGGGTACGATAATGCCTTTAGGCAGAGCCGCGGGTTGAGTTCTATCACGGAGACGGCTGCTGCTACTACACCGCCTGCAAGTAATCCTGCAAGTGATATAGCTCCTGGTGTGGTTCACGTTGGTACTGTCCAAGAAGCTCCTGTGCTAACAGCTTCGTCTGAGGATCCGCTAGAGGTCCAAGCAGCCATCCTCGCTGCTGGTAAGGACTTCTTCAAGGTCCTGGGAGCGATTAGAACCAGTCATAAGCATCTAGCGCCGTATGCAAATAAGGGCGCGTTGGACAAACTTGTGGATGATGGGCTACTAGCGAAAGAGACCGTTGATGGGAAAGAGGTCTATAAGCTGGGGCCTGCATTAGCTTAGGGTTTCAGTCTCCGAAGGTGTAAAGTGCATTGCAGCCTGGCTGTAGGGCAAGTGCGATTCTTGTAGGAGACAACCAATACTAAGAAGGGAGGAAGATATGGATTTTAGTCCAACACCAAAGCACCTGGCAGGTGTAAAGCAGGTCATGGATATGCTGGTGCCAGACTATCTGGAAAGAATACCAGGCGAACACTTGCACGATTATGCAAGTATCTGTGCCCAAATCAATAACCTACATTGGCAGATGGATGCGGTGGATGTAGCACGAGAGGAACATGCTAAAGAGGACGCTGCATCCAAGGTTCAGAGTCCTCTGCTACAGTTGAGACGCGATAGCAATCCAGCCTAGAGAAGGAGGGTAGAAGAGTGGGTGAGACGCTTACGGATAAATACATAGGAGGGTTAAGATGTTCTGGTCTAGGTTATTGTCCTAAGCGTCTTGCTGCTCCGTTTCTACAAGACTGCGACGCGGGAGAATCTTCTAACACGCCGGCCGATAGTCCACGCTTCCGAGATGGTCATTGGCACGAGTACGATGTTAAGACTAGACTACTACGGGATAATGTTCGCTTCGAGAGCGGTATCAAGACGGTTACGAAGGTCAACTTTCGTCTAAATAGCACTATACTCGTGCCAGGCCACTTGGACGGTGTTATTCAGGTTGATGGCACAAGCTCACTAGCACCCCCAGGACGGTGGCTGCTCGAGGCTAAGAGTATGAATGATGGGCTTTATTGGAAGTTGCTCAAACAGGGCTATCAAGAAGGGTTTCCTAGCTACTATGACCAGATACAAGCCTACTTGAGCGGAGAGTACCACGAGCAGATGCTTATGCCAAATGACGTTGACAATCCAGCCTCTCCACTATATGCGCTGCTTGACTACACTGAAGAAGAGACTATGCGCCAGTTGCCGGCTATGGGGCTGGTTGTGGCAAAGAACAAAGGCAGCGGACAGTTGAAGGTCCTACCTATTATAACCGATGACAGCTATGCTGATGGGCTAAGGAGACGGTGGTTGGCAGCGATTGAATCAGTAGATCAACTAAGGTGGCCGGAACGCCTCTACGAATCTCCCGATAATTATGAGTGTAGAAGTTGCCCCATAGGAGAGGTGTGTTGGGGCGAGGTTGTGGGTGTACCTGCGATAGTAGTTCCCCCTACACCAGACCAAGAAGCCGCCGCAAAAATGTACCAGTTTGGCAAGACACTGGGTAAGTTTGCTGAACAGCTTCAGGACGCAAGCAGACCAGCCCTTGAACCTGATGATCCTGGAAAGTTGGTGATAGGGCCTATACGTCTCAACAAATATTCTTATAAGCGTGTGTTTTGGAACCATAGCCTAATAGAGAGAATGTTAAGCCCAGAGCAAGTCCAGATGGTCAAGATAGAGAAGGATGGGGTTGCTACTAGGATTGATGTTAAGGAGATGCTCAAAGAGGAGTTTACAGAAGCGGTGAGAGTGTTGTTAGAAAGGCCAGAAGCAGTAAAGATGCTAGAGGAGGGATAAGATGAGTAGGGAACGGATTCTAGTAACAGGAGATACAGGTAGTGGGAAGACCAGACTGCTCTTTGAGATGGCGGTTGAGGCGCTAAAGAAAGGCCATAATGTATTCCTTCAGTCGTTTGATGGTGGACATCTACGCTTTTTAAGAAGGGTAAGGGGGTGGGAGGATAAGAGTTTCTTTGTATTTGACTGTCCTAATTGGTCGTCTGCAAGGCAGGCGTATAAGGACATGAAACCACTGTGGCAACCCGGTGATTGGGTCATGCAGGACAGGGTAGACATGGTATGGGATTTTGTGCGAGAGTATTGGGCTACCGCAAAGTTTGGCGTAACTGATGACGAGCTAGATGACTACTTCGCCCAAAAGAGGCTTAGAAATCTGGATGAGGCTAAGAAGCTCCCCACTCAAGAAGCGGACAAGATCAAAAACGCGCTCACTGTAGAAGAGCTCTCGACAATGGACTGGGATATTATTAAGGGATTGTTGAGGAGTATCGTGTTTGACCCGACTGGTGGGACTGATGCTCGTATGATGCAGGTAAACGTTATAGCTACAGAGCTAGCGTTGCCTGGGATTAGCAGATTTACTACTAGAGATAGGGAAAGCGAGGCTAGCAAGAACGACCCTAGGAAAATTAGAGAGCACTCCTATACTATTCAGGGGGAGAAGAATGTTCAGAGCTGGTATGATACGGTACTGTTACTGAAGTATGGTATGAAGGGTTATACGGTTTCTACGCTCAAGGACAGAGAGAGGCCAGGAATGTTCGAGGAAGTAGTGTCTGAGGAGCTGGGATTCTTGGGCACCTATCAAAGCGTTATTAGAGAGGAGATCGTATGAGTGGAGGGCTCAAAGTATGCTCCTACTGCCAGCATAAGGCAGTCATGCACGAGATGGTATCAAGCAAGACTAGCTGGTGTCAGGGGCTCCAATTTTGTTACTGTCCGAGAACACCAACCGAGATTTTTAGTCAGGAGGAGAATAAGGTGAAAGTTTACCACAAAACAGGCGGGTGTGCTGTATGTCAGGAAACTAGACCACACTGGCACGAGACGGATCCTAGACCCATAGATATGGGCTATGCTCAAGCGCCAGTAGATGTAGAGGGACTAAGAGCGTATGTATGGCAGAAGTCTAGCCCGGAAGCGCGAGACGCGTATATCGTGAATGGTGGAACTATGCCGCCAGAAATAGAAAAGTTATCAGAACCTGCTCCCATCTTTCAGATAGGCACATCGCACGTTGTCTGGCCTACGCTTTATACCTATATAAAAAAGCGAGTAGAGCGAGGGCTGGAAAAGTATGCACAACATCTGTCTACCCATGATGGAAGAGATGGGATGCATGATGCATTTGACGAAGCGATTGACCTGTGCTTTTATTTGACTAAGGTGGTAATGGAAGAACAAGATAAGCGAATAAATGCCTCTGAGATTAGGAGAGAAGTAGAGAATGATTGCCAAACATAGAGTAGTATTTGACAGTTATGGTGGCTATGATCGTATGACAGGCGCGTATAGTATAGTGCCTCTATGTTTGCCACACTATACGATAGTAGCAGACGTAGAGACCGGACATGAAGAAGTTCCAGAACTCAGAGACCTTATGGAACAGCTGAGTAAGTTCTTGGATGCTGCGTGGGATGCTAGACTAGAGTATCCTTATGAAATCTCGATACGCTTATGATAAAACAACTTGATGCTACTCCTATAACCCTTGATAGCCGCGAAGATCAACTGACGGCATCTTCCTTGTCTGACTATGCACCAGTAGAGTATAACAAGGAGCTATTAGAGGCTGGCGATATATGGTGGGGGACTGAAGAAGTTACCTATGGTGGCGAGATGAAGTCCTGTTCGGATTTTCTCTCTTCCTTATGGAGTCATGATCGTGGAGAGAGGTTAGAGTGGCAGTTAAACAGGCTGAGGGAGTTTGTAGATGTCCCATTCTTAGCCATACACGGAATCCTAGTCCAGCCAGGAAACTCAAGACATCTGTTTGTGGCATCTGGGCCACAGATGAAAATCAATACTCACACAGGACATGAGTATTTAGAGTTTAATGTGGACACAGAAACAAAGTGGAGATTGGATGCGCTAGCGGGATTTTTATGGAGCATACAGAATCCCAGGGATGGTGGGCCACCAGTCAGATTACTCGTCCAACCTACAAAACATATGCTACTTGAGAATATCGCAGAGGTATACTGGTGGAGTAGGAAGCAAGAACATACTACGTTTATTCGCTACAGCGCGCCACATACCAGAGCTAGAGGTAAGATAAGTTCGTGTATGAAAATGCTTATGGCAATTGACGGTGTGGGCGAGGATACAGCGAGGGCGCTGGCGGAGCATTGTGGAGATAGTATTGTGCAGTTGATTAGTAAAGAGGAGAAGGAGCTGCTAAAGATTAAGGGCATAGGGAAGAGGACAATGAAGAAGATATGGGAGGCGTTAGGTGGGACTTAAAGATGCTAGTTATGATTTCAAGGTAGAAGCTAGGAAAACACTATCACAACCGTCGCTTCTAGCAGCATCATGGGAAGCCTATGAGTGGCACTGGGAAGGTATAGGTGTTCCAAAACCGTGGCGTAGACTAATGAATAAATGGTGTAATAGGTTTGGTCATAGAGCAGTAGTAGTAGACTGGGGAGAGGATCAAGCATTGTCTTTGTGGTGTAAGATCTGTGACCAAGAGAAGGATTTGATTACGCCTTTTACTATAAAAATACCTACCTGGTCATCTCCAGATCAGGCAGTATACACCGGGAGGGTTTGATGGAAGTTGAGCAGGTTTACGGACTATATGGTAAGAGCTGGAAAGGGCTAGTGGTTCCAGAGGCTATGTCCCATCCGGCAAAGTTCAGCCGCAAGCTAGTGTATTGGATTATTACTACTGGGCTGGAGCGCGGTTGGTGGGAACAGGGAGATTTGATTCTGGATCCGTTTGGTGGTGTGGGACTAGGTGGGATAGCAGCAGCCGACTACTATCTGAACTGGCTAGGTGTGGAATTAGAACCGAAGTTCGTTAATCTAGCAGAGGAGAACTTTGCGCTGAATATGCAGAGATGGGAGAAGGATGGGTGTCCGCTGCCTGATATAGTACAAGGCGATTCTAGGAACTTAGTTGATATAGTACATGGTATAATTAGTGGTTCTATTACCAGTCCTCCGTTTATGACTAGTTCTCTCACCACAGATAAGAAGTTTATCGCAGCAGTAGAAAGAGATAAAAGGAACGGTTCTCGTCTACAGGGAGGTTTTGTTGGAGGTGAAGATTCTGGGTATGGTACGACACCTGGACAAGTAGGTGTAATGCCGGAGGGCTCCCTAGCTGCCATAACCTCTCCACCTTACGCTAACAGCATCCACACTGGCGAGCAAACAGACAAAGCCAGACAGAGGAAGGCAGAGAGGTTTGAGCGCGGAGAGTTTACCACAACTCGTCCTGATATTTTTACATCGCAGAAGAACATAGGAGCGAGGGCGATGTATATTAGTGACTATGGCGAAGAAGAGGGACAAATTGGGGCGATGAAGGAAGGTCGGCTTGCGACAGTAACTTCTCCACCGTGGGAAGCACAATCTGTTATGGCGGGGGATCAATTACGGCACCCCGGTTTTAGAGATAAGACGCAGAATGTCCGAGGTTATAGAGGCGATAAGGACGTGTTGGAGTACCGTGATCCTGGCCCCATCGGATTTAGCAGCATAACCTCGCCCCCGTTTTCCCAACCAGAGACAAGAGATCGTTATGCTGTACAAGACGGGTCTATTTCAGATGTCATGACGAGAAATGCGACAGTAGACAGACAGGGATCATCTATAGAAAATATAGCTAGGTTGGCTGGTATCACTTCTCCGCCCTACGGTAACAGACAAGGAAATGAAGAGACCGCCGGTAGTGTCAAAGAGGGGATAAATGACACGTATGGAGTAAGTCCTGGGCAAATAGCGGGGTTGACAAGTCCGCCCTACGAAGGCCAGATTGTGAGAGAACGGTCAAGCCATTTGGAACTGGAACGCATGGAGAGAAAGGGTATTTCAGGAGCTTCTTACGGTATGCGTGGAAATAGGCTGCTGTTCGATTCCTATTCCAACCTGGGATCCGTCACATCACCACCTTACGAGAAATCTCTCGAAGGTGGTAGTAGACACAGTACCGATAGTGGCATCAATAAGCGGTTCAAGGAGGAGGGCAGGAAACCTATAGAGGGCGGGTATAGTGAGGCTGCAAACAATCTAGGCAATCAGAGGGGCGAGACGTACTGGGAAGCAGTGGCACAAGTTTACCAGCAGATGTATGATCTTTTCCAGCCTGGTTCTCACGCCGCGATTGTAGTCAAGAGCTTTGTCAGGAAGAAGAAGATTGTGGACTTGCCACAGATGACGCTTGACCTGCTAATGCATATTGGGTTTGAGCCTGTGAGCTGGATTGAGACTATGTTAGTGAGTGAGGACGGGAAGAAGGGGTATAAAAGCTTCTTCCGAAGATTGGCCGAATCTAAGGGTAGTCCGAGGATTGATAACGAAGTCGTTTTGGTAGTAAAGAAACCATAGGAGGAGAGATGTTTTCAGCTAACGAACAGATTATCCTGGAGGAACTACGCCGAAGCGGCTCTGATTACGAGACACGCATTGAACTAGTAATGAGGCTTGCTAAGGCAATAGATGAGTACTGTCCTAATGATGAAATGTGCAGGTGCTGGAAAGCTGGTTATGAGAAGGCGCTAGAAGCAGAGAGGGAGCCGTTAGGAATATGAGCCTTAACCTCATACCAGGTCTAGTAGACTGTAAAAACTGCGATCTATACCAGAACGGTTTTGTTGTGCCTGGGCGCGGACCTGTTCCCGCTCAGACAATGTTCGTAGGAGAGGCTCCTGGTCGCGAAGAGAACAATACTGGTGTACCATTTATCGGCGCAGCTGGTAAGTTGTTGACTAAGTTGATAGAGTTAGCAGGAATTGACCCAGCAGGCGCATATTTTACAAACGTTGTCAAGCATTGGCCTGGGGAAGGTAATCCTACTCCTAAGATAAAGTACATGAGGGCCTGTGGTGCTTGGCTTAACACGGAGATAGAACAAGTTGATCCGTACATCATTGTAATGCTAGGCAAGACTGCTATATCTCGTCTAGCGCCGGACCTGAAACTCAAGCTGCATCATGGGCAGAAGTTTACAAGGGAGATGAACGGTAGAAACCGAACACTCATCCCGATGTACCATCCTGCTGCTATGTTACATCAACGAGCATTGAAACCAATTATAGAGTATGACTTTAGACAGCTATTGGAAGATAATCTCATTCCTCCACCAGTCAAATCAATCCCAGAAGAACCGCCATTTCAGACTGTTCCTATCGAACTACCAGGAGTAGATCAGCCCACCGTCCTAGCTATAGACCTAGAGACTACTGGCCTTGACCCAGAGACAGATAACATTGTATGCGTGTCCTGGGCTTGGGAGAAGAATGAGGGCCACGTTACCTATTATGTTGCAGAGTTCATGGACTGGATAAAAGGGTGGAGAGGTCCAGTAGTCTTTCATAATGCTCAGTTTGATATGGCGTTCATGGCTAAGTACGGTGTGTATTTTCCTCCTGAGAAAATCTGGGATACGATGCTGAGTGGCTATGTATTGGGAAAAGAGAGGTTGAGTCTCAAAGGCCGAGCGATGTTAGAGCTCGGATATGAGATGGAAACGTTTGAGGCGCTCGCGGGGGAAAAGCCAAAGGATGCTAGTCTAATACCCCCAGAGGAACTCGTTCCGTATGCTGCTGCCGATGCTGTTGTAACAAGGATCTTCTACCAAAGAGATAGAACAGAAATAGCTATGAATCATGCGGGCCCTATACTTGATATACAGCATCAACTTATACCTGTGTTGGACAATATGCGGCGAAGGGGCATATTGGTAGATCGGGAAAAGTTACAGGCCTTGAAGGTCGAGGCTACTAGGGAGAAGATAGACGCTACTGTTAAGGTGTGGGAGACAGTAGGGCATGATTTCAACATGGACTCTCTACCGCAACTACGACACGTTTTGTTTGATGAGTTGGGACTAAGGCCACTAAAGAGGACAAAGAGTAGGGCGGCTTGGAGCACCGATAGCGAATCTCTAAAGATCCTTTCATCACAACATCCCATAGTACCAGCTCTACTTGACTATCGAGAAATAGGCAAAATGCGAGGAACGTATATCGAGCCAGTAGAGAAGCATCTAGGGAAAGATGGTCGTGTTCATCCGACCTGGCTGCAAATAGGGACGAGGTCCAGCAGGCTCAGTTGTGAAAATCCCAACGCACAGAACCAGCCTTCTCGGAGCGAGGTATGGAAGAAGAAGATACGAGGGTTGTATGTGGCGGCTCCTAATAACATTCTGCTCTCTGCGGACTACTCGCAGGTTGAGCTCAGGGTCGCGGCCGCGTTAAGCAGTGATGTGAGGATGAGAGAGATTTACGAAAGTGGTGGTAATATACATCTCTATACACTACATAACATACTAAGGTTGCCTGGGGCTGATTCTCAGTCCCATCCTGCTGAGTACAAATTAAGTAAGAACATCAACTTTGGCATGATTTACAGGTTGAGTGACAAGGGGCTACAAAGATACCTATGGACTATGGCAGGCATACGTGTAAGTTTGGAAGAGTCCCACAAAATCAGAACACAATTCCTGAATGAGTTTCCGGGTCTTATGGCATGGGAAGATACTGTGGTCAAACAGGTTATGAATTACGGTTGGACAGAGACACTTTTGCACCACAGGCGCTACTTCCCAGAACTTGACCCACAGGATCCAGAAGAGACGCTTAAGGCCGCTATAAACCACCCAGTACAAGGCACAGCTGGAGGAGACATAATGAGGACAGCTATGGTTAGATTAGGGCATCTTCCCCTCATCCTCAACATACACGACGAGTTGGTGTTTGAGCTGCCAGAAAGTGAGGTAGGCGAGATAAAAAACGAGGTTTGTGGTATAATGATAGAGACAGCAGAGAGTCTGCTAGGCTTCCCGGTCGAGGTTGATGTGGCAGTTGGAAAGAATTGGGGAGAGCTGGATTAAGAGGAGGAGATGTGTCAGGTAACATTCTGGTGGTAGAATATGAAGCCTAAGATATACATAGCCGGCCCCATCAGTTTGGGGGACTGGGGTAATAACGTACATAAGGCATTAGAAGCGGCAGAACACATAGTAAGAATAGGAGGGGTGCCTTTCGTACCGCACCTGTCTCTATTGTGGCAAGTATACCACCCACATGACCATACTTGGTGGCTGGAGCAGGATTTGGTTTGGTTGGACAGTTGTGATGCTTTGTATAGAATACGCGGAGAATCAGATGGGGCAGATAGAGAGGTAGGCCATGCGTTGGCAATGCCTATTCCGGTGTTTCTAGGAGAGCCTATAGGGCTTGGACAGCTACTAGAGTGGATTAGAGAAAGGAATAGAGATGGAAATGAGACCAGTTAGGATCGTCGTATGGTCGGACGTACAGTATCCATATCATGACACGGAAACAGACCGCGCATTTAACCGGTTCCTAGCAGACTTCCAGCCCGACTTTGCTGTGTTGAACGGCGACGGGCTAGACTTTCCTACTATCAGCCGCTTTGATCGTAATCCAGTTAATCCCACATCAATACGCGCAGAGGTCGAGGGGTTTAAGGCGTATCTGAGAGAGAAGAGCCGGATACTGGGGCCAAACTGCCACAAACATTTCAACGAAGGCAATCACGAAGACAGACTAAGAAAATATCTGTGGAGGCAAGCCCCAGCACTTTCGGACCTGGGAGGCTTATCCTTACAAAGTCTGTTGGATCTGGGCGATTGGTCATACACCCCATACTATGATCCCATGAACGTTGCCAACGGCTCGCCTGACGCGTCCCCCGGTATAGACATTAGCGGGTTGTTAGTGATACATGGATGGGAAGCTAGGAAGTGGTCGGGTATGACAGCCAGAGAGTGCTATAACCAATTTGGCGGTAGTGGCATAACTGGCCACACACATCGTCTCGCGGCCTTCTATCATACAAAGTTTGACGGTGGGGGAGATGATGGGATAAGGGAACTGGCGACCTATGTGTGGTTAGAGGGCGGCTGTATGTGTAGTCTCACACCACCATACGCACCAGCACCAGACTGGCAACAGGGCTTTGTGGCTGGTTATTTGTTACCCGATGGAGGGGCCAGTGTTAGATTCGATATACGTCAGGTGCCCATTATACATAATAAGTTCATGTGGAATGGGCAGCTATATACACCACAAAGCAGGGGTAGATGAAAGGAACTAGATGGTTGCTTAAGTCCTGTCCTAAGTGTAGAGGCGATCTGGCATTAGTGAATGAGCTAGATGGTTGGGAGTGGCTTTGTAATAATTGTAGCAGGAGATTCCAACCTAGACCAGCCCCAACTCCTCCTTCAGAAGCACAACAGCATCACGTAATTGCTGGCTTGCCTCTTTCGCAGTAATTTCGTCTAGCTTCACCGCCCAGCCCCAGATTACATTTAGGGCAAATATAATCCTGTCGAGATCCATAGTATCCTCCAGATGTGTATTTAGATATGCTTCTGGTTTTACTCTTTCTTGATCTACCCATATAACCAGATGAAGATGGGGTCCTGTAGACTGGCCTGTGCTGCCAACCGTACCAAGCACCTCTTCTCTTACAACCTTTTGGCCTGGGCCAACATAGATGCTGTTGAGGTGGCAGTAGCGAACACGAATAGGTACGCCATAGTACCAGAACTCGTAGTCAATGTGTAGGCCACAGTCGCCCATCCAGCCAGTAGATAGAATAGTAGCGGCGTGAATAGGGTAGAGATCGGTGCCAAATGGATAAGAGATGTCTACAGCAAAACCGCCCCCTCTAGCTACATGGTCGCTAGAATCAGAGCTATAGAGCGGAGTTGGTTGTTCAGTTGTGCTTGGAAGAGGGAAGTACATAGCTATAACCTCGCTATAACAGTTGCTACAAGTGAAGAGGCTGTTAAAGATAAGGGAACTATCCAGCGTAGCAGGTTACGCTCACCTCGTTGTTCATTTGCTCCCTGTTCTAATCTATCAACGCGTCTGGCTAGGCCGTCCGTACCGTTACCTATAACATAGCTCTTTAGTACAGCTACATCGCTTTTAACTTCTCCCATATCCTCACTAAGTTTAACGAGAATAGCTTTCACTTCTTGTATTTGTGATGTATACATAGCACTCCTATGGCAAAATGCCTAAACTGAGACGCCCTGGATGTTCATACCAATAATACTTCCAATACATTCGAGCGGCCCATATTTGCAAGTAAAGTGGAGAGTTGATCTTTCTAAATGTATGTAGCTCATATCTGTAAGCCATAGCCTCACGATTGTAAGGGCAACTATCGCTAAGATGTTTAGCCTCGTGTGCTAATGTACCAGCTGTATCGTATGCATTATGGTGTTGATCTATGACGATAACAATCGTCTTTGACTTACAAAGAGCGTATCCACCATAGCTACGTTTGCCTTCCTCTACCTGGATCTGGTATTGTTGTACAAGCGTATATTCCTCTGGCGCGAGGCTTTGCAGCAATAGTAGGGCTGCTACAATAAGAGGATGCACTAATTACTGCTCCTTATTTCTACTAAAGGGACAACTATCATACCTTTACCACCATGTATTTCGTTAGCTGCTTCAGGAACGTCCTGAGTTTTGCTAGGCTGGTTATCCCGTCAATGTAGGCGTCTATCTGGGCTGGCGTGTAGTACTCAGGCGACCAAACAGGCGAAACAAACTTCTGCCCGTCCCATGTGTCTCCAGGACTGCCTTGCTCAGACTGAAGAAGTTGAACACCTTCTGGCGGTTGCCACTTCGAGGTGTCGCCATCCCAGTCAATAGCATTTACCACTAAGTTATTCTTCAGGATAAGATAGCGCATTATAGCCACTCTGTCACAATACATTCTCCGCGGACGCCAGTGCCGCCAGCACCACCAACAGTCGTACCACCGCCGCCGCCACCACCTCCGCCTCCAGGGGTGCCGCCATCGCCTCCAGTTCCCCCAGTACCTCCGCTATTAGCACCACCACCACCACCACCATCCCCGGATTTCCCGGTTCCTGTGCGAGATGTCCCTGCTGTTCCAGCGCCACCGCCTACTGCCCCTGCTGCTCCACCACCACCAACTGAGGTGCTATTAAAAGCTCCACCAGCAGCAGCAGCGTGTTGTGTATTGCCTACACTAACCCCACCACCAGCGCCACCACCACCAGCACCGTGCAGAGAACTGCCCCCCGGAAAAGAATCCCCACTTGGTGCGCTGTCATTTCGTCCACCACCACCTCCACCTAGCACAGAGTTGCCGGCAGCAATATCACTAGCGTTTCCACCACTGCCTCCCCCAAAAGTCTCATTATTTCCTGTGATGAACTGTGGCACGCCACCTGTTGATCCGCTTCCTGCTCCTGCAAGACCGCCTCCACCACCAGCATTAAGAGAATCGCTTCCTTCTGCCCCTGCTGCACCATGCGCCGTCAAGTGGCTACCAAATGTGGTATTACCTCCGCTGGTAGCAGTACCACTATGGGCCGATGATCCCCCTGCACTTCCTGCGCCACCACTACCAATAGTAACTAACTCGGTAGCCCCAAGAACACTGGGATCATAGAACTTCTCAGCATAAGCCCCAGCACCCCCGCCGTTACCGCCTTGCCTGGCTGTATCTGCCGCTCCACCACGCCCACCACTCCCACCTCCCCCCGCTCCCCATAGTTCGACCTGTACCATTTTAGTGCCCGCGTTCTTTGTCCAAGTGCCAGACGATGTAAAGACTGTTACTACAGACGGTGTTGGCATCCCGTGAACATGGTTGAGGTCCGCACCAGTTGTGCTGCCTCCTCCTGCTGCGGCATCACCAAAGGATTGCGTAGTCGGTGTGCCACCTACAGCCCTATCCGTGAGGTTCTGGCCCTCCGCGGCTCCGAAGTCGGCAGCATTGTTACCAGCTAGGTCCTGAATTGGCGTTGCACCTGCCGTGTATGCCACGGTAAAGGTGTCGGAGGAAATAAGCGCCGTACTGATAGTGAACCTTACAATATGCCCTTCCACCACAGGGCTGCTTTCTGTCACTGCGCCGCTGTTCACCAGCACCGCAAAGGCTGTGATCGTGGGTGAGTTCTCGGTAAGTTGTTCGTCGTAGTCGAGAACAATCTGTGTGCCAGAACCATATATCTTAGAGAGCCGGGGGGCCTGGGTGTCGGGAACCACCACAGGATCGGTGAAGTTCTCCACGCTCTGAGCTACCAGGTTTGCTGCGTCATTCCCCGCGATGTCCTGTATTGGGCTGGCCCCCGCTGTGTAGGAGACCGTTACTACCTGTCCTTCCGTCGCAGCGGTCGTCAGCGTGAGCTTAACCGCGCTGCCATTGACAGCCACGACTGTCACTACATCCGCGCCGCCTGCCACGACCACCGCAAAGTCCCCCACCGCTGGAACGCTCCCCGTGTCCAGCGCCTCATCGTAGAGCAGCCAAAGTGAGCTTCCGTCCACAAAAGCTAAAAAGAGACGTGGGACTGTAGTATCTACTCCAGCTTCCCAATACCCACCAGTGTTCCAAACCAGCTTATAGTTAGCACTAGAAGGTATGGTACTGCCTTTGACATATCTTCCAGCGATCTTAAACTTGTACATGCTGGAACCTGGCATTAGTTATTGCTCCTAATCTCTGCCAGATAGAACGCGTATGTGCCATGTTCGTCAGAGCCAGCCATCTCTACGCCTTGCGGCCTCTGAGGCTTAACTAGGTAAGAACGCCTCTGACCAGTATCATCTAAATAAGCAAATGTACCCATCGTATCAGTCTTCATCATTGTCCAAAGATTTTCTAACTGTTCACCGGCGCTCTTGTTAAAAAACATCCCGCTACAGATAATCTGCACAGTAAAGCCGCGGAGAACTTCCGGCAGTCTCATGTAATCAAAAGAGAATGATTCGAGTTTTGGAGCGTTAGTGGTGGTAGAACCACGAGCGAAAGCTAGGCGAAACTGAATAGACTTGAAGCTCATCCCGACATTGTTTGTGCCAAACCATATAGTAGTTTCTCCGTTAGCTGCAATGGCCGAACCTAGTGTAGTAAAAGAACCTGTACTAAAATCGGTGCGATAAGAGACGGTGATAGTCTCATTAGCACTCATTCCTAAACATTTTACCCTTACCCTTAAAGCTAGCTTATCCCTACTCTCCTCAAAGTTATCAAACCACGGCAGATCTACTTGTGCGCTTGCTGCATAGTTCACGGTGGCGAATTGAGACGGATCACGCTCTAAATCTAGCAACTCTATCCATCGTACAATATGGCCGTCTGCACTATTGTTATCGTGGTAGTAAAGCCTATGCCCCACGCTACTGGCGATGATCGCGGCTACGAGGGGCTGGGTGCTGTTGTCTGCCGTGTTGATGGAGAGAGGGTGCCACACGGGTACATCGTCATCATCATTGTAGACAAAAACACACCAGTTAATCCCTGAGATAGTAGAACTATCGCCAATAAGCACATAGAGATGGTGGTTATCAGCTACTATAGATGTAATCTCGCCAGCATAGGCAGACGGAAGGAAGTTGATGCCGGGAGTAACATTTTCCACCGTATAGGCGGTATTACTCATCCTTGTCTTATAGAGCTGATGATCTGATCCCTTGACAAACAAAGCATCTCTACCATCAATACCCATACCACGTCCAGTAACAACTCTGTCAAACTCCGGGAATTGAAAGCGTGATTGAAACCACTTATCATTAATAGGATCATAAATCCAAGGGCCGAACGCTGTTAATGCCCAGATAGTAGGATCTCCCGCAGAATCGTCATAAACTACCAGGTCTATATCTGTAGTATTAGGGACAGGAAGATTTGCTAAACCAGTCCAGCTTGCTGCGTTACCTGTAGTGCTACTCCATAATCTTCCAGCAGTATCAATAGCGTAGAGCGTTTCGTCCCATACAGCAAAGGAATGAGCGGCAGGATCAGAAGCTCCTGCGGCCACATCTGTAGCAACTCCACCAGCCGTAGCTAGATAACTATAGCCAGAACTATCAAGCGCGAAAAAGATACGTGCATTAAACCAAATGTCATCTACAGGGGTCGCTGGCAATGTGTCTGTGCTTGCACTCCAGGTTGTAGGCGGCGTAAGATTATAGAGATCAGGGCCAAAAGCAACTATGATAGTACCACTCAACGCAGTAATCGCATTTACTGTAGCAGTCTCGCCTGAAGGCTTACTAGAGCTGTTGGCTAATAGACTGGGAGTGATTGAATGAGCGAATCGTGGGGCGAAGTTTATACCTGTAGCATAGCGGTTTAGGTCCTTTAAGTCTCTGTACCTAAACAACCCCATACCACCACGTAGATCATTAACTGTTATAGTAGAGATGAGGGGACTATCACCAGCAGGTACACCAGGAGAGAGACTCATCTTCTCTGGTGATACAGTAGCCATGTCAACGCGTACCGGGCCTGCTATCTGATAGTAGTTCCCGTAGAGCAGGATAGTATCGCGGCTCTCTATTTCAGGCGCGGAAACAAAATCAGCCATACTCTCCTCCTAAGCAAAGACTTGAATAGCATTTGGAGGAAGATGACGGATGGGGCGCGGAGTGGACTTCATAACATGCTGTGCCCAAGCACTAGCCTGTGCTGCGCTATCCCTACTACCACGGCGACCTGACGCGTTCGCTAATAGCTCTTGTATAGCATAAGCAACCACATATTCCGAGCGTACAGGGATGTTATCGGTTTCGGCAGAAGGTTCAGCTATAGCCGCCCCACCACGAATACGGATAGGAGTACCTTCACGCGGTAGGTGTGGTAGATAGATAAAGTCGGAGCCAACCCTTTTATACTCCCAGCCGCTCTTATGCCGTAACGGTATCCATAACGTAGAAGCGGCAAATATAGCAAAGCCGATGTCAGAGCCGCTCACAGCAGTCCAGGTAGAATTATCAAAGGTAGATAAGGTGCCGTCGCCGTAGACATTACCAGTGTCCTCAGCAAGACGATAGTAGTTTACTGAGTCAGCCGCGCCAGTCCTGTCTACAACTAGATGGTATGTCGTGTTAGCAGCTAAATATACGGGGGGGTCAAAGCGGAAGACTACATAGCGTAGGCGCTCGTCGAGTGTACTACCAGTAACCGTACCAGAGGTCCCATCGGTAAGCACTGTGCCGCTTGGTACACCACTAGAGTTTGTCTGTATAGCTACTGTTAGGTTATCTGTGGGACTAGCAACTTTGTTCATCGCCACACTTACCCACTCGTACATACCGGCCTCGTAGACCTTAAACCCCTGAGCTAATGAGGTACGGGCTGTAGCAT
>Ga0208957_1000827_pt1 | contig 19412 bp, 32 predicted proteins | sample RifOxyA1_FD_184029 | JGI IMG/M metagenome (GOLD analysis project Ga0208957, IMG submission 184029) | Groundwater microbial communities from Rifle, Colorado - Rifle Oxygen_injection A1 (SPAdes) | ecosystem: Environmental > Aquatic > Deep subsurface > Groundwater | place: Rifle, Colorado, United... | reverse complement strand
TGTCTGGCAGTATTCTTTACTACTATCTATTCCTATACCAACTCTGCCTAAAATTTTACAAGCGACAGGGATTGTTCCACTTCCACAATAAGGGTCTAAAACAATGTCGCCTTCTTGACTTAACCTTTGAATAATATCCATACAAATATCTAATGGTTTTTGTGCTGGATGTCCAAAACCTTCAATTTCCATTTTAGATTTTGTATAAACATCGTGATGACATTTTCCAAAATACTTTTCTTTTCCTTCTCCATTTTGGAATAATAAAATAACATCTGATGTGGACATCCAGCCGTGCATACAAAAAGCTGAACCCGTTTTTCTGTAAAGAGTAATAAATCTTAGATACTTCCAGCCGTTGTCCCTAAATGATTTTAATGCAAGAGGAAGTATCCTATTATCGTAAATTACACAAGCGAACTTTCCTTGCTTGACAATCCTTTTTAATTCTATCGCACATTGAACTATTGAAGCAACATCTAAAAGATTGTCAGCGTCTACGCTTGTGGAATATGACTGGCTCAGCTTGAATGGTGGGTCAAAGAAGGCTAAGTCAATACTATTCTCCGACATTGTTTTCATTATCTCCAAACAATCCCCTTGTAAAATTTTGCTTTCTTCCATTTTAACTACCTGCGAGGCAACACCCCGAATTGAGTTTAATAGGTATTATACCTACATTCCATTGGAAATTGAGGTTTGAAAAAACACCCACTTTATCGTCTATAAAATACCCCCTTATTTCCATTGGAATTATATTGCTACTTTTCATTTGTTCTCCTTAATTACTTTACTTAAATCTAAATAAACAGTTCCAAGTTCTCTTTCAAATTGAATTAGTGTTTTTGAAGTTGCAACTAATTTTTTTCTTATCCTTTTAATTTCATTAATTAATTCTTCTTTATTCATTTTTTCTCCATTAATTTTTTACCTACAATGTAAGCACTACCAAACAAGATTAATCCAGGAAAGAAAGTTAATCCCAAAGCTGGAATTAAAATTCCTGTTCCAATTGTTCCGACTGTTCCTACTCCAACTGATTCCAAGATTTCTAAAATTACATTTTTTGATTTTTTTACTTCTGGTTCTTTTGGGTCAATATCTAAAACCGTTTTTCCTTCTTTGAAAACTAAAACTTTATTTGTTTCTCTTGATACTTGAAAACACATTCCTTTGTCTCTTGGAAAATCACTATCATATCCATAAGATAAAACTATTCCATCTTCATTTAATAATATTTGACCTCCTATTGCACAAAGTTTTTCAAATTCCTTTGGATTTTTTAAAGCATTTAATCCTGAATACTTTTGACCAGATGTTTCTCCTTCCCAAATAATTATAAAAATACTTTCTTGTCTTTTAACTACTTTAAGACAAATATCATAAACTAATTCTTGAAGTTTGTTCATTTTACTATAATTCTCCCTGACCTTGAGTGTTCATATTTGATTATTGCCATGATTATGAAAGGGAAACCTTGTTTCCCGTTAATTGAGTTTGTCTTATAGGACTTTAATTTGAAGTTCAATCTTCTCTTTCTCTTTTATTAATTGTTCTTTTGTTTTCATTTTTGTCATTTTCTAACCCTCACAAGAACCACCCTACCATCGCCGTTAGAATAGGACAAGCTCGAATCACCAGAGTCCAAGCCCGAGTTCCTGTCCAGAAAACACCTCGACAAAATATTTTCTTTCTGTTTTCTTTTGGAATAATGTTTTGTGAAATAAACTACCCATCCCTTTTTGGGATAATCAATAATTTCATTATTAAATAAATTTGTAAATTCTGAATGTTCAATTAATCCAAAACCTTTAGGATAAACAAAATCTTTTATTGGTTTATTTTCCCATTTATAAATTCTAAATTCTTTATTATTATAAATGATTGATTCAAATTCTGTTTGTTCTTGCTCCTCTTCAAGTTCTTTAATTTCTTCTTTGAGCTTAACAAATCTTACCCCACAAGAACGACCACCACCGCCGCCATCCCAGCCGCCATCAACAACCAACCTGCCGCCATACCAGTTGTTGACCAAAGCAAAACAACTTAAACCTTCTCCTTTTGTTAATTTTGAATAATTTTCTAACCATTCTCTCTCTTTGCAGAAATCTTTAATTATCTTTTCATCATGAATATAACCTGCCTGAAGAACATTTAACATCTTCCAATCATTCTCTTTTGCAATTCTTTCAGCTTCGATGTATTTCATTTCACCATAAATTTCTTTTTGAACTTCATAAGTCTTCCTTTCAAATTCAAATTCAATCCATTTTATTTTTTCTTTTGTTTTCATTTTAAATTTTCTTTTTATCCTTTTTTTTTATTTGTTTTTCTATTTCTTTTGAAAATACTTCTTTCTTCATCTTAGCATTTTTAATTGGTAGTGAATCATTCATTTTCTAACCCTCACATAAAAGACTGTTTTTCTTCTGGTAAAAGGACATACATCTATCTTCTCTTCTTTTATTAGTCCTTTTCTTTTTAATTCATGGACTCTAGGAGTTATAGAATTTATTGGTAAGTTTAATCTGTTAGAGATCATAAGATTATTACATGGTTCAATTTCATCTATTGTTTTTAGAACTTGCAATTGTCTTTGTCCTAAATTTCCTAATACTTCTACAAATGCTAGTAAGCTTGTTGTTCTTAATCCTTGAAGTTCACTCATTTTTTTATACTCTCCTTAAACTTTAATTTTAATGAGTTATCTCTTTCTAATGTAACTTTTGTGGAATATTTATTTTCATAATACTTTTTATAATTTTCTGCAACTGCTTTACTTCTAAATTTATCTATAATCTTTTCTCCAGTTTTTAATATCCAAATTCTTTTATTTCTCTCTAGTCCAGATTTTGATTGTATTGTTTTCCCTATTGTTGACATTTTACTAACTCCTCGAATTGCCTTTTGAATTCTTTATTTAATTCTGTCTCATCTTTTATCTTAATTCCTATTTGTTCTTTTAGTTCTTTCATTTTATTACATAAATTCTTTATTCTTTTTTTTGCTGTTTTTGAATCTAAACCATTCTTTATTAATGTTTTATAAATTACATCTTTTTCATCTCTTGTAATATATAATCCTAAAGCCGAAGTTTTCTTTTTTGGTTTTATTGATTTTATTTTTGGTAATAATAATTTATTTTCTCTTTTTTCTTTCCATTCTGCTACTTGTTGTTTCCTCGTTCTTATTCCAAGAACTTTTCTTTTTAGGAATTCTCTATGTTCTTTTCTCATTGTTGATTCGCAGTTTCTACATATCCATTGCTTTTTTATTCTTTTTAAGTCTCTTCTTGAACCTTCTTGATTACACTTAAAACATTTTATCACCTCGCACATCTTTATTTTTTAATCTCCTTCTTTGCTCTTTCTTTTGCTCTTTCCCAATTACTTTTTGCCCACTCTAGAAAAGTATAAATTATCATTCCAATAAGAAATATAAAAATTAATCCAATTATTGATGAATTCTCTAAACAGCCATATTCTCTAAGACAATCACCTTTTCCTAATAAATACTTAGTTACTAAATATCCAATCCAAGAAGTAACTAAAAATCCAGAGAGTATCCCACTAATAATAAATAATCCTTTAAATATTTCTTCTGCTTTCTGTTGCCAGAAGTAGATCCAAGTTAAGCTTTTTATCTCTTTTTGTCTGTTCATATTCTTTATTATTAACACTTATATATAAAGAAGTGTTTTCACTATTTTGTGGTTAGTATCATTATTTAATGACATTTTTAGAGTTATTAAGATTTTTAATTTCATTTCTTAATTCTGTGACCGCTTTACCAAGATTTTCTAATACTTTTAAGTGACTAGACATATTTGCATCAAAGATTAATTGATTGTTTGTTACTTGCTGAACCATCATTTGAAGTTCTGAATTTAACATTGGTTTGTTTAATAAGAAATCCTTTGTTACTTTCTCAAGAATTTCCTGCCCTTCTGGATAGTTTGCTTCCTTTCCAAAAGGTTCAGAGTAATCCACCCAGACTTTTCTATTCTTATCAAGTTCCACGAGAAATCTACGACCCTCTTTCTTGCAATGTTGGGCTAAATGGTCTTTCAAACGATTAAAATCATTGTTCCTTATTTCTAATGCTTGAAATCCGCTTGGAAACAGGTCAAATTTAAATCTTTCTTTCAAATAGTCAATTAGGTCTAGAACATCGCCAATCGCTTGTGTGATAGTATCGTATGGGTTATTTGAATAGTATCTCTTACGACTTATGATGATTATTGATTCTGGATATGTTTGAATTACAAAGTTTTCATTAATTAGTTGCTGATATGGATTTGAATTGTTCTTTCCAAAGTTATGATTACTGAATTGCCAATCCTTTAATTTCATTAATCTTGGTTTTCGTTTGTTCCACCAATCTGGGACTTTGATTAGTTTTAAAACATAGGAAAGATTATGCAATTCAAAGATGTTGTTATCCTCCAGTAAGGTTCTACACTTTTCGACCTGACCATTATGAATTTTCCAAATTGGAAATATGTTTTCAATCAATCCATCTTTCCTAAGTAAGTTTAATCTTTTATAGATGGTAACTTGCTTTAAAGAAGAATATTTTGAAATGGAACTAACCCTTAAACCTTCTGGATTTTGAATGAGTTGTCTTAGAATTTTTTGGTCGTTAACCCCCACTTTATACACTTTCACTTTATACACCTCATCCCAAATTTAACTCTAAATTATTTATAAATATTGGTTGTAACTCACAAATAGAGGTATTCTACTAATAAGTGACAAAAACGAAAGTTATTTAAATATCTGTTCCTTAGAAATAGTAATTAGTTTTTAGGTAAAACGATTGGAACTGATAAAGTCAGAACCCAACAAAACTTAGGTGGGTCTCATGCTATTACATGAGACCCTTTTTTTAATTATTTATTGTCTTAATTTCTTTTTGAGTATCAACTAATTAAAATCAAATAAAATAAAAAAATATCTTTATTTGTTGTATATCTTGTAAGCAATTGCTGCAATACTTACTAAAATAACAAGTACCATCATTGTTACCCATAGATTTGCCAATCCTCTATCACCAGAGTTTTGTAAATATCCATCTGCACAATAAGTATAACTCGTTAATGTTGTATTTGCTGGAAGAGCAGTTGTATCACTAGTATTCAACATTCTAATTATTCCTGTCTGTGTAAATTCATCATAATCTGTTCCTTCTACTAAGACAACACTTGCAGTTCCATTTGTTATTACTACACTTCCTAATGCACATTCACCACTAGTTAATTTCCAATCAGTAGGAGCATTAGTTACAGTAAAATTACAAGAAGATTTAGATACATTAACTGACTTATCTGCCGACCCCTGATAACAAGTTGTCAAGCTATGAGTTTCATTTACAGTTGATTGTTTATCTGTCTGTAATGATTTTGTATTTGCAACAGAAGTAATAAAAGCCATTCCTAATAAAATAATTAGTAATGCCATTATAATGATTGTTAGATAATTTGCTTCTCCTTTCTTATTTTTTTTCATTTCCTTTTTTTCTACCCTCCTAACACTACCAACTTAATTTTGATAAATTTGTTGGACTATCATTACCACTTAATTTTACTGTGGTCTGTTTATGCGATAAAATTTTCTTTAAAGGATTTCCTGATTTATAACTCATCTTTCCTGAAAGATTTATTGAATGTTTCTTTTTTTCTTCTTCCTTTGGAGTTTCCCTTTCCGCTTTTCCAGTAATGTAATTTGGACTTACAGAATATTCTAATTTATATTTTACCATTTTTCCTCCGTTTTATAATTTTTATCTCCTTTTAATGAATCTAATAAATCTATTTCAGATGGTTCTAAATATTTATATTTTATAGATTCTTCTAAATTTTGATAATTTAATTTTTGGTTCACTTTTTGTAAGTCTCCTTTGCTTTTTTCATAGCTTCTGTTAAGGTCATCTTTGGATGTTTATTTTTATATTCCATTAAGTGTTTCATCCATTCTGTTTGTTTTCTTTTCATCTTTTTTATCCTCCTTATCTTTTTTGAGAAGTGTCGTTATTTAGTTGCATTTAAAATTTTCCCCCATTAAGTCTCCATCCTTAATGTCCATTTTTTCACTAAACATATTTTTTTTATTAAAAGGGTCTGAAAGTTTTTTCATTCTTTCATTTCTTTCTTCTCTTTCATTTAGAAGTAATTGTTTTAATTTTTCTTTTTCTTTTTCTCTTTGATAAAATTCATATTCTTTTAATGCAGGAGATTTTTTCTTATTCTCTAGTTTCCTTTTGAAACGGTCTTCTCTTTCCATCGCTTTGAATTCTTCTTTTTGTTCTTTCTTCTTTTCATTCCATTTTTTAACTGCATCCATAAATCCCATGTTCTTTTTAATCTTCTTTTATTTATAAATAAGGGGGGTTACTTTATAATTATAATTTTTGAAATAAAATAAAAGACAATTATTCCTCCTATTACAAGTGTTAAAAGTAAAATTGGCCCTCCAAACCATCCATAAAGAACTATCCCTGCAAGTCCAAACATTAAAAGATATATTCTTCCACTCATTCTAAATATCCCTGCAAGAATACTAAAACCAATTAATAATATTGCTAAGAAAATATCAGGACTTCCAGATAGAACATTCTGAAAGACATACTGAAAATCTAAAGGTGCTATATAATCTGCCATTTTAATTATCAATCCCTAGAAACCATTCTATCGCTGTAAGGATATATCCCGCAGTAAATGGAATTAAAATCACCGCAATTATTGTTCCAAAGATTCCATAGTTTCCAGCTGTATTTAATATTGAGACTAGACAAGATAACCAATAAAATAAAATATTTGTGACTACTGGCATCATTAAAAATGATTTATCTTTTGTATAAATGAAAGTTCCAATTCCTATTGCAGTTGAACCAATACCTAAAACTAGAATTCCAGATGTTCCAAATACATAGTTCCATAGGGTACTTTGAGATTGCGTTGCACTTATTGTGCTTCCAACAGTAATTCCTAAAATATTAAATAATTGTGAAAGTCCTGCTACTGGAAATCCTCCCAATGTCATTAAAACTGATATTCCTAAGATTAAGAAGGTATAATTCCAAAGTTTCATTCTGTTGTCTCCTTTACTATTAAAGCAACTGTAACTAATCCTACAAAGAATGTTGGAAGATGTTCTAAAGCTCCACCTATTCCAATGTCTAACATTCCTAAAGCATAATCAAAAAGAAAGACTAGTCCAAAGACAACTCCAGATATTATTGAAGGACTTGTCAATCCAAACTTATATGAAACTATCCCTACTGAAATAAAGATAATCATGAAAATAATAAAGTTTAAACTATTTTGAGTTAGGCCGAATATTCCATGCCCATCAGCTCCTGGAGTTGCGTAAGTTTTTAAATCTGTAAAAAATGTGTTAATACTCCAATCAGTTCCTTCATTATAATCATAAATAAACCATCCTCCACTTGAAGAATTTGTTAAAGTTCCATTTATAATCCAATAATAATTTATTATTAAATTGGTATAGTTTGAAGTATTTAATAAATTTGTTAAAGTTCCATAGTTCTCAGTTGATGAATTTGCTCCAACTAAAACATCATCTCCGTATAAACTAAATCCGAATGAATCTAAAGTCCAATAGGAAGAGTTTACTGTAAAATTGAAATATATATTTGTATTTGCTGGAAGAGTTGTTCCCAGTATTGGTTTAATATTCCATATGATTCCTCTTAAATAATCTGTTATTCCATCAGAACTTCCTCCACTTAATGTAACCGTATAACTACTTTGTGTTGGAAATTGGTCTAAAGAATAAGAAGTGTATCCTGTCTTACTAAATGTTAAAGCATGAACAAAGTCTGGGTTCAACCAAAGAGTTACTAATCCTGCACTATCTGTTTGTCCTACTCCAACTGTTATACTATTTCCACTTATTGTCCTTACTGCGGTAACATCTACTCCTTGTAATTTCCCTCCTATTGAATCTAAAACTTGATAGGTTACATAAATTCCATCTATTGAACTTAATAGATAAAGAGTTTGATTTTTGAAAGAAGAGTTATAGATTTGTAGTTCTGGTGTCCAAATTCTTTGAGGATAATCTGTTCCCTGTTTATATTGAACTGTTGGATCAACATTTAAATTTCTTGAGCCTACATTTGAACAGAATGTATAATTATAATTTGCTGTGTTATCTACATAGGTTAAATTTTTACTTATTGTTCCATCACCCAAGTAATATGTGAATGTTGAAGTTGGAATTGTCGCATTGATTGTTGATAAATCTGCCTCATCTTTAAATGAAATATTTAAAAAAGGAATTGAATAAGTTGCATTACAAAGTGAGAAAACTGTTGAAGTTACATTCTGATAAGAATAAGTTGAAGAAGAATTAGTTCCAGCATAAGTCATTATAAAATTAACTAAATTGTTTCCAACTTTGGATGTTGGGATTTCATGGGATTGAGACCAAACAGTTCCTGATTGAGTTGTTGCATAAATTGTATCTGAATAATTTAAATAAACATTTGTTAAGGAAGAGTTTGCTGTTATATTTATTAAATAGCTTTCCGTTGCTGTATCAAAAGAGGTTGAATTTATAGTTCTATTATTCTCAAAAATTTTATAATTCCAAGAAATATTTGAACTATTTGTATTTCCTAAACTATCATTTACATAAAAAATTCCACTATTAACATCCTTTGAATAATTAAAATAAGAAGTATTTAATAATCCACTTGTGCAAGGAGTAGTTGTATTTGTTCCATTATAATTCCAGATACAAGTTTGTAAATTTGTATCTGTCGCTGTTATATTTAAAGTTAAATTATAATTTTGATAAAGATAATTATAAATTCCAGATGGAGATGTAATAGTTATTGTTGGAGGAATTGAGTCCATTGTGAAAGTATAATTACTTGGAGCAAATCCGCAATCTCCATCACTATCACATGCTTCAACATTCCATATTATTGGAGAGGTTATTGTCCTATTCCATGTTTGAATTTTAGAACTTAATGTAGTAAATGCTCCAGTAACTCCATAATATCTAGTATCATCTGCTGGAGCAGGTGTTGCTCCATTATAAATTGGAGTACCAGTCCAATTAAAATTTGTTTTTGCTGTAGGATAACCTACATCTTGATTACTAGATTCACAATTAAATGATGCTCCTTCTGCATCAACTGCTAAATAATAATATGTTCCCTTTACTATTTGTGCAGGAGTTGAAAAGATTGCGTTATTTCCACTAAAAGTTCCACTTGTTACTAAAACTGATAGTGTTGAATTTAATAGATAAGCCTTAGTTGCAGCTGTTCCTGAACCTTTTGTAATATTCATTATTACTGAATTTTCATTTGCCTGTATTTTTATACCACATTTCCCAGTAGCAGAATTTCCTCCACTTAAAGCTTTTCCATGACTTTCATTTGAAGAAGGTATTAAAGTAATATTATATTCTGCCCAACTCCCACTTTCATTTGTCCATAAACTCATATTAGTTAATGTTGCACCTCCAGTTATATTTATTGTCGCATTAAATCCAACATTATTTGAATAAAGTATTTCCCCATTAGATGGAGAATTTAAAATCACTTCTGCTTGACTTCCAGTAGAGATATTTCCCCAAGTAGCCCATTCATTCAAAGTTTCACCTTTGGTCTTAATTACCCAATCTACTGTTCTTGAAGGTTTCTTTTCTCCATATAATCTTAAAGTATAAACTCCAGATGGAACTATACTCCCCATATTGTATATAGTCCATTCTGGAGAATCTTCTAAATGTGAACCAGCAATCTCAACAGAACATTCTTGTATATTTGTACCATTCTCATAAAAACTAGTATCCTTACAAATATTTTTATAATCAATTACTTCAATTTGTTTTCCTTTAGTTTCTATCTCAAAATTATAATTTCTTATTGGTTGTTCTACTAAATTTCCATCTTCTAAGATGGTGTAAAAAATAATGTCGTCAATTAAAGTACCATCACTTACTAATTCTATTTGCATAATTGAGAAACAATCTGTTCCGCATGTTTCGGTATGCTCTGTTATTGCTCCTTTCCATTTTGTTGTACCCAAACCAAATAAAGCTTTTATTTCAATTGGTTGATATTTTTCCCATAAAATATTATAAGGAATTATCTTATCTCCAAGAGTGTAAGAAGTTTTATCTTTGAAATCTATCTTACTATCTAATAATTCTGCAGAAGCAAAACTAGTTAAGAACAATGCTAAGAATAAAATTAAGAATAGCTTTTTCATAGTTCGTTCCCAATAAAACCCCCTACTAATGTTAAGAATATTATTATAAAATATGGAACTCCAGCATCAATAAATAAACATCCTAATTTTGCACCATCTGAAATACTTGAATTAGTTGTACATCCAATATCTGTCCTTGCACTTGTAACCCCGTCTTTCATAAAAGGAATTATCATCATTCCTATCATTAAAAAAAACATAGCAAATACTGCACCTAAGAATAGAGAACCCTTTTTATTTTTTCCTTTCATCCTCCAAATAAGATTTTACTTGTGAAAATCAGTCCTCCTATTCCAATGACTATTCCAATGATAAATGGTGTTGAAATATCAACGGTAGAACATGCAACTTGTGATGAAGTAGAGATTGAAGCGTTATTACAATCCATGCTCTCTCTTACTTGGTCAGAATTTTTAACTAATGTCGGAGCAAATGAAAATGATAAAATTAGAATAATAACCCCCAGCATAAATGCTAAGAAAGCAACTTCTCCTTTTTTAGATTTTTTTTTTACATCCATCTTAGTTTTTTTCTTGTTCCTTTTATTTCTTTTCTTTCTCCAAATGAACCTAATCTTCCACTTCTTTCTTGAACAATCCTTTTTGATTCAATTTTTGACTTTGTAAATCCCCTTCCTAAATTAACATCTATTTTTCTTCCACTTCTTTCTACAAATCCAGAAGCTCTAAGAGTTCCTAATAAATTTTCCCTTAGTTTAGTTTCTGCTTCCTTCTCTGATTTAAATTCTCCAAGAAGGAAGTCTTTTCCTTTCTTCCTTACAAATACTTTAAACTCACTACTTATAAAATCTTTAAAACTTCTTTTTTGTTTTGAATCTGATATTTCTGGAGAGATTATTTTTATCTTTGGTTTAAGCTTTTGAGGAGTTCTTTTTTCTTGTTCATTCCTTTGAATAGTCTTTGTTAGGGGTTCATAAGTTGTTTTAACATTAGACTTTTGAAGATTCAATAATTTGCTTTCTACTTTTGTAACTTGCTTTTCCATTGTAATTTCTTTTAGATTTGGTTTTAATGCATTCTTTTGTGTTGGAGATATTCTTAGTCCTTGAGATTCTTTTAAAACCTCTAGTTCTTTTAAGCTAGTTTTTAAAATAACCTTTTGTTTAGAAACTTGTTTAACTTCTAATCCTTGAACATTCATTAAGGATTGCTTATTTACTCCAAGAAGACTTTGTGGATAATTAACTTGGACATCTGTTTGTTCATATAAACCAGTTCCTGCATAAGAAGATTTTCCAATTGGAAGACCTGAAATTTCACTTTGAATATTAAGATTACTTTTAACTTCTTCAATTAATTTTGTTTTTGGAGTAGTGAATGATTTTCTAATAGTTACCTCTTTTATTTTTGGAGCTATTTTTAATTCTGGAGAATACATTTGTTGTAAAAATTCTTGTGAACTTTTCTTTCCTCCAGTTGTAACTGTACTAATTTTTTCTTCTTTAGGAATTATTTTTATTAAAGTTGTTTTTCCTGTATCTACATAAACTGTTTTATCTAAAGAAGGAGTATATTTTTTAATTGAAATACTTTCTATTTGTTCAATTGAAGTTGATTTATATCTATTTGCTAATGGTATATCCCCAGAACTTCTTGATAAGACTAATCCCTCTTCAAAGTTAAATCCTTTTATATCTAAAATATTTTTATTATTTCTTACATTTGTTAAGATTGCTTCACTTTTTTCTACTCCAAGTCCATTTGTTAATCCAACTCTATAAACATATTCTGTTGTCTTTGTTGATTTTCCTCCTCTTGTTTTTATTCCTAATTTTTTATCAATCATAATTACTGGTTTTTCTTCAACATAAGTAAATTTACCTGAAGCTTTATTATTTCTTAAATTTAATACTCCTTCCTTCAAAGTTAATTCTTTTCCCTTTGATGTAGAATATCTTAAAATACTTCTTGCTGCATTTTCTTTTAATCCTACTTCTTCCATTAAATATTCTAATTGATTTTTATATTGTCCTGGAGCTTTATAAGGAACTCCTTCATAGAGTATTCTTTCTTTTCCTTTCTTTATTATTTTTACTATTGTTCTTTGTCCTCCAACATAAGATGCTGATAACTTTTGTTCTCCAAAAATAATTTTCTTTCCAAAATCTATACCTACACTTTCAGAAGCTTTAACACTTGCTCTTGGTTGGACTATATCTTCAAACTGAAAATATTTTCCTTCTTTAGATGGATTTACTTTAATAAATTTATCTTCTCCTCCAATTACAACTCTCTTTCCAAAGAAATCATCTGCTCTTGAAGAAATTTTAAATCCTGCACCTGTTTTTACTAATCTTTGAGAAAATAAATATTTTCCACCTTTATATACTCTATAACTTGTTAATCCTGCAACCATAAGTCCTGCTTCAACTGGATTCTCTCTTACATAACTTATTGGATTATAATTATATTTTGATAAGCTTTCTCCGACACTTGAATAAAATAATCTCTCTCCAACTACTGGAATGAAATACTTTCCAGTCTGTAATACTGGTTCAACTACTCCTTGAACATTTGAACCAACTTGCTCTTTAAAATAAAGTTTTCTTGAACTTAAATCTTCTGGGGTTGTTTGTCTATAAATTCCAGTATTCATATCTATTATTGATTCTGGTTCTTTGTTTGAATAAAGAGTTCTTGTTGCAATATTCGTGATTCCCTTTGATACTTCTTTTGCTCCAACACTTGTAGCTAATTCAGAATAAGTTACAATAGTTCCGAATATAGAATTAGATATTCTTCTACTTTCAACATCCTTTATTGTTCCAAGCAAGTTTAATTTAACTACTGGATTAAATTTATCATATCTTTGATTTTCAATATCTCTTTTATTTTGAAGAATCCGATAATCTTCTTGAGCCTTTGCATACTCTGGAGAATTAGTTAACCCCTTATTCTCTAAAGAAGAAAGCTTTCCCATTCTTTCTCTTATTTGATTATCTAAAGAATTAAGATTTGATGAAATTTTATTTATTTCTACTTTGTTTATATTTATTATCTTATCATTAACAGTTCCAACATTACCTAATCCTAAACTTTTTTCAGCAGATATTAAAGTTGCTTGTTGAGAAGAAAACTCTCTTGCGGAAGCCAAAGCTAATCCTGGAGATTTAATAATTGCACCTAAGATTGTTGGTTTCGGGGTTTCGTATGATTTTCCTGTGAACTTTGAAGCGTTGTAGGGTTCAAGTGTTGAGACCGTCTTTTTGAAATTAGTTTCATCCCCTTTCTTAAAATCACTAGAACCACCAAAGAGATTAACAACTCCAGACCGTAAACTGCCAAGAAACCCTTTAATGTTCCCCACGTTGCTCCCAGAAGGTACATTAGACTTAATGCCATTAATTTTCAAGGCATTTGTATTATTTAAATTTGTATTGTCACTTGAAAGAGATAGTTGTGTTGGGACAGTAATCGATTGTGAAGGAACATCTTCAATTTTTACAACTGGAATATTTAATTGACCTATCTTTGCATTATAATCTTTTACTGATAAAGTTTCTCCTAAAGTTCCTGATTGAACTCCTGTAACTTTCAAATTCTTCCAATCAATTTTTAATTTTTCTGTGGGATTTGCTTGTTGAAATTCTGAGATAGATTTATTAAATTCTTGTTTTGCAATACTTTGTCTTTCGTAGATTTCTTTAAGATATTTATATTCAGGTTGTCCTTTAACAAAGTCTAATGGAACTCTCGCATCTGCATATTTTTGAGCTGTTTTAATTGCTTGTTCTTCTATTTCATAACTTGAAATACTTTCTTCAAAAGGTTTTAATTGAGTTTCTTCGTATTGTCTTAATTGATTTTTATAATCTTCAATTCCTTTTTCATATTCAGATACCTTAAATTTTTCTCCAGAAATATTTTGTTTGACTTTTTCAATTTGTCTTCTCTTCATCCTTCCTTGAAGTCCTTCCATTTTTTGTCTTAAAGCTCTTTGACTTTCATTAGATGGAAGTCTTTTTTGTGCTTGATTTAGAATGTCTTTTTGTTGTTGTGCTTTTATTTCAGCATCTGATACTTGAAGTTTTTGAGCTTCTAATTGTGAACGAGCTACTTGTGATTGTTGCTTTGCTTCTACAATAGTTACCATCTTATTTCTTTTTCTCCTTCTGTTTATCTAAAGTCTTTTTTAATATAAACTGAGAAATTGATTGCCTATCTAATTTGGCTCTAATTTTTATTAATTGTATTTCTTTTTCATCTACCCAAAGTGGAAAAATCTTCTTAACCATATACAAACTATATAGATTCTATTTAAAAATATGGGGGTTCTTTAATTCATTCCATACTTTAGTCTTAATAATTCTAAAATCTCTTTAAACTTCTTTTTTGTGTTCCACATGAATCTATCAATCTTTCTTCCATTATCTTTTATGGTTAATTCATAGACTAAGTCTCCAACATTTCTTTCAATCCAATTATATTTCTTTCCTAGTGGTTGCCACTCTTTTTCAGGAATATTCATTTAATTATCCCCCAAACATTCCTGGGAAGAAAGCCTTAAGAAGGAAATATCCTGCAACTAAAATTGCAACAATATATAACCAACCCATTCCTCCACCATTTTTCTTTTCTTTAATTAAATCTTTCTTTATTCTTAACTTAATCAAATCTTGTCCATATATTTCATCTCTATCTCCTTCCTTTGGAAATAGATTAGTTGGATTAAGTTTATCATATCTTTGCCAAATTATAGGAAACTTTCCCTCCCACCAAGCTATCTCATGTCCATCTGTAACATGATAATTTCCATCTTTAGTTTGATATGTTCCACTTTCTAATTTTACTTTTTCTCCTTTTATAACTTTATTTGGATTTGCAAAAAGAATTCCAATCCATCCTTTTTTTAATCTTGATTTTGAAACCTTAGCTTTTCTTGGAATTTTTAATATTCTTTGGAGTTTTCTTTTTTGCCTATCATTTAAAGATTCTAAAAGATTATATGTTTTATCTACTTTCTCTTTCAATGTTGGTTCTTTTACTTCTTCGTTCATATTTCTTCTTCCACTTCTTTCTTACCAAATAAACCTGTTCTTACTTTCTTTTTCTTTTCTTTATCTAAGAATTCTTTCTTTTGGGTTATCCTTGCTTTTATTAAGAATCCCATCTTGCTTAATGAAGATGCTAAGATTATCTCTGATTGTTTTCTTAATTCAGTTTCAAATGAACTCATACTTGGAATTAATGCACAATCATCTGCAAGTTCTAACATTGTCCTTAAAGGAATTTGTGGTTTACCTAATTCATCACTTTCTAAATTTCCTACCTTTAGAGTATTATCAGTTCTCATTATTTCTAAAAAGAAATTATCTAAACCTTTTTCTTCTGTTCCAAACTTTCTTAGGAACTCCTGTGCATCTGCATACTCTGCTTCTTGTCTTGCCATTTCTCTTGTTTCGTTATCCATTTTTCATTTGTTCTCCGATGAAATGAAGAAAATCTTTTATCTCATCAAATGTATCTTTAATTGTCTGTCTTTTTACTGCTGAATAAGCCCAAATTACAAAGCCAATAATTACTATTGATTGTACTATCGTATCTAAAGTTGCCATTCATTTCTTAATCCTCTTTAATTTTTCTTGTAATTCTTTAATATGATATTCTTTTTCAAATTTCTTTAAAACTTTCTCTTTTTCAATTTCATATTTTGTTTTCTCAATAATTCCTTGAACGAATGTTAATCCTATTGCAAGTAAAACCCCATAAAATCCAAGAATCACACTGACACTAATAAAATAAATTGTAAAATGACTTAGTCCCGAATTAACTAAGATTAGACTTGCTCCAAGAAAAAATTCTTGTAATAAATCATGTTGAAACTCGAACAAATAAACTAAATAGGTTAAGTAGATGAATAATCCAATTAAACTAAATGTCTTCTTCCATGTCAAATCTAAATTTATTTTCATTTTATTTTTTCTGGTCTAAATCCATTAATTATTTTATATAGTGGCTTATATTTCATGTCTTCCATTTCTTTTATTAAATATTTTACTTTCTCTGTTTCTAGAGGTAATGATTTAATTTTATCAACGAATCTTTGAATTGCTTTTTGTTTCCATTCCGAATCATCTTTCAAATCTGGATATTCCTTTATTACTCCTTGTTTTGAAAATTGTAATCCTTCAATTGGAGAGAGCATATTAGTTTGGGGGTTCATAAAAAGAACAACATTCCCAATGATTCTTAAGATTATTCTCTCTGATGCTTTTTTAAAGTGAACAGTAGTTGTCATCTTAACCTAATGCTTTTCTTAATCCTATGATTTGATTTCCAATCCAAGTTAAGTAACCATTTACATCTAAAATTGTCCCATCAGGAAGTTTAAATGCTTGAGCAGTCTGCGTTACAACTTCTGTTAATTCAACTTCTTTTTTTTCCTCTTCTGTCATCTTCAACCTCCTTGTCTTGTTCTTCTCTATGTTTAATTGAGTGCATTAATAATTTGTATTTTAAATCTCTATCAGTTAATCCGTAAATTTTTACCCCACAAATAACACACTCTCTTCCTTTAGGTTCTTCCATGTATTATATTATATCTTATGCTTTTTAAATATGGGGGTTAGTGGTTAGTAATAAGTAATCTTTCTTAGAGCTTCAAATCCAACTCCAAGTCCAATAGCAATTGTTGCATAAGAAATTACTTGAGTTATACTATTTTTATAAACATCAATTCCATTGAATGAAGTATAGATTCCCATAATTAATAATCCGAAACAACCAATTAAACTCCACCATTCATTTTCTATTTTTATTCCATATATAACTAATCCAAAGAAAAGAATATATGCTAAAATAAAAAATCCTAATATTCCTCCACCGACGCTAAAGGTATCTGAATCGCAAACCCTTACTCCATTTGGATTTGAACATGTCTTTACAATATAAGTTCCTGTTTGGGGAGGAGTGTATGAATAATTAAAATCAGTTCCATCTTTAGTCATTAAACTATTTATAGAACTTACAGTCCCATCTGGTAAAATAATACTTGTTAAATTTGCATAAGTACAATCCCCAGTAGAACAAAAATTAGTTATTTGCATTTGAATATTTGGTTGAAAATCTTTTCCAATACTTTCAGCACTTACCATACTTGTAATTCCTAAAATCATTAATCCTAGGACTATTGCTAGCATAAATCTTTTAATCATTTTAAAGATAACTTGGTTTGTAAATTTCAAACTCCGATTTAATTCTTGAAGGAAAAGAATGAGCATAAACCATCGTTGATTCTAAATGGTCATGTCCTAACTGTTCTTTGATTAGAATGATGTTTGCTCCTCTGTTAAGCATATTACTTGCTAAAGAATGTCTGAGTAAGTGAGGGTATGTGTTTTTTTCAATTTTGGCTCTTTGTCCTAGCGTTTTTACAAACTTTCTGATGTCTGAACCAGAGTATTGATTATTTCTTGTCCACGTGGTAAATAGATAGTCTTCTCTCTTTTTAGGAAACATTTCTAAATATTGTAATAAGATTGAGATACTTTCAGAAGGAATGTTTGCAGTGTATTCTTTTCTTCCTTTTGGTTTCCTTATTGATAACTGATTGTTTCCAAAATCTACATCCTTTAATTTCAAATCACAGAAAGATTTGTTTCTAATTCCAGAATAAGCTAAAATAATTAACATTGCTTTCTCCTTGATATTTTTACAGACTCCAATCATCCTGCTTATTTCGGCTTCTGTCAATGTATCTTTAATCATCTGCATTTGTCTTTTTGGTTTTGAAAATCTTAATAAATTATGTTTAAAATCTGAATATTTCTCAATACTTGCAATGTTGTTGCACTGATGAGAGGCACTCTTTCCTGAGTTTCTTAATTCATAAACATAATTAATAACTTCTTCTTTCTCTGGATTTATTGTTTCTATTTTTTGTATCATTCTTTTTATATTTCCCAAATGGTTTTTAATTGTGATTTCTCTAAGTGAGTATTGTAAAACCAAATGTCTTTTAAACTGTTCAAGTTCATTTCTGATTTTTTCCTGTTCCATAAATTGTTTTTTTGTTTCATCATTTTTAAATCTTCCTGTTTTGTTACGATTAAAAAGTTACACCAAGCGGTAGTAAATAGTTTCATATTTTACACCAAGAATAAGTATTATCCTTTTTACATAACTCCGTTTTTAATAAATCATTCTCTACTTTTAATTCATAAACACCTTGTCTTAAAACATCAATTTGTGCTTCTAAAAGAACTCCTTCATGTTTTATAGTTAGTGTATAAGGATAAGTTGTTTCTATGACTTCATTCGTTGTGCAGACTTCCTTTGTCTCTAAAATAGGATTTCCCTCTTCATCTTTTAGAATTACTCCAAAAATGTTTTTCTTTTCTGTTGTTTCGTTAACACATTCTTCTACTTGTTTTATGGTATTTACTGGTCTTGAATAATCTATTGGATATGTTTCCCATTCTGTTGCTCCATAAAATTTTGAGTGATTTATTATACCATTAGTTAAATAGTAATCTGAATCTTTTATGTAATCAAAAGCGTTTTTACTTTTATCAAATGTACTTGTTCTTGTTATATATCCTGCTGAGGTAATGTTTCCTTCAAAATATGCTGATATTAGAGAATAATTTGTTGCACTTCCGTTTCCTACTGTTAGTTTATAACTTGGAGAAGCAGTACCTATTCCTATATTCCCACTAGATAAAATAGTCATACGTGAATCGTATCCTCCTGTTCTAAATGATAACGCTCCTGCAGCATTTGAAGCAGTAATATAGGATGTAGAAGCTCGATCAAAATTAAGGTCTGCACCATATAAAATTGAGGAATACTGGCCAACCCTCGTAACTTTAACTGAACCTCCAGTTCCACTATCTTCACTAACATCTAATTTTGCTGTCGGTGCAGTAGTTCCAATACCCACATAAGCACTTGTATTAGCCAAGAAAACCTTTGCACCTGTTGAGTTCCAACCAGTAGAATTTAATGTTCCACTTCCTACAAGTTGCCCATTAGAATATAAAGCTCCTGTAAAGTTACCGTCGCCAATTACATTTAATTTATTTACTGGCGCCGTCGTCCCAATTCCTACATTTCCCCCGTGAGTAATAATCATTTTAGTAGTATAATTTGGAGAAAAAGAAATATCCCCTGAACCACTTTGATCTCTATCTGAAATTAAACTA
>Ga0208957_1000821_pt1 | contig 19494 bp, 26 predicted proteins | sample RifOxyA1_FD_184029 | JGI IMG/M metagenome (GOLD analysis project Ga0208957, IMG submission 184029) | Groundwater microbial communities from Rifle, Colorado - Rifle Oxygen_injection A1 (SPAdes) | ecosystem: Environmental > Aquatic > Deep subsurface > Groundwater | place: Rifle, Colorado, United... | reverse complement strand
GGTAAAACTAATCTCGATACTTTAAAATATGAAGCTACTGAAACAGGTTCTTACTTTGAGAAGTTGAGGACTCACCCTTTGATGAAAGAAGGTGTTGAGGCCGGTGTGGATTATGGCTTAAACATCGATGAATCTTTATCTTCCACGATAGACCACTACATCAAGGCGATTTCAAAAAAGAGGTTTGAAAAGGAAGTTGCCCCGCTCGGCCGTACTCCTAAACAAATGTGGGACTCTACTTCTGAAGGCGTGGAACTGGCACTACTGCATAATGAAAAGAATGCCGGGCAGATTTTCTTAAAAGAAGAGCGCTTGGCTGAACTGATAAAAGAAAAGACAGATTTTATCAAACACTATCAGGGACAACAGATACTTGGCGAGAACATGGCTAAGTTTCATATGCATCCTGTATTTAAAAACAAAATATTCCCCAAAGAAGTCGTCAAGACCGCGGAAAAGATTTTAAACGATGAAGGTCAAAAGTGGTTGCAATCGACAGCCAATCTTTCAGGGACTTCCAGAATGTTAACCGCATCCCTTGACTTGTCAGCCCCATTTATTCAGGGTGCTACCACGTGGGCTTTGAACCCTTTAGCCTGGGGAAAAGCTGTTAAGGGGATGTTCGAGTTTACTATAAATCCTAAGAACTACTACAAGTATTTGGATAGTCCTGAAATTGCCGCAATTCGCCAAGAACGTATTTTAGCCGGAGGTTCATCGACTACATTTGAGTATTTCAATGCTCTCGCTCCTTTACAAAGAGCGGCTGGCAAAATCCCCGGTATCGGCGGGGGATTGCAGAAAGCCATCGGTGAGACATGGGGGAGAGCAGAGACTGCTTTCACAGGCTTTGGGGAAGTAGCAAGGAATGAACTCTGGAAGGCCATGAGAACAGGTAAGAACGCACCTGAAGAACTCATGGACTTAGCCCGGACAATAGACAGAATGACAGGAGTGATGAGTACTGAAGCGTTAGCTATAGGAAGGACGCAACAGGATTTTGAAAATGCCTTTGTGTTCTTTGCCCCTCGATACACACGAGCAGGGCTTTCATTTGTAGGTGATGCTTTAAAGAAAGGTATGCCGGGGGATGTAGCCAGAAAATCTCTAGGTTCTCTCATGGCCTCCGGTCTGACTTTCTATTACGGGGCGGCAAAGGTGTTAGGGCAACAACCTGATTTAAATCCAAATTCAGGCAGATTCTTGACTCTTAAAGTCGGTGATTCCCATGTGGGTATAGGCGGTATCATGGTGTCTCTGTTAAGGTTAGGTTATGACATCAGCGAGACCGCCATAGAAGACCCGCAGAATCTGCTAAAACCAATCAACGCCGGACATTTAAACAGGGTTGACAATCCCTTTATTAAATGGTTGTATTCAAGGACTGCTCCGGTAACATCTACTTTAGTCGGGGGTATAGTAGAGCAAGCGGATTACTTCGGTGAACCCTTTGAGAGTGTGCAGGATTGGGGAAAATTCGTCTTAGATAAAGTAATCCCTATCGCTGTTCAAGGGGCTATGGAACAGCCTGGCGTGGTTTCAGTAGCATCTCAATTCGGAGGTTTAAGACAATTTCCTAAATCAGCATGGGAACTCCTGGATGAAGAACGGGACAGGATCGCGATAAGGGATTTCCAGCAACCTTATGATAATCTTAACGATCTTAATAAGATGAAAGTCGATAAGACAGACATAATCAGGAAGATTCAGAAAGATGTTGATTCAAGTACCGTTTCCAGAGGGGATGCTTTAAGTGTCTCATTTCTTAATAGAGAAAGGGAAAGAGAAGGTGCGCGGCAGGTCTACGAAGATACCCTGTGGAATTTACAAAAGGCTGTAGAAGATGGTGTTATTGACGGGGTTAAATTCAGGGAAGAGATGCAGAACGCCGGCTATGGATTGGGAGTGACCTATAAACACATCGATAAACAATATCCGGACGTCACGGAAGTCTTTGAAAAACCTCGTAATTTAAAAGATAAGAACATCGGTGACATAGCCTACTCTGAATTCGCAGGCAGATTATATGGAGAAAATGAGTTTGTCGATAAGTATGGCTTATTCCAATTCGATAAGTATAATCAGTTCATAGTAGGCTTTAGGCAAAAATGGGGAGAGGAAGTCTATCAATACGTGCAGGATATTAAACGTGAGCGGGATTCCAACTTACCTCCGTTGGCCAAACAGTACAATGAGGCCAAAGAAATACTGAAACCCTATTGGGCGGTTCAGGATGAAGTTCTCAAAATGTTCAATCTTTCCCCGGATAAGCTGGAACTATACCCTAAAATACAACGAGTCATCACCAAAATGCGCAAACAGATGAGGGCGAGTAATCCGCAGATAGCGCAGGCGTATGATTTGTTCTACTCTCAATCCTGAAAAAAACGATGTGCTAAAATATATATAGATGACCAAAGAACTTTCGGAAAAAGAAATAAGGCTAATCGAACTGTTAAGGAAAGTTCCGTTTGGCAATGTCACCATCCTTATGCAGAACGGGCAACCTTACAGGATTGAGAAGATGACCGAAAGCATCATCTTGTAATTTAACAACTGAATAACCTTAGATACTTTCGCTACTGAAAAACAGGGCGTACTCAAAAGGTACGCCTTTTTTATTGTCTAAAAATAGGAGGGTTTAAATGACTACGGATAATACCAATGACGTAAAACCGCCAGAGGTAAATCTTAACGAAGAACTTGAAAGGTTAAAGTCTGAAAGCAAGGCTAAAGAGGCCGAACTTCAGAAGATGAAAAGCACTGAACAGGGATTAAGGGGTTCTTTGCAGGAGAAGGACCGGCAGTTAAAAGAGCAAACCAGCCTTCGGGACGAAATTACAAGCTTGAGAGATTCGCAAAAAATCTTCGCCGCCATGCTTGCTGAAAAGGAAGGACTATCTGATGAAGTCGATCCTCAAAAGAAAGCCAACCTTTTAAAGAAGTTTGACGAGATAGAAGAAAACCGGAAGAAACAGGAAGTTCTCAACAAGCAAAAAGCAGAAACCGAAGAATACAACCGCAAAGCTGACGCTATCTACAAAGAAGCAAAGGAACTTTTTAAAGACGATGAGGATAAAGTTGCCGATGTAGAGGCTTATTTACGAGCTGGGCAGGTAGAGTTAGCGCAACGGAAAGTAGAAAGAGCGAGGACATCAGTGGAAAAACCGAAGGAAGTAAATATCGAAGAACTCACAAAACAAATCAAAATCGATGCCGAGAAGGAAATACTCAAAAAGTACAACCTCCTTAAAGTCGAGGACGGTTTGCCGGGTGGAGCAAACAAGAGCTTCGCAGAAATCGAAAAGGGATATGTTGAAAACACAGTCTCTAAAGCTGACTACGAAGCTGCCAGGAAAAAACGAAATCTATAGGAGGTAAATAAATGGCGTATACAATTGCCACTGATTTGGCTGCGGGTCAAATCGCTATGATAGGCGAAGCTCGTTTCACACTTGAACACGATGTTGTGTTAGACGGGCTTTTTACCAAAGCAACTCTCGAAAAGGGGGAGAAGTCAAAGTTCTATCCCAAGTTCGGCTCAGTCACGGCCAGCGATTTGACCGATGGCGTAGACATGACCGACGCCCAATCATTAACCATCACCGGCACGACTCACATTACAGACGAAGCCGGCTGCAAAGTGATCGTCACGAAGAAACTTGTCCAACAGCTTAAAGAGGACACATTCAGGGCTACCGGGAAAATAATCGGCAACGCCATGAGAAAGAAAATAGAGACAGACGGTCTCGGTCTTTTCAGCGGCCTTGCAAACGGCTTGGGGAGTTCCGGCACTACTTTCTCTATCGCCTATATGCAGGCTGCCGTCACGCAAATGTACGGCCAATCCGAACCTGCCCCCGATCCTATTTACGCAGTCCTGCATCCCTATACCTATCACGACATCAAAACCAATCTCGCCATCCCCGGCACTTCCAATATGCCCGAAGGTATTCAGGGTTCAGCTTTACAGGGTAAATGGAGAGGGAATGAACCATTGTACGGTGTTCCTATCTTTATCGCGGGTAACATCGACAACTCAACCGCCGCCGCTACCTACAGCGCTATCTTCTCCAAGATGGCTTTCATCTACCTGGTGGGCTGGGAACCGGAACAGTGGATAGAAGAGGACAAATCCCTGCGAGGATGGGAAATCGGAATCGTGGCCGACTACGCTTGTGTCGAAGAGGATGACGGTTACGGCCGCTATCTCTTATTCGATGCTACCGCGCCGACCAGCTAAATAAAGGAGAAATCAAAATGGGACTATCAGATACGGACATTACTAAAAACATCTTTCGCATCGGGGAAAGTCGCCAGAGGTCTATTTACTACCGGCCGGACGGGACTCCGACTAAACCCCTTCCCTCCGACCTGGAAGGGCAACTTCACTATCTGGGGAAGGGTTTTACACTTAACAAAAAGGGTAGTACACCTAACAGGTGTCCGTATTGTGAATTTGTTGCACAAAATGCGCTTGGGCTGCGAACGCATCTAAACAAACACGTAGCCGAATCTAAAATCGAGGAGGAATCTAAATGAGTTTTCCGTACACCGTACCATTAACGGATAAAGAAGTGCGTACACCTACCACAACTCAACGCGCCCCTTTGGGGACTCGCGGAGCTACGCCTGACGGCAGAATCTTCAGGTATGCCAAGAACGGGGCTACCGCTCTCACTAAGGGGCTTCTCTGCCAGGGTAAGGTTCAAACTACCGCATGGAGCAACACCACCGCTTCGTATATCTCTACGGCCTTCCTGACGGAACTCGGCACGACAGATATTGCGGCCGGTACTACTTACCTTCATCTCACGGCTACCGGCGATACAGACCTGACCGTTACCAAAGACCTCTTTAAAGAGGGATGGATTTGGGTTTCGGGGACAGCTACCTCCGCCGGGCAGTTGATGAAAATCAAGACCAACAATGTAGCTTCATCCGGCTCTACCGGTTACTCCGCAACAGGCGGCCAACTTTATGTTGAGTTTGAAGCTGGTTATGCTTTGAGCGACCCGATAGATACCGCCGCTGAAGTCTCCGTATGCGAGAACGAATACGATGGCGTTGTGGTGAGCGCGACTACTGCCACTGCTGAACTCGTAGGTGTTCCTGCTGTTAACGTTGCCGCCTCCAGGTACTTCTGGATTCAGACATGGGGGCCCTGCGCCATGAAGTCCGAGGCCGAAGCTATCACCTCCGGCAAGACTGTCTGGAATTCTACTCAAACTGCCGGCTGCATTCAGGGTGTCACCGGTTCTACCGATATTACCGGCACTGATGCAATCGCCGGAGGCATAGTGGGTAGGATTGTGCAGTCCTCGGCTGATGCTGTTCTCCAGGCTTCCTGTAACATTCTTGTCCATCTGACTCTCGCCCCGTAAGAACAAAAGGCTTGGGAGGGTGTGCCTTTAAACACCCTCCAATTAAAGAAAGGAATATTTGCATGATTACAATAAGACCTGCTACAGAAGCAGACATACCTCTTGTGTTTGCGTGGCGCAATAAACCTGAAGTCTATCAGGGTTTTTACTCTCAAAAATCCTCTCTAAACTATTTCGAACATCTCAACTGGTGGTATTCTCGCCCTCATTCATGGCATATGTTCATTATTATGCTCGATGAAAAACCTATCGGGCTAATCAATATAGGTCAATGTGAACACTGGTCTCCGGAACTAGGTTGGATGATAGGCGAGACTGAATATTGGAGCAAGGGTTATTGCCAGGAAGCTCTTAAATTAGTGTTTGAATGGCTTAAAGAGAGAGGTTACAAACACTGTCATACAACTATTAAATGGGACAATGAAGCAAGTGGACACTTAGCTTGGAAATTGGGATTTGTCCTACAGGGCGAAGCGAGAGAAGGAGAATCATGGCTAACGAAAAACCTGACGACAAATTACCTGATCTAAATTACAAGGTAAGGGAAATCAAACACTTAAGAGGGCTGGGAAACTTCGACAGCGAAGTTGATTTGATGATCGAAAGGATGAATAAAATCAAACCTTTCAGAGAAAAAGAGTTAATCATCGAAGCAATGGGAGCTACCAGGGCGGAGTGTCCCTTTGACTGTGAAACATGGGCTTGTAATATGGGTTACTGGCAAATTTTCCAACTGGATGGACACTTTTCGAAAATCTTTTTGACTCATGCACAAGTGAGAGATGTAAACGGTAAACCTGCTTTTAATTGGGATGAGTTCAATAAATTGGCAAAAAAGGGTATTACAGTCTATAACACTCACAAAGTCAAAGGTCTCAATTCAAAGATGTACCCGTATAAGCGGCTGTCTCAAAAGTTCAACACAGACTATTTCTCCAACACAATTTCATACATGGTAGCTTTAGCTTTAGACGAGGGCTATAAAAAGATAAGTCTGTATGGCTGTGACATGATGACCAGAAGCGAATACGCCTGGGAGAAGGGCGGAATCGAATACTGGTTAGGCAGAGGGGAAGGTAAAGGTAAAAATGACCCTAATTATGTTGAGATCAAAGTTTGCGATGGTTCTACTCTTTTAAAGACCATCACGGGCAAACCCTACGGAATGAAATACTTCAATCTAAAAGACATTGACCCTACCGGGGAATTGAGAAAAAAAGTTAAAGCAGCAGTCCCGCCGACTACTTCAACAGGTTTTATGTACGAAGACCCCATCAGACCCCCCGATCCTCAAATGACTCCATATGTCTCTATTGTGGCTGAAACATTCGGTAATGCGGGAAGACCGGCAAACAAATGAACTATCTAATCACCGGTGGGACTGGCACTCTCGGGACTGCATTAACCAGGTATCTTTTAAAAAAAGACGCCCAAACAATACGCATTTATTCAAGAAATGAATACTCTCAAGTTGAAATGCAGCGTGAACTAAACGACCCAAGATTAAGGTTTCTGATAGGGGATATTAGAGACTTTAACAGGTTAAAAAGAGCCATGTCCGGTGTAGATTACGTGATTCATTGCGCAGCTTTAAAGCACGTTCCGGTCTGTGAGTACAATCCTATCGAAGCTATCAAAACAAATGTAGACGGAGCGGTGAACGTTATTGATTCCGCTATCGACTGCGGAGTTAAAAAGGTCATTAACATTTCATCTGATAAAGCCGTCTACCCGATTAATTTATATGGGGCTACCAAACTATCCGCGGAAAAACTCTTTATCTACTCCAATATCTACGGTAAAGACCGTACCTTATTTTCATGTATCAGGTTCGGTAATATCTGGGGTTCCAAAGGTTCGGTTATTCCCTTGTGGATGAGGCAAAGGGAAACAGGAACTCTAACATTGACCGATAAGGAAATGACCAGATATTGGATAGATATTGACGATGCCTGTAATTATGTGAGATATTTTCTTGACATTATGAAGGGTGGAGAGATATTCATACCTAAGATGAAAGAAAGAACGATGGAAGAAATCGCTCACGAAATCGCCCCGGAATGTAAATTAAAAATCATCGGTACCAGGTTTGGGGAAAAACTAGCTGAAAGACTCTGGACTGATGAAGAACAAACAAAAGATATGGGGGCGTATTACGTAATATGACAGCCTACGAATATCTTAAATCCTTACCTAGAGAATATATACCTAGAAACCCAAGCAATAGTGAACTATGGAGGTGGCTAGCAAATCGCTCAATAGCAATTAATGGAAAAACACCTGTGCCTAAAGAAGAAATTGAATTCCCGATAAATAAATTAGTGTTTTTTCATAATGACAAGAAAGTGACATTATGCTATGAATAAACTAAAGCATTGGTTATTTATTATCTATGCTTATTTTGACCCTATCGGTGCTATGTGTCACCTAAAAAATGACATTGATAAACGACTATGAAAATATTAGGCTTATTTTTATTTGCAGGCTGTTATATGGCAGTAGTTTGGGGATTGTTTAGTTTTGTAGTTTGGATTTTTGATGATACGTTTACAATATTTCCCTTTATTTTTGCCTGGCTTATAACCACTCCTTTTTGTATGTGTTTAGGTTATGTGGCAGGTACCAAATGAAAACCGTAGTCGCCATTACTTCAAGATGGAACTCTCTAAGACTCCCCGGCAAGGCTCTTAAAAAGATAAATGGTAAGCCTTTAATCAGGCATATCGTAGACCGGGCGAGACAGGCTAAGGTTGATGAAGTGGTTGTAGCTACGACTCTTAATTCCCCCTCGATTATAACCTACTGCCAAAACCACGATATACCCTATTATGCCTATCAGGATGATGAAAACGTACTGGGGAGGCTTGTAGCGGTTGCAGATGCCTATGGCGCAGAGATCATCATCTATTTATGGGGAGACTGCCCGTTTATCAATCCTGAAAAGATAGACGCCGGCTTAAAGTACTTCTCAATCTCACAGGATTATTTTTTCGATATGTCCCAACCGATGGCGATAATGAAAACTGAATTACTAATGGAACTAAATAGAATTCACCTTTCAAGACACAAAATGGAATACATCCACGAGTACATGTTGAAGAACTGCGTGAGACCAGTTTGCGAAATAAATACGATGGAGGATTTAAAAAAAGCCAATGCAATATTGTAAAAGATGTGTTCAGTCCGATACTCGGCCGGGGATTGTCTTTAAAGATGGTGTCTGCGGAGCCTGTCTATATGAGGACGAAAAGATAAAGATCGACTGGAAGTCCAGAGAGAAACAACTCCAAAGAATAGCCGATGCCGCCCACTACCAGAATAAAGATTATGACTGCGTATTGGGGGTTTCAGGCGGTAAGGACTCCACCTATACGGCTCTCTATGCAAGGAACAAGCTGAATCTCAAGTGCCTCCTGGTCAATAACGAGCCTGAAGGTATTACGGAAATAGGGAAGCACAACATTGAGAATCTAATTAACCTGGGATTCGATGTAATCAAGGTCCGCCCCAATCCTCAAATCCTTAAGAGTATGATCAAGCGGGACTTCTACAAATATTTGAACCCGGTCAAGATTACAGAATACGCCTTGTGGTCGAGCGCTTACATCATTGCGGATAAATTCAACATACCGTTAATCATTCAAGGTGAGAATCCCGCCTTGACTCTGGGTGTATCAAACGGTCTGCCTTCGGATGATAACGCCCTTAACGCCGATAAACAGAACACATTGAAAGACGGCTGGTTTCAATACTGCGATACCGTAAGTGAAAGGGATTTATTCCTTTACCATTACGACACACCTTCCTTAAGGACAAAGACAAAAGCTGTCTGGTTTCAATACTACGATAAGGATTGGAGCCCCAATCATAATGCTGAAGTGGCCATAAAACATGGACTCTATACCAGAGACAATATAGTTGGTGGTTTCAACCCCGAAGACATAGGCACTTACGTACCTTACGCTCAACTGGATTCTGATTTAGTCCAGGTAAACCAGATGTTCAAATACCTTAAATTCGGATTCGGACAGTGTACCGATTACTGTTGTTATGACATACGGGAAGGTAAACTTAAAAGAGAGGCTGCCTGGGACTTATTAGAGAAGTATGACGGCAAGTGCGCCGGGAGATATATTCAAAAGTTCTGCGATTATATCGGGATTACTGTTGATGAAATGTGGCGGGTAGTCGATACATTCGTCAATCCAAATCTTTTCAAAAAGGAAGGTGGTAAATGGATCAAACGCTTCTCGTATCCGGTGAACTAAGTTGGGAGGAGTTTATGCAATACAAAAGGGCGCTCATAGTAACCGAAGTAAAAGACAATTCAGGCCACGAGCATGACTTCATAGGTACGGTAGGTGGTGAGGTTATCGGCAGGGCGGAACTCTTAATCGATAAGGAAAAGAATGAAGCTGAATTCAGGATTCATTTACTACCGGAGTGGCAAAGCAAGGGATACGGATACGAACTCACCAAGTTTACAGTAGAAAAGGGACTTACCTACCTAAATAGAATCTGGTTAGGTTTTGAAGAAGAAAATTATAGAGCGCAAAAGCTCTATGAGAGCGTAGGTTTCAAATACACCGTTCACAGGATGGAAATACATGCTTAGGTTAAGAGAGGGCACTGATAACGATGCCTTATTAGTGATGACATGGCGTTCCAATCCAATCATCTATGCCGGTTTCTTAAAACAAACATCACCTTTAACATGGGAAAATCATCTCACCTACTGGAAGAAACTCAAAAATTGGAAGCATTGGATTATCCTTTATGGTGAAGGAGAATATGAAAGACCAGTAGGGCAAATCAATATTCAGATGACTAACACTGACTGTCCTGAAATCGGATATTTCATAGGCGAGATTCCATTATGGGGAAGGGGAATTGCTACAGCATCTCTTAAATTAGTCCTGAACGAAATAAAGAAATTAGGATTCAATTATGTCTGCGCCGATATTAAAGAGGACAATCTTTCTTCAATAAAGGTTGTTGAGAAATTAGGATTCAAATCTCATAACGGCAGGGACGGATTGAAAGGCTTTATTAAATCACTATGATAAACGATATTATCAACATCATAGAGTCCGGCAAGTTATCCGGCTTTCGCGGAACTCCCGAAGGTCATAATGGTGGTTATTGGGTTCAAGCTTTGGAGGAAGCGTTTAAGGAATACTTCAAAGTCAAACACGCCATATCAATGAATTCTGCAACCGCCTGTCTACATAGTGCGGTGGTGGCAGCAAGTTATAATGCAGGAAAGTTCTTAACTTATGTCACTCCTTATTCTTTTAGTTCAAGTGTTTCTTGTGTTTTGATGGCACAATGTACGCCTAAATTTGGGGATATAGATGAGGATACCTTTAATTTATTACCGATAGACAGATTTTTTATTATTTCTATTCCCGTTCATTTAATGGGGCATCCTTGTGACCTTGATGAATTCATGGCTAATTTTATTATCGAAGACGCGTCCCAAGCCATCGGAGCAGAGTACAAGAGTAGGAAAGTTGGGACTATCGGGGACTGCGGTATCTTTTCCTTTAACCAATCCAAGCAAATTAGTTGTGGTGAAGGCGGGATGCTGATTACTAATAATGATTACATAGCCAGGGTGTGCCGAGCCATGAGAAATCACGGAGAAGTTTCTGACCCTGATCTTAAAATTGTAGGCTATAATTACCGTCTGGGAGAAATAGAAGCCCGTATAGTTCTGGAGCAATTCAAGCACCTCGATGAAAACCTGGCCTACAGGAACGAATTGGCTCAATACATGACCTCGAGGATAATTGAGATAGACGGGTTAATCCCTCCAAAGGTCATGCCCTACTGCACAAAACACGCCTGGTACACTTACGCAGTCAGGTATTTGAGAAAAGACATGCACAGGAATGAATTCCAAAGGGAAATGATGAACCGTGGTATTTACTTCGGGGCTGGTTATGTAACCCCCATTTATCATCAGCCGATTTACAATATCAGAGAACCTATTTGTCCTGTAGCTGAAAGAATGTACAAGGATGAGTTAATGGTATTCGACTGGTTGAAAACAGGCAAAACTAAAAAAGACGTGGACAAAGCGATAGATACGGCCAAAGCTATTTTAAAGTGATACACGATTGGAAATTGGGTGTGCGTAAATTCATTGTGGTAAAATAAAGGTAGGGGCTTACTGATAAACAGGTGCTAACCACACCTGTTTTTTTATTGGAGAAATAATATGCCGCTTTATGAGTACGATTGCGAGTGCGGGAGATTTGAGAGCTTCAGGAGTGATAGATGTCCCGTATGCGGACACTCAGGGAAAAAACTCTTATCCGTTCCAGCATTAATAAAAGTATATTACGGCGAAAGTCTGCCTCTGGGGAATAAATCAAGAGGTAGATTCATACCACCCGAAGGAAACAGGGCCGGGATTTTAGTCCCTTCTTTCGGAGCGTTAGAAAAAGAAGAGGTTGATTATCTCGCCGAGGCTTCTTTGGAGAAGGAAAAAACAAGAGTAAGAAAGAGCGAACAAAAAGAGGCTTTGGAGAATGTAACTAAAATACTTTTGAATACACCACATGGGCAGAGGGGTAAAAAATTAAAAGAGATAGGAGGTAATTAAGATGGGTGTAAATTGTCTGGAATATTCAACTCTAACAGTATCAAGTTCTTCACAAGTCCTATCAACAACCTGCTCACCAGCCATGCCCCCCGGTACACATGGGGCGATGATTGTCTGTGAAGATGAGCAATGGAGGTACAGGTTGGATGGGACAGCCCCGACAGCTACAGAAGGCAGATTAGTAGAAGCTGGCGAGGAAATAAAATTTGATTCATGGACAGCTCCGGGGAATAACTGGAAGTCTGTTCTAAAAGCTATGCGGGTTATAAGGGTGGTAAATGATGGGGCTTTAAAAGTCCACTGGTTTGACTAAGTAGGAGGTTATTATGAGAAACGAAGCAGTAGTACATATCGAGCATCCTTTCGGTAAGGGGACATTAAGGAGCGGTGGTTCTCAATACTGTGCTGAAGTTGCTGACTCTACGGGTTCTACCGCCACTTGGGTAGAGGTAGAAGCCACAACCATAGAACCTCCGGCGAGGGGTAAGTTAGTAGAACTGGAGATCGCTGTTACCTGGTCTCAAAAGAATTCGTCCACAGGTTCTTTTGTTAACGGGAGAATCGTAGCACGGAATAAAGACGGCACATACATATCAATTATAGATACCGGCACATCACCCGCTACAAGTGCTGATTATGTTCAGGATGCCGCAGGTTCAACAGTCTACGTAGAACATAACTACTCCGGATATGTCGCCACCACTTCTCTTTTAGACAGTGTACCTTTTGACGTAGCAGTTCAGGTTCAGAGAGAAGGCACCACCGGAATAGCGACAAGCAAGGTGAAATCTAGTTCTTATGTAAAAGCAACTTACAGATAGGAATTTTTAATGGACAATAAAACCCTATCGGTAATCTATAATCCTAGTTTAATTCTTTACCTTCCTTTGTGGAAAAGAGATGGCAATACGTTCCCTTCTGATGATTCCTTTGGACATTCTTGTTCAGTCACAGGAGCTACATGGGGAACTTTGGGGAGAACGTTTGACGGTAACGACTACATTGATTGCGGAGGTGATGCGCAATTCACCTTTGCCGGAGATATGAGCATTGATGCCTGGATAAAAACATCGACTACAGGTGCTTACCAGAAGCTAATCGGCAAAATGGCGTCTGGGCAATTCGAGTGGGGATTCCGAATCGATGACAACAATACAGCCAGGTTTGCCATCTATCAGAGCGATAGCACAGTCTATTCATCTGCCAACAGTTCCAATACCGTAACTGATAACAACTGGCATCATATAGCGGGAGTTTTTGATGATAATGTCAGCACTAAAATATACGTGGACGGCATCGAAAGGGGGTCGAGTACGTCTTTTGCAGGGACTAGAGGCGGTGATTTAGGCGCGGATGTAAATATAGGCAGACGAGCAGGATTAGCCGATTTATATTTCACAGGAACAATCGGGGAAATCCGTCTTTACAATCGTAACCTGACAGTCTTAGAGATACAAAACCTTTATCGATTGACGAAATGGAGGTATCAATGAGCCTGAATACAGATACCTACTTAGAGATAAAAAAATTCCTTGATGAAGCTCTTGGAGATAGTATTGAGGTCGATACTACAACGAATATCGGGGCGAATAACACCATAGTTTCCACTCAATTAAAGGCTTATGACAAAGGAGAGACCGGCTATTTCGATGATTGGTGGGTGGATATAACCGAAGGGAATAACATCGCGGTTAAAAGACTTACTGGTTCAACTGCTTACGTCACGGCTACCGGAACATTGGTTGTTTACGGAGCGGCTTTAGCTGCCGAGACAGGGGCGGTCACTTTCAGGATGCACCGGTTCGATCCCAACATAAAAGAGAACGCACTTAAAAGAGCCATCGAAGAAGTCTATCCCTCAATTCATAAAAAGGTAGACGATTTAACTATAGTCACCGGCAACATTTTACCGGATGGTCACTTCGAAAACTGGTCGAGTGCTACCGCATTAAATTTCTATACGACTACAAATATAACTTTAGCCAGGACTTCAACAGCCGGCTTAACAAGAGGCGGCTACTATTCAGCCAAAGCTACAGCCGGGGCGGATAACGGGTATTTCTCCGTTCATTCAAACAACTACCCCAGACTTTTACAGCTGCAAGACCAGACGGTAGACTTTTACGTTCAAGCCTATCCAGAAGTGGCTAACGATGCTTCTATAGTCATCTATACGAAACAGGCTGACGGAACCGCGCAAACACTAACCTCAACTACTACCTGTCCGGCAGGAGAGTTCACAAAGTTAAAACTAGAAACTCAAACTTTAAATGATGACTTGGTTGAGGTTGAGTTAAGATTTAAAGTAGCCACCAACACCAAATACGTTTATTTTGATGATGCCTATTTAAGCGGGATGAGGCTTTCGGAATACCTCTTGCCCCCTGATTTCATTAATGGGAATCTAAGACAGGTGTTCTTGCAGACATATGGAATTTCAGACGAGATATTTTATGACCTGCATCCATTCCAGACAAGTTACCCGGGCGAACAAATCCCTTTTGAAATCATCGATAACGGCACGAATAAGTATTTGAAACTCCTGAATGACTGTTTAAGCGAACGAAGATTGAGACTGAAAGGCGATAAACCTCTTGAAAGTTTAAGCGCCTATACCGATACATTAACGATAGATTCCGAACGGATGCCTCTCTTAATCGCCAAAGCCAGGGAGATATTCTGGAAAAGGGAATCTGCCGCCATTTCAGGTGAAGACAGAGCCAGATTAAAAGGTGAAGCGATGGAAGCTGAAAACGACTATAGAAAACTGTTGACTAAAATGCGGATGCCAAGAGATGTCGAGTATATCAGGAGAGCTTTGTAAATGGCGACCTATTATCACGATTCCCGGCATGACATCTCGATAACCGATCCCTCGACCGGAGACGTGCTGGGATTTGCTGTTTCAAGAAAAGGTTCAGAACTGGCTTATTATGAACTAGACTCTGAGAACCTTGTGGATTTATTCAGTACTTCTCCAACTCAAATTTCAACCAATCCTGTGGAAGAATTAGTCATGGGTCAAAGCGATTGGAGCGCAGGATTCGGATTAGAGTATCAGGACTTAAACGATCCTAAACGATATTTCACATCTTTGGGAATGGACTTAAGCTACACCGGAAGGGCTTGCTTAGCGTGGGGATCAACAGCTATAAGTTCAACTCCTACCATGCCGGCAGCCCCGACAATTACTAATGCTAATATGGAGACAGCGGCATCCGGTTGGACTGGTGGAGTCAGGGATAATACTCAAGCGCACGGTGGGACATATTCATGGGTAGGATCAGGTTCTTTTACTGTTACTCAAAACTTAACCGGCTTTGTCCCTGGGGCAACTTATACTTTTAAATGCTGGGCATATTGTCAGACTGGAACAGACACAGCTAGAATCAGTTTAAACGATGGCATATCTACCACCAATGGGACAACGAGTTCTACAGTCGGTTGGGTTCAATTAACTGTAACCAAAACATTAGATGCAGATGCAACAATACTCCAGTTACAACTTGAAGGAACAGGCGGTGGAAATAGTAAATGGTTCGATGATGCGACAATCACCATAGATACCGCTGGAGCGGCCGGCACTTCCCCCTCGTATTGCCAGACGGATTTTAACAGTAATCTACATATCGCGCTAGGAACGCAATTATGCAAGTTAAACGCAGGTGGAACGGCTTTTACCGTAGTAGCCATTCTACCCGCTGCAATTACTTGTCTGACTCCGTTTCAGGTTTCAGGGACGGACTATTTATTTATCTTCCTGGGAACTGCCACAGATTATCACTACATGACTACAAGTGAATTGCTGACTCAAAGTACGGCGGCTGTGAATGATTTCCAATATGCTGCATGGATTAATACTACCGTAGATACTATATATGCAAATGGTTCAAACAACACCATAAGGTCTACTACCAATCCTTTGAATGGTGGGGTAGCTTGGAGCGCAGTAACCTATGTTGGAGAAGCAAGTAACTTAATAAACAACTTACTGGATTATAACGGGGCTTTATTAACAGACAAATCCGACATGCCCTATTATTTAGATTCAACTGGCGCGGTAAAGAAAGACTTAGCCCCTGAATGCAAGTCTAGTAAATCTACAAGTTCGGGTAAAAATTCTGTTTTTTGGAAAGGTGAGTATTTCAGACCTACTGGTACTCAAGGTATTTTAAGGTCGGGAACTTCTAATGACTGGATTCAGCCTCAAACATTCACAGTCAATAATCCTCTGGTAGCTACAGGGGCGTCATTATCTGGAGATGATAAATGGCTTTATCTAGTTTCAGCTTCAAGTGATGGGGCGCAGGTTGTTTTCTATAAAGGTGATGAACTTGTAATAGATGGAGAAACAAGATGGGTATGGCATCCCATAAATAATATCGCCGTAGCTTCTATGGCAGGTGTAGGTACGACTTATATTTCTACCGTCTATCAGAAAAGATTGTGGGTGTTTTCTACATCATCGGCTGATTCGATTTATTATCTGCCCTTGCCGACTAAATACGGTGACTCTTTCAACGATACTAACCGATCCTTCGCCACCGGAGGTTATTTTGAAACTGTATATCTACATGGTGGCTTCCCTTCAGAGAATAAAGCTTTAATCAAATTAACCTGCACAATGGGGCATTCTTATGATGCCGATATTTATTTCAACGTTAACTATAAAAAGTTAGGAGATTCTTCGTGGTCTACCACAACTGTAAAATTTGACGGGTCTGCGACTTCTATGATAGAGACGCAATACTTCGAGGTGGCCACAACTTCTCGTGTCTCCCCCATGATTAAATTGAAATTCACAGGCGTAACAGATACGACAAATACCAGTCCTATCCTTTTGGATTATAAAGTGACCACCTTATTAATGCCTCCTAAAAGGGACGTCATTCTCTGCAAGATACTGATAGACGAAAGTATTTTAAACAAAGAAGGTATAAAAAATAACCAGTACAGTTTGCAAAAGACCTGCCTGGAAAATATGAGAGACGCAACCTGGTTAACTACTATGGTGGATTTATCTGGCACAACAAGATACGTCAAGTGCTTGAATTTACCTAAAAGTCCTGATTACGCATGGAAGCGAGTCGTTAGAAAAGAGCCGGGCAGGATGATCGAATGGGAATATACTTTACTTTTACTCTCTCAACCGTTGGCTTGAACGGGATAAGCAGAATAGGACAGCAATTATTCAAAATAATAAATTAATGAAATGAGGCCGATATGACACCCGATGAATTTCAAGCTATCACTATGCTGGTAAGTGATGTAAAGCAAACCGTTATCAATTTGAGAGATTCCAATGATGAGGGTCACAAGGAAATCACAAAGCATCTTCTCTCTATAAATGGTAAAGCGAGAGAGTCTCATAACGCTATCTTCGGGGTATCTGCCGACGATCCTTGCTTACTTAGAAGGATGAGTAAAGCAGAGAAGTCAATACGCTGGTTAACGGATAAATGGTGGTGGCTGCTTATCATAGGAACTGGCCTTTTAGGACTTGGAGGTTTCGCCGGGCAGGTAGTTGAAGGATTTTGGAAAAGGGGTTTACCATTATGAACACAGGGAAAAGGGCTGTCTGGATTGCGGAACTGATAATCGGCGTGGTGGCAATCATCCTGGCGTTCAAGGGAAATGTTACCGAAGCGGTGGCCGTCACGGGTTTTATCGCGGCCACGATGGACAAGCTGCGTGAGTAATGAACAGTGGCGCAAGGGCAAATGGACACGGCTTGACTGGACACGGTTCTTCCTTCACCTGCCAGTTGGGGCAATTCAAATTGTGGCGTTCCTCGCTGGGAACGGTATCGGTTTTGCCTTCCTAATTATGTTCATCGTCTATGAATTAAATGAGGACATTGTCCACCTGAAGGATTGCGCTTTCAAGGACATCATCGGTTGGTTATTCGGTTTTGTGGCTGGATTGATTGCGCTGATTGCGTTAAGGCTTCTGGGAGTGAGCCTGGACGCACCAGGATGAGATTCTGACAGCGATAGGGACTGTTTGCGATAACTATTACTTGGGTAAGCCTGTTTTCATCCCGCCTTTTATAATACTGGCAAAATGCAGAGTTACTTTCGGAGATAATTGGATGACTTTTTTCATTACTTCATTTTCAATAAACTGTTCAGGACATTCTTTAAAATAGGGACAGGGGGTTTTTTCTAAATTCCCGGCACAAGTATAGTCCTTATCCAAAATCATTTTTACAATCGGGCAGGACTTGTACTTGTAAGTTGTTGTCATCTACTTTTAATCTAATTCAGATATTCAATTTCTGTCAACATAAAATAAAACTTCCGTGTTCCTTAACCTGCTTGTATATTCAGTGCTGCCCTGAACACAGTATTGAGCGTTGGAGTTGATAAGTTTCATGTTCACTGTTTTTCTAAATAGTTTTGGAATATCTACATCCTGGGGCATGATGTTTAGAAATTCTTTTCTGGCGCCACAATACTTACAGACACCCAATGAAATCATTCCGTCAGGTGGTTCGCAAATCCAGTAGTGATGACATTTCTCATCATCCCAGCAGGGCTTGTAGGTTTGAATCACGCCTTAACCCTCCATCGTCAGTCTCATATCCTGCATCCCCTTCTCGCGGTAAAGGTGTGTTGCCAGTGAGCATTGGGCGGCCAGTTTTGCGGCCTGGTGAGCGCCAACAAGGTTCTGCATGGCGTCATCCCATACCGATAGGGCTTGGAAAAATAAGGGGGAGAGGCCATTGATTGTCATTAGCCGAGGTTTGATTGGTTGCCCCCCATCAAACCATTCAGATACAAATGTTTCGGTCGTCATCATCTTCTCCAATCTGCATGGGGGTGCAGGGCTTCATTCTCAGCCCGGGTAATGTTGACGGTCAGGTCGGGCAGGCCGTGACGGTAAGCATATCGCAGGTCTTTGACCAGCCGGTCGTAATGCAGATCTTTACTGGTTAACGCCTCCCAGATAGTACCGGGGACATAGTTGACCGTGCCATCCGTCTGTGTAATCGTGACAGTCCCGCCGTGGACGTCATCGGCCAGCCCTCGGACACGGGGCTTTTTGTTGAGCAAAAACTCCTGAATGGCGCTCATATCTCTTCAATCTCCTTCCCGTATTTCGCCCGAAACAGCTTTTTCTTAAGCCGGTACTCTTTAGTGGCGAAGCCTTTAAAGTCCACCACGTGAACCTCCAGCTTATCATCCAGATAGACAGCGTCGGCGGTATAGATTATCCCGCCTGCGAGAGGGAAGCGCACCTGAAGACGGAGCGCAAATATCTGTTTCTGCTCTTCCAGTAATATCAGTGTCGCCACACCCGCCGCTTCTTTCCCCGACTGGAACTTCATGCCATTGCTTTCCGTCCTGGTATTCCTGTACTTGCTGGCCGGGACGGCCTGCACTTCCCCCACGAGCTGCGGGTTGAGCTTCAGGACGTCAGCGCTGTACGTCATATCCCTACCTGCTGGCGGGTACAGACGAGGGGAGACGCGCAGACGTGGTACTGGCTCATCTGTTC
>Ga0208957_1000815_pt1 | contig 19568 bp, 22 predicted proteins | sample RifOxyA1_FD_184029 | JGI IMG/M metagenome (GOLD analysis project Ga0208957, IMG submission 184029) | Groundwater microbial communities from Rifle, Colorado - Rifle Oxygen_injection A1 (SPAdes) | ecosystem: Environmental > Aquatic > Deep subsurface > Groundwater | place: Rifle, Colorado, United... | reverse complement strand
GCGCCAGGTGATCGACCTGCTCATCTCCGGCCATTTCAACCCCTGCGAACCGGGCATCTTCGACATGATCATCGGGGCCATGATGAGCCCGAACGATCCCTGGATGGTGTTGGCGGATTTCCGGACGTATGTCGACGCGCAGGAACGGGTGGACCAGGCCTGGCAGGACGAGGCGCGCTGGACGCGCATGAGCATCCTCAACACGGCGTCGAGCGGCTTTTTCTCGACCGATCGCACCATGCAAGAGTACAACGCGGATATCTGGAAGCTGACGTAGGACCGGCAGTCGCGCAATGGCAATGGGTGAGGTGACCGTTCGCCATCAGACGCTTGGCGTGTGTTGCGAGATGTTAAGCGACCCGAACTGCCCGTTGGTGAGGAAATCACGAGCAGCCGGTATTTGCCCCTCTCTCACAGCTGTTCCGGCCTAATGAGAACTGGCCAAGAGAAAAGGCCGCCTCATAGAGGCGGCTTTTTTCTGAGGCCTATGTAAAGCGATGGTTCGCCAAGTGTATTAGGCAGGGTTATGGAATTATGATTGAATTCGACGGTTGCGACGCGCGAGTCCCAGTCCCACGACACCCAATCCCAACAGGGCACCGGTAGCTGGCTCTGGGACGTGCTGCACGCCATTTAAGGTAACAACCTGCCCAGTGACGGCAAAAGCACTAGCGTACGGCGCTACATCGATTGATCCGCTAACGACAGTGAACAATAAACTGAAAATTCCATCCGTAAAATCAGGTCCGGCGAACTGGATTCCGGAGAGGTATGGACCGTCACTGTAAAGGAAAATCGCGCCAACGGTTCCAGACCCAGATATCCCGGAATAAAATTCGATAACCCCTGAGTCTATTTCTCCATCGCCTATCAGAGAGTTGCCATTAATGCCGGTGTCTATAGATACGCTTTGATAAGGAGGGGAGGGCATTGCGGAACTAAAATCAAAATTGAACGAGTAGGAACCTGGTGTTAACAGCGTAGCGTTGGCGGCAGAAGAATAGATTCCAGTCACTGATAGAACGATAACGATGAAAGCGGACAAGTATTTCTGATTCATTTTGTTTTTACCTTATGATTTTGAGTACTCGATAGGGTTTCAAAGATTGAAGGAATTACCCCTAAACATGCTGCAGGATATGAGCCAAATCCAGCAAAGCATGTTTCGCGCCTGCCATTGCATGAATCATTCAAGTAATTGAATTAAAACAAACTCAAATTGGTGACTTGGCAGTTTTATACGCACACCCGGCAAATGTTCCAATTTAAGTGAAAAGAAATCCGACACCGCTTTTAGTGGTGCATGCGGATGCATGCCGTCGTTATTTGTCTGGCATCTCAACGTTGCCTGACTGCTTTAGTGTTCGGAGCAGGCCTTGATCGTTATTGAAACGACTGTCGGTTCCGGACGGACAGCAGGCGCAGACCTGTGGTCTACCGACCCCGAATCCTCTGGAAACGAATTGGTCGAGGGGCCGAATAAAAAGGCCGGGTTTCCCCGGCCTTTTTATTTACCCTCGGCTTGCCTTACGCCGCTTGCACTGGAATTGACTGGCGCGTGTCCATGATGCGGTTGTCCGCGTCCACGTACACCAGTTCCGGCGCGTAGCGCGCCAGTTCCAGTTCGTTGTAGACCGCGTACGTGGCGATGATGACGAGGTCGCCCGGGTTCGCCTTGTGCGCGGCGGCGCCGTTCACCGAAATGATGCCGGAATCGCGCGCGGCACGGATGGCGTACGTCGTGAAGCGCTCGCCATTGGTGATGTTGTAGATCTGGATCTGCTCGTATTCGTGGATGTCGGCCGCGTCCAGCAGGGTTTCATCGATCGCGCAGGAGCCTTCGTAATGCAGCTCGGAATGCGTGACGGTCGCCCGGTGCAGCTTGGACTTGAGCATCGTTCTTTGCATGACGGTGCCCTCAATAAGAAAGGGCTCATATTATACAGCGGTGAGCAGTGAGTGGTGAATGGTTGCAACCGCTCACCGCTCACCGCTCACCGCTTCCCACTCAATATTGTCGATCAGCCGGGTCGAGCCCAGCCAGGCCGCGCCCAGCACTACCAGCCGGGTACTGTCGGGCATGGGCGATTGCAGGGTCGCAGCGTCGCGCAGTGCGACGTAGTCGACTCGCCAGCCTGCCATTTTCAGATGGCGGCCGGCGGTGGCGCACAGGGCTTCGAAATCCCGTTCGCCTGCCCGGACGGCAGCCACGACGGCAGCGAGTTCACGCTGCAGCTGGGGCGCCTGGATGCGTTCCGCCGTGCCGAGATAGGCATTGCGCGAACTCATCGCCAGCCCGTCGGATTCGCGCAGCGTATCGCCCGCCACGATGTCGATCGGCAGATTGAACTGCCGGACCAATTCCTGGATGACCCGCAACTGCTGGAAATCCTTTTTTCCGAACACGGCCACGCGCGGCTGCACCAGGTTGAACAGCTTCAGCACGACCGTTGCGACGCCGGCGAAATGGCCGGGACGGAAGGCGCCGCACAAGTCCTGTGTCAGCGCTTCGGACGGCTGCACGGTGAAATCCTGCGGGACCGGATAGAGGGTGTCGACGTCGGGCGCGAACACCAGGTCGCAGCCGGCGGCGGCGAGTTTCTCGCAGTCGGCTGCGAGGGTGCGCGGGTAGCGCTCGAAATCCTCGCCGGCACCGAACTGCAGCGGGTTGACGAAGATGCTCGCGACAACCGGATGGCCGTGCCGCTTTGCCAGTTCGATCAGCGATACATGGCCGGCGTGCAGGTTGCCCATGGTGGGTACGAATGCGGTGCCGGTCTGTCCGGCGAGCGCGGTGCGCAGTTCGGCGACGGTATGCAGGACCTGCATCAGAAGGCGTGGTCGGGACCGGGGAAACTGCCGTCCTTCACCGCGGCGACGTAGGCGCGCGCGGCGGCTTCGATGCCGTCGGCGCCGGCAAGAAAGTTCTTCGAGAATTTCGGCGCGCGCGGATACAGGCCCAGCATGTCGTACAGCACCAGTACCTGGCCGGAACAGCCGGCTCCGGCACCGATGCCGATGGTCGGAATCGTGAGCGCCTCGGTGATGGCCTGGCCCAGCGCGGCAGGCACCATTTCCAGCACGATCAGTCCGGCGCCGGCGGCTTCCAGTGCGCGGGCGTCGGCGATCAGCTGCGCGGCAGCCGCGTCCTCGCGTCCCTGTACCCGGTAGCCGCCGAGCTGGTTGACCGACTGCGGCAGCAGGCCGAGATGCGCGCACACCGGGATGCCGCGTTGCGTCAGGAAGGCGACGGTGTCGACCATCACCGCGCCGCCTTCCAGCTTGACCATATGTGCGCCCGCAGCCATCAGCCGTGCTGCGGCGGAAAACGCATGCTCCGGCGAAGGCTGGTAGCTGCCGAAAGGCAGGTCGGCGACGATGAAGGCACGTTCGGTCCCGGTGGCGACGCAGCGCGTGTGGTACGTCATCTCGGCGAGCTTCACCGGCAGCGTCGAGGCGTGTCCCTGCACCACCATGCCGAGCGAATCGCCGACCAGCAGCACCTCGACGCCGGCGGCATCGAGCACGCGGGCAAAGCTGGCGTCGTAGCAGGTGAGCACGGCGATTTTCTCGCCGCGTTCGCGCATAGCCTTGAGGGTGGACAGGGTGACGGCCATGGTGTGATTTAAGGGTAGCTCAGGCCGCCCGGCTGAAGAACTCGCGCGGACCGCGCATCTTGTCCATGCGTTCCAGCAGCAGCTCGAAGTCGGCGTCGTTCTCTGCGAAGTTGAGGTTGCTGGTGTTGACGATGAGCAGGGGCGCGGCCTCGTAGCGATGGAAGAACTCGCTGTAGCTGTTGGCCAGGCGCTGCAGGTAACCGGCATCCATGCCGCGCTCGAATTCCACGCCGCGGCGCCTGACGCGCTCCTGCAGCACTTCGACCGGCGCCTGCAGGTAGATCACCAGATCGGGTGTCGGCGCCTGCAGCGCGAGGTCGGCGTATACCTTCTGGTAGAGCTCGAACTCGTCGTCGTCGAGATTGAGGCGCGCAAACAGCATGTCCTTGTCGATCAGGAAATCCGACACGGTGCCGGCGCGGAACAGATCGCCCTGGGCGAGATCGCGCAACTGGCGCGAGCGGTCGAACAGGAAATGCAGTTGCGTCGGCAGCGCATAGCGCCTGGGCTCCTGATAGAAGCGCGGCAGGAAGGGATTGTCGCTGGCGTTTTCCAGCAGCGTGTCGGCATCCATGCGCTCGGCCAGCTTGTAGGTGAGGCTGGTCTTGCCGGCGCCGATCGGGCCTTCGACAACGATGTAACGGTAACGGGAGAGACTCATGCGTTGACGGCAGCGGCGGGTGGCGGGAGAGTGACTACATTTTGATTGGCACAGCCGGCGAGCCAGTCGGCGGCACGCCCGTGGCCGGGGATCATGGCATCGGGAGCGATCTCCAGCAGCGGCAGCAGCACGAAGCCGCGTTCCTGCATGCGCGGATGCGGCAGGGTCAGGCCGTCTTCGTGGAAATGCGCGTTGCCGTAGAGCAGCAGGTCGAGATCGAGCGTGCGCGGCGCGTTGCGAAAGCTGCGCTCGCGGCCGTGGCGGTGTTCAATATCCAGCAGGGCGGCGAGCAGCACGCGCGGCGCCAATTCGGTTTCCACCTGCGCCACTGCGTTGATGAAGTCGGGCTGGTCGACATGGCCGACCGGCGCCGAGGCGTACAGCGAGGAACGCGCCAGCAGCCGGGTGCCGGGCAGGCGGTCGAGTTCGGCGAGCGCGTATTCCACCTGCGCCGCCGGGTCGTTGAGGTTGGCGCCGAGGCCGATGGTGGCGGTGATCTTCATGCCGGTTGCGTCTCGCCGGCGGCTTCGCCCGGCTTCTTGCGTTTGCGCTTGCGGCGTGGCTTGGGCGCGTTGTCGGCCAGCAGCATGCTGGCACGTTCGTCTTCGTCGACTTCCTGGAAACGCGTCCACCATTCGCCCAGTTCGGCGGCGACCTCGCCCGATTCGGCGCGCAACAGCAGGAAATCGTAGGCGGCACGGAAGCGCGGATGCTCCAGCAGGCGATACGGGCGTTGTCCGCCGCGCTGCTCGAAGCGCGGCTGCAGCGCCCAGATCTCCTTCATCATGCCGTCGTAGCGGCGCGGAATGGCGAGCTGGCTGCGCTGGGTATCGAGCACCTCGTCCATCGCGGCAAACAGGGCGGGCTGCGGCTTTTCGCCGGCGGCCTCGAGCGCGCGCCAGCGCAGCAGCACCTGCGGCCACAGCAGCGTGCCGAACAGGAAGGCGGGCGACGAAGGGCGGTCCGACTGAATGCGCTCGTCGGTGCTCTTCAACGCGGCATTGATGAAACGTTCGCCGGTGGGGTCGTCGAGGATGGTGTCCAGCAGCGGCAGCATGCCGTGATGCAGGCCTTCGGCGCGCAGCTGGTGGACGCCGCGCAGGGCGTGGCCGGACAGCAGCAGCTTGAGCGCCTCGTCGAAGATGCGCGCGCGCGGAATGTTGGCGAGCAGCGGCGCCAGCGCCGCCACCGGCTTGCGCGTGTCGGGGTCGATGTGGAAGTCGAGCTTGGCGGCAAAGCGCGCGGCGCGCAGCATGCGCACCGGATCTTCGCGATAGCGCGTGTCGGGATCACCGATCATGCGCAGTACGCGCTTCTTGCAATCGGCCACGCCGCCGAAATAGTCGTGCACTTCCTCGCGCGCCGGGTCGTAATACAGCGCGTTGATGGTGAAGTCGCGGCGCGCGGCGTCGTCCGCCATGCTGCCGAACACGTTGTCGGACAACAGGCGGCCGTGCTCGTCAGTCGGTCTTTCATCGTCCTCTTCCGCTTCCTTCTGGCCGTTGGAACGGAAGGTCGTGACCTCGATGGTCTCGCGCCCGCACATCACGTGCACGATCTGGAAGCGCCGCCCGATGATGCGCGAGCGGCGGAACAGCCTGCGCACCTCTTCCGGGGTGGCGTCGGTGGCGACGTCGAAATCCTTGGGCGTCATGTTCAGCAGCAGGTCGCGCACCGCGCCGCCGACGAGATAGCCCTTGTATCCGGCCTGAGCCAGGGTTTCGCAGGTTTTCAGCGCGCAGTCGTCGAGCTGGTCGCGGCGGATGCCGTGCACGGCAAACGGCAGGATTTGCGCCCGGGTGCCGTCGACACGCGGTTTGCGGCCGAATACTTTGTTGATGATGCGACGAATCATGAGGTGCGCGAGGGCGGTGGAATGCTGACCAAGTGGCGATTATACAGGCTGGGCCCGATCGTTCTTCCGCCAGAGCGCCGCCGTGCCGGGGCCGTATAGCGCTTCGAGCGACGCCGGGGTGAGCAGCGCGGCCGGCGTGCCCAGTTGCCAGCGTCCGTCGCCGTACAGGAACAGCAGGCGGTCGCAGTGGCCGGCAGCCCAGTTGGGATCGTGCAGGGTCAGCACCACGCTGTGTCCTGCATCGGCCTCATTACGTGCCCAGGCCAGCAGCCGGGCCTGATGCGCCGGATCGAGATGGGTCAGCGGCTCGTCGAGCAGGGCGATACGCGGCTGTTGCACGGCCAGCTGCGCCAGCCGCGCGCGCTGGCGCTCGCCGCCTGACAGCGTATCGAGCGGGCGGTGGGCGAGATCGGCGAGCTCCCAGGCGGCGAACAGGGGCGTCAGGTCGAGGGCGGCCACACCGAACGGGTAATGGCCCAATGCGACGAAGTCGGCCACGCTGCCGAAGAATCCGCCTTCGTCGCCCTGCGGCAGCACGCCAATGTGCTGCGCACGGGTGAGCGGCGGCAGCGCGGCGAGGGGCTGGTTGTCGAGCATGATCTGCCCGCACGCGGGCACGGCGAGCCCGGCCAGCATCGAGATCAGCGTCGACTTGCCGGCGCCGTTGGGGCCGAGGATGCCGAGCACCTCGCCGGGTTCGAGTGCGAGGTCGAGCGTGTCCACCAGCGTGCGGGGGCCGGCCTGCAGGACCACTCGGTGGGCGACGAGGCTCATGGTTTGCGCAACAGCCAGAGCATCATCGGCACGCCGAGCAGCGCAGTCAGCACGCCGACCGGCAATTCCCGCGGCGCGATCACGGTGCGCGCCAGTGCGTCGGCCAGTACCAGCAGGCTGCCGCCTGCCAGGACGCAGGCCGGCAGCAGGACACGATGGCTGGCGAAGCCCGTTTTCCTGAGGGCATGCGGCACCATCAGGCCGACGAAACCGATGCTGCCGGCCTGCGCCACCACCAAGGCGGTGCAGGCGCCGGCCAGCGTAAACAGCATCCAGCGCGTGGGCGCGACCGCGACGCCGAGCGAAGCGGCTTTCAGCGGCGACAACTGCAGCACGTCGAGGCGCCTCGACAGGCCGAGTGCGGTCCCTGTGGCCAGCAGCAGCGCCGCCCACAGCATGAACGGGTTGCTGGTCCATGCGAGGTCGCCCATCAGGAAGAACAGCATGCCGGGCAGGCGCTCGATCGGCGCCACGCTCAACACCAGCGCGATCAGGGCGCCGAAGCCGGCGGCCAGCATCACCCCGGCAAGCAGCAGCGGCGTATGGTCGCGCGCCAGCAGACGGCCGCCGAGCGCGGCGGCAAGCGCCAGCGCCAGCAGACTGCCGGCGAAGGCCAGCACCGACACCCACGGCCACGCCAGGCCGGCGGCCATGCCCAATAGCGCCAGCAGGCCGGCGCCGCCGGACACGCCGAGCAGATAGGGTTCGGCCAGGGGATTGCGGAACAGCGTCTGCATCAGTGCACCGGCCAGCGCCAGCAGGCCGCCGCAGGCGAACGCCGCGGCCACGCGCGGGCCGCGCAATTCGGTGAGGATCTGCATGGCGAGTTCATGATCGGCGGGCAGGGCGCCGGCCATCAGGCCCAGCGTCAGCGCCAGCAGGGCGGTCAGCCCAAGCAGCAGCAGTTTGGCGGCGGAGGACAGAACAGGCCTATTGCTTCGGCTTGTTGTCGGTGCCGGGCGGGACGGCAGCGGCCGCTTCCGGCAGCAGGGTGACGCGCTTCATCACGACCGGCTCGATGGGGACATCCTGGTAGGGGCCGCGGTCGCCGCGCGGCATCGCGACGATGGCATCGACCACCGTCATGCCGTCGACCACCTGGCCGAACACGGCATAGCCCCAGGTGTCGTAGCTTGTGCCGCGGTGATCGAGGAAGGCGTTGTCCGCCACGTTGATGAAGAACTGCGAAGAGGCCGAATCGGGGTCGGCCATGCGCGCCATCGCCAGGGTCCCGCGCAGGTTCTTGAGGCCATTGTCGGCCTCGTTCTTGATCGGTGCGTTCTTGGGCTTTTCCGTCATGTCCGGCGTCATGCCGCCGCCCTGGATCATGAAGCCGGGAATCACGCGATGGAAGATCAGCCCGTCATAAAAGCCGGTCTTCACGTAGTTGATGAAATTTCCCACCGACTGCGGCGCGTTCCTGGTGAAAAGCTCGACCGTGATGTTGCCCTTGCTGGTTTCGATCAGGACGCGCGGATTGGGCGGCTGGCCATCTGCCGGGGCGGTGGAGACAGTCTGCTTGCCGGGCTCGCTGGCGCCGCAGCCCGACATGCCGAGCAGGATCGCGCCGAGAAACAGCGTGGTGGACAACAGGGGAAAACGGGCCATCGGAACGCGCTCCAGAAAGAGAAAGTGAGATTCTAGCGGCGGGAGGCACGGTTACGCATCCGCTCGCAGGCAACGGTCGATTTCCGTGCGCACGGTGTCCAGCGGCAGGCAGCCGCTGCAGACCGGATACAGTTGCGTGTCCCGCTGCACGATCAGGGTGGGGAAGCCGCGCACGCCGGCCTGACGCGCCTGCCTGAAATGCGCTTGGGTGCGAGCACGTGCCGTGTCGCTGCCGAAATCGCGCAGGAAAGTTTCGCCATCCACGCCGAGGCCCTCCGCCAGGTCGGCCAGCACACCGGCTTGCGTCACGTCGCGCCCCTCGGCATAAAACGCGGTCTGAATCGTCTTGAACATCGCGAATATCTGCATGGAATCGATTCCGCCAACCGTCACCACCGCACGGCAGGCGGGTTCGGTGTCGTACACGAAGCCTTCCGTCAGCGCGCCGTCGAAGCGGAAGGGCTGGCCGGTACGGGCCTGCACCGCATGCCAGTGATGCAGGATGTCCTCGCGTCCCGTTGCGGTCATCGGCGCGGTTTCACCCGGCCGCAGGCCGCCAAGTACCAGTGCGATTTTCATGCGTTCGCGGTATTCGTCGCGCAGCGTCTCGATCACCGGGGAAAACCCCCAGCACCAGGAGCACATTGGATCGGCGAAATACCAGAGGATGGGCGGGTTCATGTGCAGTGGCCGTCGAAACAGGACAGCTCACAGCATAGGCGATCCACGCCCTAGTTCTTCTTCGGCGTGTCGTCGGACTTGGGCGGGGTGTCGTCGTCCATGATCACGCTGTGCGCCGGGCCTTCGAGGTCGTCGAACTGGCCGCTTTTGGCCGCCCACAGCATGAACCAGGCAATGGCGCCGACGAGCACGAGGCTGAGCGGAATGAGCAGGAGGAGGATGTCCATGTGCAGGGTCGGTCAGGTGACGGGTCTGGGCAGGGGGAGGTCTGCCACAGCGGGCGCGGTTCTGGATTTGAAGTCGGTGAGCCGCAGCGCATTCAGCACGACCAGCAGTGAACTGGCCGACATGCCGATGCCGGCGATCCAGGGCGTGACGTGGCCCAGCGCGGCAGCGGGGATGGCGACGAGATTGTAGGCCAGCGCCCAGCCCAGGTTCTCGCGGATGATGCGTTGCGTCTTGCGGGCGAGCGCGACGCCGTCGGCCAGGGTGCCGAGCCGGCTGCCGAGCATGATCATGTCGGCCGCGGCCTGCGCCACGTCGGCGCCTTCACCCATGGCGATGGAGACCTGCGCGCCGGCGAGCACCGGCGCATCGTTGATGCCGTCGCCCACCATGGCGACGATGCGGCCCTGCTGCTGCAGGGCCGTCACATAGGCGAGCTTGTCTTCCGGCAGCGCGCCGGCATGCCAGTCGGCGATGCCGAGCTGTTGCGCGCTGCGCCTGACCGCGGCCTCGGCATCGCCGGACAGCAGGTGCAGGCGCAGCCCTTGTTTTTGCAGGGCGGCGAGGGCAGCCGGCGCGTCCGCCCGCGGCGTATCGGCCAGTGCAAACCAGGCGATCAGTCCGGATTCGTCGGCCAGTGCCACCCAACTGGCGCTATCGTCCGATTCCGGCGGCGCGGGTGGCGTTTCGCTGGCGGCAGCGAAACGCGGCGAGCCCAGTCGATAGATGTGGCCATCGATATGGCCTTCGACGCCGCGGCCGGGCGTGTTGTGGATCAGGCTGGCGGTCGCGGTGGATAGGGCCGACTCGCGCAGCGCTTTGGCGATGGGGTGTTCCGAGCCGGCTTCGAGTGCCGCGGCGATCGCGCCGACTTCGGCTTCGCTGCGGCCGCCCAGCGGGACCACCTGGCGTACGGAGAGGCGGCCGTGGGTGAGCGTGCCGGTCTTGTCGAACACCAGGTCGGTGGCGTGCGCCAGCGTTTCCAGGGCATGGCCGCGCGTGGTCAGGAGGCCCAGGCGCGTGAGCCGGCCGGTGGCGGTGGTGAGGGCGGCAGGGGTGGCGAGGCCGAGCGCGCAGGGGCAGGTCACGACCAGGACCGACACCACGATCCACAACGCTTTCGACGGGTCGATCACATACCAGGCGAGGCCGACCGCAAGCGTGATCAGCAGCAGCAGGCCGACGAACCAGGCGGCGGCGCGGTCGGCCAGCTGGCCGATGCGCGGCTTCTCGCTCTGCGCGCGGTCGAGCAGACGCACGATCGACGCCAGCCGCGTATCGGCACCGAGCCTGTCGACGCGCACCACCAGCGGGCTTGCCTGGTTGAGGCTGCCGCCGACCACATGGGCACGCACGCCTTTCGATACCGGCAGCGATTCGCCGGTGAGCATGGCTTCGCTCACCGCGCTGTCGCCCTCGACCACCACGCCGTCGGCGGGCAGGGTTTCGCCGGGGCGCACCAGTACATGGTCGCCTACCGCCAGCCGCGCCACCGGTACCTGTTCCTCGTCGCGCGCCGGCCAGTTCGGCAGCCGCGTGGTGGCGGCGGGAATGAGCTTCACCAGTTCCTCCACTGCGGCGCCGGCGCGGCGGCGTGCGTTCATCTCGAGGAAACGCCCGGTCAGCAGCAGGAAGATGAACATGGTGACCGAGTCGTAATACACCTCGCCGTGCCCGGAGAACGTGCTGTAGACGCTGGCGACGAAGGCCGTGCCGACGCCCAGCGCCACCGGGACGTCCATGCCCAGCGTACGGCGCTTGAAATCGCGCCAGGCGCCGATGAAGAAAGGCCACGCCGAGTACACCACCACCGGTATGGTCAGGATCAGGCTCGCCCAGCTCATCAGCAGCCGGATATCGGCGCTCATGTCGGTGGCGGTGTACGACGGCAGTGCGTACATCATGACTTGCATCATGCCGAGACCGGCGATGGCGAGCCGCTTGATCGCCGAGTTGCGTTCGCGCTTGTAGATGTCGTCGGAGCGGCCGGGGTCGAAAGGGTGGGCAATGTAGCCGATGTCGGAGACCGCCTTCAGGATCGCCGACAGCTGGATGCGGCTGTTGTCCCAGCGCACCCGCGCGCGGCGGGTGGCGTAGTTGATCTCGACCGACAGCACGCCCGGCAGCCCAGCGATGTGGCGCTCGTTCAGCCAGATGCACGCGGCGCAGACGATGTTTTCCAGGATCAGCGCGGCTTCGCGGATGTTCTCCGTTTCCGTCCGCACGAAGCTTTCCTGGATTTCCGGCAGATCGTACAGGCCCAGTTGCGCGAGCTCGGCCTCCGCCTGCTGGGGCGTGGCGGGCAGCACGGTGCGGTGGGTGTAATAGGCGCCCTGGCCGCTGTCGATGATGGTCTGTGCCACGGCCTGGCAGCCGCGGCAGCATGCCTGGCGGGTATCGCCTTCGAACTGGATGGGGTAGTGGGCGCCGTCCGGCACCGGCAGGCCGCAGTGAAAGCAGCTCGAAAAAGATGGGGCGTCCGTGAGCGCAGGAGAATCGCTCACGAAGCGCCCCACAGGAGAACGCCTGGGGGCAAGCCCGGGAGAGAGGCCGGGCCGGCAGGCGTCAGAGGGTACTTCTTGTCAGAAACGGAACCCGTAGCCGATACCCCACACCACCGGATTGATTTCCAGGTTGGTGAGCTTGACGCCGCCTGATTTGACGTCGGTGTCGATCCAGATTTTCTTAACGTCGAGGTTGATATAGCCATTCTTGGTTACCGCGATGTCCACGCCCGCCTGCAGGGCGCCGCCGAAGCTGTTCTTCCCGACGCTCAGGCCGGGGGCAAGATCGACATTATAGAAGCGGGTGTAGTTCACGCCTGCACCGACGTAGGGCTTGATCGTCGGCGTGGGATTGAAGTGGTACTGCACCGTCAGCGTGGGCGGCAGGTGATTCAGTTTTCCGAGGCTGGCGCCGTTCAGCGTCACTTCGTGGCGCGCCGTGCCGAGAATGAGTTCCATGCCGATGTTGGGCGTCACGAAATAGGTGAAGTCGACCTCCGGCACCACTTCGTCGGACACGTCGAGTCCGGCCAGTCCGGAGGATTTGACGTCAGGAACGATGTCGATCGCGCGAACGCGCATCATCCAGTTTTCAGCCAGGGCGGAGGTGGGCAGGGCGGCAACCAGGGCCAGGACAAGCAGGGATTTTTTCATGTTCTCGACTCCTCTTAAAAAGACAAAGATATAAATAAGACATGCATATCGTAATTAAGAAAAAATGCGGACGCAAGTCAAAAATGAATCCGCTACCATGGCAGCATGAGCGAACGTCTCCAAAACGCCACAAACTTCCCGCCGGTCGAGACTGCGCTGCGCGAGCCCAATGGCCTGCTGGCGATGGGCGGCGATCTGTCGCTGGAACGCCTGCTGGATGCCTATCGCCACGGCATCTTCCCCTGGTTCAACCCCGGCGAGCCGATCCTGTGGTGGAGTCCCGACCCGCGCATGGTGCTGGTGCCGGGCGAGATCCGTGTGACCCGCTCCCTCGCCAAACGCATCCGCAATGGCGGCTTCGAGGTACGCGTCGACACCGTGTTTGCGGACGTGATGCGGGCGTGCGCCGAACCCCGTGAAGGGGCCGGCGGCACCTGGATCTCGCCGGCGATGATCGCGGCTTATACCCGCCTGTTCGATGCCGGCTACGCGCATTCGGTGGAAACCTGGCGCGACGACCGCCTGGTCGGCGGCCTCTATGGCGTGGCGATCGGCCGCATGTTCTACGGCGAGTCGATGTTCAGCCGCGAACCCGATGCCTCCAAGGTCGCGCTGATCCGCCTTGCGCGCCAGTTGCAGCAATGGGATTTCGGCCTGATCGACTGCCAGATGGAAACCGCGCATCTCGCCAGCCTCGGTGCGCGCACGGTGCCGCGCACGGCGTTCACGGCAAGGCTGGCGGAATTGGTAAACTTGCCGCATCGGCCTGGCCCCTGGACGTTTAATGCACCCGACTGAACCGCCTTTCCAGCGCATCCAGTTCTACCTGACTGCGCAATACGACTGCAGCTACCTGCCGGATCGGCGCGCGCGTTCGCAGGTGGCCACGCCCACCCACCTGATCGATCACCAGGCCTACAGCGCGCTGATCCGTGCCGGCTTTCGCCGTAGCGGCCAGTTCACTTACCGCCCGCACTGTGAGCAGTGCCATGCCTGCGTGCCGGTGCGCGTCGACGTGGCCGGCTTCGTGCCCAACCGCACCCAGCGCCGCTGCCTCAAGCGCAACCGGCACCTGGCCGCGCGCTTCCTGCCGCTCGACTTCAAGGAAGAACACTACGCGCTCTACCGCAGCTATCTCGGCAGCCGCCATGCCGGCGGCGGCATGGATCGCGACGGCCCCGACCAGTACACGCAGTTCCTGCTGTCGTCCAACGTCGATACCGTGATGGTCGAATTCCGCGATGGCGACGAACTGGTGATGATCTCGGTGATCGACCAGATCGACGACGGTATTTCCGCCGTCTACACTTTCTTCGATCCCGCGCGCGAGCAGCAAAGCCTCGGCGTCTACGGCGTACTGTGGCAGATCGAACTGGCCAAACGACTGGAACTGCCTTACCTCTATCTGGGCTACTGGATCGACGAGAGCCGCAAGATGGCCTACAAGAAACAGTACCCGCCGCTGGAGGGGCTGGTCGACGGCCGCTGGCAGGTTCTCGACGCATGAAATGGCTCCTGGTCGCCCTGTTGCTGGCGACCATGCAGGGCTGTGCGCTCACCGTGAGCAATTCGCGCGCCCTGCAGCCGATCGACGGCTTTGTTCAACTGGCAAGCGACGCGCGCGTCTGGGTCGAGTCGGGCTACGAAGCCTACGGCGAACGCGTCTCGGCGGCGCTGCCGGCCGCCATTGCCAAGGTCGAAGCGGCGCACTATCTGCCGTTCCTCCGTCCGCCGCGCGTGTATGTCTGCGGCAGCGAAGACTGCTTCAACCGCTGTGTGTATACCCCCCGGCTGTCCGCCGCGGTCATTCCAGACAATCGCCTGATCCTGTCGCCGAACCTGAACGGCCGCGAAAGCGCCCGCCTGCCTGGGCTGCTGACGCACGAACTGACGCACCTTCACCTGGGCCAGCGCATCGGCCACTACAACAGCACCCTGCCGGTGTGGTTCCACGAGGGCTGGGCCTCGCTGACGGCGGAGGGCGGCGGCGCCGAATATGCGAGCGACGCGCAGGCGTATGCCGCGATCCGCGCCGGACGCCGGGTCGATCTCGTCGCGCGCGATACCCCCGATCTGCGCCACCGCGCAGGCGCGTTCGGTCTCAACATTTACGAGTTCTATCGCGAGTCCATGCTGCTGGTCGGCTGGCTCAAAGCGCAGGACGAGACGCGTTTTCGCCAGCTGGCCCTGGCGGTACAGGCCAATGCCGATTTCGAGATCGCCTTCTGGGACATCTACGGCCAGTCGCCCGCCACGCGGCTGGCCGGCTTTTACGAGGGCGTTCAGGGCAACACCGTATTCAACGATAATGGGCAAATCCAGGCCGCACCCGCACAACCCTAAATCCACTTCACGATGAAACCCTATCTCGACCTGATGCGTCACGTGCTCGAGCACGGCACCCGCAAAGACGACCGCACCGGTACCGGCACCCTGTCGGTGTTCGGCTGGCAGATGCGCTACAACCTCGCCGCAGGTTTTCCGCTCGTCACCACCAAGAAATGCCATCTGCGTTCCATCATCCACGAACTGCTGTGGTTCCTGCAGGGCGACACCAACATCCGCTACCTGAAGGAAAACGGCGTGTCGATCTGGGACGAATGGGCCGATGAGAACGGCAACCTCGGCCCGGTCTATGGCCACCAGTGGCGCAGCTGGCCGAAGCCTGATGGCGGGACGATCGATCAGATCAGCGAAGTGGTGAAGACGCTCAAGACCAACCCCGACTCGCGCCGCATCATCGTCTCGGCCTGGAACGTCGCCGACCTCGACAGGATGGCGCTGGCGCCGTGCCACGCCTTCTTCCAGTTCTACGTCGCCGACGGCAAGCTCTCGTGCCAGCTCTACCAGCGCAGCGCCGATATCTTCCTCGGCGTGCCGTTCAACATCGCCAGCTATGCGCTGCTGACCATGATGATGGCGCAGGTGACGGGACTGGGACTCGGCGACTTCGTCCACACGCTTGGCGACGCGCATCTCTACCTCAATCATCTCGACCAGGCGCGCGAACAGTTGAGTCGCGAGCCGCGCCCGTTGCCGACCATGACGCTGAATCCGGAGGTGCGCGACATCTTCGCGTTCCGCTTCGAGGACTTCACCTTGAGCGGTTATGACCCGCACCCGGCGATCAAGGGGCCGGTGGCGGTCTGAGTGAGCGGCAAATAGTGAGCAGCGAGCGGTTTCCGAGCCGCACACGACTTAACCACCGTTCGCCCTGAGCTCGTCGAAGGGCAGAGTCCATTCATGACCCAACACAAACCCCGTATCAGCGTCATCGCCGCCCTTGCCAGAAACCGCGTCATCGGCATCGAGAACCGCCTGCCCTGGCGGCTGCCGGAGGACCTTGCGCACTTCAAGGCGCTCACGCTCAACCACCCCATCCTGATGGGCCGCAAGACCTTCGAGTCGCTCGGCCGCCCGCTGCCCGGGCGCACCAACATCGTCATCACCCGCAACCCCGATTACTGCAAGGACGGCTGCCTGGTCGCCGCCTCCATCCCCGACGCCATTGCCCTGTGCCAGGACGCTGACGAAGTCTTCTTCATCGGCGGCGCCGAACTCTATGCCCAGATCATCCCGCTCGCCGACCGTTTGTACCTGACCGAAGTGGACATCGAAGCCGAGGGCGACGCCTGGTTTCCCGACTATGACCGCAGCGCGTTCCGGGAGGTCTCGCGCGAGTCGCACACCGGCGTGAAGGGCGATACGCTGCAGTTTGATTTTGTGGTGTACGAGCGGGGGTAAATGGAAGTATCTTCACCCTGCTCAGGCCGTCCAGGGTCATGCAGTGAACGTTGCATCAATGGAAAGGGAGCAAGCCATGTCAGATCTGAGTCCGCTTGAAGAACAGTTTCCTCGCCTGGTCCCCGAGATCGTGGCGTTCTGGGGATCGCCCACCTGTTTCGATCAGCTGCAAGCCTTGCTGGTGGACAGCCGGGGCGGTCGCCAGGGATTCCCGGCGGACGTATATTCCGATCTCTCCTTGCTGCTGACGCTGGTTCCCCGGCCGAAAGGGCCTTACGACATCTGGAACGACGCGCTGGATACGGATAAAACGGCGTGAAATGCCGACCAATTGAAATTTCAAGGAAAACCGAATGGATGTAATTGACAGCAATGCAACTTCGCAAGGGCGTATAGCATGAGTGGTTTGCCCAAGTGTCCCCAGTGCGGCTCCGAATTTACGTACGAGGACGGCACCCAGTACGTGTGCCCGGAATGTGCGCATGAATGGAGCAAGGATGCGTCAGCAGCAGCCGACGAGGCAAAGGTTGTGCGCGACGCCAACGGCAATGTGCTGGCGGACGGCGACACGGTGACGGTGATCAAGGACCTGAAGGTGAAAGGCTCGTCGCTGGTCGTCAAGGTAGGGACCAAGGTGAAGAACATCCGCCTGGTCGAAGGCGATCACGACATCGACTGCAAGATCGATGGCGTCGGCGCGATGCAGCTGAAGTCGGAGTTCGTGAAGAAGGTGTAGGGCATCCGTCTGGCTTCAATGAGAAAAACGGGGCCGCGGCCCCGTTTTTCTATGGGGCGGCCGCACGCGGCACCTCGGCCCGAATGGCTTTCGACTCGATTCAGCGTGGATGAATGCCTAGTGCTCCATACGCTCGACCAGCCTTTCCAGCTGCTTGGCCAGGTTGTCCCAGACGATCATGGGCCCCTTGCGTTCGAATTCCGTTTCGGTCCACTGTTCGGGGGGAAGTTGCTTGTATGCCTCGACCTGGCTGGAGAGCTTGTCGCGCGCCGCCTTCGCCCGCGCCAACTCCTCCGCCGTGTCGCCGCCGCCCGTTTTTGCCATGCCATGCTGGGCGCGTTCGAGCAGGGTGTCCACATGCTTCAGACGCATTTCGTGCTCGAGGATATGTTGCTGGATCAGATGATTCATTTTGGGCGTTTCAGTCATTTCCGATTCTCCTGCAATGAAAAAATGCTGTTGTCTGGATGGTTTAAAGGTAGTCATCAATCCATTCGACGACAACCATCGCCTTTGATTCCTGAACGCGGATACATCCGGCTACGTGCTGAAGGCGGCAGGTGCGCAATAAAAAACGGGGCCGCGGCCCCGTTCGTATTCATGCGTGTCGAACAGTTCGTGTCTAGCTGCGCGCGCCCATGGCCAGCGCGCGGTTCTTGCTGGCCTGGCGCGCCTGCTCGTCGGCATCGCGGTCCCAGGTGTCAGCGACCCAGCCGCCCAGGTTCTCCAGTGCGATATGGCCGAGCGCATCGATCCATTGCGGATGTTCGTTGAGCGCGGGGATGTAGTGGAATGCCTTGCCGCCCGCCGCGAGGAAGGTGGCGCGGCCTTCCATCGCCAGTTCTTCGAGGGTTTCCAGGCAGTCGGCGGTGAAGCCTGGCGCGACCACGTCGACCCGACCGGTACCGGCGCGCCCGAGTTCGTCCAGCGTCCTGTCGGTGTAGGGCTTGATCCATTCGGCGCGGCCGAAGCGCGACTGGAAGGTGAGGCGAACCTGCTTCGGGTCGAGTCCGAGCGCTTCGGTCAGCAGGCGGCCGGTCTTCTGGCATTCGCAGTGATAGGGGTCGCCCTTCTCCAGCGTGTAGCGCGGCACGCCGTGAAAGCTCAGCAGCAGCAGGTCGGGACGGCCGTGCATCTGCCAGTAGTCGCGGATGTTGGTGGCCAGCGCGTGGATGTAGGCGGGGTGGTCGTGATAGTGCTTGAGCGTGCGCAGGGCCGGCTGGGTGCGGACTTTCTGCAGCCAGGTGAACGCGGTGTCGAATGCGGTGGCGGTGCTGGAGGCGGCGTATTGCGGGTAGGCAGACAGGATGAGGATGCGGTCGCAGCCGGCGGCTTTCATCCGCGCCAGCGTGTCGGGAATCGACGGCTGGCCATAGCGCATTGCGTAGTCGACCATGAACGGACTGGCGATCCGTTCGCCCAGCCAGCCTTTGAGCAGCTTGGCCTGTTTCTCGGTGTGCACCTTCAGCGGCGAGCCGTCCGGGGTCCAGATCGCAGCATATTTCGCAGCGGATTTTTTCGGCCGGGTGTTGAGGATGATGCCGTTGAGGATCAGCCACCACACGGGGCGCGGAATCTCCACTACGCGCGGGTCGGACAGGAATTCCTTGAGGTAGGTGCGCAGCGCCTTGGGTGTCGGTGCTTCGGGGGTGCCGAGGTTGACCAGCAGGATACCGGTTTTGGACGGCTGGCCGTGGGGAGACTCGGGCTCTTTGAGATAGGACATCAGTGATGGGATAGCGCGCTGGACAGCAGTTTGGCGGTGACGTCGACGATCGGCACCACGCGCTCGTAGGCCATGCGGGTGGGTCCGACGACGCCGAGCGTGCCGACCACCTGGCCGTCGACCGAATAGGGCGCGGTGACCAGGCTGCATTCGTCGAGCGGCAGCAGTTCGGATTCGCCGCCGATGAAAATCTGCACGCCGGCGGCGGTGCGCGACTGGTCGAGCAGTTGCAGCAGGCCGGTCTTCTTCTCGAAGGCGTCGAACAGGCGGCGCAGGCTGCCCATGTTGCTGGAGAGGTCCTGCACGTCGAGCAGCTTGCGGCTGCCGGACACCACCACGTTGTCCTGGCTGGCGTCGTGCGCCTGGCTGCCGGCGTCCACCGCCGCCGCCATCAGGCGGGTGATGTCGTCGCGCATGCGGCCGAGTTCGTCGCGCAGTTTGCTGCGCACCTGGTCGAAACTGTGGCCGGCGAAATTCTGGTTGAAGTAGTTGGCCGCCTCGGTGAGCGCCGAGGCGCTGTAAGGCTGCTCGGTGACGATGACACGGTTCTCGACCTCGCCTTCCATCGTGACGATGATGAGCAGGATGCGCTTGTCCGACAGGCTGAGAAACTCGATCTGACGGAAGGCCGGGCTGCGGCGCGGCGTCATCACCAGTCCGGCAAACCGGCTGAGATCGGACAGCAGGGTGGAGGCCGCGGTCATCAGCCGCTGCGGGTCGGACGAGGCCAGGCTGTGTTCGAGCTGGTTGACCTCGACTTGCGCCAAGGGGCGCACGGTCAGC
>Ga0208957_1000810_pt1 | contig 19666 bp, 33 predicted proteins | sample RifOxyA1_FD_184029 | JGI IMG/M metagenome (GOLD analysis project Ga0208957, IMG submission 184029) | Groundwater microbial communities from Rifle, Colorado - Rifle Oxygen_injection A1 (SPAdes) | ecosystem: Environmental > Aquatic > Deep subsurface > Groundwater | place: Rifle, Colorado, United... | reverse complement strand
ACACCTTCGTTGATGGTAGCTCCGCCCTTGACCTTGGCTATGCCACTAACCCGGATAACCGCCGGCTCATCTTCGGCATCTGGCTTATTCTGGAGAATCCCGATAAGGGCCTCAACCGGGTCATCCATGTCATCGGCCAGTTTTGCCTTGCCATCGGTATCCAGCGTCATGATATAGAACTGAGCAGCAGACAGGTCACCGCTGGCTTTCAGGGTGATTTCAGGTCCATCTATGTTATTCGCCATTTCGATTCACCTCCTCCTCACTTACTTATTGATTTGTTTCTTCGACGGTTCTGGTAACAATCCGCCTCTTTTTCATGTAATCCCGCCACAGTACGGGCTTGGCCTTGCGGAGCGCGGCCGTGGCTTCCGGCTCCTCAACGCGCTTCTCTTCCATATAAGTTTTCACCTCTTTGGTGAAGTCATGCTCGTCCTCATCACCCTCTGCGGGAGTGCCCTTCGCCTTGAGCACGCCAGCAGCAACTAGCCGCTTGTTCTGGTCCTGATAACGGCCCAGAACCACCTTGGACACATCTTCACCACCGGCCTCTTCGAGCTTGACCAGCTCCTCGGCCAATTCGTCCGGGGTGCCGCTGATTGCTCTCAGGTCGGTAGCAAGCGCACGGTAATGAGCTTTCCTTTCCTTGCGCTTCAGGTCCTTATTGTCCTTCTCCAGCTGGGCAACCCGGTCGCTGAACCGCCTCATCTGCTCTCCCTCGCCTTGCATGGCACCCATCATTTCCTTGATTTTTGCCACACAGTCAGCAAGGGTAGCCTCGGGCGGCAGGCCAAGAGCTTCTTTAATCGGCCCCAGGTCTTCACCCTGCAACTTCTTGACCGCGGCCATGACCTCCTCATCCTTAGCGCCTTCACTCAGGCCCAGAAACTTCAAGACCTCACTATTCATTTCGTCAACCTCCTCCTTTTTCTTTGGCTTAACGCCTGGTTCAGTTTCAACAAGCTCCTGGCTATGCTGCCTGGTAGCAAGTATGTTCTTGACTTTGCCCTTGACATCCTTCCACATGGCCCGTATTACACCAACGCCTGCCCGCCCTTTCATAGTCTTTTCAATAGCAGCATCAATATCAGACAGGGTCGGCTCCAACTGCTCATAAGTCACCACTTCGGTATCAAGAGCAAACTCTATGATGGAATCAGGCTTGACTGAAGCGGTATAAACCACTGCTGTCTCAAGGCCAGTTTCTCTCACTGCCGGCAACTCGCCGCCGAGCAGAGCCAGCCCGGAAAGCACTTTGGGATATGTCTTGCCGTTATCTTCGAAATCAAAGAGTATCTCAGCACTGACCTTGTTATAACTCTTGCCCTCTATCAGCTCCGCTACCGGCTGCGGGACATCGGACAGGTCGGCATATAACATATTTCCAGAAAGCCGCAGGGATTCAACCCAACCGAAAGCCATGACGCCATTGCCGGCCTCACCCTTAATCATTTCCGGCTCTACGCCCATCTTTATGGCAAGGCGCTTGTTGAATTCATCGCTGGTATGGCCAATCTTGACAGGCGGGTCCAATCTCCCCTTCAATTTCTGGAATGAGGCAATCATGCCTTTCAAATCATCAAGGGTGTACTTGTCGCCATTATGGACACCGGCGGCGAATATCGGGACGCCATACACTGAGGTTGTGCTCACTTTGTTCTCGGCCTTGCGCGTCCAGCCATGCTTTTGCTTAACCCAGCCGAGCTCGCTAATCGCCTGCGTAGCAGATGTCATGGCCTTTTCAACACTCCTATCCTTCGCCATATAGTTCTCAAAGGCTTGCCAGAAAGCGCTGATAGCCACTACAGGAAGCCCGAAAGTCATCTCCCCGGGCCACTTGCCGGTAGTCTGATTCTCGAGCCATGCACAAAAGGCTTCGGGGTCGGTTTTATCGCCATTATCTGCTACACAGGCTGCAAAATTAGGATATCCCCCAAATGGCATTTCAACCTCCAGATAAAACAAAAGCCCGACTCACACACCTGCAAATCGGGTTCAATGACCACTATCAGTTACCGGACTTTAAGCCTCTATATGATTATGAGTGTAGCACTGCAATCTTTAACCTGTCAAGTGCTACCTGACATTATTTTTTAGGAAGAGGCCGCCTAAGCCTCAAAACATCCTGGGGATTTGCAATCACAAGGTTGGATTTAGGCGTTACTATTCTCGGCTTACGTCTTATTGGTTCAGGGCACTGTTCATGCTGATACTTCCCGCTCTCCATCCTTCGGAGCGTTCCTCCGTGTTGCCCACACTTGTAACAGGTAATAAACCTTTCCCGTAGCCATATTCCCTCCTACTGATTCCTACCTAGCATTGATAGCCTCACTGTGAGGTTCTACCGGCGTGGGGCTTTCCGGTGAAGCAGGTGTACCAAAATTCGGATTGTGAATCGGGTCATCCCTGAACCGGAAGCACTTACACACATCGCCGACTAACTGGTTAAACACATGCGGCAAGTCGCGGGCAGGTTTCTTTGACTCCTCAGCCATTTAGCCTCCTTATCTCAGCCCGGATTACATCGTAGTCCCTGCGAACTACTATATCATGCCATTTGGTATTGGTATGTTGCTCGACTATTTCAGGATGCCACAGGACATCAACTATCATTTCGCCGCACAGCTTCCTCAGCACATCCTTCTCCCTCAACCACGCCTCAACATCCATTTCAACTCCTGGCGACCGGCATCTTCAGAGGCAAATCGAAGGTATGATTGCATCGGTCACAATCAAAAGCAGAGCAGACACCACCATATATCCGAGCTGCTTTCTTGCCGTTCTTTATCACCAACACGCCATCAACGATTTGCGCCAATCTTCTGCCGCATTTTGGGCAAGTTACCCATTCCTCGCTCATCTTACCTCCAAATTATTTGATGCCGACTATGCTACTCTTTCCCATCCGGATTCGGTTTTTACATCAATATGGCACCGGCAATTTCCAAGGCAACTTACGTCCCCTGCTGGAACCGTAGGCATGTGGTCCCAGCTCTCATATTCTCCAGCCAACTCCGGACAGCCGTAGTGAAACTCGGACTTCTTGCAATGCTCTGCTGCGGGGTCCAGAACCCATCTTACGCGGCGCGGCTTCTTCCCGGCTTCCTCCCGTTCTTTATCCATTGCTGTCATCCCCAAACCAGCCCCGAGAAAAATAGCACTCCAGAAAGCGCCAGCATAGGCAGACGGCTCGCCTCTCATAGACTGTAATAGTCCAAGAAAGCCGGTGCCTTCCAACTCATACTGCTGCTGATTTTCCAGCTCGTCCAGATGACTGACTATCTTTTCCCTGATGCGCGGTATCAGACTCGTGTCAACGAACTTGTCATTGGTGTCTACTTGCTTCTGGACCAGATTTTCTGCCTGGCTATCTAGCGGCTTCCCGTTCAGGCCGAGACGCACCGCCTCATTGATATGCTTGGCCGCGGCAGCCTTCAAGTCTCTGGCAAGACCAAGAAGCTGTTTATCGATTTCTCTAACTGCCTGCTTCCTGCCTGATTCGGACGCTGCCACAACAGACTTCTGTGCCTTTCTGGACCACCTGTCGTATATTGCAGTAAGCAGACCCTGGTATTCGTTTGTAGCGTTGCCTATTTTGCTGCCGCCGCGCCGCCCTTTGATACCAGCCACCTCAGCATAGCTGCCAACCTCAAGGACTTCCTGTTCATGGCCAGCCCAGCGCTCAGGGACTGTGCCGCTCTCGACCTTGCGCTCCTCTACAACTTCGTGCGCCTCTGATTCGGCTTTCCATTCTTTGTAATGTATATCACAGAACCAAGCCCGGGCTATGCCCTCAGCCCAGAGGACTTCGACTGTCGGTGCAGCGCTACATCTCATGCACTGGTCACGGCGCTTCTTTTTGATTGCAGTCGGGATATGCACATCACCGGGGTCAGGCTGGGCAAACTTCTTCATCCCCTGCTTCGGCCTGACAACAAAACTGCCATCCGGCTGCTCTATCCAGTCATACGCCATCAAGCCCTGGAGCGGTCCAGGAGCAGGAGGCAATCCTCGCTGTCCCTCTCCAATACCTATCGGTCTATCTGGCAGGCCCATCATTGCCCTGAAATAATCCTCAAGCTGGGCATCCGGCGTTAGTATTTGAGAGTTTATCAAACCCGTGGCCGCGGTAATAGCCTTCTGAACATCCTTGCTGCCCGGTTCTGTCCAATCTATTCTAGGATGACCGGAGGCCCCGGCAAGCAACTGCGGGTTCATACTGAACAATAATGGAACGAGCTGCATGTTCCACATCTCAAGCAATTCCTGCTGTATGGATTGCAGACACAGGCTAAAGAAGTCCTGAGAACCCTCGACCAGCGCCTGAGTGCCTACCTGCTGCATCCCCAGCATCAGGAACTGGGCAAAGAACCTCATCAGGATTATCTTGTTCAGGTCATCTACTATCTTGCGAACATCATACTGCTTCGAACCTGGGGAGCCTAGTAGCTCAAACTTCCATCCGGACACTTCTGCATCGGGGGTCGGGGGCGCCGGTATGACCAGTCCGGCTTCCTCATCCTGTCGTATATTGCGTATGAGTGTCACGGCGGTAGTTTTATCTTCAGCCGTAGCGCCATAGGGCAAATGTATCACCGGAAGTCCGCAGAGGTCTCTTTCGGCCCCTATCGCCTCAATAATCTCAAGGTTCTTTCTGGTGTACCATGCTCGGTATAGCGACCGCATAGGGCTGGCCCCTTCAGGAGACCTCTTGTGCGACCGGAAGGTAGCATGTAATAGCTTCCATCCCTCTATCTCAATAATCCGGGCTGCGTTCGGGTCCTGCTGAAGCATTGCCTCGACATTGAACTCCTCATCCATCTTCCATTTGTAAAGCGTCTCCTGCCCACGCGGGTCAAGAATATGCAGGCCAATCTTTCCGTCATTGAACTTTGACGGCCTACTACCGTCTACGCCAAGTCTCTTCTTGAAAACTATCTCTGAAACAGACCAGCCCCAGACCAGCATACTCATCATATCGAGCACATGCTGCCGCCAGGTATACTTGGTCATATCATCCATGCAGCTCTGCAAGAAGTCGGCATTTTCCTTGTCCTGCGGGGTATCCCCAGCGGGGACTGTCTCAAACTCCGCCGCCATTAACGGCATCGTAATTGAATCCAGGAGGCTAGCGATAACAGCATCATCCTGCATCTCATGGAATACCTTGGCCCGGCTGGTGCCTTTCAGAGAAGTTAAATACTCTTCGCCAAGAACGCCACCCCAGACAGACAAGCCTGTGACGCCAACTACCGAACCAACCCCACCCTTTTTAGTTGTATTTCTTGTTACCATTTTAACCCACCTCCAATAAAGACAACAAAGTAATTGTTGACCTATTTCGGTTTAATGTCAACGCGCTGCTGTCTTATGTCCTCCACGTAGACTTCTTTTCGACACCAACCGGCTCTGAAGGGCCTGAGATAACATGAGTGCGGGCCCAATTCAAAAATTGCGTAGTTGTATCGACAATATCGTCATTGGCGCCACCCGGGAATGCTTCATGCTCATGCTCAAAGACAAGACGCCACGCTGCATCCTTTGGTATAAACACCTTGCCAGCCTCTAGTGTGGGCGTGACAGCATTAGCCCGAGCGACCTTGTCCTTGTCGACAGTAATGGCTATAACAGGTATCCTGGTATGGGCTCTCAACTCTGGTATCAGGTCTTGGCCAGATGCGGCATCTTCAATCAATACCGCCATCGGACGCCACTGTTCCCAAAGACTGTTAGCAACTACCTTCAACTTCGGGAACTCTACCTTACCACGCCACATGTCTTGGAGATAATACCCGTTATCAAGAATAGCCCACGTCTCGCAGACAGAGAAATCATTTTGCTGTTTTGCCTTATGGGCCGTATCCCACGACTGGACTGTGCCGCGGACTGGCTGATATGAACTACTTTCCTTATCTAGCTGCCATGGGGCATTGCCATGTTCCCAATAACGCCAGTATTCTCGTTTGAAGATATTGCCCTCAGCGGGAATAACATGCCCTTGAAACATCAGCTCGAACTGGCGCAACCCCAGGGATACCCTGGCAGAAGACGGGTCATCACCTATTAGAGCTGCAACGGTCCAATAGCTCGGATACGTCGACTCCCCATTTTCATCAATAGCTGGAAGGGGGAGGACAGTCCATCCATCCTCCTCGAATTTGGCCGCAGGGTCCTCCTCGTGCCACCTGGTTGCAATCATAATCTCCCGACCCCCAGGGACAAGCCGGCTACTTGGTGTTGTCTTAATCCAATCCATCAACTTTTGCCGCTGATACTCCGTAGCCATATTCTCCTGGTCAGCAATATCATCATAGATAATTTCTTGTACCGTGGCACCAAGAATCGGTCCGCCAACACCGGTGGCCTGAACAGTCGGGTCCTTGTCAGCCTCATTCTTACGTTTAACAAACCACTCGTTCTCGCCCCAGCCCTTATTTACATCAGGTTGCAGGTCATAAAGAAACCGATAGTTGGCGTTATAGGCAACAGTATCACGGAGAGCTACACTGTTCTTATTTGCCTGCGTAGCTGTATTTGATACGTAAATGCAGTGGTAGCCCTCAGGGTCATTCCCAATACGCCAGCCCAGATAGTCGACGCCAACTACGGGGGAATTACACGTTGGGAACATACCTCTTCCAGCCAAGAAGGTATGAGATTCATGCTCAACCTCTATGCACTTAGTATCAGCCACCCCAGCCGGCGAGATGGTGATATAATGTCCAGACTTTGCCGATTTATGGCATCTTGCCAATTTGCGAGGCAAACGGAAAATACCTTGATTACCGGACAACGCGCGCTGGCGTCTATAAAGCCATTCCGTCTCGTGCTTTGTGAATACTGTAGGCTTCTCACGGTCAAGTCGCACTATCCATTCGTGAACAGTGTCAGCGATTACATAATGCCCCAGTCTGTCCTCAACACGAAATACCCTGCGGTCTTTCCAAACTGGCGACACACCGACAACCTTCGTAACCGTGCCATCACCGGCGAATACAGAGTCACCAATCGTTAATTCACCCATAATCTTCCAGCCTGTTGGGACTGGTATAGGTGTGTCTAAGGCTAAGGCTTTCCCGTATTTCGGCGGAGCTACTATCAGGAGTCGCTTGATGCTGAAGTCCTCAAGAGCCTCTGCCCAGACCAACTGATGCTCCGGCATACTGTATCCATGAACGAACCGCGTATGCCACCTCAGCCGGCTCTTAATGAGCTGGCGGTATCGTTCTACCTCCGGAGGTAGTGTCGTCATCAATTCAGTCATAATTCAAGCATCTTCACCTTACTATAGGCATACAGCCCATTTCATAGCTTCAACAGCTTTCAAACCCTTCTCGAATAGATTAGTGCACAACTTAAAACGAAAGCAACATATTGACTCGCTTTTCGTACTCGTGAGAACGAGCGATACAGTAAATAAGCCATGAGATACAGAAGCTCACAATCCGCTTGCACATCAGCCAAACGTGGCTGTGAATATACAGGAGCAGCCGTATGACTCATTAGCTTTTCAGCGACTTCTCAATCACATCGAGAAGCCGGTGCGTTATCTTCAAATCCTCTGACCTCAACCGTTCATCGAGCCGCGGCTTTATCCAGCCCTGTTCGTCAAGAGCAGTTATCAACATCTGGACCTGCCGGTCACCCAAAACTATATCAATCTCCTGCTCGGTGCCCGGCTCATAATCCCCGGACCTAGTCAGTACCCAAGCCCTACGAGTCATCGACTCATACCAGTGCGCCTCACGATACACCTTGCTCATTGTCTACCTCCTTAATAGTCCTTTTGCGGGCGCTGTTGCCCTGCCAAGTTATAAATGTCGGCCTTGCCTCTAGGCAATTCCTTCCAATAACCTTTAGCCGACAACTCTTCCTTCAACAATCGGTACAATGCTTGTCTTCTTGTCATTCCTCTTATTGCCAGCCTTAGCTCTTCTAGGTTTATCATTGAGCCCTCCCCCGGCCTCTATCATCCTAATTTCCCTGACAGTCTCTCGGAGTTGTATCAGCGCCTCCGGTGTTACATTCATGGTCCGGGCGTCGATGAGCGGCGCCTGTGGCCGCGACTTCATTATCCCCAGGTCCTGAGCTACTTCCACATACTGGGCAAGCGCGTGCAAGTACGTCTGCATCACCCCATCATTGCCCGGCACTGGCATACCGCCAAAATCTTTCTCCTCACTAGCTATACCCCGGCCTACCCTATCTTCACAGAGAGCTACCAGCCGGCTGAGGTGGCCGATGACATCTACTTTGAAATCAATACCCTTGAGCTTCTGCTGAATAATCGTGGGCGGCAGCACCATGGCAGAACCGGTCATATATTTGTTCCGCCACCGCTGGATGGCTACTTCACTCGGGACTCCTTCCGGGCCGTGCTTCTCTATCAGATACTCACGCGTGGTAGTAGACGGCCAGCCGCTAGCCAGACAATCCCTGAGCTCTACAAAATGCTCGTAGGCAGCGACAGTGCTCTTGTCTTGCACTCGTACAGTCCGTTTTTTCTTTTTCATGTTGCTCTCCAACCTCCTCTACATAAACGGGATAGCGATTTTCTCTAACCTCTTACGTGCTGTGTATATTGTAAATCCTGGCTATAAATCATAAATCCACTGCCTTGCAATTTCGCAGAGTGCTACAAAAACAGCATCTTTATCACGCTCTAATTGTCCCAGTAAAGCATACGGCACTAAATCAGGGTGAACCTTCTTTTTCCAGTCATAAACTTCACCATAAACCCATCCCATTGATAGATAGGATTGCATCCAACTACCATGTAATTCCTCTGGGGACATTGACCTTTGCTCTCCACATTGTCTTTCAATCACAGCGAGAAACTGTTTCTTAAAAGGTTCTTCACGTTCTGACCATTGAACAGGGACAATGGGAGCTTTTGAGGCGATAGCAGCAAGCCTAGCTCCATTGTAGACAAACTCTGCACGGCGTTCATTTAAGTTACTCATCCTCTCCTTTAATGGCTATAAATCAATTCGTAACCTTAAGAATTTTTATCCAGACTTGCTTGTCACACATAGGCTGGTCTGTCCGGCGACCACCACGAGAAGGGCAATTCCAATCACGGCCTTTAATCATGTGGTCGAATTTCCAGCCAGCCGCCAATAACGATGTACCGGGTTCACTTTCTAAAATGGCCGTCTCTATGCGGTCAAACCCCATTGCCGCAGCTGCTCTAGCACAAGCGGCATACAACTTTGAACAAACATGGGGAGTTCCATCAGATACCAGCCTTGTTACCTCCGCTACAGAATATTGAGGCACCTCACGAGCGACTGGCCTTCCAACGACTGCCACACCATGAACGTCCCCATTTTCGCTTAGGCAGGCAATGGAGAAGCGATGGCCTTGCACACGCTTATGATGACGATGATATTTCCCTATCATTTCATTCGCTTGGTTCAGAGTAGCGGGCGATAACATCAGCTTCATTTTATTTCATGCATCCTCACTTGTGCCAAATCATCAATATACAATTCGTAACCCTCTTTATTATTTCAATTGCAGCGGAAAATACTCTCGCAGCTCGGGCGCCACCAGCTCGCTGGCTACCCGCCCGTCAGGTAAAGCCAGGTAGCTGAAGAAAGCTGCTTTAATACCCATGACGGAGGCGGTCATAGCTTTGGCCTTTATGTCATGGTATAGGAGAGTAGCCGCTTGACGCCGGGCAGCCATATCCGCTCCGGAGTGAGTTGACAATACTGGCCAGACCACCTTGAAATGCTGCTCTTGTATCCTGAACGCCAGCATAAAAGCCGCCCTCCCCTGAGCCGAACCGTAGCCCTCAGCCAATATCTCGCCCCCCAAGTCTGTTATTACCTTCCTTGCCTTCACCATCCAGACATCTGGGGCACTGGCACCAGTTTTCCAGTAATGTCCGATGTCCTCAGCGTAGGGCAGTTCGTCTACCATGTTTTCCCCCTTAATTACCCTTCAAATCCCTTGCCAACTAGAGGTGATGTACTTCCAATTTTACCTCTATTCAGCCACCTTGCAGTTGACTAACTTCAACACAGGCCCTCTGGCTCCCTTCTCATCTATCAACAAGCCCGTATGGGAAGCCACAGACTCCACCTTCAGCACTGTCCCATTGAACATGATTTTATTATCCGAGGCCGGCCAGATGCCTTTGAGCAGCACTTCCTCGAATACCACCCTGCCATCCACTATCTCATAATCGCGGTCGACCTCCCCGACAAGAACACCGTTGGTAGTCAGCAAGAGCCGCCCCTTTTCATGCGATTGTCTAGCATTAACCAATCGCTCAGCCTCAGCTATAGCATCAGCAACACTCATGTCTCCGACCATGGTTTGTCCTAGCTGCAAGCAGGTCTGCCCCAGGGCTTTCACCAGATTGAAAAACTCCGGTAACGACATGGTTAGTTGAAGCGTACCCTCGGTGAGCCGGAACATCCACTCACAAGTCTGCGTGTCATTCCTTAAATGCCACTGGATGTGCATTTCCTACCTCCTTCTTATCTTACGCTTTTTAAGTTCATGCCTCGCCAGGAACTTCTCACTGTGCCCGGACGTGGCTACCCTCTGCCTTGCGAATTGAACCTTTCTTTTTTGCCATATCTTCTCCTTATTGCAGCGCTATAACTTCTCCTTTCGTGGCAGCCAAATTGCGGAACTTGCCGTAAACATCATGGCATAGTGCCCACCCCTGCTCGAATCCACTCCACCACTCCGGACTATTCTGTTCCTTGAGAGATTCAACCTCAGCCGTCACCTTGATTTTCAGTATCTCGACTTCAATTCGGTCCCTCATTATTTCACCCCGTTTGCCCTTCTGCCGCCTATCCAGTCCCCAACCGCCAGTATCACCGCTCCAATGACGAGCTTGCGCGTATCAAGGTCACTGAAGGTCAGCACAAGGGCTACAGCCCATCCACTGAGCATAATGAGCGGCCTGACTATGCTTCGTATATCCTCCATCTTCATCCTACCAGCCTCCTTATTACTTCTTCGTTAATGTCCTTGCCCTCCTCGGCGCACCGGGCAGTTATTTCCTTGACAGCATCGAATACTTTCTTATTCATCCGGACCATAAGGTGAACTTTCCCAGCAAAAGTGAAAAGGCAAAAATTGTGCTCCAGCGTATGCCCATAGGCAGAGTAAAGGGATTGGACAACAACGGCCAAATCTTCTACATTGCGTATCCTGTCAGCCCGTTTATCTATTTGTTCTTGGATACTCTGCGGCAGGCTCTTTTTCACATCTCTCACTAATTGCCTGAACATGACATCCTTGGCTCCCATGCCCATCAGCCGACGGAGTTCATCACGACCATACTTTTTCTCAAGACTCAGAAACAGTTTGGTGAACTTATGGGGGTCCAGCTTGCCGCGCAGGATATTCAGCTTGATGGTCTGTATCTTCTGCATGTCCTTGTCCCAGGGGACTATCGAGACAGGTATTTCCTTTAGGCCAGCTATCTTCGCAGCCTTCCATCGGTGCTCCCCTCCTATAATGGTGAAAGTGTCATCCTCATTCGGAGCCGCCTCGACTGCGCCTGTAAAACCATACAGCTTGATATTCTCGACCAACTGGTTAAACGTGTCAGGGTCTTCAACGTTGGGATTCCATACATTCGGCTGAAGAGCATCTATCGGGACTATTTTAATTGGTGCAATCGCCGCCCCACTGTCCTGATGCTCACTCCCAGGGTCTCCGCTATCTGCTGTGGGTTTTGACCTTTTTGCCATAATTCTTTTACCCTCTCTTGCTTCTGTATATTCAGAACCTGCCGTGCGCTAACTTCCTCTTTGCATACCGGGAACGGGCAACGTAAACAGGATGGGCTCAGTTCGCAACCGGTATCGCTAAGGTTCAGTTTCTCTTCCATACCCACCACCTCCCCGGATAGCCGAGTATTAACCATCCTTGTATGCCCCCTTACTGGCCTCTGTAGCGCTTTCCTTCTTAGCCTGAAAGACCGGTATAGCTGAGCTCATATCATCCATATCACGGACTGCCTGATAACAAGCATAGGCCGACCTAACTGCCTGAACCGCTGGCCAGCCCCGCAAACTCTTAGTCGCTTTCAGAGATACATCAAAAGCAAGGTTGTTCCGGTTCTGATGCTCTATGATAGACAATGCCATATTGCGGAACCTATAGAACGGCTCTACCTGCCTACTATCCTTAACAGCATCGAGTACCTTCTGCATTTTATTCTTGAAAGCTGGCCAGGAATTACGCTCAACTATCATCTGCTTAATCGGTTCAAGTTCTCGGCGGGCAATTATCAAGCTATCCAGAACCCAGTCTAACATCGCCGGTAGTTCGCTCTCGGGGCAGGTAAACGGATACACTAGGGGCGAAAAGAGCTTCTCCACCCATAAACCCTCCGAAGTTATGCAGCAGGTCGGACCACGGCACATACGATTTGGAGCCAACGTAATCGGAATTTACAACGACATGCTCAATACCGAATTCCTCCAAATATTCGCTGGCGTAGGCAAACTCCATGGGAACCCGGTCATTGTGGCTCCCGGCGAACCGGAAAAAGGGCGGCGAAAGCAATCCAATCATTCTACGCTCCTCTAAAATATCTCTGAACTGCCAGAGCAACCTTCTTGGCATCTTGGACAGTCATTGCATTATGCATTGGCAGACAGACATGATACTGACTGAATTTCTCAGTGCCTGGCAGTGAGACCCCGGCGAATTCATCCCTGAACGAACCCATCGCGTAGGTCGGTTGCGGATAGATTTCACTCGAACATTCTACCTCATGTTCCAATAGATACTTCTTGAACTTAGCCCTGTCAGTACCTGCCGGAAGCATTACCGGATACTTGTACCAGTTCGGCCTGCCAGAGCGGTCACCGCATGGCCGCAATGATGTATCGTCAAATAACTCCTCGTATACCTTGGCTATACTCTTACGATGGGCTATCCAGCCATCAAGGAAAGGCACAAGGGCGTTGCCGACTGCTGCCTGGGTTTCGGTCATTTGAGCATTCCAGCCCTTAGTTATCCACTCGCCGCGCTGAAACATTTCGCTCCGGCCATAGACCTTCCGCTGAAACATTGGCGTCCAGAACGCCTCATCGTCAAACAGGACAATCCCGCCCTGCCCGCCGGTGGTCAGGAACTTAGTCCCTGACAGGCTGATAAACGACACGTCACCCCAGTGCCCGGCGCCATGGCCATCTTTTATTGTCCCCAGGGCTTGTGACGCATCCTCAATAAAAAAGACACCCTCTTCTTTGCAGGACGCCTTTACCTTCTCTATCTCACTACTAATAAACCCGCCGTTATGTTGCCACACTAAGACATCGGGTTTCGTGTTATGCACAGCCAGTGGCAGCCGGGGACACATTGCCCCAGGGTCAATATCGACCCAGACTATCCTTGCCCCCTGCCTTTGAGCAGCGAATATGACTGAGGGGAACTGATTGCTCTGTACGGCCACTATCTTCGGCCTCAGGATGGAGAATAAAGCCTCCATTGCTATCGTAACATGGCTATAGGTCATGGCGTACTTCCTGCCGGCCATGAAAGCCATCGTTTTTTGGAACTCCTCCTGCTGGGTACCCCACATTAAATAGCTTGACTCGACCACCTGACGTAGCCGAGTCATAATCGCTTCCTTTTCTTCAGTTGAAAAACGAATATCTGTGCCGCGGATAAGAGCCATTCTTTGCACCTCCAAATTATTGCAGCGCTACTAACCTAAAAGGAAACCCGGCGCGCAAACAAAAAATGCTACGTCGGGCTCCTTCAGACCTCTAATAGCTCACGGTGCTCTGGGCACTCTCATTTGGCTTACTTTATCACTACTTTTACCTTTTGTCAATACCCCCTTCTTCCTGTGGGTCTATACATATTCATCCCCTCCTATTCTATAGTATTCCAATGCGCAAGCCATTCTTTAAAGCCAGCTTGAGCCAATATTTCAAAGATGTGAGGCATTACATCAGCGAACCGCCCTTTGATGGCGCCCCAGCAAAGGTGGTGGATTATTATTTGCGCTATAGCGCTCCATTCTGCCTCACTAAAAACCGAAGAGGGTTGATATCTTATTACCTCTTGAAAAATATCATACGAATTGGCGTAGGACGTTATGCCTTTGAGATTTGCGCCTCTGAGGTCTGCGCCTTTGAGAAATGCGCCTTCGAGAAATGCGCCTCCGAGATTTGCGCCTCTGAGGTCTGCGCCTCTGAGATTTGCGCCTCTGAGGTCTGCGCCTTTGAGAAATGCGCCTTCGAGAAATGCGCCTCCGAGATTTGCGCCTCTGAGGTCTGCGCCTCTGAGGTCTGCGCCTCCGAGATTTGCGCCTTCGAGATTTGCGCCTCTGAGGTCTGCGCCTTTGAGAAATGCGCCTTTGAGAAATGCGCCTTCGAGAAATGCGCCTCCGAGATTTGCGCCTCCGAGATTTGCGCCTCCGAGGTCTGCGCCTTTGAGGTCTGCGCCTCCGAGATTTGCGCCTCTGAGGTCTGCTGCCCGGTTTCTCTCTAAGCAGTCCTTCGCAGACTCATATTCACCCGAGATAATAATGCTACCTGTGCTTTTGTGTTTGATTTCGATTTTCATCGTTTTCCCTCCTCCCCCTGAGCTGCGTTGACGAACTCCGTGATGATTTTAATCTCATCACGGGTAAAGCCCCGTTCCCGCTCCTCAGCGTTAGCCCTGTTTTCAATAACCTCCCGAACTAATTTTTGGGTTACCCTGCCGTAGCATGGCTCACCGATATTTTCAGCCCATTGGCTGAGTTCCTGTCTAGTCCGTTTCATTTTACCCTTTTACCTCCTTTAAGTTGAGCATTACGAATTCCCATCTCCGCATTTTTAGGAGACTCCGTATCTCCTGGAAGAAAATAAACGTAAATACCCTCTCCATAAATATCGTGTATCAATGTAGGCACCGTGCCCTTTGGTGGGGTATATGGTTTCATTTCGCCCTCCCTATTTTTTATTTCTACACTTACTATAGCCCGTATTGTCAGCTTTGTCAGTACCCCCTTCATGACATTTTTTGAGGAGCATACGAGCCATTATAGTAACCCATGCTATCACCTCTGCCCTGAAATCTGAACCGCTGCCCTCTGGAGCTCATAGCTCTGTTCGCCTTGGAAGCGCTGCGCCGCCGCGGACACCGCCTGACTAATGCCAAATAAGTTATCTTTTTCCGGCTCTCCAATCAGAGCATCAAGAGCTGCCTTAAACTGCTCCTGCGTCAGGTTACGCTCCTTAAACTGCTTCTCCAGTTGAGGCTTTTCGCTGTTGCGGGCCGGAATGTCGGTCAAGCTCCCATCCTCTCTAAATGCTGCCTGCCGCACGAATGGCTTCCTGAGCTGTCTGCTCTTCTTCTCAGTCATCAAAGCAACCACTCCACAATAATATCAGTCAGCCACCGGGCAATGTCGCAGATTGCCGCGGTTATGACTACTGTCAAAGAAAGGGCTACCAATATCAGCAACGCAGACATAACTCCTCCGGCATCTCCTGCCTATAAATAGTAGCAAACCTGCCTTTGTCTGGCAAGTCCTTCGGCGGCACATAAAACGGCATCGCCTGCGGTAGCGCCTTGACCAGGTTCTTTTTCAAAAATACCGGTTTACCGGCCTTAATGCACTCCACGACCAGGTCCTCGACCCACTCCACTTCGGGATTCCGAACGGGGTTGCTTTGGGCGCCGACAACGACCCACCTTATCATATCCCATTCAGCCGGCCAGACTTTCGGAACCACCGGGCCATACATCGGCTCAACGCTCAGCCAAAGTTTCGCCTCTATGCTCCGGTTAGCTTCGGTCAGGTCGTAGAGAGCCTTAATCAAACCCTGTTCGTCCCATGCTGTCGCCCCGAGCCAGGCGTTTTCAGGCCATGGCCTCCAGCGTTTATAATTCCACGGAGCCTTAGTCAGAAACAGGAACTGATGTTGCGGACAAGATTCAATAATCCTTAACACGATTTTTGAGAGCTCCCATAACTTCTTACCATCGCGGTTGGTGATGCTATAAGCTACTAATTGATTACCCTCAAAACCTCCGACAGGCATGTTTGGATTTACCCAGTCGCCCATGATGTCGCCCATGAAATTGACCAGTATCACTGACGGCTTCTTGACATGAAGCGGAGCCGGCACCAACTCCGGTATCAGGTGAGGCTTGTGGAAATCCCTGAGCTGCCTTTTCGTCATCCCCTCGGCCCAGCAATTCGGCACCGGACAGATACCCTTGGGCTTGTGAAGGCATCCCGGAAAGAAATTCCACGACCTATCGCCGTACTCAATATTGGTTTTGCTAAGTTTGGGGTGGCTCATCGCCTATCTCCATTTCGACCGGCTGCACCTGCCCTGCCGCGTCAACCAGCTCGATTTGCTTTTTCTCCCTGGCCACGGCAAATAGAGTCGCCTCATAGATGTCATCGCCGTCCTGCAAAGAACTATCCCGCAGTTTCTCCCTCAGAGCTGCACCTCCGACAACATCGACATCTTTCAGGTCGCGGCTAACGATGATGTACGTTTTGCTGCTGTAGATTCTCACTTCTTTCTCCTTGCGTTTCAGTTTCCTTTACCCATCGTATAACACTATCGCGAAATTCAACCCACTTCTGTTGTACCTCATTCGGCAGATGGCGGATAAGTATACTACACTCAGATTTTTCAAACAGTCCGCCTCTTGCCCTATGATTATAGCCTATCAGTTCAATTTCCGTGTCACCTCCAACAAACAGCCTTTCACCAACTAATGACAAATCTATCAAGGGTTGTCTAACGTGACTTATTAAATACTCCATTACGCTCCCTCCATACGATTCCCTATCTGGTATTTATTCGGACAACCTCGTCCACAAAGACACGTATTCCCGGAATGCTGATTGTGCCTTTCGATGCCTTAACAACCGCCGTAACTTTCGCAATATCGACTGTTATGAGCAGGAACCGGTGGCGGGGCCTGCGCCGTCCCCAGGTTTACCGTGTACTCACCATCATTCAGAGCGGCCTCATCATGTGCTAAACGCTCTTTCTCGGCTTCTATCCTGGCTGCTTCTGCTGTCCTTCTGACGACTTCATCCCGGAAAGCCTTGACTTTATCACGAGTAACCCGGTCAGCGACTTCAAACGGGGCCAGTAGTTCAGCAAACGCCCCATTGACCGCGTCCAGGTGAGCCTTAATAGGGCCGACGTATTCCGCTTTCTTGGCGGTCAATGCCTTCTTCAACTTGGCAACCAGGGAAAGGTCGTTAGTCACACCCTGAAGGTCGGTATTATCCGAAATAACCAGGGCTTCCGCGTAATGCTTCAGGCGAAGCCCTTCCTTGAAAAGATTCTGGACTGCCAAGTCATCGTCCGTTCTAACCTTGACGACTACCATCCCAGGCGGAACTTCAAACCGGTCTGCTTCGAGCGGCGTATATCCCAAACAGCGCGGAAGGTTTTCATCACCCTCGTAAGAAAAGTCGGGGTTGACGTCAATATTGGAGCAGCCCCCCGTCGAATGCCGAAAACAACAATCAGGCGGACAATGATAGCGGGATTTGGGATTGTCCAGCTTACGACCGCGGCCCGTCCCATAAAGATTAACGGCCTCGTCCGAATTTTCTTTGATGCCGCTTTCACAAAGACAACACCGGAACGTCTTCTCTTTCAGACTTTCCGTATATATGCCCATAAATTCGGAGTCTGGCCGCCCGCATTTGCACTTCATTACCAGTTTCCGATTCAGAAGAGAGGCTTCCACCAGTCCCCCAGGAAGCGGATTCGCTGTCGGTTCGACTATTGCCCCCCCAGGGATAGTCTTGACCTTATCCCTGAAGGCAGCTATCTCGACATCCGGTACGTCAACGGCGCTTACCTTTGCCTTGCCAGTGGTATCCATGACTGGGACGGTAACGATGTCGCCTACCGCTAAACGGTCTACCGAATAGTAGGTATATTCCCTCGCGCTCAATTCCCCTGTGGTTTCAGAGAAGTACCTGACTAAGACGACTTGCGGGCCAATTAGCGGATTGCCTCCTTCGGGTTCAGGCCGCCCCACGGTTGCTAATGCTTCCCTCGCCGCCTTAGCTTCCTTGATACATTCCGAGCAACCTTCCGAAAGTAAGAACGCCCCGTGTTTACAACTGCCTTTCGCTAATCCATCTCCCATTATGAACTCCTCCTTAGACAATCTTTACTTTAACTTTCAAGGCTTCGCAAGGATATGCCTCCTTCACTCTCTCCTTGAGCTTCTCTACAACTTCGCAGGGCCGATTCCCGATACTGTGAATCGCTTTCCCACGAAGCATGGCAGTGGCTTTGAAATTCCTGTTTCCCTTCTTAACCTCAATGTCCAGATGCACTATACCCATAGGACTCCTTTCAATGACCGCTGACGCTCAAGCTCTCTTGGCATCTGAGAGAGCCTTGTCAATATCAGCTCTTGTAACACGCAGGTTCTTAGCATCTTTCTCGGAGGCCTCTTTTATCGTATTGAACCTAGTTGTCTTAGCTAATTCTTCAGCGTCATCAGCCAGCCTTATTAACCACCCACAGACCTTCTGCAGCTTCTCGTACAGCATTGGGGCAGCATTATGCTTTGGACAATAAACAATCTCAACCTGTCCCCCTTTGCCGGAACCTGCTTTAACGTAGCATCCACAATCGTTGAATCCCATGACATCCTCCTTTCTAATCCGGGTAGCCATCATCTTCGATAACTGCGACCCCGCCCGGTGTCAATCCCATGGCCTCCACAAAGCAGTCATTACATACTGGAGAGGCTGCCCTTAAATTCCAGTCAACTACCCCGTCCCACATGGGCAGCGCAAATCCGCCAAAGGCCAACGGAATATCCTTCCGGCATATCCCACAGGCTACCCACTTCATCTCCGGTGTACTACTAGGGTTCATCGCCTCCATCAACTTTTCATCTCCCCGCATACTCCCACCTTATGATGTGGGAAAGGCAGCTTTTCTTCCACCTTCCAACCATCAGGTGGAAGATACGACCCCTGATAGAACATCCTGTCAACGTAAGGATGCCCTTTCCCTCGCGGGATTTCCCAGGCCACCTCTCCATTATGCAGATAGACTCCCATCGTTCTCCTTTCATTATAATGTAACACTACAACTCCATTTTGTCAAGGTAGCGCTACAACATCTTAGTCTGATTCAGGCTCTCCAACTTCTACCGGCAGAACTGCCTCAAATTATACTCCAAATCCGGCTCACCAAGAGACTTTCCTGGCTGGTAGAGTAACACCTTGCCGCCCCGAGTAGAATAGCTGGGCTTCCCCGGGCCGCTGGCTTCTTGGCTCCCATGCCCACAAACTTTTCTCAGATACTCTACGGCGGCATCCATGTCTTTCTCATCCAATATCTTCGTAGCCTTCTCAACCGCCCAGGGTATCACCACAACCCGGCATCCAGGCTTTGTCCTGTCCAGGTTGCCCAGTGCCTACCCGATGACCAGCCAACAGAAGGCCGTCCGGGAAGCCGCCGAGTACCTGAAGCTAAAGAAGCAGGTAGACCTGACCAACATCCAGACCCAGGTAACCATCGGCAAGGTGACCTATTCCATCTCCGACCTGCTCCAGATTAAGCGCAGTGTAGGTAAACTCATGGAGGCTACCTACACTTCCCTGAATGACATGCTGGCCGAGCGCCGGTTGATGACCTTGCGCAGCCAGGCTATCGGGGAAAAGGGGCCCCGCGTC
>Ga0208957_1000807_pt1 | contig 19714 bp, 23 predicted proteins | sample RifOxyA1_FD_184029 | JGI IMG/M metagenome (GOLD analysis project Ga0208957, IMG submission 184029) | Groundwater microbial communities from Rifle, Colorado - Rifle Oxygen_injection A1 (SPAdes) | ecosystem: Environmental > Aquatic > Deep subsurface > Groundwater | place: Rifle, Colorado, United... | reverse complement strand
GGGGCGCGCGCGTATTGCCAGGTTGACATTATGTTAGGTTGGAGATGATGGGGACAACGCGGACACGATACCTGGAGGTGATGGCACGGCTGAGGCGGGAGCGCGGGGAGTTCTGCGAATGCTGCCGGGCCCCGGCTCATCATGGCCACCACATTATCCCGGTCTCCGAGACATCGATATGCTCCGAGTTGGTGTTTGAGCCGGCGAACATCATGATCTTGTGCGACGACTGCCACGCGTTGATGCACCCGAGAATTAGGAATGTGCAAGAATGGAAAAGAGCACGAATAGACCGCGGGCAAACCCTAAACCGCCAGCACTAGGGCAGTCGGTGGACATCCTGCGCGAACTGCTGGAGGTAGAACGGGAGCGGCTGAAAATTGCTGTCCGCATTGAGAAAGAGAGGCACATCGTATTTCCGGAGACCTCGGTGATAATTCACGACATTGCAAGGCTGGTTGCCGCGATCGACCGGGGCATCACCGAGGAGATCGCCGGGGATGTTGTCCCCGGTCTGCGGAGTGTTGACGACGTGGTAGGAGGGCTGTAACGATGGCGGGCATAAAGGGCAAGGCGGGTCCCAGGCCGCTGCCGACCGAGTTGAAACTACTCCGGGGGACCTACCGGAGCGAGAGGGCGGCGGAGCATCAACCCATGCCTGCGACCAGAGTTCCGCCGTGTCCGGCGCACATCCTGGGCGAGGCTCGGCGTGAGTGGAAGAGGACGGGGAAGTTGCTCCGTGACATGGGCCTGATATCCGACCTGGACCGCTCGGCCTTCGCTGCATACTGCCAGGCGTGGGCGCGGTGGGTAGAGGCTGAAGAGAAGCTCCGCGAGTTCGGCGTTGTTATTGTCAACAAGGTGAAGGGCGAGATGTACCCGTCGCCGTTCTGGAAAGTCTCTGAACAAGCGGTGAGCCAAATGAGGATGTTCCTGGTCGAGTTTGGGATGACCCCGGCCAGCCGGACGCGAGTTACTGCCGTGCCGGTGAAGGAGAGGAACAATGCCCCGGACCCCAAGGCCAACTTCTTCAACCCCAACTAGCGCGGTGCGGAAGGCGAATCTGGAGGCCCGTTGATGGCCTCTAGCCAGTTCCACTTCGACGAGGACGCAGCCGAGCGGGTTGTCAATTTCTTCCACCTGTTCCTCAAGCACGGCAAGGGCGGTTTCGCGGGCCAGCCGTTCGATCTGCTCCCCTGGCAAGAGAAAATCACCCGTGAAGTATTCGGCTGGAAGCGGGCCGACGGGTATAGGCGCTACCGGCGCTGCTACGTCGAGGTGGCGAAAAAAATGGGCAAGTCCTCGTGGGGCGCGGGAATTGCTCTGTATTTGTTGTTTGCCGACAATGAGCCGGGCGCCGAGGTTATCTCCGCTGCCTGCGATGCCTCCCAGGCGGGCATCGTGTTCGAGATCGCCAAAGAAATGGTCGAGTCGGAGATGGACCTGCGGAAGCAGTGCGATGTCTGGCGGCGCTCCATCGTGGTGAGCAAGAGCGCCAGCAACTACAAGGTCCTGTCTGCCGATGTGAAGTCGAAGCACGGGGCGAACCTCCACGGCATTATCTTCGACGAGTTGCACACTCAGCCGACGCGGGAACTATGGGACACGCTCACCAAAGGCACCGGGGCGCGCAGGCAACCCCTCACCGTGGCCATGACGACGGCGGGATGGGACCGTAAAAGCATCTGCTGGGAAATACACGACTACGCTATCAAGGTCCGGGACGGCATCATTCAGGACGATGAGTTTCTCCCCGTGATATTCGCCGCCGACGAGAAGGACGACTGGACGTCCCCGGCGACATGGGCGAAGGCAAACCCCTCGCTCGGTGTGACTGTCCAGCCCGAATACCTGGAAGCCGAATGCCGCCGCGCCCAGGAGATGCCCGGCGAGCAGAACACCTTCAAACGCCTGTACCTGAATTTATGGACCGAGCAATCGAGTCGGTGGGTTGATACCGCCGTGTGGGATGAGGGCGGGGACGCGTTCGACGAGGATGCCCTGGAGGGACAGGCATGTTGGGCGGGGCTGGACCTTTCCAGCACCCAGGACGTAACGGCGCTGGTGCTGGACTTCCCCCAGGCCGACGGTTCCCATATCTGGCTGCCCCGCTTCTGGGTGCCCGAGGAAGGCATTATCAAACGCTCTCGCAGCGCCCGCGTACCGTATGGCCAGTGGCGAGACCAGGGGTACATTGAGGCCACCGAGGGGAACGTTGTGGACTACGACCGCATCCGGCTGGCCATCCGGGAGCTAGGCGAGCGGTACAACATCCGCGAGATAGCGATAGATCGCTGGAACTCCACGCAGCTTCAGACGCAACTCATGGGAGACGGCTTTACCGTCGTTCCCTTCGGCCAGGGCTACTTCTCAATGGCGGCCCCGTCGAAGGAGTTCGAGAAGCTCGTTGTCAGCCGGCAACTCCGGCATGGCGGGAATCCCGTGCTGCGATGGATGGCGTCGAATGTGGCGGCTGCCCAGGACCCGGCGGGCAACGTCAAGCCGGACAAAGCGCGATCTGGCGAAAAGATCGATGGCATCGTGGCGGGCATCATGGCCCTGGGCCGTGCGATGGTGAGCAAGAGCGACGGCACCTCGGTCTATGACGATCAGAAGGAGAGCCTGTATGTCTAGGTTCAACCTTGACCGCGACGACGCCCGTGTGCTCGCCCCGCTCGTGGGGCTTGCGTTAGTGGTGGTCGGCGTGTTATTACTATCCGTAGCTGCCGCATTCATTACGGCGGGCATAGGCTACCTGGCCCTGGGGGTTTACCGCAAATGGTTCTGACCGAGGCTACCTGATGGGCCTTCTGGCGCGGGCACTCGCTCCGATGGCATCTGCGTCTGACGGGCCTGGCGGCCCTCTCTCCGATTACTGGTATCAACCCCGTGGGACCCTCACCAGTTCCGGCGTGAGCGTTACCCCCGAAACAGCGCTCAACATCGCCACATGGAACGCCTGTCTACGCATCCTCTCCAACACCCTAGCCATGCTCCCCCTCGTAACCTATCGCCGGACGGCGGACGATGGCAAGGAGAGGGCAACCAATCACCCACTCTATGCCGTTCTCCACGACCGGCCCAATGCGCTTCAAACCTCATTCCAGTTCCGCCAGGGCCAGCAGCGCGACCTCGTATCGAGGGGGAATGCCTATGCCCGCATCCTGTCCGGCCCGCGCGGGACCGTAGACCAGTTAGTCCCACTGAGTCCCGACCGGATGCAGGTCGAGGCGCTGAGTAACGGACGCCGCCGCTACATCTATCACCCACCGAACGGCGGCTCACAAGAAACGTTGACGCAGGACGAGGTTTGGCATCTGATGAACATGTCCCAGGACGGCCTGATAGGCACATCGCTCATCGCCCAGGCGCGGGAATCGTTGGGCATGGCTGCCGCCGTCTCGTCGTATGGGGCTCGCGTGTTCTCCCAGGGCGCTCTACACCAAGGGACGCTCAGCCATCCTGGTACGCTGAAGCCGGAGACTCGCGAGCGGCTCCGAGAGGAACTTTATGCCCAACATTCAGGGCTGGCGAACGCACACAAGACGATGATTCTCCAAGAAGGCATGAAGTGGGAAAAAACCTCCATGACACCGGAGGACGCGCAGTGGCTTGGATCGCGGGCTTTTCAGTCCGCTGAGATAGCGGAGTGGACAGGCGTACCGCTCGAACTGCTCCAGCAGCAGGGTGGGGCATCGCGCTGGGGAACGGGCATCGAGCAACTGCTGATCGGATTTGAAACATTCACGATGAATCCGTGGTATGTTTTGTGGGAGCAATCCATCAACTCAGATCTGATAACTGCGCGCGACACGTTCTTTGCCGAGTTCAGCCGTGAGGCCCTGCTGCGGGGCGATGCCGTGAGTCGGGCGAACTTCTACAACACTATGGTCAACATGGGGTCGATGACGCGAAACCAGGTGAGGCGGCTAGAGAATTGGAACACGCTGCCCGGCCTCGATGAACCTCTGACCCCGTTGAACATGCGGCAGGGGCAGGAGGAAGAGGCGATGCCCGCCAAGCCTATCCCGCCGCCGGAGCCGCCGCCTGCTCCGCCAGTGCGCAGAGAGCGCCGAGCCGACTCCATCACGCCTCACTATCGGGCCCTGGTGCTCGACGCTGCCGCCAGGATGGTCCGGCGTGAGACACAGGCGCTGGCCAAGCTCGCCGCGAAACACGCGACGGACAGCCAGGCTTTCCATGCGGCGGCTGCTACGTTCTACGCCGACCACGCGGGGGCCATTGCCGAGGCGCTCCGCATCTCCGAGGTTGACGCTGGCGACTGGTGCTCGTGTCAACGGGCGGCCCTGGCCGAGGGCGGCCTCACGCAGATAGAACACTGGAATGAAAGTAAGCCCCGCGACCTGGCGATGATGGTCTTGGGGATGGAGGAACGCTGATGCCGATGCCGATGCCGCACAAAGACGAAGACCACGACGGCTTCATGGAGCGCTGTCACTCCGAGATGAGCAAGGAAATGCCGGAGCAGGGCCAGCGTAACGCCGTCTGCCAGAAACAGTGGGAAGAGAACCACGCTGAGGCTCGCGCCGCCATGCCCATGCCGATGCCGGACGAGGAGCACGGCGATTACATGAAGCGTTGCATGGCCGATCACGCCGAGGGCGAGTGTGAGAAGAAATGGCAGCACAAGGCCCTCAATGTGGGCCGGTTGCGGGAGGCATTCGCCGCTAGGAATCAGGGTCTCCCCAAAAGTGAAGCCATCCCGTTGCCAGAGGGCTTGCATCTCTATCCCAATGTCCTCCAGGCTGTGTACGGCCAGCCGTGGGCCATCCTGCCATCGATGTACGCGACCATCTGTAGCCTGGTGGCGTTCAGGGCCTCCGGGGGCCGGCTGACCGCTGAGGAAATCAAGGAGCGTATCGGGGCAAGCAGGGTACGCGCCGGGGCCGCTCGGTCCGGCTCCATCGCCGTGTTGCCTCTCTACGGAGTTCTGGCGCAGCACATGGACATGATGACGGCCATGTCCGGAGGGACATCCACCGACCGGGCGGGCGCTGCCATCCAGGGGGCGCTCAATGACCCGTCTATCAGTGCCATCGTCCTGGACATCGACTCGCCCGGCGGCTCGGTGTATGGCGTTCAGGAGATGCACGATCTGATCATGGGCGGGCGCGGGCGGAAGCCGATCGTGGCCGTAGCCAACAGCATGGCGGCCAGCGCCGCATACTGGATAGCCAGTGCCGCCGACGAGATTGTCGTTACACCCGGCGGCGAGGTGGGCAGCATCGGCGTTGTGGCTGCCCATGAGGACGTATCGAAACTCGAAGAGGCGATGGGCATCAAACACACCCTGGTCTCTCACGGGGACAACAAGGTTCTCGGCAACTCGTTCGAGGCGTTGTCGGACATGGCCAGGGGTGAGCTACAGAAGCGAGTTACCCAATATGGCCATATGTTCGAGGCGGCTGTCGCCAAGGGGCGCGGGGTGAGTGCGGGCCATGTGCGCTCGGAGTTCGGCCAGGGCCTGATGTTCGGCGCTGACGAGGCGGTGAAGCGTGGTCTGGCGGATACTGTGGGGACTCTCCAGAGTACGATCGAACGGCTGGCGGGCGTGAAGTCCCAGGGCGGCGCGCGGGCCGATAGCAGCATGGCAGAGATAGAGGCGCTTCAGTTCCGGCCACGGAGTTTGAGGATCAAGGCTTGACAGCGCCCCAGTAGGGGGCGTAGACTAACGGCAACCGAATTGTGGGGCCTGTGGCTGGGCTTATCCGATGATATGAACGGCTGACAGGTAACACGGAAACAAGCGTCCCCGATGGGGCGCAAGTCCGTAAAGACGCTGAATAGACAGCGCCGGACTTGCGCCCCATTTGCATTGTCCGGCGGTACACAGGAGGACGAATGCAAGCCAATCTTCGGGAACGCAGTAGCACCCTACTGGCAGAACGGGCGGGCCTGGTGGACGAAGCTAGGTCGCTCACACTCAAGGCGGACAAGCAGGACGCGGACAGGACGCGCATCGCCGCGATTAAGGCCCGTGTGGATGGCATCGACAAGGACATCGACGAGGTGGACGCTATCCGGGAGTGGGAGCGGACATCCCCGGCGGTGGACAACGCCACCTCAAAGGCCCGCGCCATCCTCGATACCGTCAAACCGTTTGCGCCGAATGTGCGAGGCTTCGGCGACCAACTGCTGGCCGTGAGGAATCACGCCCTGGGTCATGGCCTCGATCCCCGGCTGGCGAACATCCAGGCCGCCGCCTCGGGGCTGAACGAGACCATTCCATCTGAGGGCGGCTTCCTGGTCCAGACCGACTTTGCCACCGAACTGTTGAAAGACACCTACGACAACAGCGAGATCCTCAGGCGTTGCCGGCGCATCCCCATTAGCGGGCCGTCAAACTCGTTCTCGCAGAACACGATAGACGAGTCGAGCCGGGCTACGGGGTCCCGCATGGGTGGCATTCAGGTCTATCACGAGGCGGAGGCGGCCAGCGTGAGCGGGCTGGGTAGTAAGCCCAAGTTTGCCAAGATTGAAATGAAACTCGAAAAGATCATGGGCCTCTGCTACGCCACCGACGAGAACCTTCAGGACTCGGCGCAACTGGGGGCCATCATTCGGACCGCCTTCCCCGAGGAGATGGACTTCGTTCTCTCGGACGACGTTATCCGAGGCGACGGTGCGGGCAAGGCGTTGGGCATCCTGAACAGCCCGGCCCTGGTGACTATCACCAAGGAAACGGGCCAGGCCGCCGATACCATCCTGACCGAGAACATCCTGAAGATGTGGAGGTCGCGGAAAGGGCGTGACCTGGTGTGGCTCTACAACCAGGAGCTTGAGGACCAGCTGAGCACGCTTGTGCTGAACATCGGCACAGGTGGCGTGGAGATGAGGCTGTTCCAGGAGCCGACCGCTGCTGGTGGCCTCGGGACCATTAAGGGGCGTCCGGCCATCCCCGTAGAGGTGGCGAGCGGGCCCGGCGATGTGGGCGACATCATCCTTGCCGACTTGAGCCAATACCTCATCATCGACAAGGGCGGCGTTGAGACCGCCGAGTCCATCCACGTCCAATTCCTTACCGGCGAGAACACCTACCGATTCACCTACCGCGTGAACGGCCAGCCCATCCGCAAGAACAAGATCACGCCGTACAAGCGGACATCGAGTGACTTCTACGTCTCGCCCTTCGTCACTTTGGGCGCACGGTAAGCCGACGAGAATAACGGAGGCATAAACAAATGAGCACAAAAGACTTTGGGATGCTGCGGCACATAGTCCCAATCACGGCCCCGGCCCAAAAGACAGCGACGTTCGTGACCCCCAACGTGGCGATGAAGAAGTACGAACGGGTGCAGTTCCTGGTGCTGTTGGGAACGCTCGCGACCGATAGCTTCACGCTGACGGTGACGGCCAGCGCCGTCACCGCCGGAACGACCGCGACGGCGCTAACGTTCAAGTACCGCCTCAGTGCTGCTGCTGGCACTGATACCCTGGGCGACTTGAGCGCCGGCGTAACCGAGTTGGTGCTGACTCACACGACCTATGACAACAAAGTCGTGGTGGTCGAGGTGGACGCCAACGAACTGACTGCCGACAAGCCCTACGTGGGGCTGACGTTCACCGACCCCGGGAACGCCGATGCCTATATCGGCGTGGTGGCAGTCTTGTCTCCTCGCTACCCCCAGGCGACGAATGATGGGGCGCTGACCTAATCGAAGAAGGGAGGGGCGGGCTACAAACCTGCCCCTCCAACTGGCGACCGAGGAAAAACCTACAGGAGGAAACCCAACAGCCATGAAGATTCATATCCTGGTAATCCTGGTAATCCTGCTGACCTGCTTGGCCCGGGCGATGGCCACCCTGACTGTATCACGGTTCGACCCGCGCTGGTTCAACCGCGAAAAGCGGCGGAACCTCTGGCGCATGATGACGCGGGGCATATCGGGCCTGCAACGGCAATTGGTCTGGTTCTTCCGCTGCCGTGTCCGCCCTGTGACCATGCTCACCCTTATGTTGCCCCTCATGACGGTGCTGGGGCTGGCAACACTGACAGCAGCCCGCAGCCCTCTGTACTACCAGAAGACCCCCGGCGGCATGCCCGCCATCGTGGACGTAAGCAAGTTCTCAGGCAACATCTTCTACGTTGATTCTGCCGTGGGAACGGATGGGGCCGGATACGGTAGCCATCCCGATAAACCGGTGGCCACCATCGACTATGCCATCGGCCTCTGTACGGCCAATCAGGGCGACGTTATTCTGGTGCTGCCTGGCCACGCGGAGACGCTGACCGCGGCCATTACCTGCGACATAGCGGGACTGCAAATCATCTCCGTAGGCCAGGGCATCGACCGCGCCGAACTGACCGTGAACGGGGCCATAGACGGGGTGGACATCACCGCCGACGATGTGACCCTTGATGGCGTGTACTTCAACGAGGCGACCGACTCGGCAACCTCCAATATCAACATTGCTGCGGCCAGGGCGACGCTCAGGCATGTCCACATGGACCTCGGGGCGAATGATGTGGACGCCATCACCATCACGGCTGCAGGGGAAATGCCGACCTTTGAGGACTGCACGGCTACGCCGAGCGCCAACGGGCCGGACAGCTGGATCAAGTTCGAGGGCGTGATAGACAGGCCCATCATCCGGCGCAACAACGTTATTGGCTCGGATGGGACAAACGCCTTCGATGATGGCATTCTGGACTTCAACAACCAGGCCGTGACGAACCCCCTGATCTACGATAACGTGTGGGGAGATGGCAACGCGGCTGTGACCGTGGTCGCTAACGCCGGGAACGTGGTGGGCGAGGTAATCGGCATCAACCGCTACGCGGCTCTGGCCACCAATGCCGACACCGTGGGCTTCCCCCTGTCTGATGGGGCAATTACGGCGGCCAAGTTCGGCGCTGGCGCTATTGATGCGGCAGCCGTAGCCGCTGCCGCCATAGATGCGGCCACCTTTGCCGCCGATGCGCTCCAGGCAATGCAGGACGAGGCGCAGGACGCCATTCAGGGCGAGCAACTGGATCACCTGGTAGCCCTGACCGATGGTGCCGGGGCTGCCATTCTGACGGCTGTTGACGGGTCTATCGTCAGCAAGTTGGGGTCGAAGGTGTCCGGCGGTGATATGTCCTCCTTTGACAACACCACGGACTCGATGGAGATGCTGTCTGACAAGCTCGGGGCGCTGACCGGAGACGGGGGCGCAGGGCAGGATGACTCGGTGAAGGCCAGCCTGGACTTGGCGCACACCGACATAGATGCAATTCTAGCGGACACCGGGACTGATGGAGTGGCCATCGCTGCCGACTCGATCACCAACGCCAAGATTGCCGACAACGCTCTGGCTACGGAACAGTTTGCCCTGTCTGCTGGGGAGAAGACCACCGACGGCATCATAGTCACCAAGGCAACGGCGGCCTTGCCTCAATCCACCTCGGCGGATATTTTCACGGTGACCGGTCTGGTACTGGTCAAGCGGATTGTGGGCTATGTGACCGTGGGCATCGGGGCCTTCGCAAATGCGACCAAACTGAAGACCAACTCGACCGGGGCCGGAGCCACAACGGACATCTCGGGCACAGTGGAGATGAACGCCGCGGCGGCGGATACCCGGCTCGAAATCACCGGGACTTTTGCCAATGCCGCCGTGCTGACAATCGATGTTCCTCTGGCCAAGGTCCAGACAACGGAAATCGTTGTGCCGCCCGGAACAATCATGGTGGACTGCGCGGGCAGTGATGGTGGCGGTGGCCGGGTGCGCTGGTCTGTAACCTACGTCCCCCTGGAGTCCGGCGCGCAGATCGTGGCGGCCTAACACTGAGGCGATAGGCGGGGGCTGGGCAACTGGCCCCCGCCTGAACTGGAGGCAAATATGACCGTAACCAAATTGGCCGCCATCGACTCCTACATCGGGCTGGCGACAGACACCAAGCCCACGACGGGCGTTCGGGCGGGCAGCAAGTTCTTCGAGCGGGATACTGGCCTCGAATATGCCTACGATGGCACGACATGGGGCCTGTCCGGGGCGAGCACTCTGACGGTGAGCATTGCCATTAATGAATCGCTCTCGGGCGAGGTGGACCTGGGCAGCTATCGGCTGGCCGGAATCGTTATGCCTGCTGCCTGGGATGCGGCCAATCTCACCTTTCAGGTGGCCAGTGCCACGGGCGGGACTTTCCAGAACCTGTACGACGATAGCGGCTCCGAGGTAGTCGTGACGGCGGCGGTGAGCACGTCTATCGCCGTTGACCTGTTGGCAACAGCCCTGGCACCCTGGCGGTTCATCAAGGTCCGCTCCGGGACATCGGGCGCGGCGGTCGTTCAGACGGCGGCCCGGACCATAACTCTGGTGCTCAAGCAATGAAACTCTCCAACCTGATTCACCTGCTGCGGCGGTATCGGGCGGACACCAAATTGTCCTTCCCGTACACCTTCCCGTTCAAGTTCTGGCGGCGGGGGCCGGGCTAGATGCCCCACGCCTATATCGGCCTGACGAGCCTCAAAGCCGCCGGTGCGCTGAATATCACCGGCACGGCGAGCGACGGTCGTCTGCTGCAACTACTGGAGGCCATCGCGGACGCCATTGACGACTACGCGGGCCGAACCTTTCACCCGCGCGTAGAAACCAAATACTTCTCCGGCAACGGGAAGGCGTCCATGCTGCTGCCCGACGACCTCATATCGGTTACGAGTCTCAAAGAGGATGACACTCTGCTCGGGACAGGCTACGCGACGACCTGGGCAACGACCGACTACGTGCTAGCCCCCTACGATGCCCAGCCGACGAACAGCAACCCGGAGCGCACCAGCCCCTATACGAAGATTGAGGTAGACCGACGGAACCAGGGGACGAAGCACAGCCTGGGCCGGGGGCAGAGACGTTTCGAGTTGGCGGGCAAGTGGGGCTGGTCCGAGTCGCAGAAAACGACAGGCGCCACCACGTCCGAGGAACTGGACATTAGCGAGACGGCTATCGACGTGTCCTCTGGAGCGGCCTTTGAGGTGGGCCAAACCATCCTCGTAGAGTCCGAGCAGATGTACATCACAGGCATCTCCAGTAATACCCTCACGGTCATTCGCGCCGTGAACGGGACGACGGCGGCGACCCATGCCACCGCGAAGGCTATAACAATTTTGCAATACCTGAACCAAATACGGGAAGCGTCGCTGATGGAAGCGGCCCGGCTGTGGACTATGCGAACCTCAGGCTTCGCCTCCAGCGTGGGCAACCCCGACACTGGCCAGGTGACGGTCTACGGCGGGCAACTCCAGCCACGGGCGCGGGCGTTGCTGGACCCGTTTCGGAGGATTGGGCTATGAGCCAGGCCGTCGTCATTATCAACCTCCAGGACTGGGACCGCTTGACGAAGAGGCTCAAGCCGGATCTGTTTGTCCCTGTGGTGAACGAAGCACTTGACGAAATCGGCACTCTGGGCAAGAGCGCGATGATGTCCCGTGTCCCGCGTTTCACTGGCCACATGGCCCGAAACGTGCGGGTGATCAAAAAGGCGGCTTCCTATGGCCCTCTCCCTGTGCTGATGGGCATTGGCCCGACTTCGCCGCATCGGTTCCTTGTGGAGCGCGGAACAAAGCCTCACATGCCGGCCACATCGCCGGACAAAGCGAAGTCGCCCAAGTCGGCCCGGCGGCTGCGCAACTATGTGCGGCGCAAGTTCCACCCTCAGCCTGAACCGACTAAGACGGGGCGTCGGAAAGCGAACGCCAAATATACCCCCCAGGAGCGGGCCATCCAACGGGCTACGTTCGCCTTTGCGCTGGCGATAGCCCGCAAGGGCACGGCAGAGCATCGCTTCATGCGCCCCGCTTACGTCGCAACGCAGGGCCAGATAGACGGCATTATCGGACGGGCTGCCCAACGGCTACAGTCCGATTGGCTGAAGGCACAATGACACTCAAAGGCATCCGCGACGCGCTACAGACCGCCCTGGAGACGGTATCGGGGCTGCGCGTCCATGACACCGTGCCCGAGGGCATCATGGAGGTTCCCTGCGCTTGGATTACGCCCCGGAGCGGCACATACCCCCGGACGTTCACCAGCGCCGCGATGGACCATCAGCTAGAGGTGACGGTGCTGGTACAGCGCATGGGCGACGCAGAGGAGCGCCAGGACACGCTTGATGACTACCTGGACCCGACTGGCTCCAGTTCCCTCCTGGCGGCTCTCGATGCCACCGACCTGGGGGCGCACGGCTCCAGCCTCCAGGTGAGGGGTTATCGGGACTACGGCAGTTACGAATTCGGGGAGCAATCCTATCTCGGCTTCAAACTCGATGTGGAGGTTTTCGTTGGCTGAGTACCTCGGACCTTATGTGGCGCAACGGAACCTCCTGATACCCCAGGGGCCGGGCGTCCTCCCGTCGTCCATGCGGATTCCGTCAGGCTCCATCTTCAGCTTCGATGGCGACGAGCCGATTGACGTCGCCATGCTGCGCCAGACCGGGGCCATCGTGCCTCACCTGGGGCCGATACCGGAGACCGCCCCTGATTCTCGGATTGCTATGCCGCCTGCCTCCGGCAAGCGGAAGGGAGGTAGATAGTGAGTCGCCTTCATGCCAAATCTTGTGCTGTGTGGGTTGACGAGCACGACTTCAGAGGCGTCTCGAATGCCGTAACCCTGGACTTCTCAAACAACCTGGCTCCGGTGACCGCGTTCGCCGACACTGACGAGACCTACGTCGAAGGCAAGGCTGGCTACACCTGCGACGTGAAGGGCCTCTACAGTATCACGTCGCCGGACTACGATGGCGAGATGTTCACGGACCTGACAGCCGCCAGCCGCCGCCTGGGGATATTCCCCGGCGGGCCTACGGCGGGCAACTACGGCTACGAGTTGGTGACCAACATCACTCAAAGCCCGCGCAAGGCGGCGACGGGCTCAGTGGTGGCGCTGGACGTGAGTTGGCGGGGGAACACCCCGGCGGCGCGTGGGCCTCTACTGCTGGTCAATACCGCGATCGCTGCCTCGGGCAATGGGACAGCCTACAACATGGGGGCGCTGAGTGCATCTCAAACCCTGGTCGGGGTGATCCGGCTGCTGGCGGCTCCGGGCGGCGCGGGCAACAACACCATCGACGTGATAGTCCAGAGCGATGCCCTGGAGACGTTCCTGTCGCCCACGACCGTGTTGACCTTCACGCAACTCAATCAGGCGAGTGTAGCGACGTTCGAGGTACAAACGCAGGCGGGGGCGCTGACTGACTCCTGGTGGCGGGTGAGTTACACCTACGCCGGAGCCGGGACCCGGACCTTCAGCCTGGTCGTCAGCCTCGGCATTCGGGCGACGTAGGAGGGGTGAACTTTGAGCCGTATTCATGGCCAGAATGCCCAATTTTCGTATAACGGCGTTGCGTTACAAAGCTGGCTCGACGACATCAGCATGGACGTGTCGGTCCCTGAGGGCGAGATAACGTCGTTCGCAGATGTCGGCCAGAACTTCCTCGCAGGAAAGAAGGATGTGAAAACCGAGCTTGGAGGGCCGCTGGACATGGCCCTATCTGCGGTAGACGCGACGCTGTTCGGCGGCATCGGTGCGGGCGTGAAGAGCACCATTTTCGACCCATCCGGCTCCGGCCCAGGGGCGGATGACCCCGAGTACCAATGCACGGCGAGCGGCCTGACGGGGGCGCTGGTGGCGGGCTATCGCCTGGAATGTCCGGTCGGGGGCGCTGCCCGTTTCAGCGCAACGATACAACACAGCGGCGCGACAAGTCGCGCTGTAGCATAGGAGGCTAAATATGTGCGCGCGAATGCACGGGAAAGCGGCGGATTTTGTATTCAACGCGGTGGCGCTGGAAGACGAACTGAATGACATAACGCTGAACTTCGATGTGCCGGAGGCAGAGATAACGTCGTTCGCTGATGTCGGTCAGAACTTCCTGGCGGGCAAGGTCGGAACGAAGGTTGACATCTCCGGCTTCTACGACCCGGCAGCGGCCCAGGGTGACGCGACCATATTCGCGGCCCTCGGTGGCGCGGCGGTGACTTGGGACTTCGAGCCGGACGGCAGCGCAGGGTATGACGGCTATGCCTTCCCGACAAGCTACTCGATCAAGTGCCCGGTCAATGGGCCGGTGACATACTCGGCCAGCATGCGGCACAACGGCGGCGCGGCGGCGGGTGATGGCGCCCTTCCAACGCGGAGTTGATGACATAAGGTGAGCCAGGCCGGTAGGGGAGTGGTGGCTATCTCCTTTCCATCTCTCTCCTGCCGGCCAAATAGAAGGAGAGAGAACAATGGCACAGGCACCGGAGACCACGAGGCCCAAGCTGCCCCTGGTGAGAATACCATCGGACGGCTGTACCGTCTCACTGGGGCGCACGCTCAAAGACGGCAAGATCGACAACCCCGGCATACCCTACAAGGTCCACGCGGGGGAGCATATAGAAGTCTTGCCTACGCTGGCCATGTCTGAGTTTATCGCCTTGATGCGCGTTCGGGAATGTGGCATTGGGGGGGCGTCGGTGGACGAGATGGAGGCCAACCTTAACCGGCTGTGCCTGGAGCTATCGCGGCGCATCATCGCCTGGGACTGGACCGACATGATGGGCCAGCCATACCCGCAACCCTACGGCCATCCTGAGGTATTGGCCCAACTCACGACCGACGAACTGGTGTACCTGATGGACGTAGCCCCGACCACGGAGAGCGGAGATGACCGAAAAAACGTCTAGCGGCCCTCGGCCTGTATCTCATAGGCGACGGGGGCCAGCCTATCGAGGCCATGCTGTCCATTATCTGCGAGGGTTTTGGCTGTACGCCTGGCGAGGCGATGGCCCAGGACTGGTCAACAGTGAAGGCCGTCCTGGACTATCGCTCAATGGCGCAGGCAAAGGAATTGCACAACACGGACCCCACGAAAATGAGCGCCGGACAGATGGAGTTATGGAAAGAAATGGTCGAGGCAGCGACGGAAATGTCTGATGGCTGACGCGGCTACCCTGGGCATCCTGATCCGCCTCAAAGACGAAGCGAGCGGGCCGCTGGGGCAGATGGACAAGGCGTTGAAGGCCAACCGAAAAGAATGGCAGGCGCACAGCCAGACGTTACGAACTGTCGGCATTCAGTTGGTGGCTGTCGGCGGCGCCTTCTCGGCGATGGCCGCGCTCTCCGTCAAGGCGGCCCAGGAGGAAGCCACCGGGATAGCCCGGCTCGATGCTGCGCTCCAGACGGTCGGCCTGCAATACGCCGGCCTCCAAAAACCCATTGAAGATGTGATCATGGCGCAGCAACGCCTGACCAACTTCAGTGATGGGGAACAACGGTCGGCACTCCAACGGTTGATCACCATCTCTCAGGACTATCAGGCCAGCATGGAGGCGCTTCCGGTTGTGCTCGACGTGGCGGCCGGCGGGTCGATGGACCTCCAGGCGGCGGCGCTGCTGGTCGGCAAGGCTTTGGCGGGGAACACTGAAAGCCTGGGGCGCTACGGCATCGAACTGGAGGAAGGCGCCAGCCGGACGGAGATAATGACGGCGCTCACGAAACAGTTCGAGGGCGCGGCCCAGGCTGCGGCCAACCCGTTCACGCAGCTCAAGAACGTTGTTGGCGACCTCCAGGAAACGCTCGGCGCCCAATTGCTGCCGGTTATTCAGTCGGTGGTGCAGGACATGGCGGCGGCGCTCGGGTGGGTGACACGGCTGGCCTCCGAGCACCCATTGCTCACGAAGGTAGTTACTCTGAATGCGGCGGCGTTCGGCTTGCTGGCCGTGGCTGGCGGGGGCCTATTATTGATTCTGCCCCAGGTTAATGCTGCGCTGATCATCATGGGAACGACCTGGACGGCGGCTCTCGGTCCCATCGGCCTGGCGGCCCTGGCCATAACCGGAGTAGTGACGGCCTTCGCCCTGCTCTCTAACAAGAGCGGGGAAGCCTCTGGCCAGGTTTCGGCGGCGGTAGCTAAAATGCAGGCCGATACTCAGGCGGCTAGCGTCGCGATGGAGAAGGCCAACAAGGACCAGATGGACGAGGCGCAGAAACGCATTGAGACCCTCGGCGATGCCACGGTCAAGGCTCTGGAGGCCCGCTATCAGGCGGAGGCCGATTTGTTGGCCACCTCACTCGAAGACCAGAAGGCGGCCTGGGAAGCGGCGGCGGAAGCCTCGCGCTCCAGCACACAGGCGGGGATCGACGCCGCGAACGCACTGGCTACGGGAGAGGTAGCGGCGGCACAGAAGGCATCCCAAGGTCGCCTCGACCTCTACGCCGAGGTGCTCAGGGCGCGGCTTGATGACCTCTCCCGGGAGCAGGAGGCGGTGCGCCGGACGGCTGACACTGAACTACAGGTATCGCGCCGGACCCATTCGGCACGGCTCCAGGCCATCGGGGATGAACTAAATGCCCAACTGGACGCACTGGCGGCGGCGGCGGATGCCCGGCTGGGCGCGGCGAACGATGAACTCCGTGCGCTGGACGGCGAGAGCACAGCCCTGGACAAAGCGGCCCAGGCGCGGGGCGACACTGAGCAACGGGCGCAACTCCAGGGAGACATTACGGCGGCGAAGGAACTTGAGGCGGCGAAGGGCCGCGAGCGCCAGCATTTCATCGACGTGATGAACTCGGTCACTGACGTTAAGCAACGCCAGTCGGCGGCGGATAGCGCCCTGGCCGCACAGAATGAGATGCAGCAGGCAGCTAAGGACCGGGCCGAGGCGGAAGCGGCCCTGGCCCGTTGGCTCCTGGGCATCGACGTGCGGACGCAACGGGAGGGCATCGACGCCAAACGGCGGGCAGTACAGGACCGGATGGCGGCTATTCGCACGGAGCAACAGGCTGCTGGCGACTCGTTGCGGGAGCAGGCGGAGGCGGCTCGCCGGCACGAGAACGGCCTGAACACCATCCGAGAGGACGGAATACGCGACCGACTCCAGGCGACACAGGACGGGCTGGAGGCTGACGCTGCCAGCCAACGGGGACAGTTCGCGCGGCTGGAGGCTGCGGAGCGTGGCAATCTCGTGGCGAGCCTGGGCATCATCGAGACGCGAAGAGCAGCCCGTGAGAACGAGTTGACCACGGAGGGGCGGATATTCGGCCAGATGGCGACCCAAGAGATAGAGGCCCTGGATAATAGCCTCAAGGCGAATCAAACCCACCTGAAGAACCTCAAGGTGGGCGTGGACGCGGCGGCGCTGGAGATGCTCGAAAAGAGCCGCACCGATAATGCTGCTCTGGTCACACTTCTGGGCGAGTACAATCAAGGCTGGCAAGACGCCGGGCAGACGTGGGGCGACAAACTCTTGGGGGGCTTGAACTCCAAACGGGAGAGCATCGAGACGGCGATTGCGGAGATGCTCAATGCTCTGACGATTGCGGGCGCGCTGGGCAATCAGTTAGCAGGCCCTCCGGCGCCTGTTCTCGGGCCTATCTTGGGGCCTGCGCCGCCCAACGTCAACCCGTTCACTGGTGTGGGGCCTGGCGGGACCCCTTCGGGGCCATTTGGTCCGTTGATTCCGGTTATCCCTCCGAGGCTCGCGTCCGGTGGCCTGGTTATGCGCCCCACGCTGGCCGTGGTGGGTGAGCGCGGGCCTGAGGCCGTGATACCCCTCACTCGCTCCGGCGGGGCGAATGTCGGGGGCAACACGCTTATAGTAAACTATCACCAGAACGCGCCGGTGTACGGGATGGCCGACTTCCAGCGTGAGGTAGCCAGGGCTGTCCGTGATACGAAACTGGCGGGCGGCTTTCATGGGGTACTTTAGGAGGCAACGATGGCCAACGAACTTGTGCATGTAACAGTCGGCGCGGAACTGGCCCAGGCTGAATATGAGGGCGTGACGGCCCATCAGTTCAACTCGCAGGCGACCGGAGACATCCCCTACGCCTCCAGCGCCACGCAACTCAGCCGAAAGGCCATCGGCGCTGCTAATGATGTGCTCACTGTATCTGGCGGCATCCCCGCTTGGACAGGAACGCCGGTATTTGCTGGCGCGAGCATCGGCGACCTGACCTTCACCGAGGACACGGCTCCGGCGGGTACGATAGTCTATGCTGTGCGGGACAACACCGGCGACCTGACGCTGAACGCACTGACAGGCAAGACCGTCAACGTGGCCATCGCGGGAACGGACGTAGCGCAGTTTGGGGGAACTTCCCTGGCCTTCCAGCAGGCCACCACGGTTAGCAATATTGAGGTGCTTTCTAGCACCACCTCCAACTCGATAGAGATTTATGGCCGCCGCACTAACAGCGCGGCGGGCATTGTACTGGCCACCACGGGCGTTACCCCGGGCTTCGCCGAGACTACCAGAATGACCGTTACGGGAACAGTGGCCACCGCCGTAGTCACCTGGGCAGCCTGCACCCACACGGGGATAGTGTCCAGTGGAGACTTGATTGTTAGTGACGGCGCAGGAGTGGTAGTCGGGCATACGGCGCAGATTACTGCTGCGAACATGACGCCTGAGATGGGAATACATGGTACTAGCTGGGCGGACAGCGCCTTGCTTTTGAGCCGATGGTCGAATGACACAGGCTACCCAACAATTATCATGGCCAAGTCGCGGAGTGCGACCATCGGCACATTTAGCATAGTCTCGTCAGGGGACCCGCTTGCCCAGATCCGTGCCTATGGGGATGATGGGGTTGACTTCAACTCTAACGGTAACGCTTCAGTAGCGGTGGTGTTCTGGGCTACGGGCACTATCGCCGCCGACAGAGTTCCTGGCAGAATGACCATTGACATAGCTACAAACGCGCAGCCATCTGTTTTGACCACTGTGATGGATATAACGGCAACTGGAATCGTCTGGAGCGGTGTTGTCCACACGGGCTTCATCGCCACCAACTCCATCCGGTTAGGCACGGCAGGGTCGGCTCTGGGCACTCTCAACATCTGCGGCAACACGGCAGGAACGGCTAGTTTTACAGTGCCAGCCACCGTAACGGACTACACGATGACGATGCCAGCCGCCGCCAACAGCAACGCAGGCTACCAACTGACCTGTGCTGGAGCCGACACTATTACCTCATGGGCTGCTGCCGCCTCTCTCCGTGAATTCAAGGACATCGCTGGCCTTCACAGCCCTCAGGACGCCCTTGACAGGATGCTCGGAACCAGGGTCTACGACTTCCGCTACCGGCCCGGGATGGGCACTCAGGACAGAGAGACGCAGTACGTGGGGGTGGTGGCCGACGAAGCGCCCTGGGCCATGCACTATGGCGGTGGTGTGGTCAACCCCATCAATGCTCTCGGCTACACCGTCCTGGCATTCCAGGCGATGCAGGCCGAGATTGACAGCCTGAAGGCTGAACTTGTGGCAATGAGAGCAAAGTGAACCGCGCCGAGCGGCGCAGGCTGGACAAAATACGGAGGAAGTACGGAAGGAGTGGTATGGCACTGAAGAAGATAGAAAACAAGCCCCTGGAAAACATCTTCGGTGAGCCGTGGATGCTCGTGGGAGAGGACGGAAAGCAGAGCCAATTCACCACGGCGACACTGGCCCGCCTTATCGTCGCCAGTTGCCGGGGCCTCAAGGGGAACGATGTCAAGTTCGCCGACGACGAGATGGCGCTCCTCTGCGCTGAGTCATTGCGGACGGCGCAGAACGGGACCATAGAGTTTGAGGAGACGCCGCACAAGTGGCTGGTATCGCTGGTGAGAGACCACGGGGCCAAGTTGCTCTCGCCGAACACGTCCCTAGCGGTCAAGGCGCTGGAGCATATAGCTGCGGAGTCGGGGAAGCCGGAATGAGACGCCTGCGGTTCTGGCTGTGGCAATGGTTCGGCA